>Ga0315306_10001834_pt1 | contig 10065 bp, 13 predicted proteins | sample TDP1_MG_FD_203803 | JGI IMG/M metagenome (GOLD analysis project Ga0315306, IMG submission 203803) | Freshwater sediment microbial communities from Lake Towuti, South Sulawesi, Indonesia - TDP1 | ecosystem: Environmental > Aquatic > Freshwater > Lake > Sediment | place: Indonesia: South Sulawesi... | reverse complement strand
GAAACATGAAAACGTTTTCTTGTTAGCTATAGTCTCAATATTGGCTTTTCAAACGTTTACATATGCGTCCTTACCTTGGGTTGCCATAAACATTGTCGGTTCAACCGCTAAAATTGTGGTTACTTATAAAACGCAGAACATTTACGGTGCCACCTTAATGGGGATCACTTCAAACTTAATCGACATTCTAATTCAAATCTTGTAGCTTATTTTCTCTAGGATACGTCTACTAAGCGCGCGTTATTCTTTCTTTCGAGATCGTGGGCGCTTTGAAATTTGAGTTAATATTATAACCGCTGCTGAGTGGGAGCATTTTCCATTACTCATGAACCCAGGACAATCGCAGGTTATCTTACCGTTGTAGGCTTGGACGACTGTGTATGTTCCATGATCCCCCACGACGTTGTACCGTTCCTCGTCAATACGCTCCACTCTCCCGCTTTCCAAGAGCTTACGAGCCTTCTCAACCATTCTGTTAAGAGACAAAGAAACCACAACCCAAATGAATAAGCTCTAATTCCAGCATCTCCTCACTCAATGTAATCCAGATTGGTTCGTATAAAATGTTATGTTAAAAAAGGTGTCATCAGAGGCTGATCTCGTTTATGGGTTCCAAGTTTTCCATGTTGTTCATTTTGATTTTCTTGTTGGACATTGTGTAGAGCACTTCGTCGATGTAGAGCGTCCTCCTTACGAAGTAGTCTTCTTCTAACTGGCTTGGATAGGGTTCTTGATGGGAGATGCCTCCTCTAAACATGATTCCTTTGCTTAGGGATATGCTGAACACGCATGCGCCTTGCCATTCAGGGTACTTTTCCCAACCCTGTATCGTTACTGGAAACACCAGCAACTCCCTCGACCTGTCGAATAGGAACGATTTATGATCGCTTAGGACAGGGGTGTCTGACCAGCCCCCCCTCATAACGTACTTGCTCATCTCCGTTGGTGCGCTGACATCGCTGACGTCGAAGAGCGATATCTTCACGTTGGTGTTCTCCCTGCCCACACCTATTATGTGGTTGTCGTCGTAGGGGTGTAGGTAGCCTGAGAACCCTGGTATCTTCAAATAGCCTAAAACCTTAGGCTTTGACGGCTTTTCAACGTCGATTACGAAGAAGGGGTCGATCTGCCTAAACGTCACGAGGTAGCACCTCTTCCCCATGAACCTTGCTGAGTAGATGCGTTCTCCGGGGGCGAGGTTCTCCAGCTCCCCAACCAGGTTCATGCTCATGTCTAACACGTATACGTTGTTTTGGGAGTTTCCGTTCACCCAGGTTGTCGTTGCCACTCTAAAGTGGTCATAGTATTCGTCCATCGAGAACTGGTTAAGCACGTAGCCTGGAACCGTGCCGTTGGCCTCACAGACTATATTGTCATTCTCTATGTGAACCCTGTAGATAATTGTCAGCTCTTCTGAAGGCGCCGGGAACATGAGGGGCGCCACCTCCTTGGGAGTTATCGTCCATTGGGGAAACGTTACGTAGATGTTGTTCAACGAGACGTACATGCCGCTTGCCGATCCCATCAAGATCGTTAGGTATTTTGGCTCCTCTCGATCTTTTTGCGCGTTCAAGGAAACGATCGTGGTGAAGGAGTAGCTGACATCGGTAACATTGAGGTAGTAGACATCGGTGGCGTCTATCTCCCTAACCTCCTTTCCGACGTAAACCTTCGGAAGGATGACCGTGTCATAGATTACGTAGACGGGCTGACTGATCACGATGTAGGCATAGTCGCCTATCATCCTTGAGCTGAAGTAGCCCCCGCTAATGGAGAGATCCCTTTTGAGAACGGGCTTCGCCCTGTCGGAGATGTCGTAAACCCTTACTGATGACTTTTCGTCCACTTGGGGATAGCCCCGGTATAATGTGTAGCCAAAGACGACCAGCTTGTCCCCACTTACGAATATCTCCCTTGGATAGGTCCCATTGAAGATTATCTTGGAGAGAAGTTCTGCCTCCTCCGGTGGATACGCGTTTAGGATAAAGATGTTCTGGCCTGAAACGACGTATAGGTACTTTCCATCAGTTTTCACGATGTCTGCCTCGTCCACACCAGCAACCTGGATGTTCGTGGTTGAGTATGCAAATGTTCCAGTGGCAAATTTAGCAAGATCTTCTGTGGCTAATGGTGGGGCTGGAGGTAGAACAGCCCAGCTCGGTGCACCCCTATTATAATATTGACGTGCATATTCCATGTTGGTCGCCAAGAAATCCCTCAGTTCCTCATAGGATGAAAAGGTCTTCAAGAGAGCTGAAGGCTGAGTTGGCTGAGGCCATGAGGGCGGTGTTGGCTGAATTTCTGGAGGTTGTGCTCCGAAGTGGTAGCATATGGTGATCAACGCTATGGCTAGGAGCACCGCCGCGACTCCGTAGAGTTGTGCCTTCCTCTTAATTTCCCTTTGCATTTTTAACGTCACTTCACTTAAGAATGGAAATGGGGGGTATTTTATTCTAAGCTTTAGTACAGCCTGTTCCAATTCTAGAACGGTTTCAAAAGCCACATTTTGATAGCTTCGTACCAGAATATGGCTGACACGATGGCGCCGAAAAGGATGATGAAGAGGCTTTCCCGCGTGAGCGCCTGCATCAATATTGCAAGGTAGATTATGTAGGAGGTTGTGGAGAAAACCGCGTAAAAGAAGTACTTGGGGAACAAGAACCTTCCCACCTTAAGGAAGTGCTTAAGCACCCCGATCTTAACCTCGCTAACTAAAGCGTAACAGCCGCCAACTTCTTGCTTCTCCACTAAACCCAGTTCGCACAATTGTTCAAGGTGATACTGCGCTATGCTTGGGCTGCTGAAGTGTAGGGCTCTCTGAACCTCTCGAACAGTCATGGGATGACCGCTTTTTAAAAGAAGCCGATAAACTTTCCAAGCCTTCCACGAAGCATCTACTCCAGCTTAGTTTCGTCTTCCGTTTGCAACGAGCAGACAAGCCTCTCCAACATATAATGAAGACCAGAGGCTCAAAAACCTGCTGGAAACACAGTTTTAGAAACGTCAAAGCCAACGAGCACTTCTTGGCCAAAAAGGAAAGCTTAAAGGGGTAGGTGAGAAGCACATTTTGAGTGAGAGAGAAAATGATTGTTAAGGCTAAGACAATGTTGAGAGGTTTTAAGGGTTCTAAAGAATGTGTTGTTTTAGTTGATACTGGTGCAATCATGACCGTTGTGGATAAGGGTTTAGCGGAAGCTGTTGGCGTTGAGTACACTGGTAGAAGAAGGTCGCTTACCAGCGCCACCGGGCATAGGCTTGAAGGAGAAATTGCAGTTGTTAGGGAATTGACCGTGGAAGACGAAACCTTAGATTATGAAAAGGTTCTCGTTGTAGGGCTTGATGGAAAAGTTAAGGAAGCCCTAAAAAGGCTTGACGTCAACGACTCCGCGATCCTTGGAGTCACAACCCTTGAGCTGGCGAACTTCATGCCAGACACAGCAACGGGTAAGCTGAGAAAAATCGAAGCCTTCCTTTTCTCGCAAGCTGGAATTCGGAGCTAAATCATCAAAAGTTCTGAGGGCTTTAGTTGCTTTGTCACCGGGTCCACCTGATAACCCAGTGCCTCTAGGGCTGTGGCTCCCAAGACGGGCGTGTCCCCTTCTTCGGCAAATATCACGGTGATTCCAGCATATGCTTCGGCATAGTTGATTAACGTGGCTCCTATGTCTCTCTCCACGAATTGTCCTCCAAACACACGTAACCTGCGCCTGCCAACAGGTTTGATTTGAAGTTCCTCCAGTTTTTTGCGAGGAACAGCGGTCAAAACGGCTCCAATATCAACGAGAAGCTCCACTTCCCGCTTCAGCCCTAGATAGGCTGGGTTTAACAGACTAACCTTAACATACGTGAAGCCCACTAACACCCACTAACACCACTCGCTCCATAATTGGGGTCTTTTATCGAAATAAGCATTCCCATTTTGGAAAAAAATGGAAACGAAGAGAAGCTAAGAAAAGAGACTAAATGCGCGGGCACCATGGATTTATTAAAGGTTCATTATAAAATTAAAGAAACACTTAAGCCATTAATTGATTTATGCTTTCATTGGATTTATCAGTGATTGTTTCCGGAATCATGATCGGATCAACTTTCGGGTTAATCGCTGGCTTTTCGAGAGAAGAGAAAATTAGATATATTGCCATATCTGTCTTTGGCGGCGTTCTCGTGGCGGCTTTAGGCGGGTTATATGCCTATGGGGTAAGCCAATTAGAAGTTCTTTTATCGTTTCTGTTCTGGTCTTGTTTAGGGTTTTTAATGGCCTTCACGGTAGGGGCATATTTACATAACTTCGAAAGGTCGAGGTTTTATTTTAGTTGCAGCACCTACGAGACGAGAGACTCATGCAAAAAACATACCGAGAGTAAAAGCAACCCTTGAAATTCAAAGAAGATTTCTGTTAGGTTTTAGAACATCCGTTCACTTCACTATCAAGAATACAACAACCACGGAACTCGACGATCTCGAAGCCGAATTAATAGCTACCCCTCGAAAATTGAAGGCAAAGGCAATACACGTAACCAGGGATTTACCAAGCCTTTTTCGCAATGAATCAAGAAGTTTCGACATCGACACAAAGCTTGGACCAGATAGAAACTACTCTATTGACCTATTAATTAAAAAATTGGGAGTTATTTTGACCGAAATCATTGGGACATCTAATTGGGCAGTCGTCCAATGGGACTCGGGTCCGCTGGAGAAATCCTTTCACATCGAAGTTCGACGGTTGGAATCGCCCGCTGCACTAAAAATGCTAACTTGTGGTTATTGTGACTTTGACTGGGAGTTCGATTTTCTCTGTTTTCTTCTTCAATCTAAACCTTTTCATGAAATTTAGTATTACAATGCCCACGATTTCCCCAGTTTTTGGGTCTACCCTAATCGCTATCTCATTCTTTAATTCCTTGGCGACAGCTTTTCGTGGCTTCCCAAAGGTAATGTCTAACACATCGCCCTCTTCGTCGAAGAAGAAGTTTATCTTTCCCTCCAAAGCTCTTCAACCATCTTAACCTTGTCCGTGAAGTAACTTGTAACCACGAACCCTTCATCGTTGAGTATTCTCGCAGCCACCATTAAATACTTTTCAGTTACAGGAGTGTTTTCATAGAAACGGTAAAACAACCAAACCTTCTCGTCATACAGGCTTCTCCTAACAATCTGCGGCGAGACCAAAGTTTCCTTCATTTTTTCTATTTCACTCGCCACCTCGGATGCCTCTTACAAACATGATTATATTTACCCTCCGTGAAACTAATCTTCTTATCAAATTTCGAAATAACCTCGAAAACAACCTTGCCCATGAATATACATGCAACTTCTTGCTTTGTAAGATTTACCATAAAAAGGCACTCAAGCAATGAACTTAGGCTAAGGGAACTTCAGCTTCAACGCACCAGCGGGACAAGCGCCCACACACTTCAAGCAGTAAATGCATTCAGGATCACTAAACTTTTCCCAGGGCAAGTCGAGGATGCGAACCATCATGGGACACGCGTCCACGCACTCGCGACACCCAACCTTTGTGCACTTCACTGGATCCCTCCTCAAGCCGAGGAAGCTGAATCGGCTTAATAGGGCGAGGAAGGCTCCTTGGGGGCAGAAGTATCGACACCAACTCCTCGGAATTTGCACCGCTAAAAATATAAATAGGGCCATTATGGCGAGACGAGCCCAAAGAAGCAATGGTATTGACAAGATTACGGTGGTCATGTCCCAAGTTCCTGTCTCCAACAGCACTGGTATTGCATAAGAAACATCAAGCACAATTTTCGGTAAGACGGCGAAGAGCGTGTCAGCGGGGCTTAACGCGTTAAACGGTGCTGGACCGAACACGCCTAAGGCTTGCTTGTAGCCACGTCCAGTGCCCATGGCTAAAGAAGCGGCTAGGCTTCCGCTGATAAACAAAACAACCGCCAAAACTGCATACTTGACGTTGATCATCCACTCATGAGTCCTCAAAGAAACCTGCAGATGTTTTCTCTTAACGGGTCCTAACAAATCTTGAACAAAGCCGAAAGGACAGACCCAGCCACAAAGGGCCCTACCTATAAAGACCGCGGCCAAAAAAATGGAGGCTAAGGCGAGCCACGGAAAAACTAGCTCATAAAGCATTAGCTGCAGTGCTCCAAAAGCTTCGCCCACAGTCTTTTGAGGGGTCCCCAAATTTCCAAGGACTGGAAGAAGGATCGGCCATGGCCCGAAACCAAAAACAACCGCGTTAAACAACAAAAAGAAACCGAACTGTGTAATTCTTCTCGCGACATCCCTCTTTAAAACCACTCCTTTAATTCGGGCTGCCAACGTCCAGGATGACCGTTTTTCCTCCTCCTTCAATCACCGACCTCCAACAATGATGCGGAAAGCCAGCCTCATATCGTGCTTTTCGCCGTTCCTCCGCTCAGCCTCAGCTCTTCACGCTTTATAGATTTAGAACGTGAGGCTAAGTGCCATAAAAATCTTTCACAAAAGGTTTTTCTCGCGGCGTTCTGACATAGTGGATCGCTGGCTGGATGAACCAACTCGGACGAACTGACACGGTGATGATGATCCCGCGCAAGAAATAGACAGCTACCTTATTAACCATAAATCAACCTCATGTCTTAGATGTACTGGTGGTTCAGCTTGGTTTCCAACGAGCTCCTTCGTTTGTTAAAGGCTCAAAAATACCATGTAGTGGGGAGGCACTCCGCCGTCAAGCGTTGCAGGTGGATGTACGAAACCCTTATCCATGGTCGATCATGCTACAAAGAAAAGTTTTACGGAATAAGGAGCCATCGTTGCATCCAAATGACGCCCACAACTCTCTACTGCACGATGCGCTGTCGCTTCTGTTGGCGCGCACAAAGCGGGGACCTTGGATTAAAGTGGGAAGAAACGGAGCTGCCTAAATGGGACGACCCAGAAGAGATCGTCGAAGGATGCATCAAGGCACAGCTGAAAATTTTAAGTGGGTACAAGGGAAACCCCAAAGCTAACCAAGAAAAATATAAAGAAGGCTTAACGCCCAAACACGCAGCCATCAGCCTTACCGGCGAGCCCACCCTATACACCCCTTTGGGCGACTTGATTGAAAGCTTTCACAAGCGAGGCTTCACCACGTTTCTGGTTTCAAACGGAACTCTTCCGGACGATTTGTCTCGGTTAAGCGAGGAGCCCACCCAGCTATACATCTCGGTTTGCGCGTTCGATGAGAAAACGTTCTTAGGAACATGCCGTCCACAAATCCCAGCGGCTTGGGAAAAACTCAACGAAACCCTCTCTTTACTGTCCAGTTTTCACTGCCCCACTGTGATTCGGCTAACGTTGGTGAGAAACTTAAACCTAAGCCACCCTGAGTTATACGCCCGTTTAATCGAAAAAGCTAGCCCAACGTATGTGGAGCCTAAAGCCTACATGCACGTGGGTTTTTCGCGACTGCGTTTAGGGTTCGAAAACATGCCCAGCCACCGGGAAATTCAAAAGTTTGCGGCTCAACTAGCAAAGGAAATAGGCTACAACGTTCTCGATGAGGCTCCAGAGAGTCGCGTAGTCTTGTTGAGTTGCTTAGAAAAGTCTATTAAGCTCGCTTGAGGCATCATTTTCGAAACGCCTCTTGGTCGTGAGCGATGTGTCTCTTAAATCCCTTCTTGAAAAGATCCAAGAAGAACTAAGGAAGAAGGAGGAGGTTCGAGAGGACGTTCAAAGGAACATGCGTAGGGCAACTCGCTTATCGAAGCAGGCGATCCTCTTTACGCATCAAGATAGGCTTAGTGACGCGAAGAAGTTGCTTGAGGAGGCGGGTGAACTTTTCGCCAAGCTTCGTGAGGTTGCGAGAGCTCATCCAGATCTGGTTTATGCCGGCATGGTGGATATAGCGTTCCAAGAATACGCCGAGGCGCACGCCCTCCTTAGGTTGGTGGAGGAAAATCGATTCTTTGACCCTGAAGAACTTGAGGTTCCTGCAGTTTCTTACGTGCTCGGACTGGCAGATGTCATCGGGGAACTTAGGCGTAGAGCCCTCGACTCGCTTCGAAAGGGAGATGTTAAGACGTCGGAAGACTGTCTGCAGATGATGGAGCACATTTATGTGGAGCTGATGGCTATGGACGACGCCTACCTCCTCGTCCCGGGGCTACGAAGGAAGTGTGACGTGGCAAGGCGTGTTATCGAAATCACGAGGGGAGACATTACCATCGAGGCTCGAAGAAGCTCCTTGGAACGCTCCATCAAAGAACTGGAGAAAATCGTTGGGAGAAAAAGAAAGGGTGAGAAAACTAAAGCCTGAGGAGATTTTGAAGAAGGTTGAGAGGGAGGGCTTCGAGTCTGTTTGGCGTGTAGGCGCGAATCTTATACCCAAACCGAAAAGAAGACTTGAGCTCGTTTTAGGCAAACGTGGGGTGTCTCATCCCCTTTTTGACCTTCTTCAAAAGATGCGTGAATCCTTTCTTGACCTAGGTTTCACGGAGGCTTTAAACCCCGTTATCGTGGATGAAACCGAAGTGTACAAACAGTATGGGCCGGAGGCTCCAGTTATCCTGGACCGCTGCTATTACTTGGCAACGTTGCCTCGACCCGACATTGGCTTAAGCAAGGCGAAGTGCGAAGAGATTAAGCGCCGCGGGGTTGAACTGACCCGTGACAGGGTTACAGCCATGCAGAGGGTGCTACGGGACTATAAGAGAGGAGAAATAGCTTCCGACGACTTGGTGGAGAAAATTTCCGATGTTCTGAACATATCTGACGGCACGGCGATGCTAATTTTGTCTGAGGTCTTTCCCGAGTTTGCCGCCTTGAAGCCTGAACCCTCTACCCTTACGCTACGATCTCACATGACCAGCGCTTGGTTTCTGACACTGCGAGCATTGCAACATAATCTGGAGCTACCCATAAAACTGTTTTCCGTGGATATTCGTTTCCGAAGGGAGCAGAGGGAGGATCCAACCCATCTCCGCACGCACTACGCTGCAAGCTGTGTGGTGATGGATGAAGAGCTGGACGTGAGGGACGGCGAGGAAATCACGAAAGTCTTGTTAAAGCCCTTGGGTTTCGAACGCTTCCGTTTTCTTCAAAAGAAAGTAACCTCCAAATACTACGCGCTGGGAACCGAGTATGAGGGCTACATTTTCCACGCTGGCATGAATGAATGGGTTGAAGTCGTTAATTATGGGTTGTATAATCCCATTGCCCTCGCAAGATATGATCTTGAATATCCGGTTCTTAACGTAGGAATAGGACTAGAACGGGTTGCCCTCGCGTTATACGGTGAAAATGACGTTCGAAGGCTTGCGTACCCTCAATTTTATGTTGAATGGAAGTTCTTCGACGCGGAAATTGCGAAGATGATTCAAGTCGAAGTACAACCGCAAACCGCGCTAGGCGCAAGAATACTAGAGGAAATTAAATCCGCTGCGCTTAAGCACGCCGACGCATTAGCCCCGTGTGAATTTCTGGCATATGAGGGGAAAGTCCTAGAAAGGAATGTGAGGGTGTACGTTTATGAGACGGATGTAGGCACGAAACTGCTAGGCCCCGCTGCTTGCAATCGTATCTATGTTTATGATGGAAACGTTTTAGGTGTTCCAGAGAAGGGAATGGAACACGTGGATATCGTGAGGGAGGCTCGGGAGAAGGGGGTTCCAGCTGGCTTTAGCTACCTCGACGCCGTGGCGTCTCTTGCTGCCGCAAGAATCGAGGAAGCCGTGAAATCGGGACGAAGAAGAGTAAACATTCGAGTGAGGATGGCGAAGCATCCCAGCGATGTCAACATCAAGATAAGTGAGGTGGCTCGGCGATACGTAACCAGCATGAAACGGAGGATTGAAATAGCCGGGCCAGTCTTCATCGGGGTTCGGGCGGAAATTGCCGATTAGAACTCTCTGGGCATGAATTTAAACTCTTCTTTTTTGATTATCATCACCCCGCTTAAAGTAACTGATCTGATTGATTGCTGTAGTACATTTTCTCTCATTAATTAAAGAACCAGTTCAAGGTAAGGCTCAGTCCAAAGATATTTCAAACCAGTATCAACAGCAACTGTTACGATCTTGCTTCCTCTCTTGACTCTCTTGGCAAGCTCTATGGATGCCACCA
>Ga0315306_10001833_pt1 | contig 10069 bp, 1 predicted proteins | sample TDP1_MG_FD_203803 | JGI IMG/M metagenome (GOLD analysis project Ga0315306, IMG submission 203803) | Freshwater sediment microbial communities from Lake Towuti, South Sulawesi, Indonesia - TDP1 | ecosystem: Environmental > Aquatic > Freshwater > Lake > Sediment | place: Indonesia: South Sulawesi... | reverse complement strand
CAAGTTAATTTTTCAAGGATACAATCGGATGTCAGCTTCTTCTCCTCGGTTGGAACTAGAGTGACGGGATATAATGGGTGCGAAAAAGCAGCGGATTACATCACAAAAAGCTTCAGCGATATTGGTCTTGAAATTCAAACGCATGAATATTACACACCTATACCTATAGATTCCGGTTCATGGATAACTGTGGATCAAGGTCCTTACTCAGGCTCAAATCATACAGCTTACGCACTTTGGCCAAATGCGGGGATTTCATCCACTTGCGGCGATTTCACAGGTAGACTCTTCCATGTTGGGCAAGGAACCTTAAAGGAATTGAACGGTTTAAATATTCAAGGCGCAATAGTTCTTTTGGACTTCAACTCAGGTAAGAACTGGTTAAATGCCGCGAAACTTGGAGCAAAAGGTGCAATCTTTATCGAGCCTTTCTCTACGACAAAGTATGAGGCATTGGATAAGGGTACCCTCGCCCCGTTGGATTTTGCCCGTCTCTACATAGATAGAGTTACTGGAGAGAAACTGAAAGAGGTTGCTGGAAATAATGGAACCGTTACAATGCATGTGAATATGAAATGGGAAAACAGAAAGGCAAAAAACATTATCGGCATCCTAGAGGGAGATAACCCCAACGACGTTCTAATCTTATCAGCGCACTACGACTCTTGGAGTATTGCCCCGGGAACTTCTCCAGCTGCTGAAGACTCGATCGGGATCTCAACCCTCCTTGAGTTAGCCAGATTTTTCAAAGATAACAAGCCCAAACAGACTCTTTGGTTTGTTGCCTACGCTGGCCATTGGGAAGGTGGAATTGGCGCGGTCGAATTCATTGAAGACATACTTCTAAATGCAACAAAGAGAATCTGGCTTCAGATTGGCATAGATATTTCAAGCGAGTCTCCTGGAATAGACGTCCTTTATCTGAGCTCATTGTATGGTTCCATGCAGCCTCTCACAGGATGGGGAACAATGACTTGGGTTACGGTCTATGCCTTAACTTCAGCCTGGACGATCCGTTACAGCTGGATTGAATCACTGTCCAGCTCATTCCTAAATACACCAGTAGAAAACGTTGATAGCCAAGTCTACATGCCACCTGAAGCTCGAATCTTAGGAGATTTGGTTAAATATGGTCTCCGAGTCGATTCGCGGTTTGGAAGCCAGACTGACTTTTATATGTTGGACACAGAACCATCATCGTCAATAACCACCATGGCCATAACACTGAGGACTCAGTACGCGAGGAGAATGTCTTGGCTAAGTCCTATTGACAATCTCATAACATGGAGGTATGTCTGGCCACAAGTCATAACGATACAGACAATAATAAAGGGTTTTGCAAATGTGGACATGAACCTTAACCCACCATATGACTACAACATTGCGTCGCCAAAAAGATGGCATGTTCTCGGGGGGGCCGTTGGCATTGTAGGCTTCACGACTTTGGATGGGAAGACCGTTGAATTCAGTAATCTGACAGGATGGTATGAGCCCTTACCCAATTCCTTGGTAAGACTTCAAATTTATGAATCTCAAGCCTCCAATGCTTGGCCCTTCTCATATAGATACACCTTCAGCGACGAGAATGGGCAATTCGTCTTTCACGGACTCATCCCATATGTCTCGTGGCAGATTGACGCTTGGAAGTTTGATCAAAAGACTGGGGAAATCGAGTACGCAGTTGATCAGGGATACTATGGGATAGCGCAAGGTGTCGCGGGAGGCTTGCGAACCCAAGTGTATCCTCTCACCACAAGCGTTAGCGCATTGGTTCCCTTGTTCAGATGCAAATACATAACAGTGTTTGATGTGATTGATACTAGGACTATGCGAAGTCTGATGGTTCGCGATTATAGGAATCCAAACCATAATTACTATAGTGGCTACGCTAGAGTAGGAGGGGGTGTGTGGGCGGGAGCTGTTTGGAGGGGAACGGGAGCGCCTATATTCGGACTCGGGGTATATACGGCTAAGGCAAAATCTTCCCCAGTATTTGTTGGGATATATGCTGGTGCAGATGGCATTATGAATATCTATATAAAAAAGGGCGAGAGACTCATAATCACCTTTAATCCTAATCCGGCGCGAGTTTCATGGCCCATGATGGTTCTGTCTAACAGCTCCCTTGGTAATCCAGAAGGAGACGGGTTTACAATATCTGACAATGTGATTATTCCCTTTACTGCATATCGTTCTATGATTGATATGCATAGGATGATTACACATAGGTACGGCGGCTTCAATCAGTTTGGGGTTAGGGTAACCTACGCTGAGCAGATGCTCGAAAAAGCTAATCTCTATGTAGATAAGGCCAATAGTTCTTACTATAGAAAAGACTATGATGACATGTATCATCAAATATATTTAGCCCTACAGTACCTTTCGAATGCCTACTCACAATCTGTAATGCCCCTCTACAATGAAGCATCAAATTCTATAACTTTCTTCTCGCTACTGATACTTCCTTTTGCGATTTTATTCGAAAGAACGATCTTTCAAGGGGTTTCGTACAGAAGGTTTGTCGGCATCTTCTGCCTGATGGCTTTGTTCTTCATTCTATACTCCCTAGTTCATCCTGCTTTTTCTGTGATGTCAAACGCTTTTATGACTGTGATTAGCGTCGGTGTGCTACTTCTCCTGATTACCATAGTCGCCATATTCGTCACCGAAATGAGGGACCTACTGGAAACCGTTAGGGTGAGCATTCTCGGGGAACACATTTTTAGAACTGACAGAGTATCGGCAGTAATGCATACATTGACCTCTTCTGTCGAAAACATTAGAAAAAGACCATTATTGACTACGTTAGCTTTTGTTTCAATCATCTGCTTCACCTCGGCGATGACAGCTTTCACATCCACGTCTTATGGGTTTTCAACCATTAAGAGCGCAAGCCCCTACGCTCCGCCATACACTGGCATACTTATAAAGAACATTTACGGGATCCCGCCAGAATCGATGGGAGGACCTCTTGACTTGGCTACCCTTCAATACGCTCAAGCGTTAGCCGGGGAGGATTATGAGGCATCTCCAAGAGTATGGATGTATCCTCAGCCTCAAAGCCCGGAAACACTACCAGTAGCAGAACTAATAACTGCCAATGGGACAAAACTGAGACTTCTCTGCGTCTTCGCGGGCCTATCTTCAACTGAAATGCAGTTAATCCTCGAAGGACACCTATACGGACTAGCCAGCTTCACAGGAAAATATCAATGTGTCCTGCCTTCCGATACTGCAAAATCACTGGGTGTAGATGTTGGTGACTCTCTAATCATAAGAGGACTTGATGCAAACTTCACCGTTATCGGCATAACTGACATAGCCGAGCAAATTAGAGACTTCGATGGCAAATTCGTCCTTCCGATAGACGCTGGCTACTCTGCTGATCTTTCTATGCAATCAGCAGCAATCTATCCAGCATCAATGGTGCCTTCACCGGTACCTACGACGCAGGTCGTGTATGTTCCATGGGAGACAGCATTAGAACAAGGTGGTTTCATATCAAGCATTGCTCTGATACCAAAGGTGGAAAAGACTCCTGAGGAGATGGAAGAACTCGCTTCAACTATTACGAGCTGTACAAGTCTGTTTACTCATGTCGGTGTGAAAGATACGTCCTTCGGCTTACAAACGATTTTTACCTATTTCCTTCAAGGATGGAATATTACGGTGATGGTTTTGATGGCTCTGGTCGTTCTTTCCGTTGCAAACGTCATGCTTGGAACACTAGTAGCTAGAAGGAGAGATATCCATGTATATTCGACACTCGGGTTGTCGCCAGGAGGAGTCATGCTCATATTTCTTACAGAAGGTATAACCTTGGGATTCGGCGGAATTCTGATCGGATACCTGGCGGGCTTTGCATTAAACCAGATGTTCTTAAGCATGAATGTGTTGCCCGCTTCCTTCGCATTCAACTTTGTTTCGCTGCCAGTGATCATCTCCATGGGGCTCATAATAGGCACGGTGCTCATTGCATCCTTATATCCAGCAACGCTTGCCGCTAGATTAGTTACGCCGTCTTTGGAAAGGAGATGGAAAGCAGGCACAAGACCAGTAGGAGACTTATGGGAACTGTCTATGCCGCTTAAGGCGAGCAGATTTGAGTCCTTAGGAGTTCTAAGATATATGAGAGAATACTTCACTGGGGCGGGAAGCGCAAAGGCAGGATTTACGGTTCTAGCGGTCTCCGAAGTCAATGTTGAGAATGTAGAACTAGCCTTCGATGTGATTCTGACCCCTGTGGAGCAAAACTTGGTGCAAACAGCGGTCATCAAGGGTAAAGAAGAGAAAGGGGAGTACGAGTTCACCCTGATCTTGAAGCGGAAGACTGGAGATCCAAAGTTATGGCAGAGTAGAAGCCGAGCGCTCATAGATGATGTGCGAAAACAATGCTTAGTATGGAAAGGGCTGTCGCCAGAAGCGAGAAGAAAGTATATATTATAAATGATTATTCATAGATTCGTGGATGATTTCATATTATAGAATTCGTTAATTGCTGGGGAACTCTCTGGTGAAGGCTTGATGCTCATGTTCAACGTAATCCTCGCATTAATGTATAAATCAGCTTGGATATGGCCGTGGTGATTTCATGGAATTAGAAATTAGTAACAAAGCCAAGAAATTCGGGATCTCGATACTGATATGCCTTATCTTGTTGGCTTTCTCTTTAACACCTTATGATACTTTAGAGGCGAAATCCTCATCTTACCAAAATGCTGTCTCGTCCCCCTCTGTTGATGTCAACCAAGTTAATTTTTCAAGGATACAATCGGATGTCAGCTTCTTCTCCTCGGTTGGAACTAGAGTGACGGGATATAATGGGTGCGAAAAAGCAGCGGATTACATCACAAAAAGCTTCAGCGATATCGGTCTTGAGATTCAATTGCATGAATATTACACACCGATCCCCATAGATTACGGCTCATGGATAACTGTTGATCAAGGCCCCCAAGCAGGCTCAAATTATACTGCTTATGCACTTTGGCCGAATGCAGGAGTTTCACTAGCTAGCGGCGATTTCTCTGGCAGACTCTTCTATATTGGGCAAGGAACCTTAAAAGAATTGAACGGTCTAAATATTCAAGAAGCAATAGTTCTTTTGGACTTTAACTCAGGTAAGAATTGGTTAAATGCTGCGAAGCTTGGGGCAAAAGGTGCAATCTTCATTGAGCCTTTCTCCACTACAAAGTATGAGGCGTTGGATAAGGGTACCCTTGCTCCATTAGATTTTGCACGACTTTATGTGGACAGAACTACTGGAGAGGAACTGAGAGAAGTTGCTGGAAATAATGGAACCGTTACAATGCATGTGAATATGAAATGGGAAAACAAAGAGGCAAAAAACATTATCGGCATCCTAGAGGGAGATAACCCTGACGACGTTTTAATCTTATCAGCGCACTACGACTCTTGGAGTATTGCCCCGGGAATTTCTCCAGCCTCAGAGGACTCGATCGGAATCTCCACACTCCTTGAGTTAGCAAGGTTTTCCAAAGATAATAAACCTAAACAGACTCTTTGGTTTGTTGCCTACTCTGGCCATTGGGAAGGCGGGATTGGCGCGGTCGAATTCATTGAGGACGTACTTCTTAATACAACAAAGAAAATCTGGCTACAGATTGGCATGGATATTTCAAGCGAGTCTCCTGGAATAGACTGCCTTTATCTGAGCTCATTGTATGGTTCCATGCAGCCTACCACCGGGTGGGGAACGATGACTTGGGTTACGGCTTATGCTTTAACTTCAGCCTGGACGATCCGTTACAGCTGGATTGAATCACTATCCAGCTCATTCCTAAACATACCAGTAGAAAACATTGACAGCCAAGTCTACATGCCACCTGAAGCTCAAATCCTAGGAGATTTAGTTAAATATGGTCTCCGAGTCGATTCGCGGTTTGGAAGCCAGACTGACTTTTACATGTTAGATACAGAACCATCATCATCAATAACCGCCATGGCCATAACACTAATCACTCAGTACGCAAGGAGAATGTCTTGGTTAAGTCCTGTTGACACTCCCATAACATGGAGATATGTTTGGCCACAAGTTATGACAATACAGACAATAGTAAATGGTTTTGCAAATATGGACATGAGCCTAAACCCACCTTATGACTACAGCATTGCGTCGCCGAAAAGATGGCACGTTCTCGGGGGAGCCGTTGGCATTGTAGGCTTCGCGACTCTAGATGGGAAGACCGTTGAATTCAGTAATCTAACAGGATGGTATGAGCCCTTACCCCATTCCTTAGTAAGACTTCACATTTATGACCCTCAAGCCTCCAATGCCTGGCCCTTCTCATATAGATACACCTTCAGCGATGAGAGTGGGCAATTTGTTCTTCACGGACTCATCCCATATATCTCGTGGCAGATTGACGCTTGGAAGTTTGATCAAAAAACTGGGGAGATCGAGTACGTGGTTGATCAGGGATATTATGGGATAGCGCAAGGCGTAGCTGGAGGCTTGCGAACCCAGGTGTATCCTCTCACTACAAGCGTTAGCGCATTAGTTCCCTTGTTCAAATGCAAACACATAACACTGTTTGATATGATTGATACTAGGACTATGCGAAGTCTGATAGTTCGCGATTATAGGAATCCAAACCATAATTACCTCAATGAGTATACTACTTCGTTCGGAATGTGGTCGACGACCACAGGAGGAGGAAGAGCGTTGGCATTCGGACTTGGAGTATATACAGCTAAGGCAAAATCTGCCCCAGTATTCATGGGAATATATGCTGGTGCAGATGGCATTACAGATATCTATGTAAAAAAGGGTGAGAAACTCATAATTACTTTTAACCCTAATCCGGCAAGGGTTTCATGGCCTATGATGGTTCTGTCTAACAGCTCCTCTGATTTTCCAGAAGGAAACGGGTATACAATATCTGACAATGTGATTATTCCCATTACTGCATATCGTTCCATGATTGACATGCATAGGATGATTTCACACAGGTATGCTGGCTTCAATCAGTTTGGGGTTAGGGTAACCTACGCAGAACAGATGCTCGAAAAAGCAAATCTCTACGTAGAAAAGGCCAATAGTTCTTACTATAGAAAGGACTATGATGACATGTATTATAAATCATATCTAGCCCTACAGTACCTTTCGAATGCCTACTCACAATCTGTAATGCCCCTCTATAGCGAGGCTTCAAATTCCATAACTTTCTTCTCGCTACTGATACTTCCCTTTGCGATTTTGTTCGAAAGAACGATCTTTCAATGGGCTTCATATAGAAGGTTTGTCGGCATCTTCTGCCTTATGGCTTTGTTCTTTATTCTATACTCCCTCGTTCATCCAGCTTTCTCCGTGATGTCAAACGCTTTCATGACTGTGATTAGCGTCGGTGTTCTACTTCTCCTTATCACCATAGTTGCCATATTCATCACTGAAATGAGGGACTTACTGGGAACCGTTAGAGTGAGCATGCTCGGGGAACACATTTTTAGAACTGACAGGGTATCTGCATTAATGCATACTTTGACCTCTTCTGTCGAAAACATTAGAAAAAGACCACTATTGACTACGTTGGCTCTCGTTTCAATCGTCTGCTTCACAGCAGCAATGACTGCTTTTACATCCACATCCTATGGGTTTTCAACCATTAAGAGCGCGAGCCCCTATGCTCCACCATACACTGGCATACTTATAAAAAACATCTATGGGATGCCACCAGAATCGATGGGAGGACCTCTTGACGTAGCTACCCTTCGATACGTCCAATCCTTAGCTGGGGAAGAATATGAGGCATATCCAAGAGTATGGATGTATCCCCAGCCTCAAACCCCGGAAACACTGCCAGTGGCAGAACTAATAACTGCCAATGGAACAAAGCTAAGACTTCTCTGTGTCTTCGTGGGCTTATCTTCAACTGAAATGCAGTTTATCCTCGAAGGGCACCTATATGGACTAAGCAGCTTCACAGGGAAATACCAGTGTGTTCTACCTTCTGATTCTGCAAAATCACTGGGTGTAGATGTGGGCGACTCCTTAATCATAAGAGGACTTGATGCAAACTTCACCGTTATCGGTATAACTGACATAGTGGAGCAAGTTAGAGACTTCGATGGCAAATTCTACCTTCCGATAGACGCTGGCTACTCTGCTGATCTTTCCTTGCAGTCGGCAGCAATCTATCCAGCATCAATGGTACCTTCCCCGGTACCTACGACGCAGGTCGTATATGTTCCATGGGAGACAGCATTGGAACATGGTGGTTTCATATCGAGCATTGCCTTGATACCAAAGGTTGAAAAGACTTCTGAAGAGATGGAGGAACTCGCTTCAACTATCACGAGCTGCACAAGTCTGATGACTCATGTCGGTGTGAAGGATACGTCCTTCGGCTTACAGACGATTTTTACCTATTTCCTTCAAGGATGGAATATTACGGTCATGATTCTGATGGCTCTGGTCGTTCTCTCCGTTGCAAACGTCATGCTTGGAACACTAATAGCCAGAAAGAGGGACATTCATGTATATTCAACGCTCGGGTTGTCGCCAGGAGGAGTCATGATCATATTCCTCACAGAAGGCATAACCCTGGGATTCGGCGGTATTCTGATCGGATACTTGGTGGGCTTTGCATTAAACCAGATGTTCTTAAGCATGAATGTGTTGCCCGCAACCTTCGCATTCAACTTCGTTTCGCTGCCAGTGATCATCTCCATGGGTCTAATAATAGGCACAGTGCTTATTGCATCCCTATACCCAGCAACACTTGCCGCTAGACTAGTTACCCCGTCTTTGGAAAGGAGATGGAAGGCGGGCACGAGACCAGTAGGAGACTTATGGGAACTGTCTATGCCTCTTAAGGCAAGCAGATTTGAATCCTTAGGAGTTCTAAGATATATGGAAGAATACTTCACTGGGGCGGGAAGCGCAAAGGCAGGATTTACTGTCCTAGCGGTCTCCGAAGTCAATGTTGAAAATGTAGAACTAGCCTTCGATGTGATTCTGACCCCTGTGGAACAAAACTTGGTGCAAACAGCAGTCATCAAGGGTAAAGAAGAGAAAGGGGAGTATGAGTTCTCCTTAATCTTGAAGCGGAAGACTGGAGATCCAAAGCTATGGCAGAGTAGAAGCCGAGCGCTCATAGATGATGTGCGAAAACAATGCTTAGTATGGAAAGGGCTGTCGCCAGAAGCGAGAAGAAGGTACATACTGTAAATGATTATTCCCGGATTTGTTGACGATTTCATGTTATGGAATTCATAAATTCACCACGAGACAAATGTTCTATTCTATTCCGCTTCATGAACATCCATTAAATGGGAAAGATATCGATCGATCTTTAAGTGAATTGAGAATCAAACACATACCTCTTCAATACACAGTCGGTGTGACATGACCGTATGAAGGCTTCACCTTGTGGTTTCTATCTGTTCATCCTTTTCTAAGGAGTATTTGTTAAGTCCGTAGAAATTTTAAAGATTACATGACTTCTGAAGCTTAACATGGCTTGGATTGACAGGCTATGGACAGACTAAACAAAATCGGCAAGAGAAGAGAAAGACTTAGAAAAATCATTAGTAATCCGGCTGAAATGTTCAACCACTTCTGTTTTCCACTAGACCACCTTTTAAGTTAGCCTAACCCGAGCTTCAATATGTAAATGCCTTAAGTTATCACTACGAACGGAGCAACGACTATACCATTATTCTCAAAGCATCTGCAAATGAGTCAGAACCATTAATCTTAAATATCTTCCTAACAACTACAATAAAAAATAATTCTGGTGAAAGTAGAATTGAGTTTGTATTCGAACGAAATGGAAGACTGCCCAGAAGCGACAATACAGAGTCCAGTCAATCTGCTCTGTGAATACGCCGTCAATCCTGTCGGAATCGATGTACTTCAACCTAGGTTCTCATGGGAGCTAAAGCATTCCGAACGCGGTCATACACAGTCCGCTTATCAAATATTGGTGGCAAGCGAGAAGGAAAAACTATTTAATGATGTTGGAGACGTTTGGGATAGCGGAAAGGTCGAGTCCGGCAGATCTGTAAACATAGAATGCGGCGGGAAACCTCTAGAAAACAGAAAAATATA
>Ga0315306_10001832_pt1 | contig 10080 bp, 11 predicted proteins | sample TDP1_MG_FD_203803 | JGI IMG/M metagenome (GOLD analysis project Ga0315306, IMG submission 203803) | Freshwater sediment microbial communities from Lake Towuti, South Sulawesi, Indonesia - TDP1 | ecosystem: Environmental > Aquatic > Freshwater > Lake > Sediment | place: Indonesia: South Sulawesi... | reverse complement strand
CCCGGCCCTGGAATATTCGTCTAAATCTTTGCCATCGTCTTCTTCTAATTCTTTTATTGCTTTTCTTGCCGCCAGGTCCAGTTCTGATTTTGACCTTGTAAAATTCAAGAATTTGCAGCCGCGAGTTAGAGGCGGACAGGCGGGCCTCATGTGCACCTCCAGGGCTCCGAAATCGTAGAGCCGCTGGATGGTATCCTTGAGCTGTGTTCCCCTCACGATCGAATCCTCGCAGAATAGCAGTCTCTTTCCTTCAATCAACTCCCTGATAGGGATAAGCTTCATCTTTGCCACCAGGTCCCTTGTTTCCTGTTCATAGGGGGTAAAGCTTCGCGGCCAGGTTGGAGTATATTTGACAAATGGTCTTTTGAAAGGAATTCCAGCCTCGCCGGCATAGCCCAGACCATGACCTGTTCCTGAATCTGGAATTCCTGCCACCATGTCTATCTCGATATCATCGTTTTTTGCCAGCAGCGCCCCGCACCTGTTCCTGACAGTCTCGACATTGATGTTTTCATAGCTTGAGGCAGGATAGCCATAATAGACCCAGAGGAAAGCGCAAATCTGCATCTTGTCGCCTGGAGGCTTTATCTGCTCTCTTCCCTCTTCTGTGATTAAAACGACCTCTCCTGGCCCGAGGTATTTTTTTATCTTAAAATTAAGGTTAGGAAAGGCACATGTCTCCAGCGTTACGGCAAAAGTCCCTTCTTTTTCTCCCAGGACAACCGGAGTTCTTCCCAGCCTGTCCCGTGCCGCATAGACTCCTTTGTCAGTTAATAACAGCAGGGAGCATGAGCCTTCAATCGTTTCCAGGACATTTTTTATCCCGTCCTCGAAAGTCGATTCCATATTGATCAGGGCGGCGACGAGCTCGGTTGGGTTGATGATACCCTCTCTCATCTCCGAAAAATGAATGACTCTGCGGCTGAAGACGTTTCTGATTAGCTCTTCTTCGTTCTTGATTGCGCTAACGGTTACCAGCGCATATTTCCCAAGGTGGGAGCAGATGAGCAGCGGCTGATCCTCGTAATCGCTGATAGCCCCTATGCCCTTATTTCCCTTCATTTTCATGATATCCTGTTCAAATTTCGACCTGAATTGAGTATTCTCGATCTTGTGGATGAATCTTATGAATCCTTCTGGATTCTTAACGACAAGACCTCCCCGCCTTGTTCCAAGGTGGGAATGATAATCTGTTCCATAGAAAAGGTCGCTGACACAATCTTCTTTTGAAACAACTCCGAAAAACCCGCCCATCATAAAATCCTTAAAATTTAAATTCTAAGCCAGAAAGATTATTTTGGCCCTGATGGTTTTTTTTGAAAATCGACAGAGCCATAGAAGAATAGTCTGGACTTTAGGCTTTATTCCTTAAACCGGGTAAAGACCTCAGAAGCATAAGCAACCAAAGCCAAAATATGACAGATTTTAAATTTTCATTCAAGAAAAAAGTTAATCTTTTAGAGCTTTAATTTCGTAAATATGTATAGTAATATTTAAAAAGGAGAAAAAGGATGAAGAAATATTTTCTTATCACCCCTGGCTTGATCCTTGTTTTCGTTTTTATAAGTTCATGTATTATTGCTGTTGTCGATTATTCAGAAACCGGAGTCGCTCGCCTGTCGAGAGAGTTCCATAAAGTTGTTTCCTTTGTCTCCGGAGGGACTCTCTCCTTGGAGAATGTCAACGGAGATGTTGAGATTGCTGGTTGGGATAGAGATGAAGTGGAGATCTCTGCTGAAAGAATGATTCCTCTTCCTTACGGAAGGAGAATTCAATGGCAACCCATAAGACGTTCCATGCCAAGGGTTGATTTTGATAAATTTGAAGATTTTATCAAGATTAAAGCCAGGTCTTCAGGCGGGGATAAAGAAGCGGCTGCGGTCAATTTCTATTTGAATGCGCCTCATTCCATAAAACTGAAAGATATTGTCGGGAGGGAAGGAAATATTTCCCTGGCTGATTTATACGGAGAGGCGGTTATCGACCTTCAGAATGGAAAGATAAAAGTTGAAAATTTTTCAGGATCATTGATAGCATCCTTGGTTAAAGGCATAGTCGAAGCCAGCCTCTATGACTTAAGGGGCGAGGACGAAATAAGGATTACAGTCCGGGAGGGTGATATCACTATTCATCTTCAAGCCGAGGTCAAGGCCAGAGTAGAAGCCAGCGCCTCGAACGGAAATATTTATAGCGACTTTGACCTGAAAGAAACTCTACCGGCCAAGAAGATTTCAGGCCAGATCGGAGAAGGCGGAGCTTTTATCTCCCTTTCTTCTTTAAATGGCGATATTCAAATCAAGAAACTCTGAGAGCGAAGTTGGTTATTAATAGACAAAACTTTTAAAAAAGGAAGAAAAGTATGGAAGAAAATAGGAAGGTTATTCTGGGCGCAGTTATTTTTTTTATTTTGATAGCCTTAGGGGTGGGAATCTACTATGTTTTTTTTCGTGAGAAAGCAAAGGAAGCTCCTCCTTCTCCAGTAAGCGAGCAACCTACTCAAGCTAGCGTCGAAAAGCCTCTGGTTGAAGAAAAAGGCCCGAGACCGGTAGAGGTCGCGCTCGATCAGAGCGATGAACTCGTTCGTGAACTTGCCAGAGGACTATCCTCCAACCCGCAGATGGCGTCATGGCTGCTGAGCAAGGATTTGATTCGCAAATTCACCGCAGCTGTGGATAATATCGCCCAGGGAATGAGCCCCAGGGCTCAAGTTGATTTTTTCTCTCCCCAGGGGCGTTTCAAGGTCATCAAGAAAAAAGGTCTTTTCTATCCAAACCCTGGAAGTTATACCCGCTATAATCCTGCTGTTGAGGTTTTTCTCTCCCTGAATGTGAAAGGCTGTGTTCAGCTTTACAGACAGCTCGAGGCTCCTATTCAAGAAGCATATCGAGAGCTGGGCTATCCTGAACAGAAATTTGACGATACTTTAATTCTGGCCATTATCGAATTGCTTGAAGTCCCTGTTGTCCAAACAGAAATGCTTTTAGAAGAAAGTGTGATATCCTATACAATTTCTGATCCTGAGTTAGAAAACCTGAGTGAAGCCCAGAAGCACCTCCTGCGCATGGGACCTGAAAATGTAAAGAAAATTCAGGCAAAATTGCGCGAATTCGCTTCAGAGTTAGAAATTCCGGTAAATAAACTCCCTAGGCCTAGAATCTATTCGCCCTGAGATAAAAAAGTCTTAGGCTCTTTTCTCCAGAGCTTTCAACAAAAGGCAAAGCCCAAATAAGGGTTTCTTACTTTTCAAACTGATAATGTTTGACGCGCAGTTGGAATGACCTGAGTTAGCGCCATTTAAAAGGATTCTCAAGGTTGAAATCAGGGATGAGGTGCTCGACCTGAGCAAAAGGCTCTGGCTGGATAAACATGGTTTCAAAGCCAAGCTCTTCTGCTCTGGCAATGACCTGATGGTATTCCTCAGGGGTAAGATTCCGCTGGATTTCCTCTGGTGCTTTGAAGCAGGGGTGATACTGGCTCATCAAGCTCAGGCAGACAGAAGCAGAAAGGTTCTGGGCGATCCATTCCAGAATAGCCAGAGAATCTCCTGTCTGTCTAGGTAAAATCAGATGCCTAACGATCAGCCCTTTTATTGCGATTCCCTTTTCAGACAAAATCAGCTCCGGCTGTTGGCGATACATTTCTTTTATAGCCTGGCTTGCCTGCTCGAAATAATCGGGGGCGCTGGAAAACTTGGCCGCCACTTCAGGGGAAAAATACTTCAGGTCCGGAAGGTAGATATCGATAATCCCTTCAAGATTTTTTATGACTTCAGCTTTTTCATAGCCATTGGAATTATAGATAAGAGGCAAACCAAGCCCCTGGGAATAGGCAATTTTTAACGCTCTGAGTATGGGAAGAACTAGATGGGTGGGGGAGACAAGGTTGATGTTCAGGCTGCCTTTCTCCTGGAGATGAAGCATCTTCTGGGCCAATTCCTCATCAGTCATAATTTTTCCCTGGTTGAGCCAGCTGAGTTGATAGTTCTGGCAGAACAGGCACTTGAGGTTACAGCCTGCGAAAAAGATTGTCCCTGAGCCAGAGGGTTGAGAAGCACTCTGGCCTTTGCCCTTTGCGCAATTATCAAGACCGCTCAATACAGGCTCTTCGCCAAAATGGAGAAGGGCATGGGAGATGGCTGCATTGCTTCCACTTTGACAAATTCCTTTTTGCCCAATTTGTCTGTTGGCCCTGCATTCCCTGGGGCAAAGGCGGCATTCAAGTTCAAATCTAGATAAATTATCAAGTGCCCTTTCGATTCTTTTTAATTTATCTCTCGTCACGTTTTTATTTTATCATGAATTCCGGCAGTAATATCAAAATGAAGGGGAGGCAGGGAGCGACGAGGAATCGGAGTGATTTTCGGAAGGGGGAGTGTGAAGCGATTCCTCTCTAAGGTGTGAGGAGAAGGCAAAGCCTTAACTTAGGCATCTTCAAATATGTGATTTCAAAGAGGCGTTGGGATCGCCCCTAAGGCCCCCATAGCGGAGGGGGGGACCCGTCGGTTTTCCGACGGGGGGAACCGACGGGACTGGTTCCCCAGGGGGCTGAGGCGATTCCGACACCGATAGAAAATTACACAAACAGATGCTTATAGCCTTGACAAGATTTCTTGACAGGATTGAAATTGTGTATTATAAGCCAATTTTTCATGAAGTGATTCGAAATGGAAAGGTAAGAAAAGTGATTTCGAATCCGGACGAGTCAGCCGGAAGTCATCGGGAGCATCCATGGAGCTTATCTCGAAAATCATCAATATCATTGTTCACCTGGACAAGCATCTCGGCGCCTTGATTCTGAACTACGGCACCTGGACATATTTGATACTTTTTGTGGTTATTTTTTGTGAAACGGGACTGGTGGTTACACCCATTCTTCCCGGAGATTCTCTTCTTTTTGCAGCGGGAACGTTTGCCGCTTTGGGGTCGTTGAAGGTCGGGTGGCTATTTCTTATTCTGAGTGCAGCGGCGATTATCGGCGATACAGTCAATTACTGGATTGGGCATTTTATCGGGCCAAAAGCATTCGCCAAGGATGATGCCCGTTTTTTTAAAAAAGAATATCTTTACCGCACCCATCAATTCTATGAGAAATATGGAGGGGAGACGATCATTATTGCCCGATTCGTTCCCATTATCCGCACTTTTGCTCCTTTTGTCGCTGGCATAGGAAAAATGACTTATTGGAAATTTATCAGTTACAACATCCTGGGCGGGATTGGCTGGGTGGCGGTCTTTGTTTTTGGAGGCTATTTTTTTGGAAGCATTCCCCTGGTTAAAAGGCATTTCACGATCATCATTTTTGCAATTATCCTCATCAGCATGATTCCGGGTCTAGTCGAGTTCATCAAGCACAGAAGGAAGAAATAAACGAAAAGATATTTTTCAATACAGGGAGCTGAATGGCCTGGAAATCAGTCAAGTCCGTGTGAAGAGGGGTGACAGAGATAAAGCCAAGCCCGACAGCCACGACATCACTCTCCTCATCTCCAGAAGGTTTTGGACTTCCAGTTCCAATCCAGTAATAGGAGTATTGCCTCGGGTCTTTTTTTTCGATTATTTCTGGGTTATATCTTTTCTGCCCGAGCTTGGTAATTTTTATCCCTTTGAACGGAGGAGGGGGGATGTTTATGTTGAGAGTTACGCCTTCAGGAAGTTTGTTTTTGAGCAGCCTTTTTGCTGCTTGATGAGCAATTCTGGAAGCAGAGTCAAAATGAAATTGGCCTTTCTCATCTGGCAGAAGAGAAATTGCCAGAGAAGGGACTTGAAGAAATGTTCCCTGGATAGCAGCCGCAACTGTCCCTGAATAAGAGATATCCTGCTGGCCGAGGTTCGGGCCAGAGTTAATTCCGGAGATGAGCAAATCCGGCTTTTTTGGAAGAAATTTCTGAAGCGCGAGATAGACACAGTCAGCCGGAGTTCCGTCAACGGCATAAACATTTTTTTTGACCTTCTTCACCCGTAAAGGCCGATGGAGGGTAAGGGATAGAGAGCAGGCACTCTTCTCCCTGTCCGGCGCAACAACAAATATTTTCCCCAGGTCTTTCAATTGGCTGGAGAGAGCTTCTATTCCTTCTGAATAAAATCCGTCATCGTTGGTAAGAAGAATGAGAGCTTTCATTATGCTTTTTTCCTTTTTTGGCCTCAAAACAAATCACCAACAGTTCAAGCAGATGAAAGGCTGCAGGCCGGTCAGCACTCTGGAGATGCATTTTAGCATTTAGCGCTGATAATTGAAACTTTTTTTGGGGCAAGATAAAAATCAAAATTTATTTTTTCCCTGACTACGAATCATAATGAGAAGCATTTTGAATTTCTTCAGTGCTTTTAGAGCATGAGGCTGGTGCGCAGGCATGATGACCATTTCGCCCGCCTCTAACCGAATCAAGCGGCCTGAAATGATAACTTCAACTTCTCCATCTAGGCAAAGAACCAGCGCATCGAAAGGGGCCGTGTGTTCACTCAACCCCTGACCTTCGTCGAAAGCAAATAGAGTGACTGTCCCAGCCTTTTTTGAAATTATTTCCCGGCTGACCACAGACTCTTTCTGGTAATTGACAAGGTCAGTCAATCTCGCTGATTTGGCTGTAAGATGCTCTATGCCTTTCGCTTTTCTCTCATGTTCCATAGTTTTCTCCTTCTTTGAATGTTCCAGTTTCAGTAGCATGTGTAATTTTTATCATTGATTCTATCAATTTTCGATAATCTAAAAAACATTTTTTAATTTTTTTACAGACTCGATTAGAGTTTGAAGTGATTAATGGATTATCAATCGCTCAAAAAAGTTGTTCCAAGAGACCTGAAATGGGTAGAATGGGTAGGAGATTTTGAATGATCGCTCTGCTAATTTCAGCACTGGCTTTTGCTTCAGCAGGATTGGCCATTTTCGCTGATTATAGGAGGGAACGATATCTGGTCTATGTGTCCAAGCCTCTGACGATGCTCCTCATCATTCTGGCTGCCCTCAGAGCAGGTGAGCCTTTATCGCAATTTTACAGGTATTCAATCGTGGCTGGCCTCGGCTGTTCCTCAGTCGGAGATATCTTCCTGATGCTGCCTCAGAAGCGATTCATGGAGGGGCTCGTTAGCTTTTTAGTCGCTCATCTTTTTTATATTGCAGCATTTCTCTCTGGAATGACAATTCGATTTTCGGCCTTGCCTCTGCTTCTTCTGCTTCTCTATGCAATTATCATGCTCAGGATGCTATTCCCCCACCTGGGTAAAATGAAGCTTCCTGTGCTTATCTATATTCTAGTCATCACGGCAACGGCTTGGATAGCATTGGAAAGATTCCTTCAAATCAAAGAAATCAAAACACTTTTGGCTTTTAGCGGAGCATTGTTTTTTGTCATATCTGATTCAAGTCTTGCCCTCAACCGCTTCGTTCGCAGGTATAAATATGCTCAGGCACTCATCCTGAGCACCTATTTCTCAGCTCAATGGCTCATCGCCATGTCTATTTAATTGGAGTCGATATATTTTTTTAATCGATCTCAAGCTGGCATTAGCTTTTGCTTGATCATTTTTTCTAATTCCTCTATCACCAGCTCATAAGAAGGCAAATTCCCAATTTGTTTTTCTAATTTGACCTGCCAGTTTCGCTTAAAGTCTTCTCTGGTGATTTCGCTGAGAAGATTGGAGACATGGATATCATAGCCATTCTTCTTCTTAAATTCTTCTTTTATTTTTGCAACATTGAGTTCCGCCTTCAAAAGATACCAGAGGTCATAGACATCACGGGGTTCATTATCCAGGTCAAAGATTCTGCATATCTTATCGCTTGCCGTAGATTCCAAGATATAAGTGTTGAGTTCTGCCTTTTCCTTTTTAAATTCTTGATAAGTCATTAAAATTCTCTTTCGATGAAAGGTGGGAATAAGATTATCTTTTAAAATGTCTACCTTTAATTCCTTGCTGGCTCGAATCTCGGGGATAATGTTATAGCTGAGGAAAAATTGAAGTCTATCATTTTTAATCTCTGTGCGGTTATTTAATTGAAAAGGATACTCAGAATTAATTTTTTTTAATAGCCCGCTCAATTTCTGATCATATTCTAAAAGATTTTCTCTCTCTTCTGTTAAAAAGTCTAAGTCTTCTGAAAAGCGGAAATCGGGAAAATAAATTTTTTTTAAAGCAGTTCCCCCACGGAAGATAAGTCTTTCTTTAAGAAATTCATCTCTAGCCAGGAAAAATAAAAAAAGCTCAATGAAAAAGTCTTTTTCAATTATTTCTTCTGGGACACCTGCCTTCGACGCAATTTTTTGAGCTTGAAAATGATTTATCATAGCTTTTTAGAATACTATCAAATCGAGAATTTGTTTTTGGCCAACATTATCAATTAATCGCCAGTCATTTTTATTTATATTTTTCTTGGTTAACGTGGGATCAAACAAATCGTATCGATTTTTTATATATTTTCTCAGCTGGTTCAGCATGCTCGGTTGTTCAATTTTTAAAGTTTCTATAATATAACCTAAGCGTTTAGCTACGACGTTTTTATTGTACCTATTAGCATAGTTTTTCAGTTTTTCGTAATCAATCTTATCTTTTGTGAGCCAAATGCCTTTAGCTATTTCTGTAATCCCCCCACAATATTCGGGATGAGCCAAGGCATCAACAATAGTTTTTTCTAAATCAGAAAATCTGACTCTTTCATTTTGAGTGACCCATTCTTCTTTGACTCCCCAGATAAGCTTTTCTTTAATAAAAACAAATATTATTTTTTCCTTCATCTCTTTAGGAACGATCTGTCTTTTTGGAGTAGCCAAAAAAATTTTTAGCAAGGGTTGAGTTAACATGCCCCAGTAATGCATTGCGCTGTAAAAAGCAATATAATAATCAGGGGAATTAACAACTTCTCTGCCTGCGACATACCAATTGCCAATATATTTTTCTTCGCTTCCCAATTGCTGAGGGATGATCAAGAATTTACCCGCTTTTAAGCGAGCTATTATCCTTCTTCTGACTAATTTGCTCAATAGGTCAATAGCTTCAAGGTAATCTTTGCCGAGAATATGCTGGACATCGCTAATGGTAAAGATAGACTTGTTTGCATCGTAAAGCCCTGTGATCAGGTTTGCACTTACCCTACCCAAGGTTTTCATAATAAAATCTACCTTTTGTGTAAAAAATATAGCCTCCTGTGCTATATATTATACAAAGGTAGTAGATTATGCAATAAAAATATTTTGTTCTTCCCTGGCAACCGAAGGTTATCTTAATTTACCGAGTTGCTTAGTTTTATAGCCAAAAAAGTTCGCAGCAATAACAATTGAATTCGAATAGGCTGAAATAAACGAAATGGTCGGGACGGGCGGATTTGAACCGCCGACCCCATGCACCCCAAGCATGTGCGCTACCAGACTGCGCCACGTCCCGACCGGAACGTGAAAACATGAATGACAATTATAACCAATGAGAAACGTTTTTAGAGTTTTTTTACTTTTTTCCAAGCGAGGAGGAAATTTGCTGGAGCTGCTCTCGAACTTGATAAAGAACCTTTTTCAGGCGATCAGGATGAACCACAGTTGAAGTTCTCAATCCGAATTCTTCCTCGATTTTTCTTTTTGCTCCAGCCAAAGTCAGTCCCCTTTTTTCTATAAGTTCCTTTAACCTGAGGATAATCTCCAAGTCTTTTTTCCTGAATATCTTTTCGCCTGAAGCTGTCTGACCCGAGGAAAGGAAATAGAGATCTCTTTCCCAGGCTTCGATGACATCAGGGTCAACCCGGGCGATGCGGCTTATTTCTTCTAACTTATAGGCTAGCTTTTCGGGGCGTTTTTCATTCTTCATGAAGATTGACCGCCTGGCTCTTGTCCAGAAATCCTCTCCATCCCTTTAAAATCAATAGTAACATTAGCACGGAACACTTCATACGTCAAGGATAGCAAAAAAGATAGCAAAAACAGGGTTGAAAATTTGCTCTTGAAGGGTTATAAAAAAGTGTCAAACCTTGAAGCATGAATTGAAGAGAGGAGGGTTAAGAAATGAAGCAAGATTTAAAAAAAAGAATTTCCGAAAGGGCCTATCATTATTTTAAAGAGAGAGGTAGAAATCACGGCTACGATCTGGAAGACTGGCTCAG
>Ga0315306_10001829_pt1 | contig 10083 bp, 9 predicted proteins | sample TDP1_MG_FD_203803 | JGI IMG/M metagenome (GOLD analysis project Ga0315306, IMG submission 203803) | Freshwater sediment microbial communities from Lake Towuti, South Sulawesi, Indonesia - TDP1 | ecosystem: Environmental > Aquatic > Freshwater > Lake > Sediment | place: Indonesia: South Sulawesi... | reverse complement strand
AGGATGACGGATGGTATGATTTTGACAAACCCATCAACATATTCAATGATGTCAGCTATAGGCTGATACTATCAATAGAACCTACAACATCTTTTCAGTCCACTGTAACAACGCTTTTCGGAAGCACATCAAGTCAGCAAGAGAGATCCTTGCTTACAACCACAACAACAAACCCCCCCGTCACTACAACGACAACAACAGAGCCCCAGAAGAAGTGCATCATTGCTACAGTTGCCTACGGCTCTGAATTGGCTCCTGAGGTCCAGTTTCTCAGGTCCTTCAGAGAAGACGTAGTAATGTCAACCGAAAGTGGAAGAGCCTTCATGAACCTGTTCAATGCATTCTACTACTCATTTAGCCCTCAGGCAGCCAGTGTCATCTCTGAGAACCAGCTCCTCAGGGACACGGTTAAAGCTTCGCTATATTCACTAATCGGAGCATTATCTGCTTCAGCCAGAGTGCAGTCAGTTCTCGCATTCAATCCAGAACTTGCAACAATCGCGGCCGGGCTGGTTGCGTCTGCGCTTATAGGACTGGTCTATCTCTTCCCACCTATGCTTTTGATCTCCATGCTTCTGCCTTGGCATTTGCGAAACAGACGAAAGAAGCAGTCTAGAAAAAAGAATAGAAGCCCTATCCCCATTTAGATTATGCTAACGAGTAAGAATACAGTTGGAATATGATATGAAATCACGTATACCGACAAAAGGTTTAGGTATCATAATCACCCTCTCTCTCGCATTGGTTATGTTGACGTCCACCAAGGAGATTTATGCCACATTGTTTCAGGATACTGGATTCATCTTCCGCCTTGGTGATGATGTGCCTTTCATAGTTCAAAGCGTGTGGCAAGTGACAACCCCAAACCCAGAACGTGTAGACGTTCTCGTTAACTCCTCCATCTGGACAATTGTGCAAACTTCAGTCAGCCGGTATGCCACTGATCTCAGTGCAACCTACTCTGTCTACGTGTACAGTGTCACATATGGAACGCCTGAGCAGGTAAGAACGTTCCTTCAAGGACACTTGACACTTGGTCTCAAAGGCTGCCTGCTTGTCGGAGACATACCTTACGCAACGTACTACGTACCTGCACATGATACGTTCGAACATTGGGACGCAGACACTTTTCCATGTGACCTTTTCTACATGGACCTAAACGGAGTATGGACCGACACGAACGGAGATGGAGCTTATGAGAGTCATACTGGAGATACGGCGCCTGAAATCTGGGTAGGAAGAGTCAAGCCAACAGGTATGGGAGACCAAGCTACTCTCATAAACAACTACTTCGACAAGAACCACGCCTTCAGAACTGGAACGTTGTCGGTGCCAAAACGGGGCCTTGTATACGTAGACGATGAGTGGGCAAGCGGAGCGGACAGTGTCAACCTATACATGAGGAAGATCTATGCCAATACAACTGAAGTAAAAGACAATGCAACGACAACAGCGTCTGACTACAAGAGTAGGCTAGGGTTGGGTTACGAGTGGGTTCACCTTAAGTGTCATGGCAGCCCTCAGGGGCACCAGTTCAAGATTCCAAGCGGATGGGAGAATTGGGTTTACGTTAGTGACTACGTAACCATCAATCCTCGAACACTCTTCTATATGTTCCGCGTATGCCGTGGAGCTAGGTTCAACGTAGACAACTATCTCGCAGGTGTCTCCGTCTTCAAGACAAGCTACGGTTTGTTAGCCATAGGATCGACCAAGGTTGGAGGCATGGACTACTTCGAGGACTTCTATACACAGGTCGCTACAAGCAAGGATATTGGAACAGCGTTCAGGAGCTGGTTCATAAGCTACGGAAAATGGCAGACCCGGTGGCCGGCCGTAGACTACTCCTACGGAATGACTGTCATCGGTGACCCTACGCTGACTCCAAACACGGTCACGAAGGTGGAGTTGCTGTACGATGACGGCGTCGCAGAAATCAGCTTCAACTCTGCTGCGAACTCCGTCGCAGCAGTAAGATTCAGCATCTCTTCTGAAATTCAACTCCTTATGCTGGAATACTGGATTAGTGCGCGAGGCAAAGAGAAGATGAATAAAGTCAACGTTCACGTTCTTGATGCCACTTTTCGAAGCGTTTATTTCCGAGAGGTTACACCCGGCCCAGGATGGTTTGTAGTTGACATATCGGACGCTAATGTCGTCGTGAGCGGAGACTTCTACGTTGGATTCCAATGGACAAACGACGGCCCTCCTTATCTTGGAGTTGATAGAACTCCTCCTTACAATCGGCGCAGTTATCTTGGCAGCATAGGATCGCCAGGAATGCCGAAGGAAAACGAGAATTACATGATCCGTGTCTTCGCGAGCGCTCCCTTTGATTTCTCCTTAAGTAATAGTGGTGGGATCACTGCTACGCAGGGTGGCTCAGGCTTCAACACGATCACAGTCACTTTGACGAGTGGATTGTCTCAGACTGTTGGCTTATCAGCGTCAGGGCTTCCCTCTGGTGCCACTGCATCACTCAATCCTGCTTCAGGCATTCCGAGCTTCGCTAGCGTATGCACGATCAGTACCTTATCATCTACGCCTACAGGCTCGCATACGATAATTGTCACTGGTTCTAGAGGAGGAAAAGTTCATAACACCACGTTCACACTGACCGTCAAGCCCCCAATATCAACCATCACCACAACCACAATAACAGAACCCCAGAAGTGCATCATAGCGACGGCAGCCTTTGGTTCTGAGCTCGCCCCCGAAGTTCAGACCCTCAGAACATTCAGAGATAGCGTCATAGTGTCAACACAAAGTGGGAGAGCCTTCATGAAAGTGTTCAGTAGGTGGTACTACTCGTTCAGCCCTGAGGTAGCCAATGTCATCTCTGAGAACCAGCTCCTTAGAGATGTGGTGAAGACCTCACTGTACCCGTTGATTGGAGTACTATCCACCTCAGCTAGCGCGCAGTCAGTTTTCGCATTCAATTCTGAGCTTGCAACAATCATGGCCGGGTTGGTTGCGACCGCGCTCGTAGGGTTGATCTATCTCTTCCCACCTATGCTCTTGATCTCCACCCTACCGCCTTGGCGTTTGCGAAGCAGGCGAAAGAAGCAGTTTGGGAAAAGCAAGAACTCGAGAGGCTGCAATCTCTTAGGAAACTACAGTGACGCTGCAAACCGAGTGATCACGACAGCAACGTTACAGCATCCAAGTAGTACAGCTGAAAGCTGACTCCTAGAACCCCATTGGGTCTCTGGCGTTCCCCTTGGACGCTAGACTCCTGCAGGGCCGTCAGAATGCAGAAACTACTAGGGGCAAACATTGTAGGCGCCTAACGTTTTCAAAGATTAGGCACCTAAGAGTATACAAGAAGATCTGAATTTCCCGCCAGCCTAAGGCAGCAATGGTGGACCGGGCGTGAACTGAACTATAAGTACAGATCACCGACTTTGCGTCAATATTGGCGAGTTCCTGCGAGCCCGCCTAATCTTTTATCCGGGTCCTTTCCTGCCCACTAGAACACTACCCAGATCACCAGTCCAAACTCAGTCTCTGAGAGACGACGCTTGGTTATGCGGGGGGTGGGATTCGCGCACCAGTTTACCAGTAAAAATCGGGTCAGAAAGCGTTCTTAAGGCAGTTAATTGGCTGGCCCGGCGGGAGCTTGACCCTCGATAACGCGCGGGTTAGAAAATCCGCTGCAGGGGGGAGGTTGCCTCAGTATTGTTTTGCTTTCATTGGCTAGTCTATGGATGGCAGCGAGATGCTCGATATGATTTGAGACTGCGAAATTGGCGTTGTGCGATCCTGAACTCGTAAATTGGTGAACGGGCAGGACTTACACACAATCGGGTTAGAAACCTTTCAAAAAAGAAAAAGCGACTGTTGCCCTATGTCATAAGGCATCATAGGTTTCTTGCACCTTATACAGCCGGTCGTTGTGCACCCCCAATCTCAGATTGGGATCGCATAGATCCGTCCGCCTTCACATTCAAGTCTTTGCCAGTTCCGTCATGGAAACGCTATTCTGGTACTAGCAACATGACCATGAATGTTAGCATGAGTGACAGAGTCATTCTAACGATAGACAGCATTATCTTTCTCTTAGAGACCTTAATGATTTCGCCTCGATGCTCAAACTCGGCTATTGCTTCTGGCGCTTGTCTAAAGAAGTATACGAACATCACTGCTAAGATGAGACAAACTCTAGAGCGATCTTACAAGTGTAGAGTGAATCTCACTCTTCCCATTCAGGGAGACTCCTATTCCGTCAAACTAGGAAAAGTAACTTGCGTTCGAGGAGACGATAGAAATCTCGTTGCCTGACAATCAACATTAGCGCGGCATGCTAGATTAAGCCATCGATAGCGAAGCAGGCGAAGTTAGGGTTGCGTGGTTTTGACAGAAGCAGGAGGCGTTGCGAAGACCCCAGGCCACCGTTTTTGTAGATATTTTAGAATGCTGGGGCCGGCAAAAAGGATGAGGAGAGTCAATGCCCAAGTTGTCATGAAGACAAATAACGACTCGAAATAGGCTGCGTTTCCGTAGAGAGACTTCAACAGAGTGAAAGCTCCGGACAAGAACCCGATGGTGCCGCTGGCTCCGCCAGAGATTATTTGGGTCAGTTTCTTCCTAGGATCGTCATCCGCCTGTGCACTCATGTAGGCGAAGACTGCCGAGGCAAAACCAAGAAATGGGAAGACGAAGAATCGAACAACCGCGGGAGGCCTGAAGACTGTGACGGTGTACAAGGTGCTGTTCTCTTTTCCATCAACTATACAAACAGCGGTCACTTTCACGTCATAGTCCCGACTGTTTGCCCATTCATCTACTGTAAGCGTCAACAAAGCATCAAAAGTTGGTTTGCCAACACAGCGGTCGAATTTCGCATGGATTGGGGCTCCACCTGTCGAAGCGCCCAAGGACACGTTCCAAGCGTAACCGCCTATCGAGCTAACGATAACCCTAACAGTTACGTTACCTCCAGGCGGAACGGATCCTGTGGTCGAGGTCAGCACTACAAAGAAGTTACTTTCAGGATTAACCCTTGCAGTGAACACCACGGACTCTGGTACCTGCAGGACTACTCGTGCTTGGACCATGTAGTCACCGATTACGCCCGGCCTAAGAGTGGCTTTCACAACGCCATATGTATCCGTGAGATTACCCATGTCAACGATGATTCCTCCTGAATCTCGGGGTTTGAGGATAGACCAGTTTACCAGAACGCCCGGCACTGGGTTCCCGTAAAGGTCGGTGACCATCAACATGAAAGGTTCCGCGAGGAGCGTGCCCTGCAAGGCCGTCTGCTCGTCCCCTGAGACGCGAACAACTCTCGTCCCCTTTGCAGGACCGACCCGCAAGTCGCGGAACGAGCCAGTTAATGATGAGATTGAATTGTCGGTTACGTTGATTTCTACTGCTTCCGCGCGATAGAAGGTTATCTCAGGTATCGTGATGCTCCCACGATCCCCCGGTGTAAATTGTTCAAACAGTTTTACTTTGGGTTGGTATTCCCTCGCTGGGGAAACGCTCGCCGACATCATGATGGTCACTATTCCGGTATAGCCAGTTGCTACATTGCCAAAATCGTCCAGAGCGGTGATCGTAAGTGAGACACTCTCTCCAGCGCGAGGGTGCGTGCTCGAAGGAACGATTCGGAAACCTGTGGGTTCGGAAGCAAGCACGCTGATGTCAAGCCTGTCACTCATCCAACCAGGCGATACAAAGGATAGAGTCCACTTTCCAGTGCGTTCGTCTCGATAATAGAAAGTTACATTACTACTGCCTTCTCTGATACTCAAATCAGAAACAGGACGACCATCCGGTACCTCAGCGAAAGCAAAGGGGCCGGCCGAAGTCGAGTTTGGAAAGACTGAAGTAAGCCCAACTGTGATTGGGCAGTCGCTCTCATTCAACCTAGCCAGAACGAATCTTGTCCATCGACCGGCCTTGACGTTCAAGGAGTAGTCAACCACTCTTAGTTTCCACACCGCACGCTCGGCTTGCGCGCTGTGAGCATCCGTACCAGACGCTTCTACACGTGGTGTATTGTATCTCCGGTCTATGGAACCCACTTCGTGGGTCGCGTAAGCAGACACAAAGGCAAAGCCAAACAGCATAACCAGTGCAAGGAAAAGCAGGGTCCAGCTGGATAAACTCCAGCGACCCCCAACTCTAGTCCGGTTGATCCTCTCACGCTTCCTTGAATAGCAATGCGTCTATCGTCGAGATTACGCTTGTTGTTGCCATCCTCTCTCGACACCGCAATTGATGCCACGAGAGAGTTTCATTGATGATCGTAGCAATGATATTCGGAGTCAGTTCTTGTCGCCAGTTTCATCGTCGCCCCGTCGTACGCCGTTTGTTTCGTCATTCGTCGTCCTGAGAACCGTCAGAAGTGTGTGTGCATGCACCATCCATAGACACACAAAGGACGATTTCCGAGACAGAATGCTCGTGATAACCGTCGATGGAACCGGGGGTGTAGTCTTAGGGTACTCGAATTTTGTGATCATTTGGTCAAGCTATCGCCTCGTGTTTTCCAACGGAGAGATCGCCACACATTTCATAGGACCTTTCGTACAACGCCACCTGCCCATTGTGCAAAACACTCAATGTAGCCCATCTCCCTTGCAATGCCGCCTAGTTTTTCAGCAGCGTGTATGCAGTCTATGTATTTTTTAGTAGCATCTGGGCCTTCCAGCACTAGCTTTTCCGATTGGGTGGGTGTTAGTCCCCAATTATCTTGCAGATACTCGCGAAGGCAATCTACTGGGTCTCTGCCTGAGTTTAGCCCCTGGACATACTTGGACGAGGCGGGTCGTAAGGGAAGACTTGTGGCCACACCGATTGAACCCTTCGAGTTCGTTTTCATACTCATTCCTCCTTCGGCTACTGGGTACTTCTTGTCATTGCGCCCCTCCTCGGCGCTCCTGCTTACCAGCAGGCGCTGGCTACTTTCCAGTAAAGACGGAAGGCATGTTCCTGTCCATGCCGTTCGCGCATAACAGGGAATAGCTCAGCATATGACCCGCACCTTCTAGGACTACAGGTCTTATTCGGAAAACCAACACATGAAAGGGAAGAGAAAAGTGAGAGTGTTCAATCACAGTCTCCTTCACCGATACTTGTCTCATGGCCCTGGCGTTCCAGATGTTCCTATGAATCCAGGCACATCAAGGTAGTTAAGGTAGGGTGCTTGCGGGACCTTGCATCTCTTGTACTTCAGAGATTTTGTATTCATGTCCAGCTCCAAGTTGCAGCTGGTCACCTGATTGTTGCTGTAGTTGTAGTCGTGTTCCATTACGTCGAAGAGGTTATCACCGTCACTGTCCTGCGGATACTGGATCGGCCCATCATAGACAGTATGGATTACTCTTTCCAAGATCTTAGTGTTGGAGTTGATTACGTTTGTCCAGAAGTTGTTGCCTGATGGATACGGACACCTGGCAATCCACCCCTGCCAACCACTGTTGAACGGCCGCCGAGCAAAGCAACAGCTTATACACCACAACTCATGCCCTCTACCACCACACATCACTCGATGAATCATCACTCCTTGATGGGGGCTGGCGCCAGGTAGAAGATCGGGAACGTTGGTAGGGGCAACACCGGGTAGTGGGCACGAATGGTATCCAGACTCAACTACTTGGCATGGGGGATTGCTGAAGTGTGTCGACCATAGTTCGACTACTCGTGGCGATCTAAGCGGATAGGCAACATCTATCGTGGGCACAAAGAAGACTTCGGGTAGTGGCGTTGGGTGAAACGCCCCTTCTCGAGGTGAATATCCGGAGAAGGCAAGCCAGTCAAAGTTGTCCCCCAGTACTTTTCTTGGAGCGTACATAGTGATTGAGTTGCCCTCAATGACTATGTTGGTTCGTTCTATTCGACGAAAGTCGTATGTCAGGGCAAGGCCTTGGTCGGGTCGATCAGTTGTCGTCAGGAAGACCTCGCTTGAGCCATTGAAATCATTGTCTATGTAGACGCCAAAACGTGCCATGTGTCGCTCTTTTCGGAGAAGTTCGTCTAGTCGCTCTCCGCCTGTCTTGATCTCAAAGAAGTAGTTTTCATTCTCTATCCCTATTTCTACAGAAAGGATGTCGAGTGATGGTGGAATTGTTTCGATGTTCCTGTAGGTGATGTCGAATGTTCGTTGGAAGAAAGGGTGATAGAGGAGAAAGTCGTAAGGTTGGTCTCTGACGAACGCTTCTGTCAATGGTTGCTTGCGTCTACGCCGGATTGGAGCCACTTCATGAATGCAACCTGACATATGCTGCGCCTCCCATTCTCATTCGTTTTTTTGCAGCGCCCACCTCGGCCCCGCGCGCTCAAGCAGCCTTTTTGTGGAAGGCTAAAAGGCTTTATCGAAAAGCGAAGGCTCAGTCTGGAAATCCCTGAACTCGGGGAAACGATCAAGGTGTGGGTTGGACTGGGGAGGCTTTTATACGTGCTAATGCGCACCCTTATGACGGCATCCGCATAGGAAACATACTCGAAGTTTCTTTGGACAGGAGCGCCGGCATGACTGAAGAACTGAACTTGATTCAACATGTATGTGGGCTCGGACTTTTTTCGATCACATCATCATGGATTCGCTACTGCTTAGCCTCTGTTATGGTGTTGGGAGTGGGATTCGCGCACCAGTTTACCAGTAAAAATTCTCGGAAAAAGGGGCGATTTTGAGGGATCTGATTGGCGGCTCGCAGGGACTCGTTTTAAGCTCTTCGGTCACGATCCAAATCTCAGAATTAGCGCGGGGATTCGCGCACAACAAAAGGCAAAATATGCAGAACGACTAACTTAGAGCCGGGGAGTTGTGCGAATCTCGTATGCGTCACTTCCTTATTCACGGAGAGGGCACCATATTTTCGTCGCGTATCATTCTTCCGATCTGGGTCCATAGCTCATCGTCTGCCATTCCTTTGTCCGGAAAGGAGTGCTCGCTTCTCCAGACGCGGTGATTGGGACCTGCTGCCGCCGCTAGGTGACGGGCGAGGGAGTCGATCGAGGAGAACCTCCCCTTGCAGTTCGAGACCATGCATTTGACGGAAAGCTCAGGCGCTTTCCAACCAACATAGGATCTACCTATCCGATAGGCTTCCTCGAGCTTCTCCTTCGAGTCCGAAACATGGCCATTCACTGAGGAGTAGCGAATCACGCTAAGACTCATTCCTGCCCAACCCGCTATCGATCGGAACATTCTGATGGCCAGCTCCACACCATCGGGGTCCTCAAAAAGGTGGGTCACAACGAGGATCAGGCCTTTCCCAGAAAGGTTGTTCGGCCCATTGCCGTTAAGAAAACCTTCCATCCGATCCAAGAAGGTCTTCATCTGTGAGGCGATATGCCACCAGTAGATGGGAGTGGCGAGGACAACGAGATCAGCCGCTGCAAGTTCAGGGTAGATCTTTCTCATGTCATCATTTATGACGCAGCCGGGTTCGTGTGCTTCTGTGCACTTCCAGCACCCTTGGCATGGCTTGATATTCATGTCGTTCAAGAAGAATTCATTGATTTCAGTTTCTCCACCGTCTCTTAATCCTTTCAGCAAGCTCTTTGTGATCGTGATGGAGTTTCCATCTCTTTTTGGGCTTGCCTCAATGACCAATGTCTTCATTTCCTGTCTGCTCCTACATTGCGTCTGTACGGCGTATTTAGCTATGTGATTTTCTTATCGTGCGAACTATTATCCCTTGGTGCGCACACACAAAATACTGACTAACAACGACGGTTCAAATTAGCACGCGCGCCAAAATGGTGCGGGGGGTTAGCTAACCATTCACGGTTTGAACCAACGGAATCCGGTAGGAACAATGATACACTATAACTCCAAACAGAGCGGAGAAATCATCCACTAGTGGCAAGGGCCATAGCTTTATCGCAGACTAAATGCAAAGGTGCCTCCTAGAGAATCCATGGAATGTTGGCTGTGTGATAGACTAAGCCGTCTTTTTGAGATCCTCTATCCTCTTACGGTTGAACTCTTCAACTTGAAGGCCGGCGCAACTTGGTCGGAGAAGGGTCAGTGTGCCCAAAGTAGTTATGTTTCTAGGAGCGGGCGCTTCTCGGGCCTTCGGCGTACCCACGACGAAGGAATTTGTTCCAAAATTCGAGGATGAACTC
>Ga0315306_10001827_pt1 | contig 10087 bp, 15 predicted proteins | sample TDP1_MG_FD_203803 | JGI IMG/M metagenome (GOLD analysis project Ga0315306, IMG submission 203803) | Freshwater sediment microbial communities from Lake Towuti, South Sulawesi, Indonesia - TDP1 | ecosystem: Environmental > Aquatic > Freshwater > Lake > Sediment | place: Indonesia: South Sulawesi... | reverse complement strand
GTTGGTGTAGTGGTTGTTTTTACTCTTTCTTTCTTGCTTTCTTTAGCGTTTCCATGAACTTCTCGCATGTGGCTTCCATTCTTGCGTAATATTCGGGTTTTCTTGTCTCGTAGAACTTGTTCGCCATCAGCGAGCAGTGGTCTAGAGTGTGCGTTAGGTTCTCCACGTCTCTGTCGCTTAGCTTTTCTACAACACGCTCGACTTCTTCCATGAATTTCTTCGTGGCAACTGCACCTGATGGCTTCGGTTATGTTCTGATATGTGTGGCTGACCTTAAAGGTGTTGCGAGTAGAAGAAGGGTCTTAAAGTATGGCTCTAGACGATAGCTTTTGAACTGGTCTATAAACGAAGCCGCACCGCCCTTGTTTCCAGCCTCGCAGGCTCAGAGATATTCTTGGCTATTCTGCCAAAAAACCAAATCACGAACACACCAAACAACAGCAGGCGGCTGCAGTGTTAACGTATCTGATGCGCCTTTCTCGCAGATGAAAGAACCGTGTTATGACCGTTACTATTTGGATAATAAATAGATTAGATTACGCTGAAGTAAACTTAGAAATGCCTAAGTCAGGTGTAAAAGGGACTGTTGATTGGCTTGAATAGAGCTGTTGGAAAAGAAAGAAAAGACAAATATGAAGTTAGATTAAGATTATGATTCCTATGTATGAACCATTAGAAGCCTCAAAATGTGAGAAGTGTGATAAGATTATAGCAGAACAAAAAGAATTAGTTAGAATTGTTAAGAATAGAGAGAAATTGAAAAAATTATTTTGCCTCTACCTGAACACTGGGAAAAACCTGCCATCTGGATTCTATTATGTAGCCGTCAGCGGTGGACAGACTGCTTATCCCTATTGTGTAGTTTCCAGGACCGAATTGAAAAACAGGTGGCGACAGGTAGAGTTCAGTGAATCCATCAATTGATATCCAGGCTGTAGTACTCATAACCTCTTTAGTTAGATGTCGGATATATAGGATGAATGAACCTCTAAACGCTGTTCCATTCAGATAGGTTATTGTAACATTTCCAGAAACTGGGTCTTTATAATAGTAGATTGTACGGTGAAGGGCTAACGTGATATTTAGGTCCTTGATTGTAGTGAAGTTTGATGCGGGTTTGTTAAGAAGGTTGTAGTGAAAGAGTAAGTCTGCATACTCCTGTGACAATTCAATGTAGCTTTCATTCAGGTTATAGTAGGTTATATTAAGAGCGCCATAACTCTCCCTTAGCTGATTATATGTTGTATTGAGGGTGTTGTAGTTTGCTTCTAACTCTTGATAGCCAGTTTCCAGTTGCGAATGCTGGTTTTGCAAAGTAGAGTAGTCATCTTCTAATTGTTCATAATCATTCTTAAGCTGAGTGTATTTGCCATAGAGAACGTTGTATTCAATAAGAAAACCTGCTCCAGCTCCAATGAGTAAGCATACGAGAACTATGGAAATTAATTTTTCATCCATTCTGAACTCCACACAGTTAGGTGGGTAGAACCTCTCTCCTTAAATCTTTAATGCAACTTGAAACGATATAATAGACTAAAAGATGCGTGAAGGAGAGCATATGAAAATCGGCATTGCCGTAATTGGTATTGGCATATTAATTATTGGAGTATTAATGCTGTTCTTTCCGCTTAGAGAGAATTATACCCGAACGGAAAATGCTACTCATATACCAGTGGACAGAACCCTAAGTGGCATAGAACAAACACAGGTCAGTTGGAACTTTTATGCTCAAGAGGGGCAAAAACTCAGGGTCAAATTGACTCCCACAGAAAATATGGAATTAAGCGTTTATGGAACATCGCAAGAAGTCCCAAAACTTTTCTTGGTTGACCGTTGGCCCGTTTCAATCTCTGGTGTTGACATGGCTTGGAGCATTCCGTTTGACGGAACATATTATGTAGATGTTCGAAAAACGATAACTAGTTGGGAACAGACAGTCAACATTTACGGAGACATATACCTTGATAACATTTTCATAGAATCACGTACAGTAAATTCCTTTCTATACTTGGCAATAGCCATTGTAATTCTTGGTGGAATCATAACCGCATTTGCTATGCGTGCTCGCGCATAAACCATGCCAGCTGTCTCCTTATGTCTTTTCTCTAGGGAAGTAACACATCTTTGCAGTATTTCCATAGAGTCTTCTTCTGTGATAGCTGATATTATCCTATCTTTCTTTAGCTGATTCTGGATTACTCTAGCTAGGGCTTGTATAACTAAATACGTTGAGCGCGAAGGCTGTACCATCTTGCAAATTTTCTTAGTGCTTGAGCTCTGTGCGAATACTTGTTCTTCTCTTGAGTTGCCATTTCGGCGAAGGTTTTGCCATTTCCACCGACGGGTTGAAAGATTGGGTCGAAGCCGAAGCCTCGTTTTCCCCTCTCTTCATAAGCAATTTTTCCCTCAACCACGCCCTGAAAACATTTTGGCTTAGACGGTTCTTGAGCGTTAGAAAAGGCGACAACAGAGAGGAAGTAGGCGTCTCGTCTTCTCTCGTTCTGTAGCAGTTTCAGTATTCCCTTGGTGCCCACTGTTCGGTAAACGTAAGACGAGTAGGGTCCTGGAAAACCGTTCAAGGCTTTAACAAAGAGCCCAGCGTCTTCAACGAAGACGGGCAAATTAGCTTTTGCCACGGCATCTATAGCGCTGGTCTTGGCGATGTTTTCCAGACTGTCATCCTGAATTTCAACAGCCCCCACATTGAGCATTGCGGTTGCGATTCTGAATTCAGATAGCACTTGCCTTGCTTCGTTGAACTTGTGAACGTTGCTCGTCACGAAGAAGGCTACTCTTCCTCTAGGGAAAGAATTCATTGGCGTCACTGCTTTTTGGCGCCCTTTAGACTAATCTCAAAGTATTTTGCCCAATCGAACTGAACCATCTCGAGAAGATTGCCATCCGGGTCGAGGAAGCTGGCTTGTCGTCCTCCCCAGGGCTCATCATGAGGCTCCTTAATGAAGTTTACACCCTTCGCTTTTAACGTCTCATAAGCGGCGTCAACATCCTCCACAACAAACTCTACTGAAGGGGCGTCCTCGACGGGTTTGCTCTCTCTTCTGCCAGGGCTGAGCCCAATCTCAACGCCCCCGCACTGAAAACCAGCGTAGCTAGAGTATTCGTATTTCTTGTCTAATCCCAGAATTTCTCCGTAAAAGGCTATGGCTTTTTTAAGGTCTGAGACCTTTAGGGTTACACACCAAACAGTCTTAATCATTTACTACACCTCCTTTCTCTCAGCGACGTATCTTCCTCTCCGCTCTATTTCACGAATCTTCTCTAATACGGCTTTTGCCACACCCGCACCAACAATCTCAGAGTAGCCCTCCAACACAGTCTCGAAGCACTCGTCAGCGTATCGATAATGAGTGCTCTGCAACGCCCGCTTCATGAGGTGGAGGTCCACTCCCCTAGCCTCCAACTCCACAGAGCGCTCACCCAACCCAAAGTCCACAAAGAAAACCTTGCCACCGGATGTGAGAATCATGTTAGAAGTCGTGAGGTCTCCATGAATAATTCCATGGGTGTGGAGTCGCCCAATCATCTCGCCTATGTGACGGCACAGTCGAAGTCTCTCCGCCCTAGATAAGCCGTCTAAGACCCGTTTCACCTGGTCGCCTTCAACGTACTCCATTATGATGTTCGCGTCGGTTGTGTCCACCAAGAATACGGTGGGCGTTGGAACCCCCGCCTCCTTCGCCCTGTGAATAAGCTGGGGCTCACGTAGGGTTCGCTGAGACCGAATGACCTCGTCCAGCTCAGAAAGCCTATACCTCTTCTCCAGTCGCCGCTTCATAATCACCCTTCGACCGTGCCACTCCTCCAAGAATAAGCTGGCTTCGGCGCCTTTTTTCATCAGCACCTCTTATTTCAGCCTCCTCCAATCCAAGGCACAGAGACCTCATCGAGTCGCCACTTCAGCCTGACGAAGCTCCTGTCGATGGGCACAGTTACGCCGTGCCGAAATGCAAGCACTCCAGCCCAAGCTATCATGGCTCCGTTGTCCAGAGCGTACTCCTTCGGAACCACGGCAAACTTGGCGTCGTGCTCATCCGCGATCACCCTGAGCATGGACTGCAACCGCTTGTTAGCCGCGACTCCACCCGTCAGAAGAAGCTCTGGCTTCTCAGTGTGGGCTAGGGCTCTCTCCGTCACCTCCGTGAGCATAGAGAAAGCCACCTCCTGAAGGCTGTAACAAACGTCTTCGAGGCTGTACTTCCCAGACCGAAGCAGCTCCACCGTGGCTGTTAACATCCCACTAAACGACAGGTCCATGCCCTTCACAGTGTAAGGAAGCGAAACAAGCTTTTTGCCACGACCCGCCAACTCCTCAACCAAGGCTCCGAAGGGCTTACCCACCCTCTGACGCAAACCAGCCTCTCGAGCGAAAACGTCGAGGCAGTTTCCCACAGCGATGTCAAGTGTTTCACCAAAGACACGATACCGCCCAGCCGCAAACGCCGCAACCAGCGTGTTCCCGCCCGAAACATACAAGGTGACAGGGTCCTTTGCCCCCGCGATGAGTCTGCCGATCTCTATGTGCGCCACGCAGTGATTAACTCCAACCAACGGAACCCCCAAGTAAGAAGCCAAGGCGCGGGCTGCGGTCGCGCCTGTGCGCAGGCAAGGACCTAAACCAGGTCCCTGGGAAAAAGCCACCGCTTTCACCTCGCGTGGTTTTGTTCCCGCCTTTTGAAAAGCCTCGGCTATGACATTTCCAGCCACTTCCGCGTGGTGTCGAGCGGCCTCTCTGGGGTGAATCCCTCCTTCCTCCGGCATGAACACGCTGATGACGTTGGCGAGAACCTTGCCCTCGAAAGAGATTATGCCGACGCTGAAGTCGTCGGCGGTTGACTCTATGCCCAAGCAGTAAGACTTGTCAGCGTTTCGCTTCCGCAACGAATTCTAACTCTCCACTCAGTTTGCTCTGCACACGCACATTTTTATTGCTAAACCACCTTATTTATATGAGGAAGGTACAGGAATCGATACTTGTGCCGAGACGCGACGACCTAGAGTACAAGGCTCTACACTTCATAGTAAACACGGGAAGCCAAGGTGTGCTACAATCGGATTTGTGGCGCAAGCTTGGCGCCAGTAGCAGAGAGGGCTCTCGAATAGCGTTGAAACTGGAGAATAAGGGGTTGATTCGTCGTTCACGTGAACTCTTTGTTGGAAGATGGACTTACAGGCTGTATCCGAAGAGGCATCAGGCGTCAATCAACTCGATTGTTGACTGCCCGTGCCTCATGTGTGCAAATGACACTCGGTGCGGGGCTTGGGGCGCCATCTCGCCCAACGTGTGTGAGAGACTAACTGAGTGGATCTTGGGGCTCTCCAGCGGTGAGATTCACTCATCTGGTGAAGGTTAGGCTTGCCTAAGGCGTGGGTGCGAGAACGCAGGAGAGATTTCTATTACCGTAAAGCGAAGGAGGAGCGATACCGTTCACGGGCGACTTACAAACTCTTAGAGACTGTGAATAAGTACGGGTTCATGAAAGTCGGCGACGTTGTTGTTGATTTAGGAGCAGCGCCTGGAGGCTGGATGCAGGCTTCCCTCAGAATCGTTGGCGAGGATGGCTATGTCCTAGGAGTTGACCTAGAAGCAATAGAGCTCTTGGACGCTCCAAACGCTCGCACCGTAATTGGTGACGTAACCGACCCGATGATTCTGCATCAAATCGAAGAGTTGCTCCCTCGCCAAGCTGATGTGGTCATTTCTGATGTTTCGCCCAACATTTCTGGTGTTTGGGAGTTAGACCACGCACGGCAGATCGATTTGGCTCAGCGGTCGTTGCAGATAGCCACGCGTGTTCTTAGGGTTGGAGGCAACTTTTATGTGAAGGTTTTTCAGGGTGACATGCTCAAGGACTTTGTGAGTTTGGTTAAGCGACACTTTGGCTTTGTGAAGTTGGTCAAGCCGAGGGCTAGCAGGGTTGAGAGTGCCGAGCTTTATGTTTTGGGGATGAATCTTAGGCTAGCATCCTCTGAGTTGTAGGTGGATTGTTGGCGTCGTTGATGAGCTCTTGCGCGTGTGAGACCCCTCTATCTACGGGGGGCATGTTGAGTGATTGTTGGCTAGGTTGGTGTGTTTGTTGTTTCTGTTAGTGTGTGCGCACGAGTGACCTAGTCCCTATATTTGGCGTCAAATAAGCTGCAGTATGAAGCTAATCATTTGAAAGAGGAGAGCAGTTTTCAAAAATGTTTAATTATTGGCTGAGTGTTTTCAGACACGAGTGAGTGCGTTGGGTGGATGATGAAGAAGACTATTATGAGGGTGAGTTTTTTTCTTTACATAGTTGGAGTGGTGGTGCTGGTATTTGCTTTAGTTGGGCTGCCTCGTGCTGCGACTGAGCCGTATGGGGTCCCAAACTCTTCTGAGATAGTGAACGAATTCTTTGAAGTTTCTCCGGGAATCTTCATTCGCATGCTGAATTTGACTGGAGGAGATTCTCTGGGTATTCAACTTAATGTGACGGCTGGAGGAGATGAGGGTATAGACTTCTCTGTTATATATGGTACAGCAGTCTACATAGATGAGATGGAAATCACTACCCTTCATAGAAATTGGACGGTTCCTTCTAATGGAACATATCAATTCGTTTACGACAACAGTTACAGTCTGATATCAAAAAATGTGACCACGATAGTGACCAGATATTGGACTGAAATAGAGTATAGAGAGGTTATCAAGAATCTCCCATTACTTCCACGCGAGTTTTCCTATGTTGGCTTGATTCTTTCTTCCGTGGGAATGGGAGTCTTAATTTTTGGTCTTACCAAACACAAAGATTAAGCAAGTTACTCAACCACTCACAAAAAGTCTTGCGCAAAAATAGCACGTAACTAGATAGCCTTAATTCCAACCTAACTCCACAAAATAACCAAGAACTCATGATGGGCCGGTAGTTCAGTTTGGTATGAACGCCTGATTCGCAATCAGGAGGTCGCGGGCTCAAATCCCGCCCGGTCCACCACTTATCAATCTACAGAAATCTTGTAATCTCTGATAAATCGTTGCATTGGAAGTCCGGTTTAAAGTTTGGATCCTTAGCTTCATGGGTTGTGTGTGACCCTTGACGAACAAGCAGGGTCTTGAGCCCAACTTCTCTGGCTCCCTCTAGATCACTGATTTCGTCAGACACAAAAACGCATTCATTTGGTTCAAGGTTAATCCTCCGAAGTGCTTCGAGATAAATACGTCTATCCGGTTTTCTCACCCTCAATTCGTATGACAAGACGATGCATTCAAAGAAGCTAGTTAAACCCAAGGCTCTTATGACTTCGGATAAGCCTATGGCACAATTAGAGACCAAAGCCAGCTTGTACTTCTTTCGTAAAGCGGATAGAACCGGAATAGCTTCTTCATACAATCTAAACATTGAAATAAGATGGCGATTTCTGAACTCTTCCAGCTCCCCTATTAGTGCGGGTTCTCTGGGAACTTGTAGGTCTCTAAGAAGCAACTCCCAAAACTCCAAAAAATCCTTTGTTTCGCCTTTGCTGCTGTTGAAATATGCTTTGTCTAAGAGTGAATCTAGATCTTTCAAATTCTTCTGGTATCCGTATCTCCTTAGGATTGACACAAGCCCCTCGACATACCTTCTGTGCGCCTCTTCGTCGGCAAAGGCTACGGTGTCCCCAAAATCAATAAGAACTCCCTTCAGGTCCACTCTTTCACTCCTCTGCGAGCGCAAGACTTTCATTATGTGACTCCTACTCTTTTACGATTTTCGAGCCCAGTGGATTCGGTCCAAAAACACTATATTTGTTGTGTGAAACACTGAGTTCGGGATTTGCATGAGTCAATTAAGGGATATGACAATCAAAGAGGCTCAAGAATGTGTTAGGGAATTTCTTGCTGTTCAGGGAAAGGTTTGGACCCAGATTGACAATCATTTCTACTTGTTTACGCACCTGAGTGAAGAGATGGGTGAGTTGGCGAGGCACATCATCACCGCTGATTTTAATCTAGGTCTCGATAGAACCAGTAAAGAAGTGATGCCAAAAGAGAAAGCCTTGTCTCTGATTGAAGACGACCTGGGCGACCTTCTCTATCACATTCTCAAACTCGCCGTAGCCTACAACATCCACTTGGACAAAGCGTTCAAAAAAGCAATGCTAGACATTAAGAGAAGGTACAGCAAGAAATAGACGTGAAACATGATGTCACATCACGAACTGCGCGTTGAGACAGAGCCAAGATGCCTCACCCTCTGGCAACAGCCATGGGCAAAGAGATTTGCCCGAGTAACCCTTCTAGTCGATTTGGGCGAGCAAATCGTGATAGTCAGAGACCCCTCAAACAATTTCTGGTTTCTACCGGGAGGTGGAATGGAACAAAACGAGTCGATAGAGGAGGCGGCTAAGAGAGAAGCCCTTGAAGAGCTAGGCATAGAAATCAAGATCAATCGAGCCATAGCCACGTTTCATGTGACTTTAGCCTCTAACAAGACAGAGCGGGAAACAAAAATCAGTCCCTTCATAGCATTACACGCTACCCACGTTGGCGGACAACTCAAAAAGGAATATGCTACAAACCGAAAAATTGTCCCGATAAGAAAAGACGAGTGTAAAAGCCTCCTACAAAATTTCGAGATTCCCAGAGAATACGAATGCATGAAACCCTACCTCTACGTTTCAAGAAAAATCATCCGAGAATACTTAATCAACAGACTCATTCCTCAATAGCTTTTCAGCCAGTTTTTATCTCTCTCAAAAGCAAATCAAAAAATATCACCAAGGAGACTCTTCTCTAAAAGGACGAAGATCAACATGAGCCAAATCGAACTCGTGTTTTTGGGAACAGGCGGGGGAAGATTCGCCACAATAACTCAAAAACGCAGAACGGGTGGGATACGCATCTTATCTCAAAACCTCAACATTCACATCGACCCCGGACCAGGCGCCCTCGTCTACTCGCTGGAGGCTGGATTAAACCCGCAAAAAATCACAGGTATATTAGTCTCGCACAGCCACCCAGACCACTACAACGACGCAGAAATCCTCATAGAAGCCATGACCAGAGGAATGACAAAGAGGAGAGGCTCTTTGGCGGCGGCGCACAGCGTCCTAGAAGGCAACGAATCCTGTGAACCCTCCGTATCCCAATACCACCAAAAAATGCCAGAACGTGTCATAGACGCGAAACCCGAGGTCTCCTTCAACATAGACAACACACGAATAGTCGCCGCCCAAGCCAGGCACACAGACCCAGACGCTGTGGGCTTCCGGCTGGAAACTTCCGACGTGGGCGACATCGCCTACACCTCAGACACAGAGTACTTCAAAGGCGTCGGAAAACCCTACAAGGATGTTCGACTCCTCCTACTCTGCGTCATGCGACCATCAGGAAGCCCGTGGAAGGGACACATGACCACGGACGACGCCATACAAATCCTAGAAGAGGTCAAACCCGAAATGGCTGTGCTCACACACTTCGGAATGCAGATGATATTCAAAGGACCAGCCAGCGAAGCCAAAATCATCCAACAAAAAACCGGAACACCCACAATAGCAGCCCTAGACAACATGCACGTGAGCGTGGGCGAAAAAATTCAGGTGCAGACGCAGAGAAAACGCCAGCCAGGCTTGAACGAGTTCATTAGAGAAGCTCAAGGTTAAATTACCCCGTTTGTTTATTTCTTAACCTTAATCATATGGATTTGAGGCTGACCAAATGAAGACGCTGCCGAAGGAATGCAGCATCATACAAATCGAAGAGAAGTGGCAGAGGAAATGGGAGGAGATGGGCATCTACCGCTTCGACTGGAACGACAAAAAGGGTCCCACGTACACCATAGACACTCCGCCGCCCTACCCCTCAGGCGACTTCCACATGGGAAACGTGCTCAACTGGACCTACTTCGACATCGTAGCTCGCTACAAGCGCATGCGAGGCTACAACGTTCTCTTCCCACAAGGATTCGACTGCCACGGGTTACCCACTGAGGTGGAGGCTGAGGAATACTACAAAATCAAAAGAACAGAGGTCCCACCCGAAAAGTTCGAGAAACTCTGCGAAGAATTCGTCAAGAAATACATCGGAATAATGAAGACAGCCATCATCCGCCTTGGGTGCTCAGTC
>Ga0315306_10001826_pt1 | contig 10087 bp, 8 predicted proteins | sample TDP1_MG_FD_203803 | JGI IMG/M metagenome (GOLD analysis project Ga0315306, IMG submission 203803) | Freshwater sediment microbial communities from Lake Towuti, South Sulawesi, Indonesia - TDP1 | ecosystem: Environmental > Aquatic > Freshwater > Lake > Sediment | place: Indonesia: South Sulawesi... | reverse complement strand
GAGGGAAGGGGCGGATTTAGTTATCCAAAGGGATGAGCTTGAGGCTCTAGCAGGGGACAAGAAAAGGGGAAAGAAATTGGCAAGCGCCTACGATTTCTTCATCGCTGAGGCCCCGTTAATGCCCCTCATAGGAAGGACCCTAGGCACAACCTTGGGACCTCAAGGGAAAATGCCAACTCCCGTCCCGCCAACCGCGGACATCAAGGGGCAGATAGAGAGACTACGGAAAACAGTGCTCCTGAGGATGCGGGCCCAACCTGTTCTTCAGTGCCGAGTTGGAAATGAAAAAATGCTTGATGAAGAAATTGCCGAAAACATTCAAGCAACGGTTCGAAGAATCGAGGGAAAACTTAAAAGGGGCATAAAAAACGTTAGCTCAGTTTACCTAAAAATGACCATGGGTTCGCTGGTCAAAGTGGAAATATAGGGGATCAGGGATGTCGTTAAGCAAAACCGTGGCAGAAAAGGCCGAAAGGGTTGAGGAAATAAAAGACCTTGTACATCAGTATAAGGTAATTGGAGTCGCCAGCCTGGAGAAGGTCAGGGCAAACCAGCTTCAGGAGCTGAGGAGAAAGCTGCAAGATAGCGCCTACATGTACGTTCTCAAGAACACCCTCATGAAAAGGGCTGTTGCCCAATCCGAAGACAAGCTAGGCCTTGAAAAGCTTGGAGAGTATTTAAACGGACCCAATGTCTTCCTCTTCACCAATCTTAATCCCTTTACACTTTTGTTGATTCTCGAAAAAAGCAAGGTTAAGGCAGTGGCCAAGGCTGGAGACATCGCAGCCGACGATGTGGTGGTTCCAGCCGGAAACACAGGGCTTCCTCCAGGTCCCATCATAAGCCAATTGGGCGCTGTTGGATTGCCCACAAGAATAGAGTCTGGAAGCGTTTGGATAAACCGAGACACCACAGTAATTAAAAGGGGTCAAGTCATAGACGCCAGGCTCGCAGCCGTTCTTTCAAAACTTGGCATAAAATCAGTGGAGGTTGGATTGACCATAAAGGTGGCCTACGATGACGGGGTTCTCATAACCCAAGACCGAATGCAAATAGACCTCGAAGGGACTAGACGAAGCCTTGAAGAGGCCTACACCAACGCATTCAACCTTTCCCTTAAGGCACTCTATCCGCTTCCAGAAAACATCGCCCTACTCTTCCAGATGGCCCGCCAAGGGGCCTATAACCTAGCCATAAACGCTGCCATAGCCGCCCCCGCCGTCATGGCCGACCTCATAAGGAAAGCCCACGTCCAGATGCTAAGCCTCAGCGCAAGGCTAAAGGAAAAATAGTCAAAGCCGCTTCTGAGAAATAGAAACATTTGTAGAAATTGAGAACACCTTCGCCGAAATGTTCTCCAGAATGGAGATATCCCCCGCAAACTCCCCTTTTTCTCATCTTCAAGATGCCTTCTACAAGTGAATGCCCTGCTACTGCTCTCAAGTTCAATAGCGCCAATGTCTCCATTGTGTCTATCCCGTAGTTTTTAACAGGGCTGTATCGCAGTCTTTGCTAGCACTTCTATGCACTAAAAGTGGATTAAGAGTTTGTTGACCCATTCTTTCACCTTTTCTCTGTCAACATTAGAATATCTACTTAACGACTCCCTCATCTCCGGCAACTTTCTGACGCTTTCAAAGGCAAAATGCAAACTGTGAGTTTCAATCAGCCTTTTAAGGAGAGAGAAGTCAAACTTCTCCGGTCTAATGAATTTTCGTGGTTTCGGGTCTAAGAGCGCGATTAAGTCTGAGCCATCCTTAGCTAACTTGCTTTGAAGCCAAACCCTGTTCTCTGCACCCAACACAGCCCCCTTCGTTCTAAGGTCGAAGGTTCTATCCCTCAAGGCCTTAAGCTTGTATAGGAAGAGCAGAGGCTTCTTTGGAATGAAGACCTCACGCTTTTCATCGAGTACAACCTTGTTGACCAAATCCAGGTCACCACACAAGGAGTAAGGCAGTTTCTTCTCTGGGTTCTCGTGGAAAAGGGCAAGGTTAGACTCAAAGGTGCAGGCGTCTACTTCAATGTAACCATGTAATTTTCCTTCCTTCAAAATGGGTTTCCTAAAGACCCTCTCTAAACCCAGCATATTCCTCCTCTCCTCCTCGTATCCGTGGATTCTCTCAAACCTCTCGATGATGTCCATAAAATGTCCTCCCATGCTGGGCCCCACCAAGTCGATGTCTACGGAGCCAAGGTAGGAGTTGTACATGAACACGGCCCACCCGCCAATCAAGGTGGGTATGGGACCGTGCAAGGAGAACCAGTCCAATAGGGCTAGGAGTTCCTTATAGGATTCCTCAGCTAAGACCTCAACTTCAGCCACGCCGCACCACCTCCAAGAACTTAACCGCTGCATCTCTCCCTACACCGCTACAGAACAGGTCTATGGCAACCTGGGCGGGGTCGCACACGGAAAATTCATCAACTTCTCTAACGGTCTTCAAGATGTCTGGGTGATCAGGCAAAAGGAGAAACAGCGTTATGGGGCCCTCTCCATGGGGCACTTCTTTTTCCACGCCCATATCAGATACGTAGCTGTGGATGGAAGGGTAGGCTATGTGATACTCGTAGAATCTTCTCAACCCACTAAAAACTGTGAGAGCATACCTTGCGTCCCCATCTTGACTTGCCCTTCTAAGCACCTCTTCCCCCTCCCTAACGGACGTAACCTCTAAACGGAAGGAGCTCTTCACCAGTCTGTTTAATGGGCGCTCAAGAGCAATGGCCTCCAACAATCGCACAGGATCTTCCAGCGTGCAACGGCGCCAACCCTTAGAAACGATACTTAAGTCGGACAAGAAGTTTATAACCTCACTGACCCAGCTATAAGCCACCCCTGTCTTCTGAGCCACAACAAACTGATTAGTCTGAAAATTCTCTAATAGATACTTCACAACCTTGAAAGTCTTCTTAGAGGTCAACTTCAAACACGAATTCCTCCTAACTGAAACCGTCTTCAACAAGAATGACACAAAGCCGCATATATACCTTCGCTAAAAAACGATAGTATCGCTAAAAAACGAAGGTAGAGCGATCGTCATCGAGCCTATTATGAAAACGGGGATGAATTGCTGGGACGCGGGTACGCTATACCGCCATGCAACAAGCAAAACCATAAAAGAGGCACGCGAACTTATACACACGGATTTGAGTGGGTCACCGAACAGGACGGAAATAAACTATGGCGAAAGAAGGAGTAGGCCTTGAGGTAGTGGGTGAAAAGGGCAACAACTTCATTGTCAAAGTTCCTGGTATGGAAACATTTGTAGAAATTGAGAACACCTTCGCCGAAATGTTTCCCATGTGGGCGGGAAGGGTACTGATAACGGCGGATAGTGAGAAATGGGCTTTAACCGCTGCCAGAAACGCCACGGGTTTCGCCGCATCTATTATTATGTCCCCTGCAGAGGCCGGAGTAGAAGGTGTTATGGCGTCTAACGAAACTCCTGACGGACGAGTAGGGGCCCTGATCCAAATCTACCATCGAACAAGGAGCGAGTTGAAAGCTCAAATGATATTGAGGATAGGCCAGTGTGTCATGACGTGCCCCACCACGGCGGCCTTTGACGCCTTACCCGAAGCAAAAAGAAGACTTAAGGTGGGTCGGAGCCTCCGCCTCTTCGGCGATGGCTTCCAAAAGAGGGATGAGGTGGCGGGGCGGAGGGTTTGGCGCATACCAGTCATGGAGGGCGAGTTTATAGTTGAGGACCGCTTCGGCGCCATGGAAGCCGTAGCTGGCGGAAACCTTCTAATCATGGCGGAAAGCCGTGGGGCAGGTCTTCAAGCCGCGGAAATGGCGTCAAGCGCCATCCTCAAGAAGGTGGAAAAGGTTATCTTGCCCTTTCCTGGAGGCGTCTGCAGATCGGGTTCCAAGGCGGGCTCCGTGAAATATAAGCTTCGGGCTTCCACGAATCATCCCTTCTGCCCAAAATTGAAGAAGATCGTGCCCGACTCCCAGGTTCCAGAAAATGTCAATAGCATTTACGAGATTGTCATAAACGGTCTGAACCTTGACGTCGTGAAGTGGGCCATGGCAGAGGGCGTAAGGGCGACAGTTAAGACCCCAGGTGTTGTCAAGATTTCGGCGGCCAACTTTGGAGGAAAACTCGGACCCTACCAAGCCAGCCTAAAGGAAGTTTTAGGATTTTAGCACTAGAGACGCCGAAAACTGCAGGCCCGACTGGCAAATTATGCTGAAGGCGGCTGAAAACGTGGGGATCGGAACCCAAGACTATGAACTGATTAAAGTAACACCCTAATAAGGGCCTTAGGAGGTAAAGATTATAAGCCTAATAGTCAATCGGGCTCATACCATTGCATTTTAGAGAGGTTGGGGCATCGTAGGAGGGTTTGAAGTTGATTGTAGATATACATGTACACATACCTTTTCGAGGAGAACTCGAAAGGGTGCAACCAGGATGGCGGGAGACCTTTAAAGAGATGATAGAGGCCGGCCGAAGGGCTGGCATCGACAAGCAAGTGATCCTAGGGCTTTCCAGAAACAATGAGTTTGTGAGGGAACTGGTGGATTTGTTTCCCGACGAGGTAGTGGGATTCATCAGGGGTATGTGCCAAGATCCGGATGCGCCAGCTATCTTAGAGAAGTTTGTGAAGGAGTACGGGTTTAAAGGAGTGAAAATTCATACCGAGCCAAACTGGCCCCTAGCAGGGTTACTCGCCGGCCATCCTATCTTCCTGAAAGCAGCGGAGCTAGGTGTCCCTGTACTCATCCACAGCTGGCATGACGAGGAAGGTTTGACTCAGGAAGCACGCAATATCATTGGGGGTCACGTATTTCCGGTGCGTATCATGGCGGAGCTGGGGAAACGGTACCCTGACACTCAGTTTATCTTTGCTCATGTAGGAGGCATCTGGACGAAAGCGTTTCAAGCTGCGAAGCTCTACCCGAACCTGTGCTTCGATACAGGCGGCTTCGACCCAGAGAGGGGCGTCGTGGAAAAGGCTGTGGAGGTTCTGAGACCTGAAAGAGTCTTATTCGGCTCAGATGCGCCTGGCCGCAATTACGCAGCCCAGTTGGCCAAGGTTCAGTACGCAGACATCAGCAAGAGGGATAAGCGGCTGATACTGGGTGAGAATGCGGCTAAGCTTTTGGAGTTGAGGTGATGGAGATGATTGTGGACGTAAACGTTCTACTGGGCAGATGGCCGTTTATGCCCTTGAAGTATGAGGGCGTGGAGGGCGTCCTAACGTTAATGGATAGGGCTGGCATCGATAAGGCTGTAGTCACTTCCCTGAACAGTGTCTTCTACTACGATTATGAGATTGGGAACAGAGAAGTAGGCGAAGTGTGTAAACAGCATCCTGATAGGTTTATACCTTTTGCAGTGATCAATCCGAATTTCTATCTCTGGAAGGATCATCTTAAAGAATGCGTTGAAAGGTATGGAGTTAAGGGCATAAAGTTCCACGCGGACTACCATAAGTTCAGCCTGTTAGCGGAGGAGACATCTGAGGTGATGGGTGAGGCTAGAAAGCTTAAGCTGCCGGTTTACATTCAGACCAGCCTCCTGGATATGAGGCATCACCCAGGCTACTGCTTCGTGTTGGAGGTGCCAACATTGGAGGTGGCTCAAGCCGTTGAACGGTATTCGGAGAACACGTTCATAGTGGGCGGTGGAAAACACTTCAGCAGTGTTGTCCAACAGCTTTTGAAATATGCTCCGAAGAGCGAGAATTTCTATGTTGTAACAGACGGGCTTGGGGGTCCATTCGACGGCGTGGGAGGATTAGTGAAGCAGATCGGTAGTTTAAGGATACTCTTTGGAACGCGGACGCCTATTCTATACGCAGAGGCCTTGAAGCTGATGGTGGAACAGTCAAAGATCTGTGACGAGGATAAGGAAAAGATACTGGGCGGAAACGCAGCGGAGCTTCTCTCCCTAAAAAGGAGATGTTAAAGATGGAGTTAAAGCTCAATATTAGGAAGTCCATCGAGGTTTATAGAAGAGGGCTTAAAGTCATCCCTGGCGTGAGCCAGACTAATAGTAAGCGGCCTGAGAATTATGCCCCAGGCGCCTTCCCAATATTCCTCCAAAGGGGAAAGGGTTCCCATGTCTGGGATGTGGATGGAAATGAATACATTGACTATGGTATGGCGATGGGCCCGGTCAACCTAGGATATGCGTACCCTAAGGTTGATGAAGCGGTAAAGAAGAGACTTGAGGAGGGCCTAGTCTTCACATTACCCCACCCATTGGAGGTAGAGCTTGCAGAGGAGTTGTCCAAGATCGTCCCCTGTGCCGAGATGTCTCGGTTCGTGAAAACCGGCGGCGAAGCATGCGCATGCGCAGTAAGAGTTGCCAGGGCTTACACGGGGAAGAACATTGTGCTGCGCTGCGGGTACCACGGCCAGCATGATGTCTTCAACGCAGGAACGAAAGGGGTGCCTCCTGTCTTTAGCAAATACCTCTTCGCCTTCAAGTACAACGACTTAGAGTCGCTTGAGAAGCTGCTGAAGGAGAATAAGGATGACGTAGCTTGTATCATCATGACTGCTACGGACAGAATTCCCCCTAAGGAAGGTTTTTTAGAGGGCGTCAGAGAACTAGCTGACGAGTATGACGCTGTCCTAATATTCGATGAGATCGTTACGGGATTTAGAATGGCGCTTGGTGGAGCCCAAGACTACTTTCAGATAACGCCGGATATGGCGACCTTCGCGAAGGCCATGGCCAACGGTTATCCCCTCGCGGCATATGTGGGGAAGAAGGAGATCATGAAGGAAATAACGAATTGTGTTCTTACTACCACTTATGGCGGGGAGACAGCCTCTCTGGCAGCTGCTTTAGCAACGATACGCGAGATTAAGGAGAAGAATGTCATAGAGTACTTATGGAAGATGGGAGAAGGGCTGAGGAACAGCCTTGAAAATATCATAAAAGATATAGGTATCAACGCAGAAGTGGGAGGTTGGCCTCCGATGAACTCTATTGATTTTAAGGAAGAGGACCAAGAGATAGAGAGGAAGATGCGACTACTATTCTTGCAGGAGACTGCTAAGAGAGGTGTCCTCCTCAGACCCAGCGCGATGTTCATCTGCTACTCGCATACTGTACAAGACATTGATAGAACAATAGTCGCCTGTAACGGTGCGCTGAGAATTGTCAATGACGCGGTTAAAAAGGGAGACTTAGACGCTAGGTTAGAGACAAAGGATCTGGCTTCACTTGTCTGACACCTGACAGATCTATTAAACAGCTCTGAGGATAGTAATTAGATTAGGCTTGGCATGCTTAGGCTAGATTTTTCCAGTGGATATCGATCTCGACGTCTCAAGCCGTCCTCGCATCGAATTACTCAAACTGTCAGCCCAGCAAGAGGAAGGCTCGCTACGAGAAGGCCGGTCTCAAAGTCCTTCAGAGGGAGAACGGCTACGTTAACATCCACTCAGCGTCTCCCATATCGGTCACGTTCCAAACAGTTATGGACGTTGACCAGCGCGTGCAGATCGATGAGAAAAACTGAGCCACACAGGAGCTGAAACGGAAAGCCTTTTTATAGGCTCCCTATGATAATTAAGCCTTCATCAAGGTGAAACCTATGCACGGATGGAACGGCCAGATTTTACGGGTAAACCTATCGAAGCAAAAGACAAGGGTCGAGAAATTTGGCTCCGACCTAGCCTTAAACTTTCTGGGCGGAAGGGGATTTGCAGTTAAGATTCTCTGGGACGAGTTGAAGCCAGGTATAGATCCCCTTTCACCTGAAAATAGGCTTGTTTACGCCACTGGCCCCTTAACTGGCTTGCCTTTACCCAGCAGCGGTAAGCTTCTGGTTGCCGCAAAGAGTCCCCTGACTGGAGGATACGGCGACGGAAACCTCGGCTCCTACGCAGCAGTGAAACTGAGGAGGGCGGGATACGACGCCCTGGTGGTGGAGGGCAAAGCCCAAAAGCCGAGCTACCTCCTGATCGAGGACGAGAAGGCGTCGATCATGGATGCCGAGGACCTCTGGGGGCTTGGGGCCTTCGAAACCGAGAAGAGGCTAAAGGAAAGGCATGGGAGCACCGCGGGCGTTTTACTCATCGGACCAGCCGGGGAAAACCTTGTCAAGTATGCCACCGTCGTCGCCCAGGAGGGAAGGGCGGGTGGGAGACCCGGTATGGGCGCTGTCATGGGCTCCAAGAATTTGAAAGCCGTCGTTATCCTCGGATCGAAGGATGTCTCCGTGGCCAATCCTAAGGGGTTAAAGGCCCTGGGTGCGGAAGGCTATAAAGCGATTCTTGGAAAGCCTAAGTATGATTTCTGGAGGAGGCAGGGAACCATGTCTGTCATCGAGTGGAGCCAGGAGAACAGCGTCTTGCCCACCTACAATTTCAGGGAGGGCTCCTTCGAGGAGGCGGAGGCCATAGGCGGATACACCATGGAAAAGCTGAAGGTTTCCCAGAGGGGTTGCCCCAACTGTAACATGATATGCGGCAACGTCATAAAGGATTGCGAAGGTGATCCATCGGAGCTTGACTACGAAAACGTGGCCATGTTGGGGTCCAACATAGGGCTTGGCGACCTACAGGAGGTGGCTAAACTTAACAGGTTGGCCGACGATTATGGCGTGGACACCATATCCCTGGGAAGCGTAATAGGCTTCGTCATGGAGGCCTCTGAAAAGAAGATGATTGACTATGCCATCTCCTGGGGAGACTTTGAAGGCGCCAAGACTCTAACTGATGAAATAATCCATCGTCAGGGCATGGGCAACCTACTCGCCGAAGGAGTGAAACGAGCAGCGGAGAAAATTGGCGGCGCCGCGGCAGGATGGGCCATGCACGTTAAGGGCCTTGAAATTTCAGCCTACAATTGTCACTCAACCCCAGCCATGGCCCTGGCCTATGGAACATCGCCCATAGGTGCCCACCATAAGGATGCCTGGGTCATCTCCTGGGAGGTCTCCGTGGGCAGGGAGGGATACACCGAAGCTAAGGTGGATAAGGTCATCGAGTTGCAGAGGATTAGGGGCGGCATCTTCGAGGCCTTGGTCACGTGTCGGTTGCCTTGGGTGGAGGTGGACTTTGAACTGGACTGGTATCCCAAGCTCCTCAAGGAGGCAACAGGCATAGAAATTTCCCAGGATGAACTCTTCGTCACAGCCGACCGAATCTACAGCCTAATGAGGGCCTTCTGGATCAGGGAGTTCAAGGATCAATGGAGCCAAATCATGGATTATCCGCCAGCCAGATGGTTCGAAGAACCCCTCACTGAGGGGCCTTATAAGGGAGCCAAGCTGGACCGTGAAAGATACAGTGAAATGCTTCAGACCTACTATAGGAAAAGGGGATGGAACTCCAAAGGCATACCGACAAAAGCTACGCTGGAGAGACTTAACTTGGGATACGTGGCCCAAGAACTCGGCTTAAAATAGGCCTTAAGCGTTGCAAGTTTACAGCCTTCCGAAATCTTCGCAAAAGTGGCACTGTGAGAATATCCTCAAAAGAGCATCAGCTATCTTATCCATCAACAGTCCATTTTCTACCTTATTCCCTTCACCTGTTCCATTTAACAGTTCTTATGATTTTTAATTTAGATCAGATCGGTAACGAGACTGACTGTTTGCCTCCATCTAGCGTTGTTTGAGAAGTAGTAATCCCACCTTCTAGCTAGGTTCATGCAACGTTCTAAGCTGTCCACAGTTAGGTGGAAGTGCTTGTTCTCAACGTGGTCGTGCATCTCCTCAAGTTCCCCCTCCTTCAGCTCCCTCATGAAGACCTCGCATAGTCCCGTATCGACCGGTATTTCAAATCCGTAGCCCCTTATGTTCTCCCTGGAAATGGCCGGCCTGACCGTCCACCTACTATTCCCTATGATCAACATCATGTAGATCGTGAATGGACCTATGGTTGTTAACCATGTGCCATTTCCGCCGTATTTCCACTCCTTCTTCAATCTCTTAACAGATCGTACGAATTCCTCAATCCCAAGAAATTTTAGGAATTCCTCAAATTCTCTCTGGCTCAACTCGTCGATTGCGGAGACAAGCTCTTTCTGTTCCTCGGGTACGTGGAGGTCTGGATGAATCCTCTTTAGAGCTAGGAGCTTCTCAACATGCCTGTGGCGCGTAACGTAAATGTAGA
>Ga0315306_10001825_pt1 | contig 10088 bp, 11 predicted proteins | sample TDP1_MG_FD_203803 | JGI IMG/M metagenome (GOLD analysis project Ga0315306, IMG submission 203803) | Freshwater sediment microbial communities from Lake Towuti, South Sulawesi, Indonesia - TDP1 | ecosystem: Environmental > Aquatic > Freshwater > Lake > Sediment | place: Indonesia: South Sulawesi... | reverse complement strand
TACCAATTCTACATTCTGTTTTCGGCGTGTAGCGATATCTTCTGTAATATTCAAAAGCTCCTGGGCTCTCAAAAGCTCAACAAATGCAGTTCTTAAGCTTAATCTTACATCGGATGAAGTTACTTGATAATTGTATTGCGCTGATTCTATGTTTTTTGAGGCAGCTGCCAGATCAGAAAAAGTTTTGAAGCCATCAAATAACATCTGTGTTCCTGTTATGCCATATGAATATGAGTCTGTTCCATTTTCGCCGGCTGTTTTTGAGGTTCTTCCGCTCACATTGCTGCTTATCTGGGGTAAAAGGTTACTTCTGGTAATTGCTCTGTTGGCTTTGGTCTGATTTAGTTTTTCTTTTGCTGAAAGTAAATCAGGGTGATTTTTCTTTGCTTCTTTAACGCAATCCTCCCAGGTGACTATTTCCTCAGCTCTTACTTCCATCAGAGGAACAGACAAGAACAATAGAAACATTATGAGAAACTTTGCATATTTAGGTATCTTATTAGCCACTTTTGTCAAAAACCTTCCTTTAACAATAATATCAGATTCGGATATATTACGCTACGTTTATTTGCCGTAGAGCACTCTTAACTGTTCCACAGAAGGGTGTCCCTCATAAAACTCTCCCTGGGGACCTATATAACCATTGTTGGATTTCTTAAGTTTTACAGGAGTAAAAGTACCATCAGAATTCGGGATGTTTACTACATATTCTTCTCCGGATACGTTTTTATCCGATTCCTCTTTTTTTAGAGTTTCTTTCTGTTGTTTATACTTTTCAAACTCGCTTTCTGGCACAACTACATATCCTTCTGGTACTGGTTTATAATAAACACCATCTAAATAGTAATAAACTATCCCTGGACCGAACATAAATGTTACAAATCCAAAGGGCAAAACGGGTACTATTGCACCTATCGGTGGAGCAACTACGACAAACTTAATCCCTGATTTCCTAAAGAATAACCCGCTATGATAAAAATATGTCCTACCTCTGTGATTAACAACAAAATGTCTTCCGGCATATGGCCAACCCCGCTCTCTAGGCATATTCCTGTTTCTACTTCCGTCGTAGCCAGCAACTACATTACAATTCACTACATTTAAGGCAAAACCTGCCAGGAAAATAAGTAAAATCATCTTAATATTTATCCTCATGGTTAAACCCTCCTTTTGCTATTCTTGGCAAACATTTTCTATAGTCCTGCCAATTTATTCACTATGTTCTGGTTCGGGAGATTCCGGTTTGGGCCCAAAATGTCTTCTTTCTCCTCTTCCCATCCAGGGTTCCTTAAAGGTCTTTTCTCTAAGTCCTTGCTTAAGCTCTCTAAATTTTTCTAATTGGTCAGGCGTGAGCAATTTTTCAATCTGGCTATCAGTCTTTTTTCTAATAGCCAGGGCCTTCTCTTGCATTTTTTTCATTTCTTCTGAGATTTTTTCCCAACCTTCTTTCATAGCTCGGGAGATTTTTTCTTCCTGCTCTTTAGTCAGTCCCAGCTCCCTGGATAACCTTTCTAACTGCTTCTGATGGAACTCTTCTCTCCTTTGCTCCATCCTTTCCATCTTCTCTTTGTTCATCCACCCTTCCCTTGCTTTTGCACCTGCCTGACTGAAGAAAGAGAAGAATAGACTCGCTATCAAAAGACTTCTAAAAAAAACTTTCATCGCTCTTACCTCCTTTCCCCTATTTGAGAGGGCTATAATAGGTTACCAATAATTCTTCTTGAAAGTTCTCATCTATCTCATCATCAACCAGTAAATCAGATATTGTCTCAGTTGTTCTGTGATAGAGAAGCTTTTTGTAGTTTACCCATCCAGCTATAATTAAAAAGAAAATTATAATTACCATAATTGTTCTTTTAATCACTGGAAAATATAATTGCCATATCAACTGCTTTCTTTTATTTTTAATAAGTTCAAAGAGTCTGGTTTCAAAAAATTCCTGGGGTTCTTTCTTCCCTTTGAGGATAAACATCCGTTTTATCTGTTTCAAATATTCTAATTCTCTGACGCAATCAACGCAGGTGTTGAGATGGTTAAGTAGTTCTTTCTCTTTATCTTTTGTTATTTCCCGGTCAAGATAAGCCGATAATAATATTCTAAATTTCTTACAAGACATAATTCACTCCTGGGGATAAAGAAATGATAATTTTCCTTTTAGTTTCTGTCGGGCTCTGAATAGCCATACCTTGACTTTAGCGAGAGAAATCTTCATTATTTGAGAAATTTCTTTATAAGACAGCCCCTCCATTTCTTTCAAAGTTAGAATAATACGGTCCCTTTCTGGCAAAGAATTCATTGCTTTCTGGACAATATTTTCTAATTCTTTCCTTCTTAACTCTTCAGTAATATCTTCTTCCTTACTTGCTAAAACATCTTTTAACTTTAATTCCTCATCCTGGTCAAATTCTGTCTCAAGGGATATAATCTTATCTTTTCTCTTCCTGAGTTCATCAAGACAGCTGTTAACTGTAATTCTATAAAGCCATGTAGGGAAAGAAGATTTCTTTTTGAAACTACCCGCCTTAGTATAAACTTTAAGGAAAACTTCCTGAGCAACATCATCTGCTTCCTGAGCATCACCAATAATGGAATAGATTGTATTAAAAACAGCCATTTTGTACTTTCTCACCAGCGATTCAAATGCCTGCTCGTCACCATTCTTAAACTTAGCAAGAAGTTCAAAATCTTCTTCCATTCAGTCTGCACCTTTTTACACCTCTGCTATATTAGACGGTAGAGGCGGATGAAATGTTACACTATTACGAGGAGTACCTACATCCAATTCAGAATTATATTATAGTGATTAAAACATATTTTGTCGAGTATTATTTCCTGGCCTTTTTAGGGTTCGATAAATCGAACTCCTACATTAATACGGACCCCCTCACCTTCATCATCTCCCCTGAGGGGAGGGTCTGGGTGAGGGGGAGGGCCTGGAGATGATGAGCTCCCAACCTGATGAACGGAGGAGTTCGGGGCAAGTTAAGAAGGCGCATCCTAACTGGGGAGCCAGTCAATACAATGCACTGCAACCACCCCATTGTGATTGAAAGTGGTGGATTTTGTATATAATTCAGAAATGGGTCTCGTATAGAGGCTCGTTTTCATAAAGTTCGTCAACATCAAAATAAATAGCCATTTACTTTGATAATTCGAAACTTTATCAAAGTCTACTTATATAAGCTTACTTCTTATCAAAATATGCTTGACATTTCTTTGATAATAATGTAAAATACTGGCAAATGGATATAGAAAAATTCAAGAATAGTCCAACAGGACGACCTATTAAGATTTCTACAAATTATTGGGCTTTTGTCCCTAATCCTTTGCCTCCGCCAGGTCTGGATAAGTTTTCTGCAGACTTTGTTGGAATTTTGTCTGAGGCAGACCGCGGTATTGGTGTCCTCAAGTCTTTAAGTAAACTTATCCCAAATCCTAACCTACTGGTGGCTCCTTATGTTAGAAAGGAAGCAGTTCAAAGTTCAAAAATTGAAGGTACTCAGGCTTCACTTTCTGATATTTTTTATTACGAAGCCTCAAAGGAAAAACCGAAGCACGCAGATGTTCTGGAAGTTTTGAACTATGTGAGAGCTATGAATTATGGGCTTTCCAGACTTAAGGAACTGCCACTCAGTTTGAGATTGGTTAGAGAAATTCATCTGAAACTTATGGAAGGTGTAAGAGGAGAAAAGATGAAACCGGGTGAATTTAGGACTACTCAGAACTGGATTGGACCTCCGGGATGTTCTCTCGCTGATGCGACATATGTACCACCGCCTGTCCCGGAAATGAATGAGGCACTCACTCAATGGGAAAAGTTTCTTCATAGCGATAATTCCATTGCCCCGCTTATCAAATGTGCTCTAATGCATTACCAATTTGAAGCAATCCACCCATTTCTTGACGGCAATGGGAGGGTGGGGCGACTTTTGATTACTTTTTATCTCTGCGAAAAGGGTTATCTTGAGTACCCAATTCTTTACCTCAGTGATTTCTTTGAAAAGTATAGGAATGAATATTATGAGCTTCTTCTTGGAGTCACTCTCGACGGCAATTGGGATGCATGGTTAAAATATTTCATTCGTGGAGTTGCAGAACAATCGAAAGTTGCTGAAGAGACCGGGTATAAAATTTTGGACCTGCAAAAGAAATATCGTCGACAACTTCAAAAAGAATTGGTTTCTACACCAGTTTTCCAGTTATTGGATATGCTATTTTTAAATCCATTCGTCAGCTTGCCAGGGATAAGTGAATACTTGAAGATAACCTGGCCTACTGCCAAAGCATCAGTAGAGCGTCTTGTGAAACTGGGAATCGTTAAAGAAGTGTCTGGTCGTAAGCGCAATCGAATCTATTGTGCTGAAGAACTTCTTAATATCCTTGCTGAAGATTTTGAGCAAAGAAAGCAGGTGAGGTGATTATTTAAGCGGATATTCCCTATCCTGCTTGGATAAGATAGAAGTGGCATTGGAGAGGTATTTTAAGAAATGAAAGAAGATTTTATTAACGTTTTTCAATTTAAGATAATACTGGATGATACTAATCCTCCGGTATGGAGAAGAGTACGGGTTCCTGAAAATTACACTTTCTGGGATTTGCATGTAGCAATTCAAGATTGTATGGGGTGGATGGATTCGCACCTTCATGAATTTATTGTCAAAGACCCTTCTACTGGCGGTGAAATGTCCTTTGGCATTCCTGATGAAGAGTTTGATGATATCTTTGCTAAATTCCTTCCGGGATGGGAGTACCACATTTCAGACTACTTTTCAATAAAAAACAAGCGGGCCCAATATATATATGATTTTGGAGATAACTGGGAACATACTGTAATTCTGGAGAAAGTGTTAATAAGGGAAAAAGGGACAAAGTATCCGGTATGTATTGCCGGAGAACGGGCCTGTCCACCAGAGGATTGTGGAAGCATACCCGGATATGAAGATTTATGTGCAGGAAAACATGAATTTCAAAAGGAATATAAGGGAGAAGGTTTTGACCCTGATAAATTTGACCCGAAAGAAGTAGTTTTTGATGACCCTGAAGAAAGATTGAAGCAATGGACCAAAAACAACTTGTAGTAAGGAAATAGGGACAGCAACCATATTTTTGAGAAAATAGGTAGCTGTCCCCATTTTTAGGAATAATTTATGACTGTTTCTAATTGGCAGTTGACTTTTTTAACATTGAGCATATTGGGGAGCAATATTCTGGGAGTTATGGTTGCTTCTTTGGTGGCTATTCTTGTGGCCACAAAATTTACAGCCGTTCTTTGGGATAAGTACAAGAGGAAACGACAGGCATCTCTCAAGTCCCTGGCTGTTGAATTCCTCGATACAGGAAATGATGAAGCGAAACTTAGGCTGAAGAATTTGCGATGGGTGGATGCTTTAATATTTAAAGCGATTCTTCTGGAATTGGCGGAGGAGGTTTCTGGAATTGAACAGTCGAGGGCTACGGAACTTTATGAATTTTCCGGCATTGCTGATAAGGAAATCCGCACTCTGAAGCGTTCCTGGTTCTGGTGGTTGAGGGCGACAGCGGCGCATAGTCTTGGCGAGATGCGTGTCAAGCGCGCCAAAAACGATTTGATTGAGGCACTTGGCGATAAGAATATAGAAGTGCGACTGGAAGCTACCTGGGCAATAGGTCACATGGGATTTGTGGATGCCTTGCCCCTGATTATGGAGAGTATGTCTCATTTCTTCAAGATAGCTGCTTTACGGATGGATGCTTTCATTTTTGAGATGGGCGCCCCGGCCCTACCTCTTCTGCTGGACCTTTGCAAACACCCGGAATGGGAAATTCAACTGCTGGCAATTCACCTCGTTGGGGAATTCAAAGACCCGGGGACGATTGAAGTGCTCTTGCCCCTGCTCGATTCCCAAAATTTAGAGATTCGCTTAGCGGCGTGTAAAGCTACAGGTTCGATTGGCGACCCATCGGGCTTGTCTGATATGGTTCCCTATCTTGAAGATTCAGCCTGGCAAATGAGGGCTCAGGCGGCGAAGCAGTTTGGAATTAACCATTTCACACCTGCCATCCCTGGTCTATTAAAATGCCTGGAGGATAAAGCCTGGTGGGTGCGGCTCAATGCGGGTGAGGCGTTGAGTCGGATGGGAGAAAATGGAAGAGTCGCCCTTAAGAAGGCGCTCAAATCAGAGGACAGGTTTGCCAGAGATATGGCTACTCAGTGGCTCGCTGAATTGGAGGCAACTACATAATGGCATATCTCCAGATGGCGATTCTTATCTATTTTTTTATGGTCAATGGACTCTATTTGCTACTTTTTTTATTTTCCTGCGCTATCATTATCAATTATCGTTTGATTTGCCGATTCAGGGGTCCTTCTGAAATACTTAAGGCGCGTGTCACACCTCCTATCTCCATCCTGGTTCCAGCCTATAATGAAGAGAAGGTCATTGTCTCCAGCGTTCGCGCCCTGCTGGAACTTAACTATCCGCAGTATGAAATCATTGTGATTAATGATGGGTCTAAAGACAATACTCTCGGCGTACTGGAAAAAGCGTTCTCTTTCAGGCGTACGGCGCATGTTTACCATAGGGAGCTTCCTACGGCTACGGTAAAGGGAGTCTACCGGTCGAAGGTATATCCTAATATCTGGGTGCTAGACAAAGAGAATGGCGGGAAGGCGGACGCCTTGAATGCAGGGGTCAATTTCTCGCAGTATCCACTCTATTGCGCTATTGATGCGGATTCGGTCCTGGAAAAGGATGCCCTGGTCAGGGTGATTCGTCCCTATATGGACCGTTTCCAGGAAGTGGTCGCGGTGGGGGGAATCGTGCGCGTAGCGAATGGATGTCGCATTAAGCATGGGATTGTGGAAGAGGTGGGGCTGGCAAAAAAATGGCTCCCCAACTTCCAGGTAGTCGAATATCTCAGGGCTTTCCTTTCAGGTCGGGTTGCCTGGGGTGCCTGGAATTCCCTTCTGGTGATATCCGGGGCTTTTGGGGTGTTCAAAAAGCAGCCGGTCATGGGTATTGGCGGCTATTCTACTAAAACGGTGGGGGAAGATATGGAGCTGGTGGTTCGCCTTCACCACAGGTTGAGGAGGCAAAAAAGGAGCTACCGCATCCATTTTATCCCAGACCCCGTGTGCTGGACTGAGGTCCCTCATAAATGGCGCATGTTGGCAAGACAGAGAAACAGATGGCAGAGGGGACTTGGCCAGGCCTTATACCGTAACATTCCCATGTTCGCTAATCCTAAGTATGGTTCCATAGGGATGCTGGCTATGCCATATTTCTTTTTGGTGGAGCTTCTAAGTCCGGCAGTGGAACTATTCGGTTATACACTCTTTGGCGTCGCCCTCTATCTGGGTGTAGTGTATTGGGAAGCAGTGGCGACCTTTCTAATCCTTGCGGTATGGATGGGGATATTCCTCTCTTTGCTTTCCGTCTTATTAGAAGAGTTCACGCTTCATCGCTATCCCAGAGTGCGTAACCTTTTGAAGCTTCTCTTTTGCGCAGTTTTAGAGAATTTCGGGTATCGGCAAATGACTGCTTTCTTCAGGTTGAAGGGGCTATACGACTTTGCGAGGAGGGAAAATGCTTGGGGGTTCATTGAAAGGAAAGGATTGGAAGTTGCGCATTAGTCTATTATTCTTCGCCGCGCTTCTGGTTTGCTTCCATTCTGTGGCAGCCGCCGAGAAGATACGCATAGATTCTGGGGTAATCTTTGAGGATTTTAGCTTTGCGGACTTGGGGCATACCGAATGGGTGCAGGCAGTGGTTCCCGCTTCACAAAGATTCTCTTTCGTTGGAGCATTAACGTCGATACGGCGTTTCCAGCAATTTGACATTCAGGGGACTCTTGGTGGTTCCCTGCGTCTCGGCGCCAAAACGGGGCTTGAGGGCGAAATAAGCCTGAGTCCTGGGGCTAAGGTTGTGCCTGAATTCTCCACTTCGTGGTCATTGTATCGGGCTCTTGCCTCTGTAGAAATTATGCCGCACTATGGTTTCTCCCGCTTTGAGGGAGCGGATGTTCATCTTTTCGCAATGGGCGCCGTCTTGCCTGTTACAAGTTCTTTTGAAGGTATGGGGCGGGCATATATCAGCGCAACACGATTTCACAATGGGACAACTGAATGGAATCCTGCGTTCCTGGTACAGGGGCGGTTCCTATTGGATTCCAGATTCACCATTATCCCTTCCTATTCTTTCTATAGAGAAAGCTTTGAGGCAGGCGCTCCGGACGGGACTGGAAGGTTCTCGGCTCATGTGGGGAGGATTGAAGCCTGGCACAGAACCTCAAATGCTTTTCTAGTTAGAATTGCCTGGGAATATGAAGGTAGGTCAACACACACATCAGTTGGGCGGTATGACTTCGGGATACAGTATCAGTGGTAATCTCTGCCTCATCGGGGTGAGAGGATTTACCCCTCACCCCATCCCTCTCCCCCAAGGGGAGAGGATAAAGGTGGGGGGTTCTCTACAGAAATTTGGTCTTTCTACAAAATATAGTTCACGCATCTACTATAGTTTGCCATAGATTTGGCAAAGCCTCAGATTAAAACGGCCCATGCCGTTCTATTTTGCATAAATGAAACCCGTTTAAATGTTACGGGCTTCGGCGGAGAAAATTTAAGAACTTTATGGCAGGGGAAAATTCCAGGAAGGGAAAAAATGGCGAGGTTAGGAATTATATTGTTGCTCCTTGGAGCCTTACTTTTTGGGCCGGCGGGTAGCTTGAACTGGCTTGAGGCCTGGCTATTTCTCATTATCTATTCTGCCTGGGCATTCCCGGTTGTAATCTGGTTAAAGAGAAATAACCCGGAGCTCTTTAAGGAACGATTGATATTCCTCAAAAAGACTGCGAAAGGCTGGGATAAAATCATTGTACTCGCAGGTACGATTTCTTTAATAGCGCTATTCTTAGTCGCGGGCTTTGATGCAGTCCGATACCAATGGTCGGAAACACCGGTTTTCCTCCAGATACTCGGTTTTCTGGGCTTATTTCTTTCGCTTGGACTTATCTTCTTAGTAATGAGGGAGAACACATACCTTTCAAGAGTAGTGGAAGTCCAAAAAGAGAAGGGGCATAAAGTTATCACCACGGGCCCCTACAAGTATGTTCGCCATCCGATGTACGTAGCAGTTATTGTCCTTTACTTCTCCATTCCTCTCGCTCTCGGCTCTATTATCGCTCTAATCCCCAGTTCACTATTGGCAATTATCATCATAATTCGCACTCATCTTGAGGACAGGACTTTGCACAAAGAGCTTCCGGGGTATGAGGAATATGCGAAAAAGGTAAAATACAGGCTTCTTCCCGGTGTTTGGTAATTAAGAAAGAAAAGTATTTACAATTATATAGAAGAGATTATGCTTGTTACGGGTGAGAAGGGGCCAACCGTATGTTGCAGGCGGTTATCTATGGAGGAATAAGCGGGCTTTCGCTCTTATTAGGCGCGTTGGCGGGCACTTTCTTTAAATTGAGGCAAAAGACGGTTGCCTGTTTTATGGCTTTTGGCTCTGGAGCGTTAGTTTGTGCCCTGACCTTTGGCCTTATGGAGGAAGCTTTTGGCCACGGGGGATTTGATGCTGTAATAATCGGTTTTTTATGTGGAGGATTGGTATTTATAGGCGGCGATTACCTGCTCCATATCTCGGGTGGCCGGAAACATAAACGGCGCCAATTGGTTCGGGCGTTCAGGGAATCAGATGGTAAGTTGATAACGATGGGAGCAGTCCTTGATGGTATTCCCGAGTCTATTGCTCTTGGCATCTCTTTGTTTAATGGACAGGGAAGGGGAATATTGATGCTTGTAGCCATATTTCTCTCCAATTTTCCGGAAAGTATCTCTTCTATTGACGGGTTACGGAAGCAGGGTTTTTCTAAGAGGAAGATTTTTGGCCTCTGGGGTTTTGTAGCTTTAGCAACTGTGGCTGTTTGTGTACTGAGTTTTTCATTTCTACATGGCATTGATTTAAATTCTCTCGGGATTATTGAGGCATTTGCAGCAGGAGCTATCCTAGCTATGCTTGCTGATAGCATGATGCCAGAAGCGTTCGAAGAAGGCGGGTTCAATATTGGGTTATTTACGGTCTTGGGTTTTCTTGTGGCTTTTA
>Ga0315306_10001823_pt1 | contig 10094 bp, 9 predicted proteins | sample TDP1_MG_FD_203803 | JGI IMG/M metagenome (GOLD analysis project Ga0315306, IMG submission 203803) | Freshwater sediment microbial communities from Lake Towuti, South Sulawesi, Indonesia - TDP1 | ecosystem: Environmental > Aquatic > Freshwater > Lake > Sediment | place: Indonesia: South Sulawesi... | reverse complement strand
CACGTTGAGATGAGGTCCCTTTTCTCCAAATCTTCACTGCCCGAGGGGTGACTACTATCCTCTCTTGACCCAGTCTAGCTATGTCGCCCCCTTCATCTCGGACGTATTCACACAACTCGTTTATGGCTATCTTCGTCTCCTGGACACTCTTTCTCGCCAAAGGAGTGATTCTCACGATCAATATATTGCCTAGGCTCACCTCGTTCTTGATCCGGCTGACATCTGAGAGGTCGATAAGAGAATAGGCCTTAACGTATGGTCCTTCCGCCACTCTCGAAGAAATGTTCAAGAGTTTTTTCTCCGGCATTTGTTAACGAGCACGACGGTTCGTCAAGCTCGTCTAGCGAATTGATAGGTCCCGTGACTCCTTAAGCGTTTGCCAAAATCGTATGGACGACGATCCTCGCCACCATTTAAATTACCGAATTTGACCTATGTCGTTGCGAGGCTCAACTATTGCTCAGCGAATTCAACCTCTTGGTCTCAACATCTCGTACCAACGAGAGAAACGCGTGCAGCGAAATATGGTACCTGCTGAGGGAGCTCGGTGACAGCGGACCTGAGACCGACAGGACGCCTGCCATAGGTCTAGTGGTCGCAAAGACCAAGATGAACCCAGTCCAAACAATTCAAGACCTGGCCAGGAAACTCGTTGAGAGTCCTTGGAAATTCCGATATATCCTGAAAGTTTCACCTATCGAGAAGGTTGTATCCTCAAGTCTACCGGAAATTGAAAAGTGTGTTTTATCCATGGTCGATAGGATAGGAAAGGAGGAGAGCTTTCGAGTCACAGTCAGGAAGAGGCATACTACGTTATCCACAGAAGAGATAGTGGAAACCGTCGCCAGAAACATCGATAGAAGGGTAGATCTGGAGAGTCCTGACAAGGTAGTCCTCATCGAGATTCTAGGAGAGCTAACTGGCGTCTCAGTGATCGGGCCTTCTGATGTGCTATCTGTAGAAAGAGCAAAAAGATCCATCTAAGCTTGGGTAGAGAGCAATGCCATCTTTTCGATCACCAGTCGAGTCAACGCTTCTCTCTTAGTTACGCCCCCTCGAAGCAAAGCTCTGACCTGATCATCTGTTATGTCAAAGATTCTTCTCACCGTTGGCTCATCTCCTTCCTCAAGGACCGACTCGTCACGTTCTCCGCCAAGGTTGCTAGGCAGCGTCGTCTCAAATCCCTCAAGGAGGCGCCTATCCTTGGCTATTGCTATAACGGCCAAGTTCTTCGAATTCTGAGAGACGCCTAGAGCCTCAATAGCATTCTTGATTTGTCTTTGGGCGGAAGCATAAAGAAGAACTTCCACTGCCAAACTCTCTGCCATCTGTGTGCCTTGCGCTCTTCCCTTCAAGGCGTTGAGTACTGCGAAACGGAGATGATCTTTACCGGCTATCCCGTTTGCGTCTAGGACTTGAGTTTCAACGCCATTCGCAGAACGTTTCAGCTGTTGAAGTACCACTTCGGGGCCCAAGACTCTTGCGTCACGTACGCCTGTGATCATTACATATCTATCGTATTCCTCGAAGTACTCGATTGGCATCTGAGTCAGCCTCTGCTCTGCGATCTCAGCTCAGTCGGTGGAACAACGTTCGAACTTCCATGAAATGCCTTAAAAGACATTGCGCATTTCAACCAGTCTATCCAGAAGGGTGAGCTTTGAGCTTCGAAGTTCTTGATTGGAACGAAATTTATGACGGATGTATAGAGTTGGCTGACCAGATCAAGAAGAACGGGTTCAACCCTGAGATCATAGTTGGTGTTGCGCGAGGAGGATGGATCCCTGCACGAATACTCTCAGACCTTCTCGGCAATACATTCGTGGCGAGCATAAAGGTTGAATTCTACAAGGGCGTAGCCGAAACCGCAAAGAAACCTGTGGTCAGCCAACAAGTCTCCACATCCGTGGCAGGAAAGAGAGTTCTAGTGGTTGACGATGTCGCGGACACAGGAGAGAGTTTAGTGACAGTTCGTCAGAACCTTCTAAGCCGCGGGGCCTCTGAAGTTAAGATCGCTACTCTTCACTACAAACCTAAGAGCGTTCTTCGGCCAGACTTCTATGTAAGGGAAACATCTGCTTGGATAGTCTACCCACATGAACGATATGAATTCGTTGAGAACCGAGTGGCAAAGTTCAAAGCCCAAGGAAAATCGGTGAGTGAAGCGAAGGAGGAGCTCGTTCGTATCGGCCTGTCCAGAAATCTGGTTGAGAAATTCGTCAGCGAATGTTGGGGTCACCACGATTCTTGACTGTCCTCAGCAATATCCACTTGCTTTGCCATCGCCAAATGGAAGACGGTCCTGAGATCCAAGGACGAGGAACTAAGTAGAAACGCCAGTATCTGCGCGCAATTTGATATCTAACGATTGTCATACTTGCGACGTAGTTCCTAGTATGTTGGCTACGCTTCGGAATGGGATGATGCATGAGGCGAGCAATTGCAACAGTAGTACAGGTCGTTGGTACCTGCAATGCTCGTTACAAGGTTGGTGACAAGGTCTTAGTTAACCTGGATGATGCTTGCATCGACAAGATTCGATCCGATAACCTATGCATATACGCGCTGAATTCCGTTCTGTCGAACATGTCTCGAATTAGAAACGGGGAGCAAATCTTGGCTTCTTGCCCTGACCCAGCTACAGGACTTGGCGGAAACGTAGTCTTTAGAGTTGTTAAGGAGGAGTCGAGCAATGATAGTGCATGCGGCACCTAGTAGAATATTCGGGAAATGCCCTGCTGGCCACCGGAAGGATGATGAGCTCGTTATTGCTGAAACGACTGTAACAGCATCGAAAGGGCCAATCTGTTATGTTGCCATGTCATCGTTCACTGACCAAGTCACGCAGATACAGAGGCGGGAACGCGTGACCAGCCATCTCTCCTGTCCTGGCTGCGGTTTTGGCTCCAACCAAGACAATAGAGTTGTTTTTGTGCTTGGCAGTGAGAATGCATGGAACCTTTCCAAGAAGTACTCTGAATACAATTGGGGACGAATCGATGGAAGAGCCACTGAGGTTTCTGAATACTACTGCAATCTCTGTTGGAAACTTACACAAGCTGGTAACTATGCTGAAGCCGAAAGGGCGATTGAGCAAGCCATACTACATCTAAAACCTTCAAATTGAGTCAAGACAAATCGCACTTCTCAAAACGCAAACTGGCCATACTCTTTCTCGCATTTTTCCCACGCAGCACGCTAATCTTAAATCCCTTCTACATCCTTCCTCTACCCGAATGATGTGGACTGACCTGCACGGAAGGGCTTTGCCCGATGTCGTGATGCATCTCCACTGACTACCTTTGATCTATCTGTCGCCTACGGCTTTTTTTGGAGGCATTATCTCGCATGAGAAGGGTTACGTGGGATGTTGTAAGTCTGCGACATGCGCTTCAAGGATACGCTCCGACAGATTGGCCACAGACTCAGTGTCTGTCGCTGAGTTGGACGTTCTTGAGGCAGGCACTGGTCAGATGACGAATCCAAATGCTTCTGCGAACTGTGATACTTTTCTGAACTCTTTAAGGAACTCTATTCCTTTGTCTGAGAGTGAATAAGTCGTTCTGTCGCTGACTCCGATTTCTTCTATGAGGCCCTGCTCTTTTAGTTGGGTGAGGTATTTCACGAGTCGGTCATGTGATAGATTTGCCCCGTAGAGGATGTGGGTTGGCTTCGCGTTTCCTTTCTCTCTTTCGATTGCATGAAGTATGTCTGCGAAGATCCTTATCTGTGATCGGTACTTGGATGTCTTCTCTGTCATCTGGCCCTAGCCACTCTTAAGAGCATTGTGAGAAGAGCAAAGAATCCCAAGAGCTGGCTCACATGAGCCACTACGAAGAAGAGCCTGAGGATTGGCGGAAGGATGAAGAACATGTGGCTCACCGACAGGAGTGCGAACCCGATGAAGACAAGAAGCGAGTTTCGTTCCTTTTTGACACTGTAGTTCATCGCCGCTTGAGCTGCCAAATAAGCGACAAGAAAGAACACTACTATCTCAGGCAATGGATGATAGTATAGAACCATGGCTGAGAGGGTTGTCTCAGATATCGAACTTCTCGTATGTCTTAGGTAGGCGAACAGCAACAGAGCGTATGCAGCGATCTCGGCCGAGATTCTCAGGAGATAGCTAGCCGCAATGATTGGTGATAGTCCGCGGAAAGCAAGCGCGGGAATCGTGACTATGCCGTCAACAAGCAATCCTACTCCGATCAGAACGAAGCTGAAATGGAGAAATAGCAGTGTCCTTTCCCTCGCCAGTCTGTATCCTTTGAGCGCGTAATAGCCAATCGCGAAGGCAATGGTTGCGTCCACAAGCTGCATGGCTGAGTCGAACCCGACGAACCATGAGGGAGCGTACAACACGTAGTCCTCTAGCCTGCGAGTTGTTCATGTCCTCTATGAGGTTTTCGCATGAATCGTTCGGAGATTCTCGTTCAAGATATTTAATGGTTTCAAACGAAAGTGGGAAAATAGGTGAGGAGTGCTTCTAATGCTCACGACGGTAAGTGTGAAAAGCATGTCTGTGCTAGTCTGTGTTGGTGAGTGTCTTGTCCTTCTACTGGCCTTTGAAAGAGACAATTGAGTGTGTTCCTAACTTCAGCACTTCAGATCCAAATGTAGTGAAGGAAATACTGGGCGAGGTAGAGAGGGTTCCCTCAGTCTACCTTCTTGATCATTCGTTTGACGACTATTACAATAGGCTTGTGGTTACTGTTGTTGGAACCAAGGAGTCTGTGGCGCGAGCTGTTCTGAACGCCAGCGCCAGGGCGGTTCAGTTGATTGACATGAACAGGCATAAAGGACAGCATCCTCGGCTGGGCGCGGTTGACGTGGTCCCTTTTGTTCCGGTCGAGAATGCTACTATGAACGATTGCATATCTCTATCAAGAGAGTACGGAAAGGCTTTAGCAGATGAACTGAGGGTTCCGGTGTATCTCTATGGTGAGGCGGCCTCATCGCCTGAGCGGCGGGATATAGACTGGATAAGACAGGGAGAATACGAAAATCTGAACGAAATGATTCGAAGGCCTGAAAGAATGCCGGATTACGGCTTGGCGAAGCCTCATCCGACGGCTGGAGCAACGATAACGGGCGCGCGTAACGTGATGGTTGGCTTCAATGTGAACCTAGGAACGACAGACATTGAGATCGGCAAGAGAATCGCGAGGGCACTGCACGGAAAGAAAGGCGGACTAGCGTTTGTCAGAGCCATGGCCGCGGAGATTCCTCAAAGGAAAGAAGTCCAGATTGGAATGAGCATCTACAGCTTCGAGAATACCCCTCTTCACCGGGTTTTTGAGCTCCTCAAGGTCGAGGCTGATAGATACAATGTTCCGATCACAGGATCGGAGATAAATGGAGTGATCCCTGTCAAAGCCATAATCGACGCTGCGAGGTTCTACCTGCGATTGAGCAACCTGGCGGACACGAATATCTTGGAAACGGCGCTCACGAAGGCAGTGAAGACAAAACGTTGGTGAGGGGTCACCTCTGCCTCAAATCCATGTCGATATGCTCTTAGAAAATGCCACTCAGGTACTGACGTTCTCAGAGAAGCTCCCGCAAGATCGGATGATAGTGGCAAGCGGAGCCATCGCAATCAGTGAGGCAGAAATCGTCGGGGTGGGAGAGACTAAGGAACTCAGAGCAAGGTTCGAAGCCAGCCAGACCGTTGATTTGGCTGGACAGATAGTGACTCCAGGACTAGTCGATTGCCACACCCACCTCATATTTGCGGGCTCCCGCCAGCGGGAACTTGATATGAGAATCGCTGGCGCCAGCTACATGGATATACTAAGGTCGGGTGGCGGCATCCTCAAGACGATGTATGATACGAGGGCAAGCTCCAGAGAAGAACTCGTAGAGCAGGGCAGGCAGGTGCTAGACAATATGATGCTTCATGGAACGACGACGGTGGAAGTGAAGAGCGGGTACGGGCTGACAGTTGATGACGAGCTCAAAATACTCTATGCGGCTAAGGATCTTGACGAACGACATTCAGTTGACCTTGTTCCGACCTTTATGGGAGCCCATGCCATTCCTCCAGAATACAAGGACGCATCCGACGAATACATCAAGCTGGTTACGACAGAGATGATTCCGCGGGTCGCGAGAAACAGACTTGCCGAGTTCTGTGATGTTTTCTGCGATGAGGGAGCTTTCTCCGTGGAGCAAGCAAGGAAAACCCTGCTCACGGGCCTCCAACATGGTCTACTTCCAAAGATCCACGCAGACGAGTTCGCCAGTATCGGCGCCTCAAGGTTAGCTGTTGAGCTTGGCGCTGTTTCAGCTGAACACCTGCTGCATACTACTCGAGAGGGCTTATTTCAATTGGGAAGAGCTAACGTTGTCCCTGTGTTTCTGCCTGCAGCCGCCTTGACTCTGATGGAGAGCCGCTTTGCGGATGCTGCGGCCCTCTTGGAGTGCGACTTGCCATTTGCACTGGCATCTGACTTCAACCCTAGTTGCCCAACCCAAAATCTACAATTAGTCTTGGCGCTATCATGCTATGGAATGAAGATTCCCATAGCTGAGGCGTTGAGGGGATTAACATTGACCGCTGCAAAAGCCCTTAGAAGAGATCGGGAAGTGGGGTCAATTGAACTTGGGAAGAAAGCCGACCTCGTCATCTTCGATGTTTCAGACTATCGATTCCTGCTACAGCATCTTGGTGTGAACCTAGTTTCCAAAGTAATCAAGAACGGCGTTCTCGTCGTTGAAAATGGGAGGATCGTGAAGACAGGGAACGGAGACTGAATCGAATTAGGTGACCTATTCGAGGCACACCGTACTGCTCTGCGTTTAACAAGTCACGAAGCGATAGGCGCATTGAATCCATCGAAATAACTAGACGGTCATCGCGTGGGACTCGCTGCTGCTTGTCTTGTCTAGGATCTGTCTTCTAGTGCCGAGAATAATGGGGAAGCCTTATTATTTACAGCTCCCCTCGACGTAGGTTGAAGAATCTTGCTAGAATCAAAGAGGACGGTACGGGCCATCACTGGTTCTGAGTTGCGTTGCAAGAATTGGCAGATCGAGGGGGCGCTGAGGATGCTTCACAATGTGCTTGACCCGGAGGTTGCCAAGGATCCAGAGAGCCTGATTGTGTATGGAGGTACAGGGAAGGCGGCCAGGAGCTGGGAGTGTTTTGATGCAATCGTGGACTCGCTTGTCGGCCTGGAAGAAGATGAGACTCTGCTTGTTCAAAGTGGAAAGCCAGTCGGAGTGTTTGCTACGAGTCGTTGGGCTCCACGAGTTCTTATCGCGAACAGTTTGCTCGTTCCAAGATGGGCAACTTGGGACTACTTCTATGAACTTGAGCAGAAAGGCTTGATAATGTTCGGTCAGATGACCGCAGGCTCTTGGGCCTACATTGGAACGCAAGGGATTCTCCAAGGCACGTATGAAACTCTAGCAGCTGTAGCGAGGGAGCAATTCGAAGGAACCCTCAAGGGTAAACTCGTCCTCACCGCCGGTCTGGGCGAGATGGGTGGAGCTCAACCTCTTGCAGTCACGATGAACGAGGGGGTTGCTCTGGTCGTGGAGGTCAGCAAGAAAGCGATAGAACGTCGGATGCGGCATGGGTACTTGGAGGCATGGACAGAAAGCCTGGACGAGGCAGTAGACATGGCTCGCCAAGCGCAACGCGAAAGAATTCCTAAGAGCATTGGACTCTTGGCCAATGCTGCTGATGTTCACCCCGAACTTGTGAAGAGAGGAGTGATCCCTGACGTCCTGACGGATCAGACCTCTGCTCATGATCCGCTCAACGGGTACTATCCTGCTGGTTTTTCAATGGATGAGGCGGACGATCTTAGGCAGCGAAACCCTCAGCAGTACACTAGAAAGGCCAAGGAGAGTATGCGACGCCAAGTCGAAGCAATGGTCTCAATGATGGAAAAGGGCGCTGTAACCTTCGAGTACGGAAACAATCTTAGACAGCAGGCAAAGGAGGCTGGCTTTGGCAACGCCTTTGCTTTTCCTGGCTTTGTCCAGAGATACATAAGACCAATGTTCTGCGAGGGAAGGGGGCCATTCAGATGGACATCACTTATAGGAAATCCAGATGACGTATTCAGTCTTGACGACGTAATCTTGGGAGAGTTCTCTGAGAACAGGGAGCTATGTCGGTGGATAGGGAAGGCGCGTGATCAGGTGAAGTTTCAGGGCTTACCGGCCCGAGTTTGTTGGCTCGGATTTGGGGAAAGGGCAAGATTCGGTTTGATCATAAATGAGATGGTGAGAAGCGGCAAGCTTTCTGGGCCAATATGGATCGGTCGAGACCACCTCGACGGTGGTAGCGTCGCATCTCCTAATCGTGAGACAGAGGGGATGAAAGATGGAAGCGACGCTATAGCTGATTGGCCGATTCTGAACGCGCTTCTTAATGCTGTAGCTGGAGCGACTTGGGTTTCAGTCCATCATGGCGGTGGAGTTGGAATAGGCTACAGTATCCACGCAGGAATGTGCCTTGTCGCGGATGGCACGGCTGAGGCAGACGATCGAATAGCAAAGGTTCTGACCACCGACCCTGGAACCGCCATAATTCGACATGTTGATGCCGGGTACGGAGAAGCTGTGAAAGTTGCTAGGAAAAAAGGCGTGAAAATCCCACTGTTGGATAGAAAGAAGCTGACGTGAGCAACTCGTTTTCTGCTGCTTTCTCATGTTCCCTTGTGTTTCTGTGAAGCTTTTATCTGCTTAGCTGCTGAGCTAGACGTGAGTATTTCGTATAGGTGTCACGGTGTGAGTAGAATCCTGCTTGATGGCGAGAGTCTCACTGTTGAACATGTTGTCGAGGTTGCGAGGAACAGAACGGAGGTTGGGCTCTCACCTGCAGCGCGCACAAGAGTAGAGGCTTCGCGAGCGATGGTAGAGGGCTTTTTGAGAGAACGAAAGCCGGTTTATGGCGTTACGACCGGGTTCGGCGCCCTTTCTGGAACTCGTATCTCACCCGAGGATTCAGTGGAGCTGCAGAGAAACCTCATTCGAAGCCACTCAGCAGGTGTCGGTCAGCCCTCAGACACTGAGACTGTTAGAGCAATGATGTTGCTGCGGGCGAACACGTTGGCGAAGGGCTACTCAGGGATCCGAATTAGGACGCTTGAGACGCTTATTGAAATGAACAATCGATGCGTCCATCCGATCGTTCCAGAGAAAGGTTCGGTTGGTGCCAGCGGCGATCTAGCCCCGTTAGCACACATGACAGCTGTGCTGATGGGGGAAGGAACGGCAGAACACGAAGGCGAGATAGTATCCGGTAGGGAAGCGATGAGAAGGGCCGGATTAGAGCCCGTCGAACTCACAGCGAAGGAAGGTCTGGCTCTGATCAACGGGACCCAATTCTCCACTGCCATTGCGGTGCTTGCATTGTATGACGGCGAGAGACTCATAGCGAATGCGGACATAGTGAGTGCGATGACGCTGGAGTCGTTGCTAGGTCATGTGGAAGCTCTCGATGAAAGGCTACACGGCGTAAGACCTCATCAAGGGCAAATCACGACGGCGAGGAACTTGAAGAAGCTGCTTTCCGGCAGTCAGATGATTTCTGAAGCCCTTCCTTGCGAAGGAAAGGGAATACATGACTCGTACTCGATCAGATGTGTGCCCCAGGTTGCTGGAGCTGCCAGAGATGCCCTGACCTACGTTCGAAAGGTCTTGCTGACTGAGATAAACTCGGCTACAGACAACCCGCTCATATTTCCTGAGGACGGAGCATGCCTTTCAGGGGGCAACTTTCATGGACAGCCAATCGCGATCTCGTCGGACATTCTTGGAATCGCGTTGGCCTCGATAGGGAACATTTCCGAGAGGAGGATCGCCAGACTGATGGATCCCATGACGAATGAAGGACTCACACCGTTTCTAGTTCCCAAGTCAAGCAGAGGAGGTCTCAATTCAGGGTTCATGATGACGCAGGCAGTAGCTGCCTCCCTAGCCTCTGAGAACAAGGTTCTCTCTCATCCTGCGAGCGTTGACTCGCTTCCTACATCAGCTGGCTTTGAGGACTTTGTCAGCATGAGTGCCTCAGCCGCAAACAAGGCCAGAGAGATTCTTAGAAATGTGGAGCGAATAGTCGCAATCGAGTTTCTCTG
>Ga0315306_10001822_pt1 | contig 10096 bp, 8 predicted proteins | sample TDP1_MG_FD_203803 | JGI IMG/M metagenome (GOLD analysis project Ga0315306, IMG submission 203803) | Freshwater sediment microbial communities from Lake Towuti, South Sulawesi, Indonesia - TDP1 | ecosystem: Environmental > Aquatic > Freshwater > Lake > Sediment | place: Indonesia: South Sulawesi... | reverse complement strand
CAACAACGATGTCTGTGCAGGCGTTCGTGTCTCCGCCAACAATCCTTCCACCGTAGAATTGTGAGGCTTCCTCCAATCCTTCCCAGAGCCGTTTGAAATCCTCCAGGGGCATGTCAGCGGGCAGGCCCAGAGATGTCAGGAGATACCTGGGTGTTGCTCCCTTGGATGCGAGGTCGCTCACGTTCATGGTGACCGCCTTCCTGCCGGCCTGATTCATGCTCATCCCAGGGGGTACATCGGTGGAGGCAACCAGCATGTCCACCGCCGCGACTAGTGTTCCGTGGAAGTTGAAGGCGACGGCGTCGTCACCTGTGCCCAGGAGCAACTCCTCAGGAATCCCTATCCTGGAGAGGATGTACTCGACCAGCTTCTTCTCGCCGACCTCGGAGAGCTTCAAAGCGCTCAACGACCCCCGATTCGCGAGAGGAACAACTTCACCATGGCCCACGCAAAGCCCCCCATCTCTCGCGAGCCGAGCTTGGATCTGCCCTTCCTCCTATCCACGAAGGTGAATGGAACCTCGACGATCACGAGGCCCGACCTCCTGCACTTGAAGACCATCTCAACCTGGAAGGAATAGCCCGCCTGGCTCGATGCAAAGTCTATCCGTCTAAGAGCCGAAGCCCTGAACATTCTGTACCCTGACGTTGAATCCTTGACCCCGACACCCGCCATCGCGCGAGCCAGCAGGTTGGCGCCCCAACTGGTCAGCCTTCTTCTCCACGGCCACTCCTCCGCCTTTCCCCCCCGAATCTTCCTCGAGCCCACAACGACGTCAGCGCCCGTCTCATCCAACTTCTTGATCATTTCTGGAATCAGATCAGGGGGATGGGATCCATCGGCATCCATCTGACCGACGTATTCCACATCCGATGATTTGAGAACGTAGCTGAAGCCGTCGCGGTACGCAGACCCGATACCCATCTTTCCCGGGCGAAGCAGCAGGTGGATGTTGGGCTTCTCCTTCTCCAGTCTGCGGATGAACTCTGCGGTTCCGTCGGGGCTGTTGTCGTCCACAATCAAAATGTTGCCATCGATGTGGCCGAAGGAGAACACGTTCTCCAGCCTGGGTAAGAGGGTCCTCAGGTTCTCCAACTCGGAATAGGTTGGTATCACGACGAACAGCGACGGCAAGAATCTCGACACCTCGTTTGACAGAGCCAGTTACCGAAATAAGTGTTTGCAGCCTGGGCCTGTTGCACAAACTGACTGAGATGCGCAGTCCTTGTCTTGTCGGTTATCTCCGCTCCACAAAGAAATAAATCCTCGTCACGCGCCAAATCAGCAGGCCTCGGTAGCTAAGCCTGGCATAGCAGCAGACACAACTTCGGGCTGACCCTCGTATGCCATACCCGAGCCAGCTGCGGGTCGCGGGTTCGAATCCCGGCGACTCTCAAGGTCCCGGGCGAAAGTCCCGCCCGAGGCTCCAATCAATCGCGAAAGGAAAAAGAGGGAGGAGAGGGAACTATTTTTTGGCTGCCTCGGCTAGTCTTCGTTGCTTGCGTTCTATCGTGAACCCTACGTCTTCATGGAATCTTGGTAGGCTGTGTCTGCGGATGTAGATGTAGTAGCAGTCCTTGTTGGCTTTGTAAGCTTTCTTCGTGCGGGGGCAGTGCATGATCGTGCCTTTCTTCATGCCGATATGCGGCCCCGTGGCGTCGATGTCGAAGTACTTCTTAAGCAGGCTTTTGATGTAGATGAGCAACTGCTTGTTGGTGTTATAGACGGTTAGTTGTCGTCCACGTATGCTTCCCTCGCCGTCGAAGAAGGCTCCAAGGAAGGTGGCGGCACAGTCTTTGCAATGTTCTATGTAAGGCATGAGCTTGCGCAATGGCTGTCGAAGGAAGTTGTAGAGCAGTATGCTGCCCGCTTCTACTATCCAGCGTTCTCGCCGGCGTTGTATAGCGTATGGCTTCCTTCGGCCTAGGACTTCGGCTAGGCACCTGCTGAACTCGTAGGCGTACTCGCGGTCCTTAACTTCTTTCAGCAAGATGTCATAGTAGTGGTCGCCATGTAGGTCTAGGTTGCCGTCGCTTAGGACCGTGCCGACGATGTAGCTCAATGCCGGCGACGGCTTAGCGTCGAAATGGTTGCAGCTTCCCCCAGGTCGATGTATCCCGCGAAGCCATTGAGAGATGTGGGACCTAGACAGCGTTACACCATGTCGTCTTTCAATCGCTTCAATGATCCTGGTGTAGCTTAGGCCCTCACCTCGTAATCCATGAACCTCGTTGTATAGCTGTAATCGAAGTTCTAGCGGTGAGTATGGTCTCCTTTCTGTCTCCTCCGTCTCCCCCTTGCGCCTGACGCCCATCTTTGCACCCTCAGGCGTGGTGCTGGTTGCCGGGCTGGGCTCCGTCCCGCTGGAGGCGGAATTCGCCCCAACGCGGGGGCTGCTGTTGCCAGGGTTCTCAGTCATCTTGCACCCCCGCCTCTACTCGATTGGGGGTGTCGGCGTTTTTCAGCCGAGGGGCTGAGAACCCGCGGAGCCATTTGGCGTCAGACGCCTCGCCTTGCTATGCAAAGGAGCATCGAGGAGGGTGATCGTCGGAAATCCTTGGTCATCCAGTGTCCATGAAGTTATCGCAGTGCTGCCCCATCTGACCCCTCGGTTTCATCGGGGCTTGAATGGGGCGAATCATCATCGAGCCGGACAGCTGCCCAGCCCTTCGTACTGTGATCAAGGCTGGGACCTCTTCCTCCCTATGCTATCGCACCCCGACTGTTGTCGCTTCGGCCTCTTCTCCAAGTTTTGCTTGGGGAGGACGGAGAACCGCTTTCATAGGCCACGGAAGCTTGTCCGTCGGGATGCTCGCGGTCTCCCTGCGTCCGCAGAGCGATGTCCGTCCTCTCTCCCAGCCAGGAGTACCTGTGTGACAGTCTTTCCGAGGGTGGTCTGGTGGAGTGACTTGTACTCGTCCTCTTCCGCCAGCCCCATCTCTGACAGGGTTCGCGATCTCTTGCGTGTGAGTTTGAGCTCTGCTCTCCTCTTCGCATATGATCGATGTTCAAGGCGGAGTAGTGTATGCTTGACCCATGGCGGAAGGTTTTCTGAGAATTCTTCTAACTTCCGGTATCTCAGCCTCTCCTCTCTCTTTGCTAGATATTCGTAGACGATGAGAGGCGGGATTGCGACGTAAGATGCTATTACAGGTATGTTCAGGGTGAAGATGTTCTCGAGTCTATGCCTCCCCTTCCTATGCAGTATTAGGAAGCCTATGAAGTCTACCGGGGTTTGGATGGGAAGGAGGGGAATGAAGGGAAGTCCGTTCAGGACTTGATGCTCTGAAAGATGGGGCTCTACTAGCAGCGCAGCGATTAACGCGAGTCTAAAGATCCATGGAGCTAGCATCACTTCGTGGCTCGGCCCGTTCTGTCTTCTAGTCGTTAGGCTTAACCCCAAGAGAATAATCGTCCACAAGATCACGAATGGGACAGATAGGGTCATGTCAAGAGCCCTCAACTTCCGCGACGCGCTTTCTACAGTAGTTACAGTACTTCGGATATAAGGTTTACTGTGGTTACTGTAATCCTTATAGGCTGAACGTAGCCTAGGTGGTCGGTGACTTTGGTTGCCTGAGAAGGGGTTTTCCGTCCTCACCGTCAAGGATCAGCACTTGGGGTTGCTGCGGAGCTGCTACAGGGCTTTGAAGGAGGGTACGGGGGTGCCTGTGGTCATAGACAAAGATGTATACGATAAGATTTCGGGGGCTGTCGGTCGGGGCGAAGCTCAGACCCCAGAGGACCTGATACATGCCGCCGTTCGCTCCCGCTTTGCCAGGGGCGAGGTTGTCCTTGTAATCCCTGAAAGGCTGGTTGAGATGATGCGGGACCTCCTGAAGAGTGAATGGTTCCGTAAATACCACACGCCCAGAAGCTTGGAGGGTATGGCTCTCCGTGGGATTGAGCAGTACCTCTACCGCATGATAGAGCATGAGATCCCGAAGCCATACGAGCTCGTCTACCAGGTCGCCCCGAAACGCTTCTTGGTCGGTGAGCTCGGCATCTCCGAGAGCGTTCTAACCTGGACGCAAGTGGTCGGCATGCTCTGCTGGCGGATGGAGCCGCCCAGAATTCTCGAGTGGCGCGTCAGAACGAAACGTATGGTTGGCGACGACTATCATCCCTACCTAGGCGCTCTCTTTGGAGGAGAGCTGTATGTTGTTGGTGGGATGGCGAGATACAGTGGGACGGGAGGCCGTGCCTACAGGGACGCCGTAAGCTACGCCGAAGGATGGGAGCTACAACTCGAGGTCAGACCCGATGATGATCCGGCCTTCCAAAGCTTCTTGGGAAGCGTCAAAGAATTCTACAAAAGACCCAAGGCTGAGAGAGCGCGCCTAACCTACTCCCTCCAAGACATCGCTGATCGAATGCGAAAAGAATAACCATAACAATGCAAGGCAAATGATGGACCAAGAACTGTCATAGTTACTCCATCACAAAATCAGGGACCCTGCTTGTCTTGCCTGAAATGGCATGTCGTGCCTCATTGCTTTCACTTGGATTAATCGACCGATCAATGCCTCCTGTTTCTGGTCTCTCACGACTTGTTCAGCGGTGGTTCCCGGAGCCGCCTCCCAACTTTGAGGAAGAAAATTACTGTGCCGGCCCCGACCAACAAGGAAGAAACAAGGAATGTGTTGAAGTACGCTGTGTGCCGTGGAATACCTAGGATATCTGTCTGGGTATCCGCCAGGGGTCCGCCTATCAAGAAACCAGCTGGCCCCCAACTAAGCGCCATCACCGCGTTGTATCGACTGAAAAGGCGTCCCCTTCGATGGGCGGGAATGATGTCCCCTGCCAATGTGAAGCCAACTGTCTGGAGGGTCCAGAAAGATGCTCCGTTAAGTCCGTAGACAATTGCCATTGAAACTGCGTCGTGCACGGCCCCGTAGATGAGGGGCGTGAAAGCTGAGAGAACTAAACCGTACAAGATGAGCTTGACCCTGCCAAGCCTGTCTGAGAGCTTGCCGGCCGCGAGGCTCGCTACCATCCCGCCTATCGTCCAAGCACTGAGAACAAGGCTTACAGCCTCGTCGCTGGCGCTCAGCCCCTCGGGCAGCTGCAGAAACAGTAGGAAGACCTGGCTGATGCAGGTAGCGCCTAAAACAACGACGATCATGGAAACCAAGAACCATCGGTAAACCCCGTCGTCTGGGTCCTCTTGGTAGGCAATCTCGGCTTCTTCATTGATGTTCTCTTGTCGAGAGGTTGCAACGACGATGGGCTTGACGAATCGAGAGGTGAAGGCCATAATTATTCCGCCGGTGAACAGCATCGCTGTCACAACGTAGAAGATGGTGCCCTGCCTGAAGCCGAGACCTCCCCCGTAGAGGAAGCCAGAAAAGATGATGCCTGCCATCCGTCCGACCGAGCCTATGAAGTTCAGGGCGCCCACAAGGCTGCCCCTAGTTTCTTGCGTTGTTATGTCCGCTAGCAGCGCTGCCCAGCCCACGTCCGACATGGACCAGAAGAACTCAAGCACGGAGAGGCCGAAGATTATGGAGAGCCCGGCTGCGAAGTTGGTTCCAGCGTCTATGAGCGACCTATGGACTAGGAAGACCGCTACGTAGAAAAACCCGGCGATGAACTCCCCAAGAACCACGAGCTTGGCTCTTACCCGGTAGCGGTCCGAGATGCGCCCCCAAAGAAGGTTCTGGCCAACTGTGGAGGCAACCATGTTCAGTGTCCCGAGAGCGGCAGTCGATGTGACATTCCCGATCAAGCTGAATAGATAGATGTACATGAATGAGTAGAAGACCCCTCTCCTCAGAAAGGTGAGGAACTGGAAAAGGCCAAGGCTAAAGAGAACACTTCTGTTCACTCTTAGCCACGAAGCTTTGAAGCCAGACGCCCGGGCCATGATTCGACCCACCTCACCCGACGGCTCTAAAACGTTTTCCTCTCTACGAGGCGCGCTCCCATTGAGGCAGCAGCGATCACACCGGCCGTAGCCACGGCGAAAGAAGCCTTGTGCCCCTTTCAGTCAGGATCAATCCACATCGGAGACCGGAGCGGCGCAGCCTTGATCGCCCATCCCTGATCACGCCTGATGAGATCTGAATGCCGAGGGAACATCAGCCGAAATTTCCAATACAGAAAATCTTAAGACCCACTCATGCAAAGCCCACACGGCTAACGCCGTGCGCCTGTAGCTCAGCTAGGTAGAGCGTCGGACTCTTAATCCGATACGACCACACGGTCGCGGAAAGGTCAAGGGTTCAATTCCCGGCGACTCTCCGGTCCCGGGGGAAAGTCCCTTCAGGCGCGCTCAGGCTCCTGATCGAAGAGGAAAAATATTGCTTGGGCCCCTCTGGCAGTCTGCGTTGTTTGCGCTTTATCGAGAAGCCTATGTCTTTGTAGAGCCTTGGCAGGCTGTGTGTGCGGATGCAGATGGAGTAACAGTCCTTGTTTCTTCTATATGCTTTCTAGCACATACCTATTGTGAGGAGATCTTGCTGGAATGTTCAAGGCTTCCCACATGTTGATGCTGGTGGCGGGTTGCATGTTGAGCAAGAGGCTTGCCCTGATCTTGTACTCAGTGCTGGTCACGTCCACCCTAATAGCCACAGTCATCTACAGTTGGGTGTCACTTGAATCTATGGGGTCCCAGCTCATAGAGATCTCGATCGATCGAAACACACTCGCGCCTTGCAGAGTTTTGGCGGAGGCCTATTCACGAGTCACCTACATCTACTCAGACAAGCTAGTCTACGATCTGGGTGAAACTGTTCACATAACCTTGGTGACAGAGTTTTGTATGAAGGTTGAGAATCAGAGTTTCAGGGTCGGTGATTCCCCAGGAAGCATCTCGTTAGCAGTGTCCAAAAGAACACCGACAGAAGGCATCATTCCCCCTTGGACCGTGTGGAGCTCAGTAATATGGGAAGTGGACGCGGAAACACTTAACGGAACTGATGTAACACTACTTTTGTGCGACCCGTCCGATGACGCGATCGGCACCGTGGTGAAAACGTACAGTGCCACGGTAGGCCAGACGGTGCTCAACATCCCATATGCTAGTCCCGGGCAGCGGCTTGTGATGAACTTCACTTGGGATCAAACAGATTTCAAAGGAGACCAAGTTCAGCCGGGAGTATATATGCTCCTCGGCTACCTTTGGCCAGGATGGAACAGGGCACAATCCAACATTTTCATCACACAAGCATAGCACATGGACCTGATCGACCGAGAAACAGCTGCCCTGTGAACGTTGCGATCGATCGATCGTTAGGAGCACAGCTGAAGCAGCACGGTTGATCTCGAAGTCACGTTAAGGATTGAGTTGCAGAGGCACCTGCATCGGTAGTTGGGATCAACACCTATATTTCGAGTAGGGGAAGCTCTTCCCGGCTTTGGTTTGGGAGGGACTAGTGGCGAGTTTGAGGACCCCTGCTGTTGAGGTTCCTAAGCGTATCTGTCAGAGTGCGATTGAGAAGCTCAGGCGCGCAGGATTGCTCGATTTTGGTCACCGCACGGCGTCCGTGGGAGAGAACATCTTGATCCCCGTGACTGAGGGTGCGAGCGATGAGGCGCTTCAAGCCGCCTTGTTAGGTGTTGAGATGCGTCTAGTGTCGGCGGAGTTGAGGCCGAGGGAGAGAAGGCATGGAAACCTAAGGGATTTGCTGAGTCAAAGGATTGATTCTTCTCTTCTGGGCATGGCGCCCAGATCCTATGACGTGATAGGGAGTGTGGCTGTGGTTCAGATTGGGAAAGGGTTGGAGCCGCATGTTCGAGAGGTCGCTGAGTCGATCGTACGGCTGAACAGGAATGTTGAGACGGTGCTGGTGAAGAGGGGGCCGATCTCGACAAGGTACAGGGTTGGGGAGTTCGATGTGGTGGCCGGTTCTGGAAACACCGTGACAAGATATAGGGAGAATGGATGCGTGTTCGAGCTGGATGTGAAGCGCGTCTTCTTCTCGCCGCGGCTCTCGGGTGAGAGGCTGAGGGTTGCCCGCCAGGTGCGGAGCGGAGAGACTGTGGCAGACATGTTTGCGGGTGTGGGGCCTTACTCCATCCTGATAGGGAAGATGAGGAGGGCGAAGCTTGTCTATGCCTCCGAGCTCAACCCCGAAGCATTTCATTATCTTAAAAGAAACGTGGGTTTGAACAAGGTGGATGACGTGGTGCATCAGTACTTAGGGGACGCCCGCTGGGTCTTCTCCTCGAAACCCGGTTCTATGGATAGGGTCGTCATGAACCTTCCTTACGGCGCGATGGATTATGTGGATGCGGCACTGTCTTTGCTTAGGAGGGATGGAATCATTCATTTCTACGGTGTTGGCCGTGGGGATGAGGCGGTTGACGAGGTGTCGAGGGCTTTCGAGACTCGATGTAGAGAGTTGAAGAGGAGAGTTTCGATCTATCGCTCGAAGAGCCTAAAGGAGGTGGCGCCTCGGACTTGGACTGTTGCGGTCGACGCGGTTATTGAGTAGGTCTCTGGGGCCTTGAGCCGTATTGGCCTCTGAGTGGGACGAAGGCTACGGGCATGAGCGCGGTGCGAACTTCTTTCCCTTTTTTCTTTTCCACGAGGTAGAGCTCCTGCATGAAGACCCCTCTCTCGAGGGGAATGAGAAGTCTTCCACCGTCCCTTAGTTGCTCGACGAGGGGTGAAGGAACGACCGGGGAGGCAGCGGTCACGACCATCCTGTCGTAGGGTTGCTTCTCCCGGTAGCCCAACGAGCCGTCTGCGTGGATCACAGTCACCCTATCTAGGTAGCCTGTTCTTTCTAGGTTGTCCATGGAGAAGGAAACGAGTTGCCGAACCACCTCCAGGCTGTAGACATGCCCTGGTTGGTTTGAGTTCGAAGGAGCCACTACCTCAGCCAGCAGCGCCGCTTGGTATCCTGACCCAGTCCCAACCTCCAAGACCTTTTGACCTTCTCTTAATTCCAGGTGTTCGCATAGTATGGCGCACATGTGAGGAGCGCTGATGGTTTGGGCATAGCCTATCGGCAGCGGCGTATCCAAGTAGGCTTCTTCTCTGAGTGACGGAGGCAGGAACATCTCGCGAGGCACCTTCAGCATAGCGCGCTCCACTGCCTCGGAACGGATTATGCCCTCTCTCTTCAGACTGTCGACCAGTCGTCTCCTGGATTCTGTGTAGGTTTGCTGCCCCTTCAACGGCCCAGTCATCTCGCGAAGGTAATATAACATTGATTGCTCCAGACAAAAAAGGGTTTGGCACTTGGGTGTCAAGATCAGGGAGATAATTCCTGACCAGGCGGTGATGGTGGTGGAGCTGAACGATCTTGCGGGGAGGTCTGTTGCTGTCGATGCTTACAATATCCTCTACCAATTTCTATCCATCATAAGGGGCCCTGACGGTAGACCCCTGATGGACTCCCGGCAGAGAGTTACAAGTCACTTGAGCGGTTTGTTCTTCAGGACCTTGAATTTCTTGGAGGCAGGCATAAGGCCCATCTTCGTGTTCGATGGAAAGCCTCCAGAGCTGAAGATGAGGACCGTCAAGAAGAGAACTGAGGTTAGGGCGGAGGCTCGGGTGCTTTACGAGCGAGCGATAGAGAGAGGAGAGGTGGAAGAGGCTCGCAAGCAGGCTATGAAGGCGGCGACGCTGACACAGCCGCTGGTTGGGTCTGCCAAGGATCTGCTCGCGTTCATGGGCGCCCCAATGATTCAAGCCCCCTCGGAAGGGGAGGCACAGGCTGCCTTCGTGGTGGCCAGTGGAAACGCCTTCGCCTCGGCTTCCCAAGACATGGATTCGCTGCTCTTCGGCTCTCCCCGGTTGGTCCGCAACCTCTCCATTGTGGGAAGAAGACGCCTGCCCGGGAGAAGAGCCTACGTGGAGGTGAAGCCTGAGATAATAGACCTTGAGAAGATGCTGGGTGCCCTAGAAATCACGAGGGAGCAGCTCATAGACGTGGGGATTCTTGTGGGAACGGATTACTGTGAGGGGGTAAGGGGGGTGGGGCCGAAGACTGCGTTGAGGCTTGTCAAGGATCACGGATCAGGGGAGAGAGTTCTTGAGAAGATGGGGGTGACGCTGGAGCTAGAGGTTTCGCAGATAAGGGAGGCGTTCCTCAAGCCTCGAGTGTCCACGGAATACGTCACATCCTGGAAGGAACCCGACTAT
>Ga0315306_10001821_pt1 | contig 10096 bp, 11 predicted proteins | sample TDP1_MG_FD_203803 | JGI IMG/M metagenome (GOLD analysis project Ga0315306, IMG submission 203803) | Freshwater sediment microbial communities from Lake Towuti, South Sulawesi, Indonesia - TDP1 | ecosystem: Environmental > Aquatic > Freshwater > Lake > Sediment | place: Indonesia: South Sulawesi... | reverse complement strand
TAGTCACGGATGTTGTATTCAACCATGTGCATGATGATTCGTTTACGATATTCAAGTTCATCTATAAGTTTCTCGATTGGAATGTCGAGGCTTGCTGCCATCTTTTTCAAAAGGTAGCTTTCAGCTAAGTTTTCTTGGAAAGTGTCTGTGGAAGGGTTCCAACTGAAAACTTCTTGGAAGGCGTTCGCATCTTTTATTTCCGAAATGCTTATGAATTTTCTGCTCGAAAGTCGTTTTCCAGATTCTAGAAAGACTGGCGTTCTGACATGTTTTACGTTTATTACACAGTTCATTAGGGGAATTATGGAAGGTGGTATATTCATAGGCGGTTGTGTAAGCCTTTTGATAGACGTGTCGACATCTTCAGCGTGTAAGGTGCATAAGCCGCCGTGTCCAGTTGCAAGCGCCTGAAACAGTACATAGGCCTCTTCACCGCGGATTTCGCCTACGATTATGAGGTCTGGACGATGCCTTACAGCCGATTTAATTAAGTCATAGAGGGTGATTTCTCCTTCTCCTTCAACTCCAAAGCCTGAGCGTGCAATTGACGAAGTCCAGTTTTCATGGGGTAGGTTTATTTCAGCAACTTCTTCAACCGAAATTATCTTGTGGTTGGGTCGTATGAGACATGCAATTGCGTTCAGGGCTGTTGTTTTTCCAGCGCCAGTTGCTCCGATAATCATTACTGACATCTTGTTCTCCATTAGAAGCCACAGATAAGCAGCGATGCTCTCATCTATGGTTTCGTTTTCAATTAAGTCAATTATTGTGAATGGGTCTTTGCGGAACTTTCTTATTGTAAATGATGTTCCAGAAGGGGTTGTCTCCTTTCCAAAAGAGATGGCTAAACGATGTTTTTCGGGTAAGGTAACGTCAACTATTGGGAACGCTATGCTCACATGTTTTCCAGCCTTATGTACAACGCGCATTATGAAGTCGTCGAGTTCCTGCTCGTCTCGAAAAACTATGTTAGTCTTTATGTTTTCGTATTTTCTATGCCACAAAAATATTGGTTTATTAAAGCCGCTGCATCCAATGTCTTCAACATAGTCATCGTACATTAAAGGGTCTATTTTCCCATAGCCAACTATGTCTCTTTCCAAATAGTAAAGGATTTTACGCATCCCAACCGGAGAAATTCCAGTAAAAATTTTCTGGTGATTAGAAAGTATTAGGGGCATTTGTCTTCTAAAGGATTCTGTGAGAGTTTCTTCGCCTTCTGGAGCTTGAAGCTCATATTCAAGAATGTTTCTCAGCCTAAAATAGCCGTCCCGTTCTTCCTTTGTTATTGGCAGCTCGTCAAGAACGTAAAGATATTCTAAGGTTTCCTGGTTCTGGATAATTGCTGCGTAAGAAAAAGGCGGCTTTAACGGGTAATATTCGGCTTCCACATAGCCTTCTGGAACGCTCCGTCTTTTGACGTCTAAAAACTCGATTAGTTCCCCTTCTTCTCTCATCATCGCTTGATAATCTTCTTTTTGACCTTTTTCCTTACGTAGTTTTAAACCAAACTTCATGTTAGTCACCATCACTGAAGCTTGTAAGCTGGATTCGTGGAACGCCTACATCCAGGTAGCATCTCAAGCGGGCTGCTCCATAACCTCCAACGTAATAGCCTGTTGCTGAGGCTTCTTTTGGAAGGTAAACGCGCAGCTCTGTTCCTTCTATTGGGGTGTTTCCAAAACCGCCTTCCAACCACGCCCTTGTAGAATCGTTGCGAAGCTGAAGCCAATACTGTTTGTTGCCTACCACTGCAGGCATTTGAAGTGAGGCTTCGGCTGTGGCGTTTGTGGTCAATGTAAGCGTCAACAGTTCAGTGCTTTTTGCCGATACATAATCCATCAAATTTTTCAGCTGCTTGAACTCTGTTGTAACACGTAAAGCATCAGCATAAGCCATGAAAGAGAAGACTAGAAGACTGCTGACAGCTATTAAAGCAACGAAAGTGTATAGGTAACTTGGCGTTATGGATGGCAAATTTACACCTCTACCTTTTGAATTTTGACGTTACAAGCAACTATCTCAAGATTTACAACTGCGCCTTCCGAATTGCTTGAAATTGGAAGCCAAACAGTGCTCAAGGTTCCGTCAAAAACAGCCTTTAATGCAAGAGAAGAAACTGAGACGTTAAAATCGTATTGCTGCGTGGTGGTCGTGACATTTAAGGACGTCACTTTCAGGTAAAACTTTTCCCTAAGCATCAAATTTTGTGAAGAGTTGAGGTTTATGATGTAAATGCGAATAAGGTTTAAGGGTTTTCCATTGCTTGTGCCAATAGATGCTGAAGTTGCAGATGGACGATAACAGAGTGTTAGTTCCTTAGCCTTATTGCCTGTCGAAAAACAAAGCTGTGTCATAGTATGTGCGCTTTGATTTATTATTGCTCCATAATCGCCTCTAACAAAAAAGCCATAATAATCAAACCCTGAAGACTCAAGTTCATAGAAGGCCTTTCCAATCGAACTGTTAAACACTACATCATCAGTAAACTTGATAACAAGACTTTTGGCTGTGGGCTCAGTTTGGAAAACGCCTCCGCAATCGTCCATGTAAACAACTTCTGAAGCGCCAAAACTCCATGCAACAGAATGTACTGCATTATCCAAGACTTGCATGTTTTGCTTGGCCACAGAAACCTTAAGAAGTGCTCCTTTGGAGCTTATCTTTGCAACGGCGAAGCTGTATGTTACTGAAATTATCGCCACAAGCGAAACAAAAAGTATTAAATAGGTTACTGGTATAGCCAAGGCTCTTTTAGACTTTAGAATTTTCCTCAATTCCTTTTTGCACAATGTTTTGGAGTCTCCTCTCTTGCATGCCTAATCAAAGCTTTTCGACATTGTAGTAAGATAAGATGGTGTGCGTAGGACAAAACTACACATAAGTATGCAAAATTCATAGTTGAAAGTTTAATGCTTAATCCTTACTCGAATATGGCTTGAACTAACGAATCAAGAATAATAAAAAATGAGAAAAAAGAAAAAAAGGGTTTAATTTGCCTATTGAGCAGCCTGGATGTTTGTTTCTTTGTAATATTGAGCATTTGACGTAAAGATTGTTATGCCAACGGGTATACCTACGTCATTCAAGGCAATGCTGTCAGGGTCTTTAATGTAAACTACCATAGTCCAGCCGGACTTCAATGTAAGGTCATCATCAGCTTGTCTGAAGGCTCCATCGCCGTATTTGAATGTGCCACTCATGTCGAATGAAGAGCCATTTGTAGGAATAGCTAGTGGCGTGGTTGTTACGTTTAGATCAGCCGAAATTACTTCCTCATTCGTCCTCCAGTAGTATATGTTTGTCCATGGACAGTCTTGTCCTCTAACTGTTATTTTGTCTAGAACAACATCTCTTCCGCCAGTGTTTACGATGACAATTGCTGCCTCAGCCCATGCGCCTGTAGTATTGTACCATATGTGCTGTTTTGTCAAGTGAAGCGATTCTTCCTGTACTCTTGTAGTTGTTACGTTTATAGCGTAGAAAGTCACAACAGTTGCCAGCAACACTGAAACTACTAGAATAATCAGCGTGGTCACCACTGTGCTTAAAGCTTTCTTATTCTTTAGGAGTTTCATTTTTTTCTCTCCGTGCAACAAAATCAGCTTAAGTCTAAATATGATAGTTTGTGCGTAGAACAAAGCTACACATAACTGTACATGCGTAAAACAGTTAAGACAAACTCTTATGAGTGGAAAAGCCAATCATACGTCCACCATGTAGAAAATTTAAACTTGTTTAAAGAAATTATACGAAATCTTTATCTAAAAATAGAACCAGTTGCTCATCAAAAGGGGGAAATGGAAGCTTGAAAGCCTTGGAAGCTGCGATGACGGCGGTTTGTGCAGCACTTTACGCAATTGTGGGGTATCTAACTAACCTAGGAATTGTAAGTCCTGTCGTGGGAGTTGTTAGGTTTTGGCCTTCTGTCATAGTTCCGGCTGTTTTCGCAATTCTTTTCGGACCTTGGGTTGGTGGAATAGGCGCCGCCATAGGCATATTCTTCGCTGACATGATACATCCAGGACATGGAATCGCCCTCCTAAGTTTGACTGTCGGCGTACCTTCAAACTTTTTAGGGTTTTTTCTACTGGGCTATATCGGCAGGAAGAATGTGGAGTGGAAACATATTACTTTAGGTTTAGGCTTTAGCGGCATAATTGTTGTAATGATTGCCTATCTACTTGCTGAGGCTTTCTTATCTTTCGACATCGCACTTCTCTTTTTGGGCGTATTCTTAAGTTGCTATATAATTACAATAGTTGTTGGATACCTACTGCCTGAATGGAAGAGTTACGAATTCGCCTCGGTTCTAGGTCTAGCAGTAGGAAGCGCATGGATAGGTTTTGGCCTATGGGCATACAGCCAAATTCTACCTTTACCTTTGGCATTAGGTTGGGAAAGAAATGCACCATTCTATGCAAGTTTCCTATGGCTAGTTTGGACTTTTGCAACAGAAATACCATTCCTTGTTACACTTGGCCCGCCAATTCTTAAGGCATGTTACAAGGCTTTTCCTTCTCTAAGGCATCAGAAAAAGAGTAGGTAATGATGAAAAGCGCAAAGGCTTTCAGTCCAGCTGGAATTTCCAGTTTTTTCGAAATATGTGATACCAAACCTAATGGCAGTCCAATTTTGGATTTTGAAAGAATTGGCGCTAGAGGCGGTGGTTTCGGAATTCAGAAGGGTGTCACAACAGAGGTCTCTATTTCAAAGGCAGAAACCAGCGGTATTTGTGTCTTTATAAATGAAAAAAGTGCGCCAGAAGCTGAAACTACAAAAACTGTAGCGCGGATGCTGCTAGAAAAAACCCATGACTCATACGAAGTGGTAATAAAGCATAAGGTTGATGTTCCAATTGGTGCGGGTTTTGGTTCAAGTGCTGCTGGAGCATTAACCGCGGGTTTAGCATTATCAAAGGTGTTAGGTTTAAACTTAACTTGTAATCAGATAGGCCGAATTGCGCATGTTGCAGAGGTTAAATGTAAAACAGGTTTAGGTACGGTTGGTCCGTTAATGCTTGGCGGATGCATACTTACCATAGAGCCTGGCGCGCCTGGAATAGCCATAATAGATCGCATACCTATATCCTCAGATTACGTGATTGTTGTTGGAGTCTTTGGACTCATACCAACAAAAGAAGTGTTGTCTTCTCCTGAAAAACGGTTGGCAGTGAATAAATGGGGTAAAAAAACGTTAGAGGATATTCTCTCTGAGCCTTCCCTTGAAAACTTTTTAGCTTGTTGTCGCGAGTTTGCTGAAAAAACTGGGTTCATGACAGAGCGTGTGAGAACGCTGATAAGACTTGCTGAAAAGGCAGGCGCAATAGGTGCGGCGCAAAACATGGTGGGAGAGGCGGTTCACGCACTTACAACATTGGAAAATGCTGAAAATGTGGCTCAAGTTTTTAAGCAAGTCTTGCCACAAGAAAAAATTCTCTTAGCCCAAGTTGACATTCAAGGTGCTAGACTTATAGGATGAAAAAGGAATGGAGAAAAAATTCAAAACTGTGGCTGTTGGCGGCACCTTCGACGAGTTCCATAAGGGACACAGAATCTTGCTTATGAAAGCCTTTGAAGTGGGCGAGCAAGTTTTAATTGGCTTATGCTCTGACGAGTTCGTCAAAAAACTCAACAAGCCGCATCCGACAGCACCGTACGAACAAAGGTTAGAGGAGTTAAAGGCTTTCCTACACGCGCATAATTTTTTGGAAAGAACTAGAATTATTTCTTTAGATGATGTTTATGGAGTGACTCTGTCCAAAGGGTGTGTTGAAGCTTTAGTTGTAAGCAAAGAAACAGAACCAACAGCCGTCAAAATTAACGAGAAAAGAAAAGAGATTGGGCTGCCTCCGCTTAACATGGTCGTTATAGACATGGTTCCCTCTGAAAATCATGTTCCCATATCCACTACTCGAATCCGCCGGGGAGAGATTGACCGCGAAGGACTGTTGCTGAAAACTCCATGGCCATAACATGGAGTATAGCCTGAAGAAGCATTAAATAAAAGACTCTAACTAAACTTTCAAGAGACGGCTGTGGAACAGTGTTTTAGGCGAAACCACCGAAACAGGACCAATGCTTCCTCAATAATCTTTTTAACTCGTCAAGTGTATTTTCAACTTTCCTGCGGCAGTGAAGCGGTTCTTCTGGTGGATCATATGGCTCTTTAACATTGATTTCTTTCAAATCAACTATGCCCGCAACAAGGGCATACCAACAAAGAGGTAAAACTTTTGGGTTATATCCACTTCCAGGCATCAAAACAAGTTTTCCACCGCAGATCTTTTCAGCGGTTTCTTTAATTAAATGGGATAGGTTAAAAAAGCCTTTTACAGTCAAACTCAAATTTCCGAGCATGTCTGCAAAATGTGGGTCGCTTCCGCCATTTGTAATAATGATTTCGGGCTTGAACTCTTCAGCTAAAGGAACAAAAATCTCGTTTAAGGCGTAGAGATATGTGCCGTCGCCTGTTCCAGGCGGCAGAGGCACGTTAACGTTGTAGCCTTCTCCTGCGCCTTCTCCAATTTGCCAAGCAAATCCTGTTCCTGGATAGATTGTGCGTGGGTCTTGATGCAGCGAAATAAATAGCACTGTTGGGTCTTGGTAGTAGATGTCGCTTGTGCCGTTTCCAAAGTGAACGTCATAATCCAGTATTAGAAAACGTTTAACACTGTAATTAGCCCTTAAATGCTCAACTAAGACCGCTATGTCGTTGAATAGGCAGAATCCGCCACCATAGTTTCTTCCAGCGTGATGATAACCACCGCCTAAAGAAATTGCCTGGTTCACTTTTCCGTCAAAAACAGCTTTGCCGCATTCGATTGCGCCGCCAACAATGAGCAAGGCGGCCTCTAGAATTTCTGGAGAAACAGGCGTCTCAATGTCATAAGGCTTCCTTTCCTCTGCCAAGCGAAAAATCAAATCAACATAATCCTCTTTATGAACCTTTAACAGGTCTTCTCTTGATGCTGGCTGAGGAGTGCCAAGCGAAATTTCAGAAAGCCTAAACAATCCTTGACCTTCAAAAAACTTCATTGCATTCACAAACCTATCCCCTCTAAAAGGATGCCCTTCACCCAAATCATACTGTCTAAACTTTTCATGAAAAGTCATCATCACTTTCTTGGACAATCATGGCACTCTCGAACCAAGATAACGAATACTAGCTAATATAAAATTGTGTATCTTTCACTGAAGTCTATTTGAAGAAAAAAGGGAGAATGGGCTGCTCTTTGTTGCTATGCTTCTTGTTTTTCTTTACTTTCAGCAATAGTCTCGGTTGACTGGGATTCCTCTGGGCTTTGTAAAGTTTCTTGTGGTTGTTCCTGAGGCGTCTGGGAAGAGTTCATTTCACTTGTTTCCACTGCTGGCTCTTCCTTAGTTTTAGCTTCCGCCTTAGAAACTTCAACATTCTGAGTAGATTCCACTTCCTGCTGTGCGACTATATCGGTTGCAGGAATTTTCATACTTGTTGAAAGCTGGTTTACTGCTTCTTTGATCGAGTCTAGCTCTTGCCTTGTAGTTTCAAGTCCCATCGACAGAAGGCTAATTTCCCGTTGATAAACTTCCTCATTTACTTCGCCAGTTACATGTCGAATTTCAGAATTTGCAAGAAGCATCTCTAACGTTTTAATCTGCCCCTCGAGCTCCATCATTTTAGAACTCATTTTTTCCAGCAAAGCCTCTTGCTGCTTCACGATTCCAGCAAGGGCTTCGTCTATCTCCTTGCTGATTAGTTCATGTGTGGACTGAGAAATTCGCTCAGAGTTTAGTAAATTGTCCAAAGCTTGCTTCTTTTTCTTTACCATCTCATATTCTTCGTTTAATCTCTTAAAAGAATGTTTCCACGAAATCAATTTCAGCACCGTCCATTTTTTAGCTGCAAAAGAAGGAAATAACATTTATTAACATGCAGATATATCGCTGACTGTTAAAAAAAGTAGCTTTTTATCTTTTTAAGTGAAAAATTATTTTAAAAAACAAAAAGTTCCATGAACTTTCTATATAATTGAATATTGAAACATTTCACCCATTAACAAAAAACTTTAGAGATTTTTGCGATGTTGTTAAGACTCAAAAATTTTATGGAAGAAAATCTTTAAACTTATTCACTTCTGTTTCAACTTCTAATTCGGAATTAGAATAAAATTTAAATATTTATATCTGACCTAAAATGTTAAAACGTGAATAAACATGACGGCCCTAACGATAATCCTTGGCGGTGAAAGGTTGGAAGCAAAAATATTAAAGAAGATGCACGAGAGAATAATAAAAAACTTTATGGACATAATAATTCTGGCTGAACTAAGAAACGGAGCAATTAGCGGCTATGACGTAATATCGTTTATTCACAATAAATTCCACCTCCTTGTAAGTTCAGGCACAGTTTACTCACTTCTATACTCGCTAGAAAGAAACGGGCTAATCGAAGGAACATGGAACGAAAGAAAAAGAGTCTACAAACTCACAGAAAAAGGCAAAAGAACAATAGAAACAATACTAAGCGCAAACGACAAAATCAAAAACTTCATAACAGCCCTCCTAAAAGTCCAATCTACTCCCTAAATTTTTTAACAAAACTAAACCAATCGAAATACTAAAAAACACCTTTCCTAATCTTCTAAAAGCGAAACAAAGAGCTAGGGGCCCGTAGCTCAGTAAGGATAGAGCACCGGGCTTTTAGGCAAAAGCATAGCAAAGAAACCCGGGGGTCCCGGGTTCAATTCCCGGCGGGCCCGCTATCTTTGTTTCTTAGTTTCCTAAAAGAAACTAAAATTGGAAGTTATCGTTTTTGCCAGTAGTAAAGGAATCAGGTTCAAAACCTGGTTTAAATCTCGGAATTTCTCTTTTTATGTGAAAAAGCGCAGGAAATTTGAACCTATTGAAGGGTGTGCATCAATCCGGTACAGTTCAACCTTTTTCGTATATTCGGACTTCCTATCCAAATTTGCATGCGCAATGTCATAACCCGTCATTTCTTAATAGGCTGCCACCGCCACCCCTCTCCCTTTTGGGTTACATAGCCTAGGCCAGGAAACGGGAAATGAAAGGCATGCCCCAAGGCCTTCTCGGTCGCGGCCCAGTCGAGGAGCCGCCGCCGGCTGGCTACGGCTTGCTCTGGAGCAAAGTCGTGGGCTGAATACCAGTCTGGTTGCTCGAGGTGGATTTGATGGAGCACCGCATCGGAGATGTACAGCAGTCGCTTGTTACTGGAGGTAATGGCAACCGTCGCGTGGCCGGGAGTGTGGCCGTGGGCTGCGACGGCCCGTATGCCCGGCACGATTTCAGTCTCATGATCAACGAGATCGAGTTGGTCTTGAATCGGTAGAAGGTGATTGCGTACAATTGTGATCATGGCTCCTTGTCTAACGTCCTGTTCTGCCAGACTGGGCTCTAAGGCCCAAAAATCCCACTCATCTTTCCACATAATGTAGCGAGCATTAGGGAAAGCTGTCTTACCCTCACTATTAATGTTCCCGCCGATGTGGTCCGGATGACCGTGCGTGAGAATGACTAGGTCAATGTCTTCGGGTGCAATTCCTTCGGCCTTTAGGTTGGGAATCAACCTACCAGTAGTTGGTATCAGGCCACCCGCACCCGTGTCCACCAGAACTCGGTGCTGACCTGTGTTAATCAACAGGCTTAGGTACGGGCTGACATCCTGTTCCCACTTCTTCGGGTCGATGTTGTGTTGCCTCAGCACCTGCTCTAAGCGCTCTTTGGGTGCGTTAACGAAAAGAATCTGGGCAGGGTGAGAATGCGCAACAGTGCCATCGCTGACGACAATACATTTAAAACTTCCTATCTGAAAATGAAAGCTTTCGTTACCCATAATCTCCTACCAACCAATTTCATCCTTCTTCTTATTTTGTTAGGTTTTGGCAATTAATCCTTTGAGGATTGCGATGTGCCTAGGAATCTCTTTGGTGTCGCATATTCTTCCATGCCCAGGTATGATATAGTCTATATCTAGTTTGCTGAGTTTTTGTAGTGAACTAATCCATTGTTGCCAAAGGTTTTTGTCGCCGAACCTTGTTGTAGGTTCAAACCCTGAAAAGATGGTGTCTCCTGCAAACAATACCTTTGTAGACGGC
>Ga0315306_10001819_pt1 | contig 10114 bp, 4 predicted proteins | sample TDP1_MG_FD_203803 | JGI IMG/M metagenome (GOLD analysis project Ga0315306, IMG submission 203803) | Freshwater sediment microbial communities from Lake Towuti, South Sulawesi, Indonesia - TDP1 | ecosystem: Environmental > Aquatic > Freshwater > Lake > Sediment | place: Indonesia: South Sulawesi... | reverse complement strand
GAGCCGTTCGCGGAGCTCCCTGATCTTGGAGGCGCGGCCAGTCGCGATTATAGCAAATGTCCTATACCTGAGCTTGTTCTCCTTCAGCCAGTTTATGTTCTCCGGGACCCCCATGTGTTCCCCAGCCTGATGATGGTTTACCAGAGATAAAACCATAACTTATGCTATATTCTCATAGGGAAACATGACATCGGCCCAGGAGCTTCAAAACTTTCAAAACTCCCAGAAATGCTAAGGGGCGCTCGCGGCGCCCCATCGGAACTCGTGCTAAGCTTGCTACTCCGGTGTAAAGGGCCACAGCATTCCAATGTCAACAATCCCGTTGAAGAGGCCATCCCTCTTCCATGCGGGGGCATATGGCCATTCCTTTCCGATTTCAGCGAGCCTATTGAAAAGTTCTCGCCGCCGCGTTGGGTTTATGACCCTAACGTTGTCCGACCCTTCGAAGGCGATTCCCGCTACCTGCCCAGTTACGGTCATGGTGTAAATGCCAGGTGAGGAAAACAGAGCATGGACTGTTGCTCTATCGAACTTTACCATAAGGTCAGGCACGCCATCCTTATCGTAATCGCCTATTGCGGTCGGCCAGTTTTCGGCTGGAACATTGCCGGTTTCAACAATGAGTCTTATGGTGCTCACGTCTATGTTCTCCACGCTGTAGCCGGAAGGCAACTCGATGTAGCAGGTTACCAATTCACCTTTACTTCTGAGATTTAGGGTATCTGGGTCGATATCGATCATGGCGGGTATGAGTATGCCGACCTCCAGTGCGTGCGCTACGCAGGAAGCCCTATTTTCCACCGCTGGCTCATGTAGCAATTTAACGATGATTGTTACGTTATCCTCGGTACAATACGCAGCATCGATGGGGATGGTAACCCTCAAATTGGTCATCATGTTTTCGCCTGGCTGGATAATGAGCCAATCGTCATCTAATTCGAGGTGCCAGCCGAGGTTGTCGATACCCTCAAGCGAGAAGTTGTCCTCGACGTTGCCTATGTTTTTGACCGTGACGGTGTACGTCAACGTCGTCCCAGGTGCCCCGCTCCGATAGGTGGGTGAAATTGATACGTTTACGCCCTTTCTGATGATCTCGGTGATGGCGTGCGCTATGCAGTTGTTCTCAGCACTTACCCCAGTCCCGGTTGCGATGACGCGCACATTGTCCCTAGTGCAGTTCTCCGCGCCGCTGGGTATGGTGACTGTCAGCGTTGCCGTGCCTGAGGCCCCAGCCGCGAGGGAAAGCGATGAGGGGGAAATCGTCCGACTCCAGCCCGCGTTATCAGCGGTCGTCAGGGAATACGTGTCCGAGACATTGCCCTTATTTTTGACCGTGACGGTATAGCTGAGCGTTGCTCCAGGAGCTCCGCTCTGGTAGCTCGGCGAGATCGAAACATCGACGCCTCGAACGACTTTCACGTGGGCCAGGCAGCTCTTGTTATCGAATACCCCTGTGTTATCCTTCGAGGTCGCTTTAACCCATATGTTGTCCCATGTACAGCCCCTCGCATTCGCTGGTATTGTGACGGTCAGCCTCGTCGTCCTGTTCTCACCCTTCGGGACCAGGAGCCAGGTGTTATCGAGAGCCAGTGTCCAGCCGGAGTTATCCCCCCTCGTGAGTTGGAAGTTCTCCTGAACGTTGCCCATGTTCTTGACGGTGACGGTGAAGGTTACCGAGCGCCCGTTCTCGTTCTCAAGGTAGGCTGGCGGACTCGGATCAATCACCACCTGGACCCCCCTCACGATCGTCACGTGGGTTATGCAGCTCTCGTTATCGCTCTTCGTGTTGTCCCCTTGGGAGGTCGCCCTGACCCATACGTTGTCCTCGGTGCTACCTGTCGCATTCCCGGGTATGCGAACGTGCAGCGTAGTGGTCCTGTTCTCACCTTGTGGGATGTTCTCGAGCCGATAATTGTCGAGCCATACGTTATCCCCCCAGCCAGCGTTGTCGCCTTTAGACAGGTTGTAATTGTCGGGACCGAGGCCTCCGGTATTCATGACGGTCACAGTATAGTTAATGACTGCCCCTGGCAAGCCACTTTGATAACCAGGGGATACCGAAACATCGACGCCCCTAGCGCCTGCGACGAGCACCTTTATCGTCGTCACAGCTGGGGTGGTGGAGAGGATTTCTGACTCAGCATATCGTATTATGCCCCCCCAACCGGATTTGTTGATTGGGTGGTTGTCCCATGGCGCCCGGTGAGGAGTCCCTCGACTCGCCGCCTGCACGTATATCTCAACGTCGAATTTGCCATCATTCGAGTCGCCAGTATTGTTTTGTACCTTGAATGCATACCTTGTGCCACTAGTCCCGGGCCCTGAGGTAAGAACCGTCGAATTCTCCAACCAAATTGGCGAGGCACCTGGAAGATTATCGTTATCGTTGTCGATGAAGGCCCTAGTGTATAATACAGTAAAATTTTCGTCAGCTCGATTATTATCCTCCCAGACGATCTGAACAATGTAGTACCCGGGCACATCCACCTCATCCCACACGAGCTCCGTCCTCAAGACGAAGATGCCCCCCGGAGTGATTTGGATCACCTTGCTGCTGTAGTTAGTGTCCACAAACCCCGCCGCAGAAACGGGTGTGGCGATGAATACTATCGATGTTACTAAAGCTAATGCCAGCAATATAGACACTAGGCGCCAACTAAAATACTCGGTTTTCACTTATAACCTCCTTTTTTAATGCATTCAACCCCGATATAAGTCGATAACAATGATAAAAGCTTTTGCACGATGCAGGCTGATGATGGGCACCGTCGCAGAGAAACTAGAGCTCCTCGGCTATGATTATCCGCTTCGTTTCCCCGTCGCGCGTCACGGGCTTGCTAGCGTAGCCCAATCTCTTGAGGAAACAGGCCCACGGCCCTTGGTTTAAACTCGACCCCTTGTGTCCCCCAGCCATTTGTAGCCTAGCCGAGATAAAAACCATAGCTGGATACCATACTCTCATAGGGGAACATGATATCGCCCAGGAGCTTCAAGTAACCTTCAAAACTCCCAAAAATACTAAGGGGCGCTCGCGGCGCCCCATCGGAACTCGCCTGCTGTCGACCTAAACTTTTTAGTTCTAATTAATCCAAACTAGATCCCTTGTAGTCGGTGCGAAGACCCACTGGAACGATAAATCGCCGATCTCCTTCCAGAGGGCATTCCTTTCCCCTGGATTAGCGTACGTCCACGAGGTACTGATGGTCCCAAGCCTAGTCCAGAGGTCGTCCCTTATCGTGACCCAGCCCTTTACCTTAGATATCACGTTGCCCGCGTTGTCCACTAGGAACAGCTTCGCCTTCTTCACGCCATAAAGTCCCCCGACGTGTTGGACGTAAATCGGACCTATCACCTCATTATCGAGGTTATACGGCGTAACGCTCCAAACAGTCGCTGGGGGTAGTGTGTCATTCTCCTGCTCATTTTCGTAATTGTAGAAGTACATGACCAATCCGCTAGAGTTATCCGTCACGAAGAGTTTGAAGTCCGTCTTGAGTGTGTATAGGCCTCCAAGTCTTACGTTGGGTCTTGCCTCCTTGTTATCCAACTTGAAGTCAACCTCTCCCCTGTGCGCGTAGCATCTTGTGACGTCGTTCTCCGATGGGTTCAGTGCGGAGGTTGCGGTAATCGTTATTTTGTTTAGTGTACATACGGCGACGCTCGGGATGGTGACGCGCAGTGTCGTACTGTTCTCGCTGCCAGAAGAAACCCATAGCGACGAACTGTCGAGGGTCCGGGTCCAGTTCTCAGTGTTCTCGATCGTCAGGTTGTAGGTCTTCCCAGAAGTTCCATTGTTCTTAACAGTGATGACATAATTATCCACCCGTCCAGCCCTGTCTCCCTGGAATGTCGGATTGACGTATACCCTCACCTCGTTCTCCGGCGCCGCGCTCAGTATCTCCAAGTACAGCCGTTCGTTTTCAGCGCTCCAATTACTTGATTCGAAGTAAGCGATGTGGAGGGGATCCATGTTCTCCCCGACGTCGATGAAGCAGAAGCTCGCTATATTGTCGCCCTGGTATTGGCCCCGCACGAAGTCCGTGACATCCCAAGAGTACCACCTGTTCTCCACCCCGACCATTCTGCTATCTAGGATGCTGCCTGCAGAAGGTTGGGTGAGCCAAACCATGTTGTCCCTCGACCAGTTATCGCCAGCACTGCGGACCTGGACATTGGCGCCGCCGCTATCTACGCGGTAGCAGTAGAGGTTGAGCCTCGCCCTCACGATGTTATCTATGCTCTGGATCCCCCGCAGGTCGAATTTGAGCCATCCTCGCTCGGGAGTGTTTTTGTAGTAGAAGCCGGGCCAAGCATAAACCTCTTCACGCCCGACCCAAATTGTGCTGCTCTTTCCCCAGACGGAGTTTTCTAGCTGGTTTTCTCCTTTAACAGTGGAATCCTCCTTAGCGCTTATCTTCCTATTGTCTGCGTGCGCGATGCAATTATCGTTATCTCGCGCATTGTCGGGGTATTTCTCGGAGCGTACGGTGACTTTTACATTGTCGTTTTCGCAGACTGTGGCACCGCTTGGGATTCGAACGCCGAGGTCAACCTTCCTTATCTCATTTGGCAGGACACCTTCAACCTTATTGTCCAGCGTTTTTGTCCAGCCCTTGGCATCGGTATTTTCTAGAAGGTAGTTGTCCGTGAACGAGCCCCTGTTCATTATCTTCACGTTGAAGTGGGCCGTCCCGCCCAACATGGCATCCGCGTAGTCAGGCGTGATCCATGTATCGACATCGTAACCTATGACGAGGTATGGATAATGTGTATTCTCTCCGGGGTAGTCCTTGGGATAGAATATGTAGCCGAAACTCTCAGGGTATCGCAAGTTTTCGGTTTCGGCCTTCAGGTAGAGGGTCGCAAAATTATCCCCTTGCAGCGTTTTCTTGCCCAGTTGGCTTCGGACGAAACTTGTGACATCCCAAGAGTACCAAGCGTAAGTCTGTGTTATCTTGGTCGTATCGAGGTAGGTCCCGGGCAACCCAGGTTGGGTGTTCCAGGTCAGGTTTTCCTCCCACCAATTGTCGTTATCCACACCATAACATCGCACGTTCTTTCCATATGCGCCATGAATTCCCCAGCAATATGCGTAAAGCCTCGCCTGCAAATTCTCGTTGTCCCAGTTGCCAGGCGGAATAGTGGAGGGAATCGCCCTGAGGTCGAACTTCAGCCATGCCCTCAGGTTCTGATGTGGCTCCAGTACCTCAGGGCCGTCTGGCCCCAACACATCATACCACGTGTCGCTGCTTGCGACCCACATCCACAAGTGATTGCCGAAACTTTTATCTGGTTCCCGATCGGACGCCTGGGCATCATCCGCCACCGGCCTCACTCGCGGCGATACGATGGCGGTGGCTGGTTGATTGTCGTATTTTGAGGGGTCTCTCTGAGAAGTCACTTTAACTGTTATGTTGTCCCTGAACCCGAACGTCGCACTTGCAGGTATGGAGACTGTGAGTGTGGTGGTCCTTGATTCAGAATCCTTCATATTTTCGAAGTAACTTTGGGCAAGGTCCAGGGTCCAGCCAGCATTATCCCCCCTTGTCAGGGTGAAGTTGTCATTGTCCAGGCCGAAATTAGTTACCGTAAGTTCGTATACCAATTTCCCGCCCGGAAAGCCCTCGTAAAATATTGGGCCTCCTGGCTCGATAACCACGGTGGGCTGAACTAGGGCTCTCGGCGCCAAGGAGCACACGCCGTACACGCCCAGTTCACTGGTGCCCGTGTAATTGTCGTAGTTATCCCCTATCCAATGGGCATTATCGACAATCACATTGATCGCATAAATATCTTCGCTCCACCTGTTGATGTCGTCCAATACCGCATCGGACTGGAAATACATGCCCATGTCGAAGGCCCTCAGGATTTTGTTCTGAACCTTGGAAAAGTTGTGTCCTGGTTCGGCACCTCCGTATCCAGAGGTGGGGTTGGAGAAAACTCGGTTCGTTGGGTTAACCAGACCCCCCGTAAAAGAAACTTCACCATCAACATGATCTAAGTAGAGGGTGTCATGGTCCTCGTTCTCAACTCTCAGCGGAATGTATCTCGTGTTAAATTCCGCAAGGTATGCTTGATGTTCCTCGTCCTGCGGGTAGTGCTCGTTTTCCGGGTAAGGGTAATAGCTCATCCCGTGGAATGGCAGGGGTTCAACTCTACAGACATTCTCCCCGAAAAAGTGCTTGACAAAGTCCATTTTGTAATAGGCGTCGCTTACGAAAACATAGGAGCGCTCTATTAAGCTAAGCCCTGCAAGAAAATCAAGAAGGTTGAAATCCTTGCCGAACTCCAGCTTGACCGCATCACCAGGGGGCATTATCACGAACCTATCGTCGGTCTCTCTAACAAGTTCTGCGACATCGCCATAACGGGTAAACCACCCTGAGTATTTTTCACTTATTCCGCCACGTGCCTCATCGTAGTAGAAAAAACCATCGATGCATGGAGAAATGCCCTTGTTGAACAGTTCGGCACTATCTAACTTAAGTTCTTTCTCATAGAACCGCCCGTCGGGTGAAGTATCGATGGCTATCCAATCATAAGCCTTGCGGTGCCAGTCATTGAATCTCAGCATGTAATTATCGGTCTTGAACCAATCGGTGATATCGATAGCGTAAGTTCGGGTGTTGTGGAAGGTGAACTCCGGGAACGGCTTGTCAACTCTCACCCAGTCTCCGTTTTCTCCGAGCACCTCAGCAAAGCTCGCACCCCAGGGTGGCACATTTACCCAATAAGTCCTCGCCTTGAGCACCAGCTTTATCTGCTTAGCATCGCTTAGGTCGCCTAAGTCAAGCACAAGCCTATCGTAACCGTGGGAATTTTGCCTGAAAACTTTCCCATCCTCTTGTGCTATCAACTCCAGGACGTTCTCACCGGATTCATCCCAAGCGGCCACCGGCGGGCGTGGGTCTCTCACGGTGTGAATTTCAGGCTGGGGGTAAGACCACGTCTGGTAGATAACTGTGCCAGAGAGAAGTCTCGTTCCCCGGGTATGATAAATCTTCAACAGCTCGCCCGAGTCGAAGTAGGTAATCTCATCTTGGTCCTCCGCTATTACGAGCTTGTAGACGCCACTTTCGAGCTCAAGCTGGGAGTCCTCAACCACGGCATAGTCAAGTGGCTGAGGAGGACGGGGGGCGCCGTTTTCATCTGCGAAACCTAAGCCGCCGTTTGTACTGACATCAGCAACGAACTCGTAGCCCTCCCCGTTCCAAGCGTAGAGAACTGGACAAGTAGGCGGTGTTTGCAGATTTTCGAATCCATCGGATCCATCCATGATTAGGAGACCTCCGCCATTTCGAACGAAGTTTTCTAACGCTGCAACCTCATTGTCCCATAAGTCATCGGGATTGCCACCCGTTCCTGGAGCCCCATCCCTCAGCTGGGGTATTACCACTATGTCGTAGGGTGCCAACAAGCTGGGTGTGATCCTTGGGGAGTTATCTTCAGTCAGGAAGTATCCCCACCCATAGCCAAGGTTATCCGCGAGCTTCGAACATTTGGACCATAAATAGCCAGGTGGCGAGTTATATAAAGTGTTATAGACCCCATGCCCCTCATACCAGAGTATATCCCTCCGGTTCTCGAATGGGCCGGGCCTCATCCACTCGAAAATTGCGTTGAGCAGATAAGGCAGGCGCTTCCCTGGGTTAGCTGCTCCATTCCATCTACCGTTGCGGCATGTGGAGGCGAAGCCGGCCGCAACAACCGCGCCACCATCATATTCCTTTGCCGCCATTATAACTGGACGGTCCGGAAAGGGCGTTCCCGGGTCATTGTCATACCACTGCCAAGGCGCAACTGCATCGTTGTTGATAGTGTATGCACTCGACTGGGCTCTGACGATGTTATCAGCGTAAACCTGTGCATGAACCGGACTAACTGATAATAGCGATATCATCGAAATCGCTGGTGCTATCATCGAAACTATTAACAGAGTCGACAGTAAAGCCCCTTTGAAATTTTTGGTCTTCACTTATAGCCTCCTTTTTTACTCGAGGTTTCATCCTCGGCGAACGAACTTACTTTTTTGTATATAAATCTTATAGTCTAAATAGCTAAACCACTCGTCGGATTACATCTGTATATGTGTTCAACACAAAAACCTTTGCGCGCTGCTTAGCAGAGGCAGGAAACGAAGGTGGGTCAGAAGGGCTTTACTATCAGGGCCACGGCGATTATCACGACGACGACAGCAGCCCCCACGTATAAAATGGGGAAATCCCCCCAGCCATCTGTAGCCTAGCCGAGATAAAAGTACTCTCCCCTCTCCTTCTGCTCTCGATCCAATCGGCTCTCGGGTTTGTTCGCCCTGGGCCTGCCTGTCTGAGGGTCCCGCCTGAATGTCACGCCAACCTCCCTCAGGAACATGTTCATGCCTTTGCGCATGTCGAGGGGGCCATGGGTTCGACCGGAGCGCCCCGGTTCGCCCGTGAACACCAGCAGGCGGTCCGAGATGAAGTCAACCGCCAGCATGTCATGATCGACGACAAGCGCGGTTGCCTCGCGCTTCTCGATTATTCGCCTTATGAGCTTGGCCACGCTGAGGCGCTGCTCCACGTCGAGGTACGCGCTCGGCTCATCCAACAGGTAAAGGTCGACGGCCTGCCCCAAACATGCCGCGATCGCCACGCGCTGGAGTTCCCCCCCGCTCAGCTCATTCAACCGCCTCTCCACGAGCGGCCTCAGCTCGAGCGGCTCCATTATCTCGAGCTCAAACGCGCGATCGGATTTACCCAATGATTCACGCAACCAAGCCTCAACTGTTCCATCGAACTCCTTCTGTAGGTATTGGGGCTTATGTGCGATGCTTAGGTTGAGTTCAACGCGCCCGCTTGTTGGTTTTAACTCACCAGCGAGCAACCTCACGAAGGTCGTCTTGCCCGTCGCGTTCGGACCGACGACACCCACCACCTCGCCAGCGCAGATGCTACCGGGCTCGACCCTGAGTTCAAACCCTTTGAATCGCTTCGTGAACTTCGGGTAACTGAATGCTGCTCTCCCCGCGGCGCGAGCCTTTACCGGGGGCCTGACTTCGAAACGGATGGACTCCTTCCTGAACCGGATGTTTTCCTCCCGCAGATAACCATCTAGGAAGACATTTATTCCAACCCGCACCCCCCGCAGGTCGGAAACCACGCCATATGCGCCCGGTTCACCGTACAAAACGTGAACGTAATCGCACATGTAGTCCAACAGGGCTAGGTCATGTTCCGCAACTATGACCGCCTTCCCCGCCCCAGCTAGCTCCCTTATGACCTTAGCCGCTTCGAGGCGCTGGTAGACATCGAGGTGGGAGCTCGGTTCATCGAAGTAGTACATATCGGCTTCTCTGGCTGCGGCTGCCGCTATCGCCAGGCGCTGGAGCTCTCCCCCGCTCAAGTGCTCGATCTTACGATCTTGCACCTCCTTCAAGCCCAAGTCCGACATGAGCTCGCCCGCCGCGCCCCGCTCGTCCACTCGTTTGAGGAGCTCGGCCACGCTACCCTTGACAGCACTCGGGAGCAGATCCACGGACTGAGGCTTATAAGCCGTCTTAATGCTGTCAATCCTCGCGAAGTAGGCCTGAAGCTCCGAGCCCTTGAAGAATTCATTTATCGCCCTTGGATCCGCTTTCCCCTTTTGACCGAGGTTCGGCCTGAGTTTGCCCGCGAGGATGTTGAGGGCAGTGGTCTTGCCTATGCCATTTTGCCCCACCAGGCCCGTTACCTTGCCAACGCGGGGTATGGGCAGCATGTATAGAGCAAAGCCATTTGGGCCGTAACGGTGGATGCATCGCCCCTCGAGCTGCTCAGGGAGGTTGATTATAGATATCGCCCTGAACGGACACTTATGGATACAGATGCCGCATCCGCTACAGAGTTCCTCCGAGATGATGGGTTGGCCAGTTTGCTCGTCGATGACAACGGTTTCATCGCCGGTACGGACGCCCGGGCAGAAATTCAGGCATTCCAACGAACACCGTTTGGGCTGGCATCCATCGCGATCGAGGACAGCTATCCTAGGCATCGTTCCACCCTGGTGCTTTCTTGAGTAAGTTTAAATAAACGACCATCGACATCTGGAGAGAGGTGAACCCTTGCCCTGGTGGATGTGGATCATCAAAATAGTACTC
>Ga0315306_10001818_pt1 | contig 10125 bp, 8 predicted proteins | sample TDP1_MG_FD_203803 | JGI IMG/M metagenome (GOLD analysis project Ga0315306, IMG submission 203803) | Freshwater sediment microbial communities from Lake Towuti, South Sulawesi, Indonesia - TDP1 | ecosystem: Environmental > Aquatic > Freshwater > Lake > Sediment | place: Indonesia: South Sulawesi... | reverse complement strand
GTCATAATCGGTATGCGCAGTTCTGGCATCCACAGCAACGGGGTTTCTTTGGCAAGAAAAGTCTTGCTCAAACAGTGGGGTGGGGCATATGAACCCTTCGATGTTCCAAAAAGTTTAGACAGAGAAATTATTTACGAACTCCTTGAGCCAACGAGAATCTACGTTAAACCGATACTGAACCTAGCAAAGAGCCAACAAGTGAAAGCAATGGTTCATATCACAGGCGACGCCTACATGAAATTCAACAGGTTAATGCACCTAAACCCAGGCATAGGGTTCAAATTAGACAAGTTCAAGCCACACACCATCTTCAGTCTGATCCAAGAAACCTCCAAGAAGCAGCGAACCGCGATTTCCGACGATGAGATGTTCAGGACCTTCAATATGGGCTGGGGCTTGGCTGTTGTTGTTGACAATGAGGCGAAAGATGAAGCGATTGATTCTCTTGAGAGAAGCGGCATCGAAGCCACTCAAATCGGCGAGGTTACAGATTCAGGACAAATCCTAATCAATCATGAAAGTAAGAAAATCCTCTTGTTAGCAGAATGACTTGTTGATCGCGTTTCGACAAGTTAGGCGAAATTTTACACGAAGATGCTGCAAAAATTGATAAATACTTGTATATGAAATCTCTCTCTATGAAATATCGCGCTAGGGTTGAAGTTGGACTTAAACCGGGACATTCCGATCCTGAAGGTGAAACCACCAAGCAGTCATTGGCTGAGCTAAACTATTCTGTTCTCTCCGTTTGTGTTAGGAAAGTCTACGAGATTGTGCTAGAAGCAAGAAGTCTGAACGAAGCTAAGAAGACCGCTGAAGAAATGTGCAAGCGACTGCTGGCGAATCCTGTTAAAGACAGTTACTCCCTCGACATCGAGGAAGAATAGATGACTGGCAGCTGGCACAAGAGACGCTCTACGCCATTTCCACTTTACGAGGTCGTGCTAAGAGAAACTAGCAACAAACAGCTACTTCAAATCAGCAGAGAACTCGCGATCGGCTTAAACTTGGCAGAAATGAAGAAAGTTCAGAAATACTTCGCTCAGGAAAAACGAAACCCGACCGACGTTGAACTCCACACCATCGGGCAGACTTGGTCTGAGCACTGCTATCACAAAACGTTCAAAGGCGAAATAATCGCTGGCAAGAAAAGGGTTAGGAACCTATTCAAAACGTACATAGCCAAAGTCACGCAGGAACTCAAGCCCTCATGGTGTTTTTCAGTTTTCGAAGACAACGCGGGCATAGTAGACTTTGACAAAGGCTTTGGAGTCGCATCTAAAGTCGAAACCCACAATCATCCATCTGCGATTGAACCCTATGGTGGAGCGGCAACAGGCGTAGGTGGAGTCATAAGAGACATTCTGGGTGTCTGGGCGGATCCAATCGCATGCATGGACGTCCTCGGCTTTGGACCTTTGGATTACGATTGTGCCAAATTGCCACATGGAATCAAGCATCCAAAGTACATCTTTAGCGGCGTGGTGGCTGGAATAGGCGCTTATGGCAACAACATGGGCATCCCAACGGTTAACGGCGCTATTTACTTTGACGAAAGCTACGTGGGCAACGCTGTCGTCTACTGCGGCTGCGTTGGCATACTTCCCAAATCCAAGTATGCGCGCAACATCAAACAAAATGACATAATTCTATTAGTAGGCGGCAAAACAGGACGCGACGGCATTCACGGCGTCACTTTTGCCTCTGCAGAACTAACTGAAAAGTCCGAAGAAGTTAGTCGACCTGCGGTTCAAATAGCTAATCCAATTGAAGAAGAGAAACTTAAAAGAGCGATAATTGAGGTGCGCGACAGAGGCCTAGGTTCAGGCATAACTGACCTTGGCGGAGGCGGGTTATCTTCAGCCGTTGGCGAACGTGCACGCACAGCTCATTGTGGAGCACACGTTGAACTGGACAAGGTTCCTCTGAAGTATGCAGGGTTGGCTCCTTGGGAGATCTACGTTTCCGAATCTCAAGAGAGAATGTTACTCGCAGTTCGCAAAGAAAACCTTCCTGAAGTCTTATCAATCTTTGAATGCGAAGATGTGCAAGCCACTCCCATCGGTAGGTTCACAGCCAATTCGATCCTCACTATTGATTATTTGGCTGAAAGAATTGCTGAAATCGACATAGACTTTCTGTTTGAGCCGCCGACGGTAAAGAGAAAAGCAAAGCTGCCGACGTTGCGGCAAACTGAGCCAGTTTTAAAAGAACCAGACAAATTGGAGAGCGTGCTCTCGAAGTTGTTGGCAGCGCCCAACATCGCTAGTAAAGAGGCAGTTGTGCGTACCTACGACCATGAGGTAAAAGGCAATACCGCAATCAAGCCATTACAAGGCAGATATGCTGGTCCGAGCGACGCAGCCATTATCAAGCCTCTTGAAAAGTCTTGGAAAGGCCTAGTCATATCGTGTGGAATGAATCCACAGTATGGCAGAATCAGTCCCTACTGGATGGCGGCATCCTGCATCGACGAAGCTATACGCAACAACGCCGCAGTAGGTGGACGCAGAATTGCGTTGCTTGACAACTTTACGTGGGGGAATCCTGAAAAATCGGATCGTTTGGGTTCCTTGCTGCAGGCGTGTCAAGCCTGTTATGACATTGGCAAAGGGTTTGGAACCCCGTTTATTTCGGGAAAGGACAGCCTCTACAATGAGTCTCCTCTGGGTCCTGTGACGCCTACGCTTCTAATCACCGCTGTTGGCATAATTCCTGATGTGCGCACAGCAGTTACAATGGATTTGAAACACTCTGGCAACTTGGTCTACCTAGTTGGGCGAACACTTCCAGAGCTAGGCGGCTCCGAATACTACGGGCTTTTGGGCTTCCTTGGTAAGACTGTGCCTAGAGTTGAAATTAAGCAAGCTAAGAAGGTTGTTGACTCAGTTGTCAAAGCAATTGAGGCAGGCTTTGTGAAGGCTTGCCACGACCTTTCGGGGGGCGGATTAGCGGTTGCTGCAGGTGAAATGGCTTTCACTGGCAACTTAGGGATTGATTTACGGCTAAAGGATGTGCCCAAGCCACAAAGCTTGACACGAAACGATTTTATTCTCTTCTCAGAATCCAACAGTCGCTTCTTAGTTGAGGTTGACAAGAAACGTAACGAGGATTTCGATGAACTGATGCGTGGCAACCCGTGCGCGTTGATTGGAGCAGTCAAAAAAGACCCAACCTTCAACGTACATGGCGTTAAAGACAAGAAACTGGTAGAAGCCGACTTGGCAACACTTAGAAAAGCGTGGAAAACTCCTTTGGGAGCCAGCAGATATGAATGCTAAAGAAATTCGTGTTTGCATTTTGCGCGTCGGCGGAACCAACTGTGACGCCGAAACCAAGCGTGCGTTTGAAAACTTAGACGCCGAGGCAGATGTTGTCAACATTAACGATGTTGTCAACAAACGAAACATGCTCGATTATCACGTATTAGTGTTTCCGGGCGGCTTCTCTTACGGCGACTATGTCCGAGCGGGCGCCATACTAGCTAAGGCAGTGATTGCTAAGCTTGGAAGCGACTTGAAGAAGTTCGTTCAAGAAGAGCGCCCCATTCTCGGTATATGCAATGGCTTTCAGATCCTAGTCGAGGCCGGATTGCTGCCTGGATTTGATGGACTAAGCGAGTTACCTCAAGCTACTCTTGCAACCAACTTGCCTATAGGTTATCGATGCATATGGATTCACCTTAGACATGAAAGCAAAGGCAAGTGTGTATTCACATCCAAGATTGGAGCAGACGCTGTTGTACGCATCCCAGTAGCCCACGGAGAAGGACGATTCATATTTGAGAAAAACAAACAGAGGGAGCACCTTAGGAAGCTCTCTGAAGAGGATCAACTGGTTTTCAGATACTGCACGGAGGATGGGGATGCTGCGGAAGGCAGGTTTCCAATAAATCCAAACGGGTCCTTCCACGATATTGCGGGCATCTGCGATTCATCAGGGACAATATTCGGGCTTATGCCACATCCAGAGAGAGCTTATTTCAGCTGGCAGCAACCTGACTGGACTAGAAGAGAAAGACTCGGCAAGTATGGTGATGGAAGATTGATCTTTGAATCGGTTGTCGAGTATTTGACTAGGAAGTTCTAGAGTTTTCTGAGCTCCGATGCTCGTGGTAGCCCTGTTCTGGCGCCCACCTCTGCTATGCATTTTGAAGCTACGAAGTTTCCGAGCCGTCCGCATTCATACAAGTCTTTTCCCTTGATTAAGCCATAGAGAAATCCCGCGCAGAAGGCATCGCCAGCGCCTGTGGTGTCAACAACCTTGGTCTCGAACGGCTTGATGAGGTAGCTCTCTCTGCCACTGGTAACGTAGCATCCCTTTTCGCCAAGTTTGACAGCGACCATGTGCGAGCCTTCGCGGAGCACCACTTCGGCACCTTCTTTGAAGCCCTTTCCAGTCAACATCTTCAGCTCGTTTTCGCTAGGCATCACAACATAGCTTCGCTTTATAATGGGTCTCAGCTTGGCCAACCCTTTTCTGGCATAGATTTCACCTGGATCAAGACACACTTTCGTTTTTGCCAACTGCTCTATCAATTCTATTTGAGTTCGATATGGTTTCTCATCCATAGAAGTCAAGTGTAAGAACTCTGTCTGCTTTGCGTAATGCAAATCTATCTCTTCAAATCTCAGAGTGTCGTTGACGCTTGGATGCACATAAAGCGCTCTTTCACCTCTTCTGTCTATGAAGGCGAAGACAGCGCCGCTGCGTCCATGTTTTGCGATCACTATGCCATCAGCATTTACGCCTTCGGTTCGAAAATCATTCAGCAACAGGTGACCCTCTTGATCATCCGCAACTTTGCCAATGAAACCAGTCTTTGCGCCAAGTCTAGCCAAACCTACAATTGTGTTTGCAGCCGAGCCGCCCGGCGATTCACTCATGCCTAAGATAAAGCTCTCTTCACCTTCTCTAGCAATTCTGCCTACTTGATAGATTTTGTCTACGTTGAGGGCGCCAAAGCCCATGACGTCGAACTTCATTATACGAACGCTCACGTACATCTAGATTTGTGAATCGTTTTAAATATATGCCACGCAACCATTACAGAGGCACCGAAGATACCCGCAGACAGCTCGTTGTGAGTCTAGGGATCGACCGCAGCAGCACACACAATTACGCTCAAGAGGAACCAACAATGGATATACTTGAAAAACTAATCAAGGCATTTGTCTTGTTGATTTTCTCCCTTCTCAATGCCATAGACATGGTTCAAACAACGGCATTTCTCAAAATGGGAATTGAAGGGAACATTCTCGCTGTCTCTTATCCTCAACTATGGTTTGCCCTCAAAGCCGCCTTCGCTTTCGCACTGCCCACCGCGCTATATTACATAGACGACTACTTAGACACTTATTTAGAAACAAAAAAAGACGAAGGATTGTATGCATATCTGGACAGATTTGTAGACTTTGTCTATGTCATGGTATTCTTTGCAAACATCTACTATCTGCAACTTGTAATAAGAAACACCCGAATTCTCGGTCGCGTCTTACCCTAACATCCTTAGGTATATTCTGTGTTTGCCAAGTCTGCCATTATAGTTGCCCGCTGAAACTTTAACCACACCTTTCATGTCTTTGACAGCGTCTATGCCAGCCCGCATCGCCTCTCTGACTGCTTCCAGTGTCACGCCATTAATGACTATCTCCGGAATTGAAGTCACGCCAGCTGGCACCTTTGAATCTGGAATCCTATCTTTCAAGGAAGGACAGTACCAGTGATTGGTTGTCGGACCGATTTCTGGATAGTTAGTCTCAGGTTTTGAACCTGCAGCACATATGTCAAAAGGTGTGATCACACCCTGAACCGTGTGTATGGCTTTCAGCGCTTTGTCTCCAGCCCTTAACGCTGAGTCTTCTTCTTGGCACATAAGCCATATGTTGCCGCCAGAGACGCCGATGCCGTAGCCCAGATAGCGTTCTATACGGAAACCAGGCATCATTATGGGGATGTTAATGACCTTGCGTCCAGCGTATTCCTCTTCCCACTCGTATCCGTCGCCGCAATGCCCTATGCTGTCCATAACATCAAGCTTGGATTCCGAATCCAGCGAGTTAAAGACGCAGGTTGTAGGCTCAACTAAGATTTCCTGTCGTATTCGATAAGAGGTCTCTTTTACGAATTTCCTAACTGTCGCTTCGAATGGTTTGGACTCGGATATGCCAGTCCAAAACTGCACTATTGCTCCGAGCCTCTTGTCAGGAGTCTCGGTGGTGTTAAGCCATTTTTCTATTCCACCTTCGCCTCTGCCCACAACCCCCATTGGAAGAGCCGTCGAACCATAAGCCGCTCTCTCAAGGCGTGTCTTATCTTTAGCAGTGATCAAGATTCGGCAAAACAGACCATCGAAAGCTTCAGCAAAAGTATCCTCAATTTCCACCAACTACGATCGCTCCGTTTTCAACCTAGAAATTAACTCAGTCTTAGAAGAAGCATTTACGTTTCTATCCAAGTTTTCCAATCGCTTCGCCTCTCACGCATTTCCTGAAATTAATACTCTCTTGCGCCAGTTTTTCCATGTTCCGCTCCGTGACTAACTCCACCTTGGGGAATTTCTTGCCACATGTTTTCAAGAAGCTCCTCTTCAAGGGTTCAAACAAGTCGAGTTTCTCTACTGCGTCTGGGTTCCACTCTCTAATAAAACTCATTAATCCAGTCTTTCCGAGTTTAGTGAAAGAGACTGCCAAGACAGCTGTTACAACCGCGTTTTCTGACATTACAGCAATCTCAGCTTCTCTCACTGCATAACCGTTGCCGTTGAATGAGACAGTTAAGCCGCCAGCCTGTCGCACAAGCTGAAAGGCTACTACATCTGTTATGCTGTCGCCAACGTACATCACGTTGCAAAGCTGTCTTCTCGATTTGGTCACGATGCCTTTTATAGCTGCAGCTTTTTCATAGCCTCCAACAGGGTTGACTTCACAAAGCACTCTTCCTATCTTCATGCCAGCGATATCTTCCCAGAAGATCCCGTCCAGTTTCTTAACAACCAGCTGCATTCTTTTTGGCAATTCCCTCAAATATTGAGCGCTTTTGGGAATCTCCAGCATGGGAAGCTTGACAATTTCTTCTGCAAGCCTCTTGAGTTCCTCTTTTTCCTCTTCGACGATTTCGTACCTGTCCAAGTCTAGATGTGTGCAAATCACGTCTTCGAAGGGAAAACCTATAACGTCACACAGAGCACGCATGTACTGTTCGTAGCTTGTGCTCACAATATATGCCGGCATGGAACGACGAACGAATGCGAGCATTTCTTTGGCGGCAGGCACTAGAAGCATATTTTGTAATGAGAAAACAGTCATCATCGCGTTACTTACGTTGTAAGCTTTCAAGAAGGGCAGAATAAGCTTCAGCGTGTCGCCTGCTTTGTAGCCATTGCGCTTCACGATATCTGCGAGAACGTCATCGTAGCGGCTTATGAAAGTGAATAAACGGCTACCTTCGGGAATGAAGTGACTCGCCAACTCGAATGCGTTGTCGTTTCTTGAAACGGGTCCTTCACAGTCAGAGATGAAGATTGCCTGCGAGCTCGGTGCATGTGAAGTCATTGTTTCTGGAGCCTCAAACGGTTCAAGTGTTCAATGCTCGTTGCGATGTGCTTCTTTGAGGCTATGTCGTTTCGGTGCCAGAGTGCTCCGCCCTTGATGGCTCTGATGCCTTTCAGTGAGATTTCCCTTGCTTCTTCTATGTTTTCTCCGATGCCAACTACACATACTGCTCTAGAACTCAAAGCGTACGTGTTACCGTCGTCTCTGGTCTCCATCGAAGCCGGATACACACGCATGTCATCTCCGTGCTTGGCGCAGAGCTTCTCAACTTCATACAAGTCGACAGGAGAGTTCACTTCATTACTCCTTACACGGCTTGGAAAAGTGGTGGCGTATCCACCGTAGTTTGGTGGCGCCTTGTAGGTTACTACTGTTGCTTTCTTTTCAAGGCTGACTTTGGTGAGGTTTCCCTCTAGTATCTTGTAGCAGACGTCTACAAAGTCGTCCTTCAGGATGGGCAGGACGCATTGTATTTCTGGGTCACCAGGTCTGCTGTTGTTTTCTAAAATCTTGGGCTCTTTTCCATTGTGCATAAAGGCGTCGTAGAATGGTATGCCCCGTAAATCAGTGCTGTTTGCTCTTTTGCGCAGTTCTCTGAAGAGCTTGTTGACAAGTTCAATTTCCCTTTCTTTGTCCTCTGTTGTCATGAAGGGTAAGACATCGCCAGAGTCTTTGTATGCACCCATTCCACCCGTATTTGGTCCTTTATCATCGTCGAAAGCTCTTTTGTAGTCACGTGTCTCAGGCAAAGGCACCAGATGCTTGCCGTCGCAAAAGGCTTGAAAACTGGATTCTTCACCTTCGATTTTTTCTTCAACAATCACAGCGCCATGCTGGCAGTTGGCTGTAAAATGCTCAAAAAGTTGCTCACGAGTGTTGAAGTGGTCGCCCCATACGCCTACTCCTTTTCCTGCAGCTGGTCTGTCTGGCTTTACTACGGCTTGATTCTTTAACTCGTCTAACCAACGAAAAACGTTTCTTTTCATGACTGCGAGGCTTCTGTAATCTTTGATATTGAATATTCTGAATCTCGGGCTGGCTTGAGGTGCAACCTTGTCTAGGAGCAGGCGCTGCGCCACTTTACTGGCTTCTATCGCGAATTCTCTTGTTGGACAAATAATAGGAACATGAGTTTCATGTTCGATTAGGTCTCGGATGCCTTCAATTATGGGTTTTTCTGGACCAATGATTCCGAAGTCGATTTTGTCTTTGCGTTTCTTAACGAATTTGACTATTTCCTCTGTGTTAAGGTCAGATACGACTACCAGTTCACGCGCTTTTTTCAAGTTGAAGGGGTTCTTCTGCTTGTCCGCAACGTATAGTTCCGCCTTGTAGTTTGCGCTTCGAGCGAATGCGTCTATGATGGCGGCTTCTCTAGAGCCGTACGACACGACGAGTACGCTGACCTTTTCCATTACATCACGCTTGCTACTTCGTAGACTCGTCCTGTCTCCTTGTGCCCCTTTTCAACATGGGCCCTCATTTCATCTGCCATTCTCTGTGCAAGCGGAGTCGGATATCGACTAGTCACACAAGCCATGCAGAGTTCGTCTTCACTCACGCCGATGGACTTGACAAACCCTTCGATTGACTGATAGTTGACAGAATCTGCGCCGATGATTTTGGCGATGTCTTCTGGCATGTAGCGAAAACCAATCAGCTCGCTGTAAGTAGCCATGTCGATCCCGTAGAAGCACGGACCAATTATGCGTGGGTAAGTGATGAACAAGTGAACCTTAGTTGCTCCGAATTGGCGAAGCTTCTCAACTACAACCTTAGTGGTATCGCCACGAACTATGCTGTCTTCTGTAACCAGAACGCGTTTCCCCTTCACCTTCTGCGCCAAGACATTTATCTTTCGGTCTATAGTGGCCTGGCGTTCCCCCGGTAGCAGTATGAAGGCTCGCTCAGTAACATATCGGTGCCTACGCATTGAACGTTCCCATCTTAGCCCTGTTGTTTCATGCATGCCATAGGCTACATCATCGCCCGTTTCCGGCATGGAAATAATCAAGTCAGCGTCTTTGGCTACTTCGGGATATTCACGCGTCAGGTTTCTGCCGAACTCTTCTCGAACCTCATATACAAAGCGATCGCAAAGTCTGGAATCTGGCCGGGCGAAGTAGGCGAACTCGAAAGCGCATAAAGCCTTTCTCCTACACGGTACAGTTTCTTCACGAGTGAAGCCATCTTTTGTGGCAACGACCAGTTCGCCTGGTTCCACTTCAAAATCGAATTCAAAGCCATTTATGTCTAAGCCCACCGTCTCCGATGACACCGCCCATACGTTTCGTGTTGGGTTGTGACCACAGCATAGGGGTTTGATGCCATATGGGTCTCTGAACGCGAACATCTCGCCCTCTTGGGTTATGCCAACTACTGAAAAAGCACCTTCTAGATCCCTTATGCATTCTTTTACTGCTGCACGCAGGTCCTTGTTTTCCGTCAAGTTCATCAGCAGTTTGCTGCCCACAAGTTCAACATCGCACTGGTACGCAAAACCACCGAATCTGTTCCTTATTTCCCATCTGAGCGGGGCTGTGTTCACTATGTTGCCGTTGAAGGCTACGGC
>Ga0315306_10001817_pt1 | contig 10135 bp, 10 predicted proteins | sample TDP1_MG_FD_203803 | JGI IMG/M metagenome (GOLD analysis project Ga0315306, IMG submission 203803) | Freshwater sediment microbial communities from Lake Towuti, South Sulawesi, Indonesia - TDP1 | ecosystem: Environmental > Aquatic > Freshwater > Lake > Sediment | place: Indonesia: South Sulawesi... | reverse complement strand
ACATTCAAATCGTAAAGATTGGAAAATTCGGAAAGGAGGAGTTGAACAGTTCCTCAAAAATAAAGAGGAAAGTCGCTGAGTTATACAAGAGGTAGAAAATTCTTCACGGTAAAATGAGAACCTCAACCTTTACCTTGTTTCCATCCTTCAGTTTCAACCGACTGCGCAAGAAATTGGAAGCTATAACCTCAACCACTGAAGAGTTGTAGTGGCTCCGCAGAGCGCACACAACCGCTCCCTTCACCTTGTTGTTTATTATGGCGGGGTAACATCTCACAGAGCCGAAGGTTCTTGACTCATCCTTGAACCCTTCTATCTCTATTCCAGGATAAGCCTCAAGCTCTGATCTGGTCTTCATGTCGTACTCGGATGTAAGCTTCAGGTTAAGGGTTCCTGGGTAGGGGTCAAAACCGAGCTTCTCTATGAACTGTTTGCGGTAGCCGTCTCTCGTCACGTAGTAGGCTCCCTCACCCAGCCCACTGAACAACACTCCCTCCAACGTCACCGAAGGAGGGTACTTTGCTTCCGCGATCAGGCGTAGGCTGGAGTAAAGCTTCTTCAACTCCGCCATCCCAGAATCTGTGATCTTAACCAAGCAACCTTCTGGCGTGACGCTCCTTTTGATCCACCCAGTTTTCTCCAGCTGGATGAGGTAGCGGGAAGCGGTCTGCTGAGAAGCTCCCATCTTCTCGGCTAGGTACTCAGTGGAAACCTTCACTGTTCGACTGCCTGCTCCCATCTCCGCCAGCTTGTAGAGCACAAAAGAACGTTTCCAAAGCCGAGCATCAACGTTCAGAGAGCTCATTTGAACCGCCTTAGTGAAGGAAAAAGGCGTTCAGCATATATAAGCAACTCGAAGAAATCTCACGAATGAGTTGAAATGAAGTCAAAGCCTGAAGCCAAAATCATAGACAGCGCTGAAGACAGCGCGTATGAGAGATACCTTTACAGGTGCCTCGCGCCAATGCCCTTCAGAAAATACCGGAAACGACGTGAATATTTAGAAGCAGCCATTCCCAAGGGGTTTCACAAAAAACTCCTAGTTCTTAACGGGAAGGTTGTTGGTCAAATCGAATATGCCCCAGCAGAGATATCTGGTTATCCCGTCAAGGGCGATAACATTACTGTAATGCACTGTATTTGGGTGCTGAGAAAGGCGAAGGGACACAACCTTGGAAAGCAACTGTTAACCAGCATGATGAAGAGTGAAGGGAAGGCGGTTGGCTTCTCCACGATAGCCTTAGAAAACCATTGGAGTCCTTGGTTGAGGAAGGAGCAGATGGAAAAACTTGGCTTCAGATCGCTCGACTCAGTCGAAGTGGCGCACAAGACGAAACATAGGGGACAAAAATTCAGAATACACCTAATGTGGCTGTCAACAACCAAGAACGCGAATCCACCGACATGGGATGAATCAAAACTTCTGAGGGGAGTGGACTTCTGCCTCGCCCACCCGCTCTATCGCTCGGAGAGAACGAAACTGGAAAAAATCCTTGAAAGGTGCGAGGGTTAGGTTTAAACTCGGTTTAAATTCTCGGAATTTTATAACTCTTGCGAGCGATAAAAGGGTTCCATGACTCCTCATTCCTTTTCTAAGACCTTCTTGAGTGCCTGATAGAATATATAAGTGGCAAGAATTGGACCAGTTGCCGTGTAGACCACAACGTATTCTATGGTTATGAAGACAGAAAATGTGCTTAATGTAAATAATATTCCCCCGATAATCACTACCGATAAGAGGTAGATGAGAAACATGGTTTTCCATAAGCCGTATTTAGATGCAAGTTTCAACCACCCTTTGTTGGTCAAGAAATCTCTTGCTTTCAACGGAGCTGAAAGATCCACTTCTTGTCGTTGCTTAGCCAATTCTCGCTCCGATGCTTTTAGCATCCTTGGTAGTAGAGCGGTGCTCAGTATACCTGTGGCAACTACAAGAATGAGCGCGAGGATAAGTTGGTTAAGAAAAGCCAAGACAAATATAAGAATCGCTAGAAAACCTGCCATAGAGGACAAATAATATGCCTTTTCCTTCTTTCGATAAGCTCGCACGGCGCCAAATACTGCCATGAAACCGAAAAAGGCAACGCCAAAGAGAAATAACTCGTAGGGCATGTTGTTCATCGAACTACTCCCTGTCTAATAGCCACGATAAAAATGTTAAGACGGAAGTTCTTAAACCTACTCCGTGTTTGGAAACAATTCGAGCCCAAGCTGCGGCATTCCGCCAAAATAAATACATTCAAGCTTCTGTAACCGTGTCCTCCCCAGAAATGGGTTTTCATGTCTACAACTCCGAGAATTTGAACGCAACCTGTAGAGTTTGGTGCGGGGGGTGGGATTCGAACCCACGAACCCCTACGGGACAGCCGCTCTGCGAGATGGGATGCTCGTCTTAATCCATAGTTCAGCAAGCCTATAATTCTTTTTTTCTGCTTTAACATTCTTACCGGATTTTCTCACTTTTCCTACTTTTTCTAGATCCCTTAAATGTCTTCTAACGCTGTTGCCACCAAGCCCGCTTTCCATGCATAATTCTCGAACGGTCTTTTGCGTTCTAAGCAGGCTTAGTATTACCCTTTTTGCCTCGCCCCTCTTGTACTTCCATATTCCACCTTTAGGATTTCTAGCAACCAAATGCCTGAAAGCTCTATCTTTCTCAGGGTTAGGTAATGCACCTATCATTTCATACAGCTTTTGTCGAGACCCCGCCTTAATAGTAAACACCCATCTTCTTGCGCCATGAGCTTTCTCAGTTCTCAAATCATTTACTAAGTCCCAGCGCTTTCCGACATTCCATAGATATCTTGCTTCCTCTTCCGAGTAGTAAGATATTCTGATCATATCGGGACCTATTTTTGCCTCATCCAGGATGGCTTGTCCTATCAGCGCATACGCTATGTCTTCGTTTTCCATCGCTAGCTTTTTCATTCGAAGCATCCCATCTCACCTCAGGGCTGCGCCTTTGACCTGGCTTGGCAACCCCCGCCTCTGGCTAGGTTAGTTTACCCACAAGCCTTCAATTAAATGTTACTTGCCAACGGGTAACCAGTAGAAAACACCTTTGCACAAAAATAATTCAAACGTTGGCAAACTGCACAAACAACTATTTAAATGAAAACGTTGAGGAAAATGTTGTATGAAACCCGACACCATTCTCGTCCTCGACTTCGGCGGGCAATACTGCCACCTCATAGGAAGAAGAGTTAGAGAACATCAGGTCTATTCTGAAGTGGTCCCCCACGACATAACCGCTGAAGAAGGCGAGGCTCTGAAAGAACGGTTTAACGTTAAAGGACTAATCCTGTCAGGTGGTCCCCTAAGCGTCTACGAAGAAAACGCTCCCAAGTTTGACCCAGAAATTTTGAATTTAAACGTGCCAGTTCTAGGCTTGTGCTACGGACATCAGCTCATCGCCCATTTCTCAGGAGGAAAAGTGGAACCCGCGAGGAAAAGAGAATATGGAGTAACCCATGCGGTAGTCGACAAGCCTTTAGGCGTGTTGAAAGACTTGGGCAAGAGAGAAAAGGTTTGGATGAGCCACGGCGACACCGTTTACGCTCTCCCTAACGAATATGAAGTCTTAGCCCACACCGAAAACTGTCCAGTGGCGGCTTTTAGGCATAGGGAAAAGCCCATTTACGGATTACAGTGGCACCCCGAGGTTGTCCACACAGCAAATGGAATGAAAATGCTCAGAAACTTCATCTTTGAGGTCTGCAGGTGCGAAGCAAACTGGAGAATGGAAGATCTCATAGAGAAAGCAATAGAAGAAGTGAAGCAGAAGGTCGGCGACAGAAAAGCCATAATTGCCTTAAGCGGCGGAATCGACTCTAGCACAGCCACAGCCCTAGCTGCCAAAGTCGTCGGAAAGAATCTGACCGCAGTCTTTGTAGATCACGGCTTCATGAGAAAAGACGAGCCCGAATTTGTCAGAAACACATTCAAGGAATTAGGCATCAACCTCATTTCAGTGAATGCCAAGAAAAGATTTTTGGAAAAACTAAAAGGAGTGACAGATCCCGAGAGAAAAAGGAAAATCATTGGAGAAGAATTCATCAGAGTTTTCGAAAAAGTTGCCAAGAAGGTTGGAGCAGACTATCTCATACAGGGAACCATTTACCCAGACAGAATCGAGTCAGGCTTCAGAAAGTTTTCAGACAAAATAAAAACCCACCACAACGTTGCGGGCTTGCCCATCAAAATTAAGTTCAAAGCAATAGTTGAACCGTTACGGGACCTGTACAAAGACGAAGTTAGGAGAGTTGCAGAAACATTGGGATTGCCCAACGAGATCGTTCGAAGACAGCCGTTCCCAGGTCCAGGTCTAGCCGTAAGGGTTACAGGTGAAGTGACCGAAGACAAAATTGATATCGTTAGGATGGCTGACAAAATTGTAACAGAGGAAATAGAGAAAGCTGGACTAAAAGACAAGTTGTGGCAGTACTTCGCGGTTCTAACAGACACGAAAACCACTGGAGTGAAGGGCGACTCCAGAGCCTATGGCTACACAATCGCTATCAGAGCAGTCGAAAGCAAAGAAGCCATGACCGCCAGCTTCGCAAAAATTCCCCACGAGACCTTAGAAACAATCTCAACAAGGATAACCAACGAGATACCACAAGTCACGCGAGTGATGTATGATGTCACTCATAAGCCACCCGCAACCATAGAATGGGAATAAGAGAATCAGGAAGTGCATTGCGGCTTGGTCATTAAGCAACCAATCTCCCTTGAGTTGTAGAAGGAGGAAACACTCATCAGAGTAGCAATAATCAACTACAAGATGGGCAACGTCAAGAGTGTCTACAACGCATTGAAATATTTAGGGGCAAAACCCGTAATTGCCAAGACTCCTTCTGAAGTGACGGGAGAAAAAATAATAATCCCTGGAGTCGGTGCTTTCGGAAAAGGAATGAACAATTTGAAACCCTTCGTTCCAAAAATACGGGAAACTTTGACTTCTAACACCCCATTCCTTGGCATCTGCCTAGGATTAGAAATGTTTTTCGAGGGTTCAGAAGAATCTCCTGGAACAAAAGGCTTAGGCCTAATGAAAGGAAAGATCATAAGAATTAGAACCAAACTGAAACTGCCTCACATTGGATGGAACTCTTTGGACATCAAGAAAAAAGCCTGCCCTCTGTTTCAGGGTATCGATAATGGGTACGCATACTTTGTCCACTCCTACCACGCCTTACCAGAAGAGGACGTGGTTGCAGCCACGACAGATTATGGTTGCGAAATAAATGCGAGTGTATGGAAGGAGAATGTTTTCGGAACTCAATTTCATCCAGAGAAGAGTGGAGCTTTAGGCCTGCAAATTCTAAAGAATTTCTTGGAGTTGTAAGGATGCTCTGCCACAGAATAATTCCTTGCCTTGACTGCGACTTAGCATTCCCAGAAGGGCGTGTGGTTAAGGGAACAGAGTTTAAACAGATCAAGTATGCGGGAATTCCATGGCAACTAGCCGAAAAATACTACAGAGATGGAGCAGACGAAATAGTTTTTCTCGACATAACTGCAAGCCACGAAAGAAGAGAAACAATGACCCACGTGATTGAAAAAACCTCACAAAACGTTTTTGTTCCATTAACTGTAGGAGGCGGCATACGTAACATCGAAGATGCCAGAAAAGTGTTCAACGCTGGCGCCGACAAAATATCCATAAACACAGCGGCCATAAAAAATCCTACCATAGTGAATAGACTGGCGAGATATTTTGGAAGTCAAGCATGCGTGGTCGCCATCGACGCAAAAAGAAGGTACGTCGCCAAATCAGAAGAACTTGACGATAAAATCATCGTAGAAACTCCTGAAGGCCCTTGCTGGTTTGAATGCTCCATCTATGGTGGTAGAAAATTCACTGGTTTAGATGCGATAAGATGGGCAAATGAAGTTGAGGAGAGAGGGGCTGGAGAAATCCTGCTTACAAGCATGGATAAGGATGGCACCAAAGAAGGATATGACATCCCTTTAACTAAGGCAATAAATGAGAGGGTGAGCATACCCGTGATAGCCTCTGGTGGTTGCGGCACTCTAGAGCATATAAGCGAGGTTTTTCAAAAAACTCAGGTCAGTGCTGCTCTAGCGGCAAGCATTTTCCACTACGGAACCTACAGCGTAAAAGAAGTTAAAGAATTCTTGGCAATGAAGGAAATTGCAGTAAGGTTAGGGTAGGAGCGCAAAACCAAAGCTTATGTTAAAATCCATCCTAACACTTTATTCTCCATGATATGCCGCATTTGAAAAGGCTTAGGGATTATCCGCGCTTCGTCACTCCCAACTTCGAGCCTTTCGACCCTGTAGAGCTGGCTAAAGAAACTGAGAGAATAGTGACTAGGGTCGGACCTGAAGGTTTGGAGCGCAAGTACGAAGACTTCTACGCTACCGGCGTGTACGGTGGCATAGCCACTGGCTACTGTGTCGGGTGCTGCTTCCGCTGTGTCTTCTGCTGGGTTAGCTGGGGACGCGACTTCCCCGAAAAGTTTGGCAAGTTCTACTCACCCAAAGAGGCTTTCAACAGGTTAAAGGAGGCAGCTCACCGATACAGAGTTGGAAAACTGCGCATCTCGGGAGCTGAACCCACTCTAGGCAAGAACCACCTCCTTGGCTTGCTGGAACATGTGGAGCAATCTGAGTTCAACCTCTTCATTCTGGAGACAAACGGCATTCTCCTCGGCGTCGACAAGGACTACGTGAAGAAAATTTCAAGGTTCACCAAACCTCACGTCCGAGTTTCCCTAAAGGCGGGAACGCCCGAAGAATTCGCAAAGAAAACGGGCGCGAAGCCCGAAGCCTTCGAGATTCCCTTTCAAGCCATTAGAAACCTGTCGAACTACAACGTAAGTTTCCACGTGGCAGCCATGAGTGCGGACCCACGCATAATGAAACCGAAAGAGCGAGAGAGCCTGATGCAAAAACTGGCTGAGGTCGAACCAAACCTGCTGTTGAGCCTTGAAGAAGAAGTGATGGATGGTTATGACACGACACTAGCTAGGTTGAAGTTCGCAAGACTGAAGGTAAAATGGCCACTGGAACAAGTTTATACACCCATCAAGAAACTTTTGAGGGAAAGTAAATAGGGGAGACCACACTTCCAACAAGCAAGTTTAGTTGTTCCTATCTTAAACGACAATTTTCTAGTTTCGACTGAGATCGTGGAGTTTTCTCATTTTCGTCTTTTTGAATAACGCTTTTAATAAGAATAACGCCAAGAATACAACTGCTTTCGGAGCCACATCCAATTGAAAGCTGTGATTTTGGCTGGAGGATTCGCAACGAGGTTACGACCACTCAGTTGCACGAGGCCGAAACTTCTTTTCCCGATCTGTAACAGGCCTCTACTAGACTGGACGCTCGAGAGACTTGCCAAGAGTGGAGTAAAACAAGTTGTATTAGCCGTAAATTACATGTCTGAAGCCTTCATCCAACGCTATGGAAACTCAACTCGTGGAATGCGGCTCTTCCATTCTAAAGAAGAGGAGCCATTAGGTACGGGAGGACCCATCAAAAATGCGGAGGGATTAATTGGACATGAGGAGCCTTTTCTAGCCTTAAACGGGGACATCCTCACCAACTTTGACCATTCAGAACTCATGAAAAAGCACATCGAAAAAGGCGCGACGGCAACAATAGCCCTCTACAGGGTTGAGGACCACAGTCGTTACGGCGTAGCCGAGCTAACTAAAGAAAACTGTGTGGTGCGGTTCTTGGAGAAGCCTCCTCGAAAAGAAGCGCCCAGTAACTTGGCAAACGCTGGAATCTACGTCTTAGACCCTGAAATATTCGACTACATTCCTAGCGGGCGACAGGTCTCCATTGAGCGTGAGGTGTTCCCAAAACTAGCGGATGAGGGAAAACTCTACGGCCATGATTTTGAGGGTTTGTGGATCGACATCGGAAAGCCAGAGGGTTATCTGAAAGCAAACAGACTGTTGCTTGACACAGAAATCAAAAAGAGCCGGCTTGGGAAGAGCGTCAGCATGGAGAGCACTGTGGAAATCAAAGACCCAACTGTGGTTGGAGACAAAGTGGTCATCGAGGAGAAGTCAAAGGTTGGTCCCTACGCGGCTATCGGAGAACGCGCAATCCTGGGGAAAGGAGTTCGTGTCCAGAATTCAATAGTCTTTCCCGGAGTCATAATCTCAGATTTCACATCCGTAAAGGGCGCCATCATTGGCGAAGACGCTATCATTGGGCGCCGTGTGAAAGTCGGGCATGGATGTATGATTGGTGACCACGCTGTGATTCAGAACAACGTCACCCTTGCACGACGCGTGACCGTGTGCCCATCAAGGGTTGTTTCCAAAGGTGTGCTTGCACCTGGATGCCTAATGTGACCCATTTCAGTTTAGTCAGAGGGCTTGTCGGAGACGCTGCGCTACTGCAACTAGCGCGCCTTCAGCTTTTTTGGACAAGTCTCATTTCGCAACGCAAACTATAACAAAGCAATCGGAATACAGAATAACAAACGTTTGAAAGGAGTTTGAAGCGGATGTCTAGGGCAATGGCACTTGGAGAAAACGACATAGACACCCCCGAGAAACGCAGAGCATACACGGTCAGCGTTGTGGGATGTGGACGGATAGGTTTGCCACAAGCCTGCCTCTTCGCTGAGGCTGGATTCAAGATTATCGGTGTTGCCTCAGATCAACGCGTCGTCAGTCTGATAAAGAAAGGCAGGGCTTCCTTCGCTGAGCCTGAACTCGATGCGCTTGTAAAGAAAAACGTGAAGAACGGCTGTCTCACCGCCACAAGCGATGCCAGAGAAGCCGCCTCGGCAAGCGACGTTATAGTGTTTGCTGTTCCAATACCCATCGACCGAAAGAAGAAGCCGAACTATTTTCGTCTTGAGAAGGCTTGTAAGGATGTGGGCATGGGCTTACGCTCGGGGTCACTAGCCATCTTTACGAGTGCTGTGGGCCCTGGAGTAATCGAAACTCTGGTAAAAGACACTCTGGAGAGCGCGTCTGGCTTAAAGGCTGGAGTTGATTTCGGCTTGGCTTCTAGTCTGCTCATTGCCGCCCCTGGACGGATGTTAAAGGACATCGCTAATTGTGCGAGAGTGGTAGGCGCTGTTAATGACCAGAGCCTGAAGACTGCCTGTCTTTTTTTGAGCACAATTGTAAAGGGAGAAATAGTCAATGTGAGGGACATAAAAACCGCACAAGCCGTTAAACTGTTTGAAAACGTGTACAGGGATGTTAACATTGCGCTGGCAAATGAGTTTTCCCACTTTTGTGAAAAGGCTGGAATGGATTTTGTGGAAGCGCAAGAGGCGGTTAACACGCAAGCACAATGTCACTTATCAGCTTCCAAAATTGTTGGAGGACACATCTCGAGAGATTCTTACCTTCTCCTTGATGAGGCAGATGCGGTGAACGTAAAGCTTCGTATGTTAACGCTTGCAAGAAAAGTAAACGATGAAATGTTAGGTCGCACGTTTCATCTAGTAAGGGACGCTTTAAAGTCGTGCGGGAAACCCATGAGGAGAGCCAGAATCTCGATCTTCGGTGTTTCTCGTTACCCAAACATAAAGGAGCCCAGCGGTTCTTTTATGAAGAAACTTGTAAGCATGTTGAGCAAGAAGGGTGCGCTGGTTAAAGTGTATGACCCACTTTTCTCCCAAAAGGAGTTAACTGAGATGGGATACTCAGCTGAAAGGACATTAACCCAAACTGTTGAAGGAGCGGACTGCCTAGTCATCACTGTAGGACATGATCGATTCAGACGGTTAAACTTAAGGAAAATTAAATTCCTAGTCAAAAAGCCAGCCGCAATAGTTGACATGGAACATGTTGTCGCCCCTCAAAAAGCGGAAAGAGAGGGATTTATCTATCGTGGCCTTGGAAGAGGAGTCTGGACCAAATGAACCATGAAACTGGAAAAACATAAAGGCTGAGGATTCGACCACTGAAGTAAATTGAGGAGTGAAAATGATTCCCCGATGGGTCACCGCTGAGGAGATGGCTGCGGTCGGAGGTGTTCTCTTAACAAGTTTCCTTTGCACTTTGTTTTTAACGCACAGGTGGATTAGATCATCGAAAGCCACCGGACTTGTAGGTAAGGACATGAATAAATTTGAGGGGCCTCTTATTCCGAGGTCTGGGGGGATCTCTGTTGCTCTCTCTGTTTG
>Ga0315306_10001816_pt1 | contig 10136 bp, 7 predicted proteins | sample TDP1_MG_FD_203803 | JGI IMG/M metagenome (GOLD analysis project Ga0315306, IMG submission 203803) | Freshwater sediment microbial communities from Lake Towuti, South Sulawesi, Indonesia - TDP1 | ecosystem: Environmental > Aquatic > Freshwater > Lake > Sediment | place: Indonesia: South Sulawesi... | reverse complement strand
TATCATCTCCTGATTTTTTTGGTCGTAGACGATGAGGTTGTATTTGTCGGCTTCGAACCCAGGCCTGGACATAGCTCTATAAGCAATAAACCGTCCGTCAGGAGAGTAGCGGGGAGAGTTGTCGTTGGCTTTATTCTTTGTGAGCTGGATAATCTCCCCTCCTTGCGGCGAAGTCAGGAAAAGGTCGTTGTTTGTTCCGAGGGAGAGCTTAAACTCCGGGTCGATGTTCCGGACAAAACAGATATTCTTGCCATCAGGCGAGAAAACATAATCCTGCGAGCTTCCCAGGGAGATGGGCGGCGTGTCAAAGTCTCCAGGTGTGATATCGACGGTCTTTCCTCCTTCAGAGGCAACGACAAAAAGATGGCTTCTCTTTCCCTCTGTCCATGAGTTCCAGTGCCGGAAGAGAAGGCCCTCAAAGACCTGGGCCTTGACCGGGCTTTCCTCTTTCTTCTTTTCTCTCTCTTTGTTGCATTCGTCGTCAGGGCAATCAGGATAGACCGAGGAAGTGAAAGCCAGGTGTTTTCCTGCCGGTGACCAGATCACTCCGCTTGCTCCGCTTGAAATAGAAGTGAGCTGATAGGCTTCTCCACCTTTGGGGTCGATCATCCACACCTGGGGTGTTCCTCCTCTTGTGGAGATGAAGGCGATTTTCTTTCCATCAGGTGCCCAGCGCGGGTTGAAATCAGCTTTGGGATTTGAGGTCAACCGCCAGGCTTGACCGCCTGCCGCGGGAATGACCCAGATGTCGCTGTTGCTCGTGTTCCGGGCTTTATCCATCTCAGTGATGACAAAGGCGATGAGCTCACCGCTGGGCGAGATTTGGGGGTCGCTCACTCTCTTTATCCGGATGAAATCGTCGAAAGTAATAGGCTTGGTTTGAGAAAAGGCATAAACAGAAAAAATCATAAATAAAAGTGCCAAGAACAATATGACTCTTTTTTTCATTATTCTCTCCTTTCTATAGCAATAAAAAGGGGACTTTTCCCTTTTTGCTAATAATCAAGAAAAAATATCTCATTGTCAAATTAAACTCAACTAGAATAAAATAAATTACTCCAATGAGAAAAATTTCAAATAAATTCATTCTTGCCGTATCATTCTTTGCCTTAGCTTCAGTCTTGTTTCCCCAACAGGAAGCTCATGATGTCTCTGTGGTCAACATCGAAATACCGGTCAGGGTTTTCAAGGGCGATATGTTTGTCGACAATTTGACCATTGATGACTTTGAAGTCTACGAGGATGGAGTGCTTCAGAAAATAGAGGGTGTCTATCTTGTTAAGAAAACAAGTGTCGAGCGGGAGGAAGGAAAAGGAAAACTCGTGCCCAAAGTCTCAAGGTGTTTTGTTCTTCTCTTCGGATTCACAGAATATCTGCCAGAGATCGAAGGGGCTATGGATTATTTTTTTGATAGAGTCATCTTGCCAGGCGACTCGCTCATCGTTATCACTCCAGTGAAGACTTATAATCTAAGGGCCCAAGCCCTTGAGCTCAAGCCGAAAAATGAGGCTGCCAAGCAGCTAATGGAAATTGTCAGAAGAGATGCGACGATTGGAGGAGCAGAATATAAAAGCACACTCCAAGAGCTCGAAGAAAGCCTTTTAGGCTCTCAAGACCTTGATGAAAAGATTCTGAACTATTCGCATTATCTTAAAAAGCTGGAAAATTTGAGGACTGTGGATGAGAAGAAACTGCTGGAATTCGCGGATTATTTAAAAGGGAAAGAAGGTCAGAAATATGTCTTCCTCTTCTATCAGAAAGAAGTCATCCCTCAAATCAGCGCCTCGACTTTGAACGAATGGATAGGCTTAAACCAGGATAGACAAGATATTCTTCAAAACATTTCAGACCTTTTTCAATTGTTCCGAAGAGATATTCCTTTTAACGTTAACCTTGTTAAAAGAGCTTATGCCGATTCTTCGATTTCCATACATTTCTTATTCTTGACAAAGACATTGCCAGGAATGGCCATCACCAGCACGCGGCCATCAGGGATGCGAATGCAGGAGCAATCCGAGGATATCTTCAGCGCTTTCAGTGAAATAGCCCAGGCCACAGGAGGCTTGTCAGCCAGCTCAGCCGACGCTTCCTCTGCTTTCCGGCGAGCCGTCGATGCCGCAGAAAATTATTATCTCATTTATTACGAGCCAAAGAATTATAAAAAAGATGGAAAATTCAGGAAAATAGAAGTCAGATTGAAAAATAAGGGTTATAGAATAAGCCATCGACTCGGATATTTTGCCGATTGATAAATCCAAGAGAAGTTGACATCCCTATTTTATGTTACTTAGTATAGGTTCGTTTGAGGAATCTTATGGATAATAAGAGGCAGTCATGAGCTCACTCTTGGTCAAGGCCATCAAAAAAGCTTATGAGGCGGGGCAAGAAGATGAAGCCCTGGAGCCGATTATCGCCGTTAGCTCTTCAGGCCAGCCTTTAGGAAGGTTCGAGGATGGCCACTATGTCATTTTCTATGACATCCGGGGCGAGAGAGAAGTCGAGTTGACCGAGAGCCTTGTCAACAGGAATTTTGACCGTTTTCCGCTGAAGAAGGACCTAAACCTGAATTTTGTGACGATGATTGAGTACAGCCCTGCCCTTAAGGCAAGAGTCGCCTTTCCTTCGGAGAAAAAAGTCAATAATACTCTAGCAGAAGTTATATCCAAATCGGGTCTTCGACAGTTAAAAATCGCAGAATCCGAGAAGGCTATCCATATCGGCTTCTTCATGAACGGAAGGAGTGAAGAAATCTTTCCCGGTGAAGAAAGGATAATCGTCCCTTCTGCTCATGGCCTTTCTTCCTATGCCCTTAAGCCCGAGATGAGCGCAGCTCAAATTGCCGAAGAAATCTCCAATAGCCTTAAAGATCCATCTTACCCGCTCATCACGGCCAATTTGGCTAATGTCGATGTCGTCGGCCATGTCGAAGACAAAGCCGCTGTTCTTAGGGCTGTGGAAGAAGTCGACCGCCAGCTCGGTCGAATAATCGACGATTGCCGCAGCCAGGGCATAACACTCGTCGTTACCTCTGACCATGGAACGGTTGAAGAATGGCTCTATGCCGATGGCTCGATTAACACCGGCCATACCAAAAATCCAGTCCCTTTTATCCTGAGTGATTTTTCTTCTCAAAAACCGAATCTCCGGCAGTTGAAAGCCCAGGGAGAGCTTTCCGATGTCGCACCCACGATTCTCGAGCTTCTCGGACTTGAAAAGCCTTTGGAGATGAGCGGTGAAAGCCTTCTTTTGAATTTCGATAAAGCAAAAGTGCCAAAGAAAAAGATACTCCTTCTTATTCTCGATGGCTGGGGGATGAGGGAAGAAAAACATGGAAACTTGATTGTTGAAGCCAGAACACCAAACTTCGATAAACTTTGGCTTGAGTTTCCTCACTCTTTGCTCAAAGCCTCAGGCGAGGCCGTGGGAATGCCGTCCCACACCGTGGGAAATTCCGAAGCCGGCCATCTCCACCTCGGAGCAGGTAGGCGAGTGATCCTCGACCGCTTAAGGATTGACAAGGCGATTGAAGACGGAAGTTTTTTCCGCAACGAAGCTTTTCTTTGGGCAATGCGAGAAGCGAAGAGAGAGGGTAAGGCGCTTCATCTTCTGGGGATTGTCTCTCATTACAGCTCTCACGGCACGATCAAACATCTTTTTGCCTTGCTTCAACTGGCTAAAGAAGTCGGAGTGGAAAAAGTCTTCATTCATTGTTTGATCGGACGAAGAGGGGAGAAGCCGGAGAGCGGGGCGGCCTATGTGGCAAGAGTTGAGGAGAGGTGCAAGTCTCTCTCTCTCGGTCAGGTGGTTTCTGTCATCGGAAGATTCTGGGCTCTGGATAGAGAGGAAAACTGGGACCGGGTGGAGAAAGCTTATAGAGCACTGGTCTATGGAGAAGGAAAAGAAATTATGGTATAAATGGAATTTAAAATTAAAGAAAAACTTTTACTTGAAGATATTCGTATATTCAGGAGAGAGTTTGAAGAAAGATGATTGTTGAAGTCAAAGATATCCATTTCGCCTACGGAAAAGTCAAGGCGCTACAAGGAGTCGACATCGACCTGCCAGAAGGCGCCGTCGGCCTTTTAGGTCCGAACGGCGCCGGAAAGAGCACCCTGATTCGCATCCTTCTCGGCTTCCTCACTCCTGACCGAGGAGAAGGCCGCATCCTCGGCTACGATATCAAGACTCAGCAGTCCGTAATTCGCCGCTACGTAGGTTACATGCCCGAGGATGATTGCTTCATTCCTGGAATAGATGCTGTTTCCTTCACCTCTTATCTTGGCGAGCTTTCAGGAATGCCTCGTCAGGAAGCCATGAAGCGGGCCCATGAAGTCCTCTTTTATGTTGGCCTTGAGGAGAGCCGTTACCGCTTGCTGGAAACATATTCGGGAGGAATGAAACAGAGGCTCAAGCTGGCCCAAGCCCTTGTTCATGACCCCAAGCTAATTTTTCTCGATGAGCCGACAAGAGGATTGGACCCTCAAGGAAGAAAAGAGATACTGGAGCTCATCAAGGATATTTCCTCCAAGAAGGACATCCAGGTCTTGATTTCCTCTCACATTCTGCCTGACATCGAGTACGCCTGCGGCTATGTTGTCATTCTCAACAAAGGGAAAATGGCAGCCCAGGGCGAAATCAGCAAGCTCAAGGAAATCGGCTACAACCTCTTTGAGATCAGAATCAAAGGTGAGAAAGAAGGCTTCCTGCGAAAGCTGCGGGAAATGAACTGTAAGACCGAAGAGAGGGAAGATGGAATCATCAAGGTTTATATGCCATTCCATCAATCCAAACAAGAGATTTTCAAAATTGCGGCTGAAGAGAAAATTCAGGTCAGGCATTTTGTCAAGAGCCAGTCTTCGCTCGAAGACAAATTTGCCAACGTGGTCGGAGTGGATTGATGACCATCAAAGAAAAGGGCTATACACATTGGGACGGTGAACTCAGTGAGCGACGGTTTCCTTGGTGGCCGATCGCCCGCTACGGGATCAAGTTAACCTTCAAGAAAAAATTTTTCAAACCTTTCTTGATGGGCAGCTTTATTCCTGCGGTCTTCTTCTTGGTTGGAATATATATCTCAGAGAGGCTGGAGGATTTCAAATTCATGACCAGAGAAGGGACTTCTTTTCTAAAAGTCGACCCCAGATATTTCAACACTTATTTCACCAACACTGGATTGCTGTTAATGTTGGTCATCATAATGATCTTCTGTGGCGCGAGCCTCATCTCCGATGACCTCAAGCACAATTCCCTCCAGCTCTATTTTTCCCGCCCGATAAAGAAAAAGGACTACTTTATCGGTAAGACAGCCGTCATCGTTTTCTTCTTATCGCTTTTAACCCTTGTTCCCGGCCTTGTCTTCTTCATCATGAAGCTCGTTTTTTCTGGGAGCCTCAAGTTCTTTCTTGCCTATCCCTGGCTTCCCATTTCCATCGTCGGCTATTCGCTCATCCTCGCCGCCTTTTTCTCCTTCTATACCCTCCTGCTCTCTTCGATAAATAAGAACAGAAGGTATGTAGCTATTCTCATCATCGGCATTTATCTTGCTTCTGATATTTTTTATGGAATATTTTACGAAAATTTCCACAGCCAATATTTTTCCCTCATTTCTCTGAGAGCTAACCTGCAGCAGGTGGGAGCAGTCATTTTTAACCAGAAGACTCCTGCCAAAATTCCCTGGATATTTTCGTTCCTAGTTCTTTGCGCCATATGCCTTTTAGCCGCCTTGGTCTTGAAAAAGAGGGTTAAGGGAGTTGAGATCGTCAAATGAGCACGATTATCGAAACCAAGAGCCTCTCCCGCTGGTATGGAAACGTTCTGGGATTGAGCGACGTCTCGATTCAGATTGAGCAGGGAATCACGGGAATTCTCGGGCCGAACGGAGCCGGGAAATCGACTTTCCTCAAGCTCTTGACCGGACAGATAAAACCGAATATCGGCTTTGTCAGAATCAAAGGCAAAAAAGTATGGAATAACTATGCCCTCCTTTCAGAAATCGGATTCTGCCCTGAACAGGATTCCTTCTATGAGGAGACGACAGGCTGGCAGTTTTTGACAAGCCTTTTGAAGCTTCATCATTTTTCTAAGGCCGAGATAGAGTCTCGAGCTGAGAAGACTCTGGAAGTTGTCGAATTGAGCAAGGATAAAGATAGAGTCATAAAGTCTTACAGCCGCGGCATGCGTCAGAGAATAAAATTCGCCCAAGCCATTGCCCATGACCCGGAAATCCTCATCCTTGACGAGCCTCTGAACGGCCTGGACCCTCTGGCCAGGCGCAAAATCATCCGCCTGATCAAATCTTATGAGAAAGAGGGAAAGACGATCATGGTCTCCAGCCATGTCCTGCCCGAGATTGAAGCCATGACCAACCGCGTTATCCTCATCCATCAGGGCAAGATATTTGCCCAGGGCGATATCCATTACATCAGAGACTTGATCGAGGACCATCCTCATATCATCTCCATCAAATGCAGCGCTCCTCGACAGCTGGCCGAAAAGTTCATCAATAAAGATTTCGTACTCAAGGTCTATTTTGGTTCGACTCAAGATTCACTCCTTGTGGAAACCAACAACAGGGATAAATTTTTCAGCCTTTTGCCGTCTCTCCTTGTCGAAAGCAAAATCGAAGTTGAAGAGATCACCTCTCCTGACGACAATCTTCAGGCCGTCTTCGATTATTTAGTGGGGAAGTAGGATGGAGCTAAGAAGTAAAGGAAAATTTTCTTTCTTCATCGAATCGACAAAAAATATTTTTTCCATTTTCTTTTCCATGGGAATGAGAGCGAAAAGGACAAAAGTTTTTTATCTGATAAGCCTCTTGCCGGTTATAATGGCCACCCTCTTCAAAGTCTTTCGAATTTTTTCAGAGAGAAGCGATATCGACGGCCTCTATATTTTTTCCAACATGATTGTCGTTTTCTACCTCCAGTTTCTCATTCTAATTCTGTCTCTCTTTTTTGGAGTTTCAGTCTGCTCTGAGGAATTGGAGGGAAAGACGCTGACCTATCTGACCACCCGTCCTGTATCTAAATCCGCCATCGTCATCGGCAAATATGCCGCTTATACTTCTCTAACTATTCTGATGACGTTTGCCGGGCTTGTCTTTTCCTTCCTGATATTGAATGCCAACAAGCTGCTCAAATTTTATATTTACAAGACTCTTCTCAGGGATGGGATTGTCTTGAGCCTGGGTCTTATCTGCTATGCTGCATTTTTTACTTTTATCGGCATTTTGCTCAAGAGGTCAATAATGTTCGGGCTGCTCTTCAGCTTTGGCTGGGAGAGCTTCATTCAATATTTTCCAGGCTCAACCCAGCGCTTCTCCATCGTCCATTATCTCAAGTCCCTTCTTCCTGCTCAGAGAGGAGGAAGATTCTCCTTTTTGCTCTTTCGCCTAGAGCCAAGCTCGCCAGCATTTGCCATCTTCATGCTTTTTCTGATTACAGGCTTTTTCCTAGGCCTGGCTTGTCTTCTTTTTTCTCTGAGAGAATATATAATCGAGGATTAGAGAGGCAGCCCTATTTTTTCTCGGGCGCTGTTTCCTTGCCTTTCGTGAACTTAGCTTTCAACTCGTCGATGAAGCTTTCGGGAAAGCTGATATAGATTCTGACATACTCAGGAGCTGACGTAATCTCGATTTTGTTCAGCACCTCGCCCAGATTGAAATCCTGAATGGTGACCAAGGCTCCCATGGTTTTCCAGTTGTTCAGGTAATCGGCAATCTCTTGATTTTTTTTGGCATCGCTGCTCATCGCTTTTATTTCAGCCATGATATTTTTATTTTTATAGTCAAAATAAAGTGAAGCGGCGTTGATGGCTTTAAGTGAGCTGAGCATGGGATTTGTGGATACAGCCTTGTCCAAGGCTTCGGGCGGGATGGCAACAGCTCCCCATAATAAAGCTTCTTTGTTTGTTTTGGCAATCAGAGCCGAGAGGGTCTCGTTTTTGAAAACATTCTCTCCCTTTTTCTGGAGTATATCTATGACGGACTTGATTTCGAGTGCATCCCCGGCGACGATATTTGAGTCGTCGATTAAGCAAAAGCTCGGTCCCTCTGCTGTTGTAATATTGCTCTCTCCTTTTTTTCCGCTATAAATCTTGAAGCCACTATACTCTTCCTCTTTTAGTTCTACTTTTTCTCCCTTTTTTTCCATGATCAGCGGGAGAAGAGAGTCTTTGTTGTATTTGAGGTTGATGACGACCACAGCTTTTTGTTTGGCCTTTTCCATCTCTCCTGAGATGCCGCCAGCGATGAAATAGATGTCCTTTTGAGGGTCGATTCCTGTCTTCTTAATGAATTCTTGATACTCGCTTTTCCCTTCATCTTCTTTTAAAGCTTTGCTCACAGCTTCAATACCCATCAACCGATGAAAATCGATGAAGAAGACAGCTTTAACACCACTGGGAATGAGACCTAGCATGTCGGCGGCTTTGGCTGAGCCGGCTTTGGGAGCTTTCGGCTTTTCGGAACAAGCCAGAGAAGAGAGAAGCACAAAAATCAAAGCCATTCCTATGACCGTTGATTTTTTCATTTCCTACCTCCTTTAAATATCGGCCAATTTTCCAGTTCCTCACCACCCTCCGAGGACTATATCAAAAATGAGGCGAGCAGAGCAAATCTTTTCTGAAGCGATTTACGGAGGTAAGGGTTGAGGATTCGTCGCACGCTGATTTTCCCCAGCGACCGTAAGTATTCTCTGCGAAGGCCAGCAGGTGAAAAAAACCGTTTGAAGGCTGAGCGGGCATGGTTCCTCTCCGAAGGAGAGGAGAGCGAAGCCTGAAACCGAGCAACTTTTGCCTCGCTGGGGCAAAAGTTGCGTGTTTTTGAACCAGCTGGCCTGAGCGGCAGAGGGGACTCCTCACCCTCAACCCTCACCTCCTTTTTTAAGCTATGAATTACGATCTTGGAAAAGCTTCCCTGGAATGATTTAAAGGTTGATTTCTTTGGTTAATGGAAGTAACTTTTAAACTCATGACAAACGAAGGAGGAGGGCTGAGATGAAAATAAGAAAAATTATGTTTTTATTGATTTTGACGGTTTTTATCTCGTCACTATCTTGGGCGGAGGAGCCTCTTGCCTCCAAAGAGCTCATCCAGGCTCTGAGGGATGAGGTTTCTGGAGAGATTGCCTTCAACTACACAGTCCTTATTTCCCATTTTGACCGCGTCCAGGCGACAGAAGGCTGGCATCAAGCAGCCCTTCTGGTTAAAAGAGAATTAGAGAGATTTGGATACAAGGATATAGCTCTTGAAGGGTGGCCTTCGAACGGCTCCAACTATTATTACACTTACCGTTCGCCTATCGGCTGGCGAGCGAAGAAAGGGGAGCTTTGGCTTCTTTCTCCGAGAAAAGAAAGATTATGTTCTTATGAAGAAATTCCTCTGACTTTGGTCAAGCACAGCCGCTCAGCCAATGTCGAAGCCGAGCTCGTCGATGTCGGAACTGGAGCAGGTGAGGAGTCCTACAGGAACAAGGATGTCAAAGGAAAGATTGTCCTGGCAACAGGGGGAGTCGGTGAGGTGATGAGGCAGGCTGTGACGAATAGAGGTGCAGTGGGTGTGCTCACCTGGTATCCTCCTGATACCAGGCCCGGCTATCCCAACATGATTCGTTACACAGCTGTCTGGCCTCGCTGGGAGGAGCGGGAGAAGATCGGCTTTGGCTTCAACCTGAGCAAGAGCCAGGGCTGGCTGCTGAAAAAGATGCTGGAGGAAGGAAGAAAGGTCGTGCTCAAAGCCGAAGTTGAAGCTGAATTCTATGAGAGCCAGATTGAAGTCTTGTCCGCTTCCTATCCTGGAACGGCTGAGCCGGAAAAAGAAGTGACGATTATCGGCCATCTCTGCCATCCTTCACCCAGCGCCAACGACAACGCCAGTGGAAGCGGAGGGATGCTGGAGATGGCCCGAGCTCTGAAGGTCATGATTGATAAGGGTTTGATCAAGCCGCCGCGAAGGACGATTCGCTTTCTCTGGGTTCCTGAATTCAACGGAACAATTCCCTACATTCGGGCCCATCTGGAAAGAACCAGAAACACGCTGGCTGTGATCAACTGCGATATGATCGGAGAAGACTTGCATCTCACCGGCGGAACATTCAACATCACCTGCACGCCCGATTCTATGCCCTCCTACCTTAACGA
>Ga0315306_10001815_pt1 | contig 10139 bp, 11 predicted proteins | sample TDP1_MG_FD_203803 | JGI IMG/M metagenome (GOLD analysis project Ga0315306, IMG submission 203803) | Freshwater sediment microbial communities from Lake Towuti, South Sulawesi, Indonesia - TDP1 | ecosystem: Environmental > Aquatic > Freshwater > Lake > Sediment | place: Indonesia: South Sulawesi... | reverse complement strand
GACCGTAGGGACACCTCTCCTCACACTCCCCACACTCGTTACAGGACTGGATTGCTGATATCTTCTGCCTGCGCTTCTCAATCTTCTGCACCACCACATCTATGGACCAAGGGAAGGCCCTAAAAGTCTCGGGTCCCATCGTCCGGTAATGATCATAAAGTACGTCTGTACCGAGAGTGCTGGCGATGTGAATACCCAGTGGGCAGGGCTCACACTCCCCGCATACACGACAGCGGACATGCTCGAGCTGATCTGCTAGGCGATCCACTTGCTCTTTCTCATCAATGGTGAGAGTAAGATCATCCATGTGACCAACCAAGGAGTTCTCCTCTACTTCCTCCAGTGTGGTGGCTCCAGGTACCGCAGTTGAGATGGGCTGGTTCAAAAGCCACTTCAACGCCAGTCGCGCTGGCAATAGTCCCGTAGCAACGGGCTTCATGACCGTTATCCCTACACCTCTCCTTATGCATAGGGGGATAAGCTCTATCAGCGGCTCACGCTCAACGATATTCATCGGAACCAGAATGACCTCGAAATCGAAGCGTTGAAGAGCCTCGATCAAAGTACGGCTTCTGTGGCTGGTACAGCCTATATGGTGCACCAAGCCCCTTTTACGTGCCTCTATCAGGGCTTCCAGCGCACCACCGGGGCCAAGTCGGCTTTCTAGGTCTTCACCATCTTGCAGTGCATGAAGGTGGCAGTTGTCAAGGTAGTCGGTCTGCAAGCATTCAAGGGACTGCAGAATTTCTCTCCAAGCTTCTTCTTTCGTCTTACCCATGGTTTTGGAAGATATGTAGACCTTCTCACGGTTTCCTTTGAGGCCCAATCCCAGCTTGATCTCGCTGTCGTCATACATTCGCGCCGTGTCGAAGTAGTTGACGCCCAAATCCAACGCTCGATGCACAATCTTGAGCGCATACTCTGTATTTGAAGAACCTAATTGGGCACATCCGAGGCCGATAGCTGAAACCTCAAGTCCAGTCTTGCCTAATTTCCGGTACTTCGTACGATTCTCACCCGTATTCTAATTCTCTGTTGTTTGATTCAGTCGATCGAATCGATACGGTGACCGTTACATCTGACATTAATAGAAGCATTTACACTTTCGTTCGTGGACAACAATATAGTTATTATCAATACAGCTATTATGCGTTGTCTCAGTTGATGACGGAGTTTCTAGGGATTTAACACTGCCCTGAAATTAGAAATTTAACCCTCAGACCGTCAAAGCTGTGCCATTAGATATGGTCAAATCGTGATTTTCAAGCTGAAAAGACGTATCAGAATTAGGTGCGAATGAAAAAAGTAGGGGGGAGGGGGTATCCCTTCAAATGCGAAAGATGGGAAAAATTATTGTGTTTACAAGAAGCAATAAGTGAAACAACATTCCCTTTCAGAGGCTAATTGCTTGTTAAATCTAACCAAGCGAAAAAGAATCCTACCTCTGATCATCATATTTGCGTCTTTAAATGTTGTCTGCGACTCCCTAGTAGGTCTACCCCAATTCTCCTCTGGAGTCTGGTACTCATGGATCTTCATCATCGAACCCATCACCGGAATCATACTCGGAACCTACGCTGGACTTCTTTCCACCGTCATCGGCGTCATGATAGGCCACTTCATATACTTTAGAGGTTTTCACGAGTTTCTCTTCACCATCGGAGCCCCCATAGGAACAATGGTTTCCGGCCTCATCTTTAGAGGAAAGTGGAAGACCGTTTTCATATACTACACAGCGTTGTTGGTAGCCTACTTCATCACGCCCATCGCTTGGCAACTCCCAATTTGGGGCATGTGGAACACTTACTTCGCATACCTGTGCTTAGTAATCCTTACAACACTCGGAAGAAACGTATTGAAGCTTGAGTCAAACAAACCTTCTTATGCCCTTGCCCTCTCTGCATTCATCGGATTGGAGGCCGACATACTCTTCAGAATATTCATCTTCATACCATGCCAGACCTACCAACTCTTCTATGGCTTCACCGTCGAGGCCTTACAGCTCATATGGTTGACAGCTGCTTTTGTTACTCCCGTCCAGGTGGCGATGTCCGCTCTTGCAACGGTAATCCTAGGACCCCCGGTAATCAAAGCTCTCAAAAATACGGCTTCTCTCTAACACGATCCCAAAACTACGCACGACTGCACAATGTCACTACAAGAGGCTCGGCTGCTGTAGAAAAATGCCTCCTAGGCTATACGCTAGCCTATCTTAATACCGACCTCTGGACAAGAATTGCATCATAGCTAAATAAGGCGCTGATAAGGTTGTTTTTGCGCGCGGAATGCCATAACTAGTTGGTGCAAAGTTTTGAAAGGCACAGGCTTTTGGAAAAAACTGCAAGAATGGCTTGTCCAATTGGACATAGAGTACAGGAGGATAATCGACGAACTAGACAAGGAAATCAAAAAGGCATTTAGTGTATCAAGTAGAGAGAGTGAAAAAGACAATTAGCATATTGGGGGGGATGTGGACGTTGTCCCATATGCAGATTCCCTCCTGATAGTCGTCCTTCCAACGCCTCATGCGCGTCGGGAACACCCTTCACATAAACCGCTAAGCGAATTACTCTATGAATTAGCCGAAGAGGCATTTCATCAGCACAATGATGTTGATTTCATCCTCTTGGAAGCGGTTTATCCTGAGTCTTGTGATGATGGATTATCTACTCAACCATTTTTGAGATATCTGGGATAGCTATTTGAAACTGAGTATTCCTAAATCCTTCTTGAAAAAGCACTTTAAGATATATGGTCAGAACGTGCTCCTTTTCTGAAAAAATCGGCGTTTTGGCTCCCTTCTTCTTATTTAATACTCTGATGAACATAAACAATTCACAACAGTGGTTTCACCAGCCGAGAAACCGCAAGAAAGGAAGGAGATGAAAATGGCTAAGTGTCCAAAGTGTGGGAAAGATGTTGAAAAACCCTTGAAGGAGTGGGATGTGAACCCGAGGCTACACGTTAAGCTATATGAGTGCTGTGGGAAAAAATTTCGACAATACGTTAAGAAATAGTTCGCTTGATTTCTTCTCTCCCTTTTTTTATCTTTTGCATATCTAATTGAAAGACTGACTTTTCTTCCATGCATTTTTCTGTCGGCAGCTATACTGTTAGTTTTTGAACTTAATGATCGAACTCCATTACACACAGTCAGTTAAGAGGTCTAGTTACAAGAATAAACATGCGTTTGATGGTTCCAACCCTGCCAAACATTTAGACTTGGGCCTCTTCAGGAAGAAACACAATGTCAAGTTTTGAAGAACAGACCGTCATGGTCATAGGGTTCAATGCTCGACCTATAGTCCGTTTAGCTAAGCAACTAGGTTTCAAAGTAATAGCCATAGACTACTGGGGCGACACGGACATAGTCCCTTACGCGGATGTCCTCCTGATAGTCGTCCTTCCAACGCCTCATGCGCGTCGGGAACACCCTTCACATAAACCGCTAAGCGAATTACTCTATGAATTAGCCGAAGAGGCATTTCATCAGCACAATGATGTTGATTTCATCCTCTTGGGAAGCGGTTTGGATGATAGACCTGACCTGTGGTCTAGGCTCAATCGCCTAGCGCCCATTCTGGGATGTTCTCCTGAAACGTTAGAAACCGTGAGGAACCCTGAAAAGCTTCTCTCTGTGGCAGAAAAAATCGGGGTGAGTTTTCCGAAAACAGAGAGGGCGAAGGAAGCAGAAGAATGCGTTGAAGTTGCCGAGGATATTGGTTTCCCGGTTGTACTAAAGCCTCTTAGCGGTAGCGGAGGGTTCCGCCTGAGACTGGCTAGGAATCCCTCTGAGGCCAAAAAATATTTTAAAACAGTATCTGGCCGCTATGGAGAGGTCTTCGTTCAAGAACATATTGAAGGAGTAGATGCTAGTTCGTCCATATTGGGAAATGGAAATGACTGCGTTGTAGTCAGCGTGAATGAGCAACTAATAGGTGTAAAGAGGCTGGGTGCAAACACGCCTTTTGGCTATTGCGGCAACATCGTGCCGTTAAAGGCGAATGAAAAGATGGTGAATAGAATTAAAGACGTTTCTTATGCTTTAGGGAGAAGACTCAGTCTAGTTGGGTCAAACGGCTTCGATTTTGTCCTAGGAAAGGACGATGAGCTTTACCTCATGGAGGTCAATCCCAGGTTTCAGGCAACCTTAGAGTGTATACAATACACAACTGGATTGAATTTAGTCTCAGAACACATAAGAGCATGCCGCGGCGAACTCCCAGAAAAAATCCCCAAACCAAAAGGGTACGCTGTTAAGATGATCACGTTTGCAAAACATTTGAGCAAGATTCCTGATCTGAGTAGACTCAAGGATGTCTTTGACATCACTCATCCATCCATCATAGTGGATAAGGGGGAACCCATATGCACTGTTCAAGTGTACGAAAGCACTAGAAGGAATGCAATCAGAGAGGCGTGGAAGCGCGTACAGACGATTTATCGGTTGATTTCTAGAGAAAGTGCTGCTTGAGGTCTGTTTAGGACGGGACTAGTAGGCGGGCCCTCCCAAGAATTCGAATCGAAGCAACCCCTATGAACGTAGCAAGGGCGGTTATAGCCAACCTCTCTACAGCGGAGACAGGGAGTACTAACATAAACAATGTTCCCAGTCCTCCTTCTCCTGTGAGGGGCATGCCGGGTATGCCTAATTTTAGCCAGACCAATCCGAGAGCTTTTATGGCATCTCTGACTTGTTGCAGCGGTACGACTAATCCGACGGCAGAGATGAAGATCAGGTTGCCCGTCATATGTTCTGCCATTGTAGCAATGTAGGAGCTTAGCGCTATTCCAAGCGTCATCTTGGTCGTCGACGCACTCTCCGTAAACTCGGCAATTCTCCCCCTGAAAGCAAGAACAAGTGCTAGGGCTAACCAATGCAGAACTGGATAGAATGGGGCCTCTGCCCCTACCGGCGTTAGATACCATGACAAATTGAGCGCGGCAATGACGATTGCAGCAAGTTTCCAGTTGAATCGTCCGACCTTTCTACTCAGCAACCCGCTCGCTAAAGCTGCTATAGATCCGGCTGGTATCATCAGGAGGCCTAACAAAGTCGTTGTTGGAATCAACCACAATAGAAAATTTCCTATGAGCACAGCCAACATGCCCAACCAAGGTCCCATTACGATCCCTATGAATGGGTAGAATATCGTGGTAAACTCAATGCTACCTGCTCCTCCTAGGATAGGAATTCCAGGCAGCCTAGAGACTATTATTAAGATAGCAGCAAAGGTTGAGATTAGGGCGATCTGTTTTGTTGTTAGCTTTTTCACAGACTATCACAAGTCTCTTGGATGATCTTATCCACATTGAGTTACTTGGATTTAAGCTTTCTGTGAATCAGATCTGCCTGCGCGCAATTTTGAGCCATACGTACGATTGGAGTTCCATCCATACTTGAAGCTACTTATCTCAAAGGATGAACAGTTTAAATGCACGCGTGGAGACATAAGTAGCTAAGTTCATACTTTTTTAGGCTCTTTTCCGAGTAAAGATATTTAAAAACTCGGCACTCCATACAGTTACAAACCCCGACTGAAGGAAGAGTGTGAGTTATGAAGGTCGTGTTGGTTGTAGGAGATGGCATGGCTGATAGGCCCATCAAAGAGTTGGGTGGTTTAACCCCGCTTCAAGCAGCTAAGACGCCTTCGCTGGACGAGATCGCAAAATTCGGATTATGCGGGATAATGGATCCGATATCGCCGGGAATCCCTCCTGGAAGCGATACAGCGCACCTTGCGTTTCTTGGTTACGATCCGTTTAAGGTTTACGAGGGCAGAGGCGTTTTCGAGGCCCTTGGTAGTGGGCTGGATATAAAAGAGGGAGATATGTGCTTTAGGGGTAACTTTGCAACTGTTGACAAACGCATGCTCGTGCTGGATAGAAGGGCTGGAAGGATTGACGAAGGCGAGGGAGAATTGGCGAAGGCTCTGGACGGCGTTAAACTTGAGTCTTTTCCAGATATCAAGGTGATATTCAAACACTCAACTGAACACAGAGGAACCCTAGTCTTAAGGGGACCAGGCCTTTCAAGAATGGTGTCAAACTCTGACCCTCACGTGGAGAATGTTGCTGTCCAGAAAGTTTTGCCGTTGGAAAGATCTCGAGAAGCAGAGAGGACAACGAGGATCTTGAACACGCTAACTGAGAAGTTTCATGAGATTCTGGAGTCGCACCCTATAAACGCTAAAAGAAGGGCTGAAGGCCTTTTGCCAGCAAATATTGTGCTTCTTAGGGGAGCAAGTAACTTGCCAAAACTTGAGCCGATAACGGATAGATATCGGATAAAAGCTCTCTGCGTTGCTGCAGGTGCACTATACAGGGGAGTATGTAAAGCCGTTGGTATGGATTTGGTAGACGTTCCTGGCGCCACAGGGACTGTTGAGACAGACACAATTGCAAAGGCGAAGGCCGCAGTTGAGGGCTTGTTGAAATACGATTTCGTCTTTGTGCATGTCAAAGGCGCAGACAACGCAAGCCACGATGGGGATGTGAAGCAGAAAATCAGGATGATAGAAAAAATAGATGCCCTTGTTGGACACATTCTGAAGAATACAGATAAGGATGAGCTCGTAATTGCTGTTACGGCGGACCACACCACCCCCGTTAATGTAAGGGAGCATAGGGGTGATCCCGTTCCATTGGCAATAATGGGTCCCGGAGTGAGAGCGGACTCCGTGCAGAGATACTCTGAAATAGACTGTGCCATAGGCGGCTTGGGGAGAATTCGAGGAATCGACCTGACACCGATTCTGATGAACTACATCGGTAAGGGAAAGATGTTTGGAGAATAGCTGACGCCAAGGCTTCTCTTCAGCCAGAGCGAAATTCAAGACAAGGAGCTGAGGGTTTTCATTTGTCGCTTGAAGAATTGACTATGTGGCTGTACGATCTCGCGCGGACATATGGTTATTTTGGCTCTTTTTTCCTGAGCCTCCTTTCCAACCTGATTCTCTTTGCACCGATTCCCTATTTGTTAATGATTTTCTGGCTGAGTGCGTCTCCTTCCGTGGATCCGATACTAATAGGTGTGAGCAGTGCGTTGGGTGCTACTTTTGGTAAGGTAATTGTGTACTACATTGGTCGAGGAAGCCGAAGGTTGCTGGATGAGAAGGAGCGTAAGGATTTGGAATTTGCAAGGTTGATCACGGAAAGATATGGCATGATAGCCATTTTCTTTTTTGCTGCTACTCCCTCGCCAGACGATGCCTTGTATATTCCTCTTGGAATGATGGGTTACAGTGTTTTGAAGTTTTTCATTTCATGCCTATTCGGCAAAATCCTATTGACTCTTGTTGTCAGTTTTGGCGGGCACTATTCGATTGGTTGGATGAGCAGTCTGCTGGGCGGGGGAGGTGTTTGGAGCATAGTAGCGACAGTCGGCTTCATCATCGCAAGCGTGTATATAACGGTTAAGATTGATTGGGAGAAACTATTTCACAAATATTTTTCGAGGAGAGTGTCCGAGAAAAATGAGTAGTGGAGGCGCCAGTGCAATCTCTAAAGATGCTGGTTTAAAGCTACCATTTCTGTGAATATCTCCAGCCCATGTCAAACGTCTTCCTGAGGCATTTAACACACGTACCGTACTCCATCGTCGAAACGTCAAATATCTTGTCACCCAGCCATACGACGTTGAAAACGACTGTCGAAAAGGCGATCGAGCCAGTGTTTGCTTCGGTACCCTTGAAGTTGACGTATATCCTTGCCTTCGTCGTCGCAATCTCACCTAGCCTTTTCAGATTCTCCGTGGGTTTCTCGCCGAGAGGTAGTATTATCTTCAGGTCCTTGTCTACCAACAGCGGTTCTATTTGCTCCAGCAGTTTCATGGGAATGCTACTAATCCTTATTGCCCTCGATTTCTGAATCATCCTTTTGATCTCTTCTATCCCCTCGTCCACAGTGCTAAAGGTGGTTGAGAGCCTGGCTTCGTATCTTCCTTCCACGATTGGCATTTTGTCTTACCTCACGCCTCTTTTGCCGCGTTCCAGCCTAGGTTGTTCCACTCTAGGAAGCATTTGGCACACTCATCGTACAACATTTCGTCTACAACGTACTGGTGTTTCACTGGATCTTCAAATACGGTGAATGTTCTTTCCTCATCGAGTGTGATCGACATCGATGGCATCTCTTTGTCTCGGACCATGCAAACAATCTTCACTCCGGCCTCTCTGAACTGCACATTCTTATCATAGATTTTCTCTTCTCCCGGGAAGAGAAGGACCCTCACCTCTGCGTCCTTGCTAAATGTGTCCTTCACCTTTCTGAGGAAATCTGATGTCGCGTTGTTTATCCATATGGTCTTTGCCTTCTTCATCTCCTCCTCCAAACCTTCGAGCCCAATATCGAATTTCAGTATCATGAATTTTTCCTTCGTTTCCTTCACCTCCTTATCGAGCGTCGCCTGAACTGATCCCAGAAAGTCGCTGTAGTCCCTCTGGATCTTTTCGAAGACTTCACGAGGGTCAATGGCTTTGAACAGAAGTGGTATTCCAGAGTAGATCCGTATCCACCCCTTGTTCTCCAATGACTCCAAGACCGAGTAAATCCTTGTTCTCGGAACTCCAGACTTCTCTGAAATCTTTGTTGCAGTGTTCAAGTGGTCGCTCAGTAAGCTCAGATAGACCTTGGCTTCATACTCTGTGAGCCCGACTTTCTGTAGCTTCTTGACGACGCTTTCCATGAAGTTTCGATTTATCTTAGGACCGTGAGGATAAATAGTTGTTGTAACTCGATGGAGTTAACGTCGATGTCGATTGAGAACAACGTTTGGATGACTAGAAAGAGTTAATAGTAGGATGCTCGTTAGAGTTCGGAAGCAACTTTTTTTGCATTGGAGTTGCAAGGAGATTGTTAGACTCTAGTTATAGCCGTTCACTTCTGATGACGGCGGCTGCGGCCGTCGTTTGGAGCATTGGCGGCCTTGGCATAAGAATCGTCAATGTTTCCCCTTGGGGGATAGTCTTCTGGAGAGCCATGTTCATGGGGTTGACGATTCTGAGTTTCTTGATAATACGGGATCGTAGGCGCGCTTTTCAAACTTTCAAGAAGATAGGGATTCTTGGCCTAGTGGCAGGTGCTTTTCTTGCGATAGCTTCGACTTTCTTTGTGCTTTCCATCACGAACACTTCGGTGGCAAATACACTCGTTCTCCAGGGGATCTCACCTTTAATTGCGGCACTGTTTGGCTGGCTTATGCTTCATGAACGTGTGAGGGCTGAAACATGGCTGGCAATTATTGTTACGATTGTTGGTGTGGTCATTATGGTTTCAGGTTCTCTGGCTACAGGTGAATTTTTAGGTGATGTATTCGGTTTGGTCACAGCCGTAGCGTTTGCGGGCAACATCGTTGTTGTCAGGGCAACTCGTGAAAGAGACCTGATCCCAGCTATGTGTCTTGGTGGTCTCTTGTCGGCTTCAATAGCTATTCCGATGATGAATACTTTCACAATCACTGCACATGACCTCGGTATTCTGGCTGGTCTAGGAGCAGTTCAATTGGGACTTGGTCTCTGTTTGTTTGTAACTGGATCGCGCAATTTGCCGCCCGCTCAGACGGGCCTCTTAACATTACTTGAGATCGTTCTTGCACCCCTTTGGGTTTGGCTTTTTATCGGTGAACAGCCGACCACAAACACGTTGGCCGGCGGAGTGATCATTATAACCGCCCTCGTTCTACATACACTCCTAAAGAGTAAGGTTTAAGCCAACGCCTCGAGATGACGGTGAAGCAATTCTGGACTTATTCCCAAAGATATTTGCAGGAGACAAGAACATTGAAATGAAGTCCCAGTTATCGATTGAGGTATTGGCGTGCAAGTGGTGAGAAGTGGTTTGGGCTTTAAACACTGTCCAGGCATTAGAGATCTTGTTAAGCCTGTCCAGATAATATTAAGAACCTGCCCCTCTTGTGGTGGCGAGGTGGAGTTCTTCAGCGATGAAACAGAGGCAAGATGCCCAGGATGCGGGCGTATTCTACATCGTGAGGCTACACCATCATGTGTAAGCTGGTGTCAGTACGCGGAAAAATGTATAGCGGACCTGAAAGATAGAGGCATCATATCACGGTCAAAGGCAGACGAGCTTGAAAAAATAGCAAAAAAGACAAATCCTCGTGCAAAGTGAAGGGTGCGACA
>Ga0315306_10001813_pt1 | contig 10144 bp, 9 predicted proteins | sample TDP1_MG_FD_203803 | JGI IMG/M metagenome (GOLD analysis project Ga0315306, IMG submission 203803) | Freshwater sediment microbial communities from Lake Towuti, South Sulawesi, Indonesia - TDP1 | ecosystem: Environmental > Aquatic > Freshwater > Lake > Sediment | place: Indonesia: South Sulawesi... | reverse complement strand
ACCGCTTCGAGCTGGAAGCCTGCCCAAGAGGGTTCCTGCCTTTGACCTTGCCCCAAGGTTTCTGAGGCCCTGCTGAGAAGCTAGGCTTCGCGTCGAAAGGTTCAATAAAGCTCTAGGCAGTATTCTCGGAGCCTCTCATCAACCGGTGAGCTGATCGCCTCGGGTATGGGAACGATGGAGACGCTCGTCCATAACGGTGTCCTTGTACCGAGATACCAGCCGAAGGGCTTCAGCATTCACGTAGACGCGAAGAGGGTCGCTCTCAGCCCCGGCCAGGAGGAGATGGCCGTCGCATGGGTTAAGAAGCTTCCCACCGAGTACGTGAAGGACCCCGTCTTCGCAGGGAACTTCTTCCAGGACTTCAGCAAGGCTCTGGGGCTTAAGGAAGGTCTTCGACCTGAATCGTTCGACTTCTCCGAGGTGGCCGCTGCGGTCGAGCAGGAGAGGCAGGCTAAGCTAGGCCTCTCTAGGGAGGAGAAGAAGCGGCTTGCCGCTGAGAGGAAGCTTCAACGCGAAGCGAACAAGGCGAAGTACGGGTATGCTCTCATCGACGGCGTTAGGGTTGAGCTCGCGAACTACGTAGTCGAACCCTCCGGCATATTCATGGGCAGGGGCAAGCACCCTTTCCGCGGCCGCTGGAAGCAAGGTGCAGCTGATCGCGACGTTACGCTGAACCTTTCGCCGAATGCACCGGTTCCAGAGGGAGACTGGGGCGGCATCGTCTGGGAGCCTAACTCCATGTGGATCGCCCGCTGGAGAGACAAGCTTTCAGGAAGGATGAAGTACGTCTGGTTTTCGGACGCAGCCCTGGTGAAACAGAAACGTGACATTGAAAAGTTCAACTCGGCAAGGGAGCTTAAGGCCAAGATCGCAGCCGTCCGAAGCCACATTGAACGGAACCTCGTCTCGCCGGACGCCCCTAGACGGAAGCTTGCCACCGTCAGCTACCTGATTGATGCTTTGAAGCTGAGGGTCGGCGATGAGAAGGACGAGGATGAAGCCGACACCGTGGGCGCCACAACCCTCAGGCCTGAACACATCATCTTCCGCGCCGACGGCTTGACGACCTTCGACTTCCTGGGAAAGGACTCCGTAAGGCTGAGGGTCAACGTGGCTCTCCCAGCCCCCGTTGTAGAGAACGTGAAACAGTTCATGGCTGAGGCTGACTCCGCGGTCTTCGAAGGGATCAGGTCTCAGAATGTCTCCGCGTTTCTGGGCGAGGCGATGCCTGGGCTTACGGCGAAGGTCTTCAGGACCTACCATGCTTCGAAGGCGGTGAACGACTACCTTGACAGAAACCATCTAAGGCCCGAGGACGCGGAGCAGGCCAAGCGCTATGTAGCCACGATGGCGAACCTGCAAGCGGCGATCGTCTGCAACCATAAGAGGACGCCTCCTAAGAACTGGAGCGAATCCCTAGCGAAGAAGGTCGAACGGCTGAAGAAACTGGAGAGCCAAGAGACGAAGCGGGGCAGAGAGGCGAGAACGAAGCTCATGCACAGCATAAAGACGATGAAGGCTACGAGGGACTACAACCTCCGAACGTCGCTGAAGAGCTACATTGACCCCAGGGTATACCGAGACTGGGGCAGAAAGGTCGAGTTCGACTGGAAGCAATACTACCCCGCGACGCTTCAAAGAAAGTTCTCGTGGGTCGACGAGCCCCCAGCGGGCCAATAGGGCCTCCGGATATCCGGCCTTAACAGGTCCCTTATCCAGTTCACTTCCTAGAGGTGACGCGAGTCCCGACCCCGCGCTCACGAGGAACGCGTTCGGCATCTTTGTCTGGACCAGCCTACTCATGGCGGGAGGGTCTAGATGGGCACCTTGGCACGCAGACTGGCGATTGTAGAAGAGCAGACTCGTAGACTTAGGGACCTCAGCCACAAGATGAGCTACGAGGATTTCTCAAGCGATGAGGACGTTCAGATGGTCGTGGAGAGACGGCTCCACCTATGCCTTGAAGCCCCTGATAGACGTAGGCTTGCGGCTTCTCTCGTCGATGGGTCTGGAGAGGCCGACAGATATCGTGACCTGTCAGGCGTCCTGGTCAGGCTTGGTGTCTTCAGCGGAGAGGAAGGCGGACTCTTCGAGAGAATGGTCTCGTTCCGCAACGTGCTCGTGCATCTCTACGCTGACCTCAGTTCAGCCACGGTTTACCAGGCCTTGGGTAGAGTTGACGAACTCGCTACGATCCTGCCCGCTTTGCCCAGTTCATTCAAGAGAAGGGGGTGGACCCATGACTGAGTTACGCGAACGCATCCTTGAGGCGGTCAAGGGCCATCCGAGACTCTTAGCCGTCTACTTCTTCGGTTCGAGGGCCTACGGGAAGCCGTCGAAGAAGAGTGATTTCGATCTCGCAGTCCTTTTCCGAGAAGGGCACAGCCTAGATGATCTTCTCGACGTTACAATAGCTTTGGCCCGCAGCTTGGATGTAGACTACGATGCGTTAGACGTTGTCGCTCTCAACAGTGCCCCCGTGGAGCTGGCATTCGAGGTGATCGCGAAGGGGAAGCTCATCTATTCTGCGAGCGAAGATGCAAGGGTTGAGTTTGAGGTCCGAGCTATGAGAGAGTACTTGGACTTGAAGCCCTATCTGGAGCTCTATGACAGGCTGATGTTCGAACGGCTCACCGGGAAGTCCACGGCGCGAACTAAGAGCTGAGCTGAACCTAAGGGGGCTTCTTTAAGCCTTCTCCTTCGATGAACCTGTAGCCTTTGTCCTGAAGCCATTGATAGGAGTGCATGGCTGAGAGGAGGAGTGTGCAGGGCCTCGGCGTCACGGCGCAGACGGCGGAGCTGAAGGGGCAGCACAGCTCACGGTTCTGAGGACATTTCTCCAAGGTGATCACCGTGGTGAAACCTAGCTGGCGTTATGATGATGACGTTGACTATTTAGCTCTTGTTTGGGAGAAGCCTTAAAGAGCGGCTAGCGGGCCCGCATTCAAGTTGTTGGATTCAGAGGTTTAGCCTATGGCAGGGGCGCGGTTGAGAGGGTTCAGAGAGACCATAAAGGTTGACGAAGCTTTGAACATTCTCTCACGGGCTTACTCTCCGCCTGAACTAGGGATCGAAACGGTGCCGTTAGACGAAGCCCTACGCCGCGTGTTAGCTGAGGATTTCATCGCTCCAGGAGACCTGCCGGCGTTCGATAGGTCCGCGATGGACGGCTACGCCCTCGTCGCCGAGGACACCTTCGGAGCCTCGCAGACCAACCCTACCGTCTTGAGGCTCGTAGGCCAGGTTGAGATGGGCGTCCCAGCTAGGTTCATGCTGCACAGAGGCGAGGCGGCTGAGATAACCACGGGGGCTCCGATGCCGGAAGGAGCTGACGCCGTATTGATGCTCGAATACGCGAGGCGTATAGGCGACTCAGAGGTCGAAGCGCTCGCGGCGGTCACACCTGGCGAGAACGTTTCACGGAAAGGAGAGGATGTGGCGAAAGGCGAGGTGGTCCTGAAGAAGGGAACGAGGCTGAAGCCTTGGGACCCAGCCTTGATAGCTGCCTTCGGCTTAGCCCAAGTGGGGGTTGTACGCAAGCCTAGGGTGGCGCTCCTCGCGACGGGAAGCGAGCTGGTCGAGCCTGGCGCGGCTCCTAAGCCGGGAAAGGTCGTCGACGTGAACCGGGTTATGCTCTCGGGCTTGGTCGAGGAGCTAGGCGGTGAAGCTCTAAGCCTAGGCATAGCCGAGGACTCCATCAGCATCCTAGCGGCGAGGATCAAAGACGGCCTAGAGAGAGCAGACCTCGTCCTGGTGACAGGCGGTACCTCCGTAGGCCGGACAGACCTTGTGCCGGAAGCGGTCAACTCCCTCGGTAAGCCAGGGATGCTTTTCCATGGGCTTTCCTTGAGGCCTGGCAGACCGACAGGCATAGCCCTCGTAGATGGCAAGCCCATAGTCTCTCTTCCAGGCTTTCCCGTCTCGGCCTCCGTGGCTTTCCAAGCCGTCGTCGAACCGCTCATTCTGCGCATGCTGGGAACTGAGGCTGAGCCCCAGCCTAGAGTCTTCGCAAGGATGGCTCGTAGGGTGCCCTCTGCGACGGGCAGCCGCGGGGTCATCCGTGTCCTCGTGAAGAGGACGAGTGAAGGCTACGTGGCCGAGCCTCTGAGAGCCGCTGGGTCAGGCATTCTATCCAGCTTGGTCAGGGCGAGCGGCTTGCTTATCATCCCAGAAGAGAAGGAGGGCGTTGAAAAGGATGAGCTGGTCGAGGTACGGCTTCTAAGACCCATAGAGGGATAGACCGATGAGCGATAGGAAGGTGTTCAGGTCGCTCGCCTCAATGGAGGCTGCTGAGGCAAGGCTGAGGGAATACTTCACCCCCGGACCTTTGGGCGTCGATGATATGCCTCTTGAAGACGCCTATGGCCGCGTCCTCGCGGAAGACATCTTCGCGTCTATCGATGTGCCAGGCTTCGATAGGGCTTCGATGGACGGCTACGCGGTGAGGGCTCAGGACATCTTCGGAGCCGAAGAGAACCAACCCATCAGCCTAACTGTTGTGGGGAAGGTCGAGGCTGGCGAGAAGCCTGGCTTTGAGGTAGGCCCAGGCGAGTCGGCTGAGATAGGCACGGGGGCTCCGATACCGAAGGGCGCGAACGCCGTGGTCATGGTTGAGTACACGGAACAACGCGATTCAAAGGTCGAAGTCTTCAGAGCCGTAGCGCCCGGCGAGAACGTGATGGCTGCGGGCTCCGACATCATGCGAGGCGAGCTCGTGTTAAGGCGGGGCCAGAGAGTCACGCCGCGAGAGCTAGGCGTCCTAGCCGCGCTCGGCCTGGGAAGCGTGAAGCTCTACCGTAAACCGAGGGTTGCGATCATATCGACGGGTAACGAGCTCACGCCACTAGGCGCGCCCTTGGAGTTTGCGAAGATATACGATATCAACGCCAGCTCTTTGGCCGGGATGGTGGTTGAGAGCGGAGGCACGCCGCTGCTCCTCGGGGTTGCAGGAGACAGTCGTGAAGAGATAGAGGCGAAGATACGAGAGGGGCTTGAGGCTGCGGACCTGGTGGTGACATCGGGGAGCACCTCCGCAGGCGTAGGCGATCTGCTCTACAGGGTTATCAACAGCCTAGGAAAGCCGGGCATCTTGGTACACGGCATATCGGTTAAGCCTGGAAAGCCAACGATCATAGCCGTCTTGAACGGTAAGCCGCTCTTCGGGCTCCCAGGGTATCCGGCCTCCGCGCTGGTGATCTTCAACCTGCTTGTGAAACCGGTCATCGCGGAGATGGCGGGGGTCTTCGAAGCTCGCAGGACGGGCAGCGTGGAGGCCGAAGCGGCTGTAAGGATCTTCTCAGCCCGCGGAAGACGCGAGTATCTGCCCGTCTACCTGGTCGAGGATGAAGGTGGCAGGTTGAAGGCCTACCCTGTTCTCAGCGGGTCAGGAGCGATCACGAGCCTCGCGATGGCAGATGGCTTCGTGGAGGTCCCTGAAAGCCGCGAGTTCCTGGACGAAGGTGAGTCGCTCCGCGTCCAGCTCTTCAGCCCAGAGCTGAAGCCGACAGACCTCATGATAATCGGAAGCCACTGCGTCGGGGTCGACGCCCTGTTAGAGCTCTTGTTCAAGGCGAAGCCGGGGCTGACCGCTAAGGTGGTGAACGTGGGCTCGACGGGGGGCTTTCAAGCCGTCAACCGAGGCGACGCCGACCTAGCAGGCGTACATCTGCTCGACGAGGCTTCAGGCGAGTATAACCTGCCGTTCCTAGCCAGGTATGGACTCGCCGAGAGAGCGGTGTTGATCCGTGGCTATGACAGGCTGCAAGGCTTGATCGTCTCGCGAGGGAACCCGAAGCGGGTCGAGGGGTTGAGAGACCTCCTGCGAACGGACGTGTCGTTCATCAACCGGAACGTAGGGTCGGGCACGAGGCTTCTGACTGACCTTCACCTGCGCAGAATCGCGGAGGAAAGCGGCCTAAGCCTCAAGGGCTTAACAGAGCGGATCAAAGGCTACAGCGTAGAGGCAAAGTCTCACTCCGCCGCGGCAGCCGCAGTGCTCTACGGCAAAGCGGACGTCGCCGTGGGAATAAAGGCTCCAGCGGTCAACTACGGCCTAAACTTCATCCCGCTGGCTGATGAACGCTACGACTTCCTAGCGCTGAAGACGAGGCTTGAGAAGCCTGCGGTGAAGGCTTTCCTGCAGGTCCTCCGGTCGCCGGAGTTCAAGGCTCAGTTGGAGAAGCGAACGCCCGGCCTCATCGCCACAGATGAAACCGGGAAAATAATCCAGCCCTAACCTGTGCGCGTTAGCGCGTACGTACAGTTTAGAGCCTTAGCGGGAAAGACGTTTAGACAGAGCTTTCTACAGAGGTTAACGCGGTCTAATGGGTCATAGTTATATTTCACTTGCATACAGCCTGCCGAGAAGACTCCTAAAGGCACCCGATGGAGATGGGAATATGAGGCGTGTCACGCGAGATCACACTGTTCCAGTGGAGAGGGGGCTGGCGAAGGGCTGTTACTTCAGCAAGAGACCGGCGAAGGACTTCACCAAGGACGAGGCCCTAGCCCAAGCAGGAGAGGAAGGGACTAAGATAATCCTGAAGCTACGGTACGGAAGGTTCAGCAAGGAGTTCACCGACGGCGCGCAGAAGCTCCTAGAGCTGATGCGTGAGCACACGTTTGAGGAGCCCGACCCAAGCCATATTCCGGTCAAGCAGGGAGGCAGTTTCCAGCCGACCGTGAAGCAACCGCAGCAAGAGAAGGGCGAGAAAACCGAGCCCGGGGAAGGGGGCCGAGGTCAGGGCGTGAGCGAAGGCCAAACGGAGGGCGTGGAGTTTCCGGCCCCAAGGGCGAACATGCGAAGGTACTATCGCCTCTCTGGAACGTTAGATCGGGCTGAGACCAGAAGAACAGCTCAGAACGTTGCCATCCGCGACACTCTAGGGATTGTCTAGTGCTGCGTGTGACGACATCTTCCAACATCGATGCGGGACACCCCTCAACGGACCGTCTTCAACTGAATGTATAAGACTGTTGTGCCGAGCACGCCTGGCGGTTAATAAGCATCAGCCCAGAGGCATAGAGATGAACAGAGAAACTATTCGGTCTTCCTACTATTAGCTTCCTATCGATGTCTCGGAACGGCAGCTTGTACTTCTGCACGCCTTCAGGGAATAACAGAGCGGTCACCTCATGCCGTTCGAACACGTTGTAATGCTCCATAAGCTGACACGATGAGAACTTTGAGCCGTCATCCATCGCGAAGGTAACGAGTTTTCCTGACCGGTCGGGCGTCGCTGTAAGGCTACTGCGGCTCCACGGATGCTCCGCTCCCAGAAGCCCGCCCCATGACTGGAAATGTCGATAACGTGCTAGCCTAAAGCCCCGCTAGCAAACCTTATGTTCGCGAGGACGGTGTCCTCAGATGGTGAGCAGGTCAGATATAGACAAATGTCCATAGAAGTCTTGAATGGAGAGCGACGTGTGCCGGAATGTTAACGGTATGAGTAGGAATTCCGCGCTCGCTGTGGGTGTCGATGCAAACTACACACTGGCCATGATCGAGAGGGGCCTCTCTTGGCGTGACGATAGCGGGGAACCCGTGGGGGACCTTTACCGTTTCCTTGCCGAGAAAGGCGCTAACGCGGCGAGGATCCGGCTGTGGGTCGGCTTTGAAGGGGCGTCACGACTGCTGTATGCTACGACAATTTCCAAGATGGCGGCTAAAGCAAGCATGAGCCTTCACCTCGTGCTGTTCCTTTCAGATGCATGGGCGGACCTCTTCAAGCAGCCTGTACCGAAGGCTTGGAGCGAACTGAACCTTCGCGAGAGGTCTAAGGTAATACGCGGATACACACGTAGCGTCGCCCGGCACTTCAGGGAGGAAGGGCTGAAGGTGGACTCTTACCAGGTCGGCAACGAGGTCGACTATGGGCTGTGTGGGGTCTTCGCCTCAAACAAGAAGCGAAGGAAGAACCTTCGCTGGCTTAAGGAACGTATATGGCGCGCTGAAGCCGAACTCCTCACGAGCGCGGTAGATGGTGTCAGGGAGGAGGACCCGAACGCGTCAGTCTCGCTTCAGTTGGGGAAGTGGTGGGACGTTAACCTCGTACGCGCATTCTTCGAGGCTATGCAGGAGTTCGGTGTGCCCTTCGATATGTTGGCTCTATCCTTCTTTCCCTCCGCCTTCGGCTTAGAAAGCAATGTTTTTCATGAGACCTTGGAGGTCCTCTCAATCTTCGGTAAGCCCATCTCCATAGCTGAATACGCCTACCCTAGCCGGCAACCGCATGGACAGTTCTGGTACATGAAGAAGCCCGTGCCAAGGTACCCGTTGACTCCTCAAGGCCAACGGGACTGGGTTAGGGACTTCCTTGCATATTGCTCTAAGCATCCCCGGATCACTGGGGCCTTCTACTGGAGTCCCGAGATGTACCTTACGAGACCCCGCGCGAAGCTCGTGAACGAGCCTAAGGACATGCCCCTTTCCTTCGGATGGGACGCTATGGCCCTCTTCAACCGTAAGGGCCGCGCGAAGCCGGCGCTAGAGTCGTTGGCTTGATGGTGTAGTTGACTGATGGGTCATGAGCTGGCACAGCCTGAGGGTCCGGTGGCTACTTCTATTTGGAGGTGCAACCGATTCTGGGTCATAATAGGCCAGGCATGGCAGCGCGTCGGCACTTACCTCTGGCCAGCAGACTCGATCTCCTCGTTAAATCCGTGACGCATCTCCTAAACCCGTTTCCTCACTCCTGTCATGTTTTCTGAGGAGGTCTTCGGGGGACGGCTGCTAGAGATAGCGAGTTCAGTCGCCCGCTATAGGCTGACGCCCGTCTGTCCCTCTCTACCCAAATGCGAGCAACGGCATTCGAAGAGATAGGTTTGTCGGCCCTGGTGACTTCAGGCGGTGGGAGCCCACAATTTACTTTCCCCCTGTACCCGCACATTCCTGAAGCGGGATTCGGTAGACCTTCCAGATGTTGGAGCAGCGACTTCTCCGCGAACAGCCAAGAGTTCTCGATGAAAGACTCAGGGACCGGCACTATGCCCTTTGAAGTGCCGATCAGGGCGTCTACGGTGGGCATTTCTTCTTCATGTCGAAGGTAGGCTGCGGAAAGCCCTGCGTCCCAGAACTTGTCAAGTGCTGGCCTTGGGGCGCAGACGTATTCCACCGCGGCGAGCGTCCCTTCTTGGCTGAACAGGTCGTCGATGCGGCCCTTGAAGACCTCGTTCTCAATCGGCCTCTCGGTTCCGACGAGTTTCCATCCCTTCCCGACGAGGTCCAGCCTGCGCTCCAACCGGACCTGCTCATGGAGAGCGGCAAACACCGCCATCCGAGTGGGATCAGCCGCGCCTTGCACGTAGGCCGGGCAGGCCAACCTCTTCGCCAACAGACTCTTGCAGAGCTTAGACATGTTCAAATCACCTTGACCCCGATCCCTACCGGGAAAGGATGCCGCTTTTCCTTCCGGTCCCTTCCTCCCAGACGCGAACGGAGAATCTCAAGAACTCCGGCTGTCGGGCTCCGAGCCGGGATCGGAGGCTGGAAGGAAACTATTCGGTCTTGTTCGTTTATATTCCACTTGCACCTAGCCTGCGATGAAGACTCCTGAAGCTACCTGATAGAGGTGCGAATTTGAGGCGGATCACGCGAGATCACACTGTTCCAGGGGAGAAGCGTTACCGAGTCCGCGAGCCAGTCGCGGAGGTGCAGCTCGACGAGACCTTCGTCGTCGAGACGATCAACGAGCCGACGCCGATCATCCGCACGCCTGAGGATGTGAACCCGGCCCAGCTTCGTGGGCGCGAGGAGACGGGCCCCATCTTCGTCAAGGGCATCGAGCCTGGAAACGTGTTGGCGATCCATATCGAGGCTATTGAGCCGGTCGGCCACGCGAGCGGCGGACCTTGGGACGATTCCAACCTCGGCTCATTCCTTGAGATCAGAGGTGGCAAGGTTCACTTCCCCGGCGGCCTCTGGGCGCCGCTGCGGATGATGATAGGCGACATCTACATCACGCCCTCGGGCCCTGTAAGCGGAAACCCGTGGGATAACGGCGGCAACATGGACTTCAAGGACATCGCGCCGGGCAACACGCTCTACCTGAAGGCTGAACTCCCAGGCGGACTGTTGGTTCTGGGCGATGCCCACGCCGTGCAAGGCGACGGTGAGATCCTCAGCCTTGGCACTGAGTGCGCCGCC
>Ga0315306_10001810_pt1 | contig 10152 bp, 11 predicted proteins | sample TDP1_MG_FD_203803 | JGI IMG/M metagenome (GOLD analysis project Ga0315306, IMG submission 203803) | Freshwater sediment microbial communities from Lake Towuti, South Sulawesi, Indonesia - TDP1 | ecosystem: Environmental > Aquatic > Freshwater > Lake > Sediment | place: Indonesia: South Sulawesi... | reverse complement strand
CCACCCGAGAAGTTCTGAAGGATATCCATGGGGCACCGTGCAGAAGGCCGCACTCGTGGCCACCGATGAATTTGGGAACGAAATCCAGATCGTTGACAACTTCACCGTGCACAGAAGTCACCTTTGGAATAGGCTGACCGGCATCGGCGCTGAATGGCCCTACGCACCACCGTCAGAAAGAGATACACTCTGGAGAGAACTCATTGGAATATCCCCCCAGTGGCCTTACGCGCCCTAATCAAAGAGTTTAGTCAATGTAATCCGTGTGCACGAGTTCTAGGCGAAAGCAGATGGGTCCAAAATATAATAAATTGAGACGGGCTGAGGAAATATCTCAAAATTATGACGGAAAAAAATTAGGTAATATGACTTAAGTTGATGCAAATGACATGAAATCGGGGAAGATCGATGGAAGTAATTTACAACGGCAAGACCAAGCGCACTATATGCACGGGCGATCGGATGATAATACAGTTTAAAGATACCATTACCGGCGATGCTAACGGAAGCGTGAATCCTGGCGGGAATTTTGTCGTTGGAAGCATTAAGGGCAAGGGGGAAGCATCTGCAAAGGTTGCAGCATTTTTCTTTAAACTGCTAAATGATGCCGGCGTCGACGCGCATTTTCGCGGGCTGCGCTCGGACACCGAGATCGAGGTCCTACGGGCGACGAGGATACCCTTGGAGGTCATTTATCGTGCAAAGGCCTACGGGAGTTTTCTCACCAGATATCATGGCCACGTTAAACAGATGTCTCCGCTCGACCTGATCGAATTCGATTTGAAGGACGATGCCCTGGGCGACCCGTTGATAACTCCTCAGGCCATAGTCAAGCTTGGGATCACGAGCTCGTCGGAACTTCAACAAATAGAGGCGACGACCCGTAAAGTTGCCTCGATTGTGTCGAAGGCGCTTGCTGCCCGTGGACTCGAGGTGATCGACATGAAACTCGAGTTCGGACGGATCAACGGCAAACTATTGTTGGTGGACGAACTCAGCGGCGATACCATGCGCGTCTACGATTTGGCCCAGAAGAAGTTGATAGATCAAGTGGAACTGGCCGGCAAGCTCGGCCTCAAATGAGCTCCTTGATCTCCTCTTCCGAAATTTCTCTGTACCCCCTCTCGTCTATCGCCGCAACGACTATCTTGTCACCGGTCGCCGCGTCTCGCTCGATCGCGGTTTTTATGGACTGCGCCGCCAATTTGAGGCCATCGCCGAGCTCCATATCGTCGCGGTAGTTCTGCTCGAGCACGCCGTACGCGACTGTTGAGCCTGTACCCGCACTGGCGAACTTTTCCTCCTCGAGTTTCCCTCCGATCGGGTCAAGGAAAAACAGGTGGGGAGCATCATCATCAACGCCTGAAAGTATGCCAGCGACGATATATGGGAAAACACGGCGCCCATGCAACAGGTTCGACGCCACCTGTGCCAAGCTCTTAGCAGATATCGGCCGCTCGTGGTTGAGGCGGTAAAGGTTTGCCTCTGCCTTGAGCAGGTTCACCAAGCTCTGGACATCGCCCGAGCTACCCGAGATCGCTGCACCTATGCGATCCTCGAGCTGGAATATCTTGCGCACCCGCTTGCTCAGCACGAGGTAGTAGGCTGCACCCCTCGTGTCGGACGCGAGGGCGATCCCATCTCTGCATCGAATGCCGACGACGGTTCCTGTGAAGCCGTACATGTTATCAAACCTAATTTGGACATCTCCTATAAAACTTCATCGCCGCAGGAGGACAGCTACAACAACTATCGTTGAACCTGCTATCACCGCGATTAGCGCAAGCAGCAGGGTGTTTATCGCCTCCCCCGGCGGCGCTGAAACTGTGACGCTTACCAATACTTGATCTTCGGCCAAGAAAGTCCCGTACGAGGAATCGTAGATCACGCTGACTTTGAGAGGGCTATTTTCCACTTCCGCCTTAACTCCGACATCAAAACTTACCGTCTGTTGGGCACCTCCTGTTAAACTGCTTATGTCCCTCGCGGGTGGGACCTCGAAATAATTAACATCCACAGATAGCTCTACCCTCAGATTCGCGACGGTTTGCAGTCCGATGTTTTTGACGGTTACCGAGAATTTCTTTACATTATCCTGCGTCCCTCCTCCGGCGAGCTCAGCTTCGACGGCCACCTCACGGGTTATCCTGCCCGTGTATTCGAATTTGAGGTTCGGATTTGGCCCAGCCGCATCGTAGCTCCACGTAACCCCACTGCCGGGAACCGTTACTCGGCCGTCCTTCACCATGTTTTTGCCATCGCTGGTCTGCTGGACGAGGTGATCGTTGCTGAGCTCCCCGAACTGGCCTTGATGGAGTGGCCAAGTTAAGTCGACCGGAGCCCATCCGACGTTCGGCAAATAAATGAGGGCGAACGCGTGCCCCATGCGCTCGAGGTTTTCATCCCCGGGGCTGTAGCTGTAACCAGAGACAAATTTTGCCGGTATGCCTGCAGCGCGGCAGAGGGCGATGAAAAGGTTTGTGAATTCGGTGCAGTCCCCACTCCGATGATCGTATGCCCAAACGGCGCCGTGCTCTTCCAACTGCTCTTGATAAGTTAAATAATCCTTCACGAAGTCGAAGATCCCCCTGGCCTTAAGGTAAAAGTTTGGCTGTCCCGCGGTCAGTTCAACCGCCTTTTCAATTATCACTTGGTTATCGCTCTCCCAGAGGTTGGCAATAGGTTCTGTGTACACGAGGAAGTCGGCCGGGACGTTTCCTTGAACCATATTTGGGTCGACTGGTTCCACCTTGTCCACCCTTATTGTTTGAGTAACGGTGATCGTCTTCGACTCATCAGGGGGTATCGTGCCCAAGGAGATCCGCGTGATCCGATTGTCTTCGGTACTTAAGATATCAGGGCTAACAGGGACGCCGTCGACAATAATCTGCTCCATCAGCACATGCTGGCCTACATGGCCTGAGCGATTGTCAAAGATGAGGATGGTTGCAAAGACATCCTTCGCAGCGTTTGTGCTGTAGTTTTGGAGCCGGTGTGTTTCCTCGATCGTATAAACAACGGATTTGGTGGGCTGGGAAGCTGCTACGGGATGTGCGAGCAAGGTGAGCATGAGCAATACGAGTATCAACGGCACGCGCAATCGAACACCCTTCAACTTTGTTTTTGCCTTATAAACCGCCTCCGGCCAAGTGCGCGATGGGTAGATGTCGGAAAAGGTCGTGACGAGGCTGAGTTTGCTCTGCTCTCTAACAGGTTTAGCTGCACTTTATGTCGCAGCGGCAAATACGCGCCCGACCGTCACCGCGATCGCCAGCCTGAACGACGATTTCATAGGCACCAAGGTGATGATCTCCGGTCGGCTCATCGACCTGTACGAGCATATCGACGGTCACCTGTTCATGAAGCTAAAGGACGACTCCGGCGGCGTGATCTCGGTGCCCGTATTCGCCAGCGTGCGATCGCAGCTGAAGGAGAGCATCGAACTGCTCGATGTGGTACAAGTCACCGGTTCGGTTAAGAAATACCAAGACGAGCTCGAGGTCATCCCAGATAAGGCAAGCGACCTACGTATCGTCCACGCCCCGGCCACGCGGATCTCAAGCCTGAGGGAGAACCAGATCGGCGAGCTCGTCAAAGTTGAGGGCGTGGTCGCGGAGCGGGCGATAGTGGGCAAGGGCAGCCTGATCCTGACACTGCGCGACGATGGCGGCCAGTTGCCCGTCTTCGTCCCAGCTTCGGTGGTCAAAGACGGGTTCCCGGAGGTGCACGTTGGTTACACCGTTCGCGTGGATGGCTGGCTTCAGCTGTACAACGACAACATGGAGATCCAGCTGAAGGACGCGAGCAATATCCGCATCATCGAGGCGGCGTGATGCTCGATGTGCTCGCCTATGCGCTGCTGGGCATAGGCCTAGGCGTCTTCACGGGCCTGGTGCCGGGCATTCACGTCAACAACCTGACGCCTATGCTCGCCGCGCTCGCGCTGAGTTCATCGCTTTCCCCAATGTGCTTGGCAGCTGCGATCGTGGCGATGTCGCTCGTCAACACCTTCATCAGCTACATCCCCTCGACCTTTCTTGGGGCTCCTGAGGAGGGTACGGAGCTCTCCGTGCTGCCCGCGCACCGCCTCCTGCTCGAAGGGCACGGTTACGAGGCGGTCAAGCTCACGGCGTTCGGCTGCTTGGCCTCGCTCATGCTCAGCGCTGTTCTACTATGGCCGCTCTTGCTCGCCATAACCCCCGCTTACGGGCTCATCCAACCCCAAATGCATTGGTTGCTCATCGCAGTCGTAGCGATAATGATCGCGCTCGAGCGCTCCAAGGCAGGCATCCTCTGGGCGGTCGCGATCTTCTTCCTCTCCGGCCTGCTCGGCCTGCTCGCGCTCGATACAAACTTGTGCAGTGGCGATGTCGCGCTCATGCCCTTGCTCTCCGGGCTCTTCGGCATCAGCGTGCTTCTGCCGAGCGTCTTCAGCAAGAGCGGCTTGCCAAAGCAGAAGGTCGAAGATAAACCCCTCGAGCTTCGCCCCAATTTTCGCCCACTCTGTGCTGGCACGGCAGCTGGCATTCTCACTGGAGTCATCCCCGGCATAGGACCATCGCAGGGCACGGTGCTCGCCCAGCTGGTTACTCGATCGAAAGGCGCCAAAGAGTTCCTAGTGGCGGTGAGCGGGGTGAACACATCCAAGGCTCTTTTCTCCTTCGTGGCGCTTTATGCGATAGGCAGACCCAGGAGCGGGGCAGCTGTCGCGGTCGGGCAGATCATGGAAGTCGGGCTCAGGGAACTCGTCTTCCTGATCGGGGTTGCCCTCTTCGCAGGCGGGATCGCGGCCGTGCTCCAGCTGCAGCTCGGCAAGCTAGCCGCCAAGCACATAGGCAGGATGCCCTACCGCGCCACGTGCATCGCGGTCATGGTTAGCATAATCGGGCTGACGATCTGGTACTCGGGCTTGATTGGGCTGCCCATACTCGCGACGGCTACCACGATCGGCTTGCTGCCAGCGACGACTGGAATCAAAAGGACGCATTGCATGGGGGTCATAATGTTGCCCTGCATTTTGTACTTTGCCGGGCTGAAGGATGTGGTGATATCAGCTATTGGATTATGATATCTAGCAAGGGAGATTAGGCCTCCCGATCCAACATGGAGGATAGTTTCATAAGCGGCTTAAACCGTCCGTTTGCACGTTAACAGGGGAAAAAGTGAGGAAATCCCAAAAACGTCCCGAACGCTGCCCCGACTGTGGAACTTGGCTCTCCGAGGGTAGGCTTCATGTTGTTGGTCTCGATGGCAAAATCATATGTCCTACACGGCTTGCTGCTGGGGATGAATTCGAAGCACGACGGGATGACGCGCAAAGAAGAAAGAAAGAGTGAATAGGGAAACATAACTCGTAACCTATCACGTAAATTGATCGTACAAGCGAGAGAGATAGTTGAACTATACTTCATAACTAAGTTGTTGTTTTGTAGGTGTCACTGTTTAAAAAATCGCAAATCGGAAAGTGGTTTATAACGCTGCCTCAACGGCCATTCCAGGTCAAGTCCGGCCACGGGGTCGAACGGCTCGAAGCCCGGCTTGATGAATCGTGGATACGCTCTCATGCTCCTCAACCTCATTAGGATACGATCGCTTAAACAAAGATGAAAATATCACATCTCAGGGTGGTAACTTCGCATGATGCTTTTGGTTAAGAAATTTTTCAAATAATGGAAATCGCGGGCCGGCTTTAAAACAGGTGGAAGTGGCGATCACCTGGAGATTGGAAAGGAGGCACCAGCGAGGACCGCCGGACCGACCCGCGTTTAAAACCTGCGAACGACCCGTTTAAGCCACTTATGAAACTATCCTCTAGATTTATCCTCCACCCCATTTCCCCTTTGCCCTTTACGCGCCGCCCAGGAGGCTGAAAGTGGGATCGAAACCCACTTAGAGGGGCGGCGCGCGGCCCGTAGGTCAACTCTCCATAGGCGACCTACGGATTGCCTATGTGTATATGTGTTTAACACATTTAAAAAGGGATGATAAGCCCTTTGCACGCCGCCGAGGTGAAGTTCCTCAATACCTCACGAGGGCGGCGCGCGGCCCGCAGGACACCTCAACTCGCTGAGCGAGAAGGCAGGCCTGCGGATTACCACAGCGATTTAAGCGCCAAGGGCTTAAATGGCTTCTAAAGCCATCCCACTTTTTGTTTAAACCGTGAATAGATGTCCTCGCCCCAAGCTATCGTCTAATGAATGCAGCTAAGGAGACAATGACAAGCGCTCCACCAAGGGTCAGCAGGGTAAACCTCGACAGGGAAGTCAGCCCAACACTGGTGATGGCTTGAATCAACATTAAAATTCCAAGTACCAGGATCACCGGCATGAGTATCACAATACTCGACTTGGTCTTGAACAAGCGACTAAGGTCCTCTTCGATCAACATGAAGTACGTGAGGATGAGCGCAGCCCCAAGCGCAATCGATGCACCATCTCGCGCGCTTACCGGCACGGGCGTCGCGCCTTCGAACAGTAAGGCCATGCCCAAAAGGAGGGCAATGACCGCCAGCCCGATTTTGCCAGCTCCCATCATCTCGCCGCTTAATAGGTGTATGTATAACTACTTTTAGAGCAATCCCTTTTCGATGCGTATGAGGGTAGCAGCCCTTTGTTCAGGAGGCAAGGACTCGACGTATGCTCTCTGGTTGGCAATGCAACAGAGGCACAAAATCGAGTGTGCAGTTGCGATGATCCCGAGGCGAGAGGATTCCTGGATGTTCCACCGCCCAAATATCCAGCTCATCGACTTGTTTGCCAAGTGCGCTGGGCTTCCTCTAATAAAAACTGAAACGAGTGGTGAGAAAGAAAAGGAGCTTGGAGACTTGAAGCTAGTGTTGCAGGAGCTGGACATCGAGGGGGTCGTCAGCGGGGCAATCGCTTCCAAATATCAGAGGAGCCGCATCGACAACATATGCGACGAGCTCGGCTTGACATCCATAACTCCACTTTGGGGGCTGGAGCCGGTGAAGCTATTGCGCGAAATGATCAATTCGAGTTTTGAAATAATCATCACGAGCGCCTCAGCCCAAGGGTTCGATGAGAGCTGGCTCGGCAGGAAGCTCGATGAGGAAACATTGCGAGATCTGGTCGAGCTTAACCGAAGGTATAAGGTCAGCGTGAGCGGTGAGGGGGGCGAGTATGAATCGCTCGTCCTGGACGCACCATTTTTCCGGAAACGAATCGAGATCCCCGAGGCCGAGCGAATTTGGAGGGGCGACAGCGGTTACCTGCTCATTAGAAAAGCTGTGCTCAAGGATAAATCGGGGCTGAGCAAAAGTCGTGGCTGATAGGATGGTCACCGCAATCGTCTACTCCGATAAGTATCTCGAGCACGATCTAGGTCCGGGGCATCCCGAGCGGCCCGAGCGCTTAAGGGCCATCGTCGAGGCGCTGAGGCAAGCGGGTTACTGGTCATCGCCAAATGTTCAGGTGATGGAGCCAGAGCCGGCAGGGCGAGATGACATCGAGCTGGTTCATGACCCTGAATATGTCGAACTCATCGAGAAGCTGAGCAGGTTCAGGAGGCCGCTGGATGGGGACACACCCGTCAATGCTAACACCTTCGAGCTCGCGCTGCTGGCCGCCGGTGGGACCATCAAAGCCGGCAGATTAGTAATGTCAGATAAAGCGAAGAATGCCTTTGCCTTGGTCCGACCGCCCGGACATCATGCCGGCAGAGCTTTCGGAGGAGGCTTCTGCTATTTCAACAATTTGGCGATAATGGTCGAGCGCCTCAAGCGCGAGTTTAAGCTCAAGCGAATCTTCGTGTTCGACTTCGACGCCCACCACGGCAACGGCACACAGGATATATTTTACGACGATCCCAGCGTGCTCTACATGTCCCTGCATCAGGATGGGCGAACGCTTTACCCGGGCACGGGCTTCATCGACGAGATCGGATCGGGTAAGGGTGAGGGTTACAAGGTTAACGTGCCCATGCCCCCTGGAAGTTCGGACGACGAATATGCCGGTGTGATGCAGGAACTATTCGTCCCTCTCACGGAGTCATTTAAACCTGAACTGTTCGCCGTCTCGGTCGGCATGGACGCATATGCTGATGATCCCCTAACCCAATTGGAACTCTCGGCGGATGCTTATGGATGGCTGACGCGATATGTCGTGGATCAGGCGGAGAAACTTTGCCGTGGGCGGGCCGTGCTGGTGCTCGAGGGCGGTTATGCATTGGATGCCCTGGCTGACGCGGCGGTCAAAATTGTAAAAGTCCTAACGGGCGAAAGGCCAGCCCTGCCTACCAGATCCCGACGCCTGAACATAATCGACGAACTCAAACGTAGGCTGGCTAGCTACTGGAGTTTCTGATATGCCGCTAAATCTTTAACATCCGCCGTAAATCAACCCTTGGCGAGACTATGGATGAAATCCTGAAAGCGGTTCTCAAACGCGTCAAGCCGGGGGAGGCTGAACGCAAGCGCCTGAAAAAAGTTGCCGACATGCTCATCGAGCGGGTCAATCGCGCCTGCGACGAGCTGAACGTGCCAGCTAGGGCCATGCTGGTTGGCTCGGCTGCTAGGAACACCTGGCTCCGCTCAGAGCGCGACATAGACATCTTCATCCTTTTCCCGGAGGACCTGCCCCGCGAGGAGCTCGAGAAAAAGGGGCTGGCGGTAGCGAGGAAAGTGGCTGGAAAGAGGGGCAAGGAGCAGTTTGCGGAGCACCCCTATGTCACGTCCGAGTTTGAGGGCTTCGAGGTCGACTTGGTACCATGCTACGATGTTGCCGATGCAGGCAAGATCAAGAGCGCGGTCGACCGCACACCCCATCACAATCGCTACGTTGGCGAGCGGCTCACGCCCGAGCTGGCGGACGAGGTGCTACTCCTGAAGCAGTTCATGTTTGGAACTGGAACTTATGGGGCGGAGCTTAAAGTGCAGGGCTTCTCCGGCTACCTCTGCGAGCTCCTGATCTTACATTATCTATCTTTTAAGGAGGCGATAAATGCCGCGAGCAAATGGGCACCAGGTTCAATCATCGACCTAGAGGGCAGCTATCCAGACCAAGCCGAGGTCAAGGCTCTTTTCGAGGGACAGCCGCTGATCGTCATTGACCCGGTGGATACAAATCGCAATGTGGCTGCAGCCGTTTCCATGCAGAACTTCGCCACGTTCGTCAGGGCATGTCAGGATTTCATGCGGGAGTCGAATATGCGATTTTTCTTCCCGAGGCGAGTTAAACTGTTAAGCAAAAGAGATGTGGAAAGGATCTTGAGGCGGCGTGGGACTCGCCTCTTTTGCGTTGCGTTCAAGTCGCCGGATATCGTGCCCGACATACTCTACCCTCAACTACGTAAGACGGAACGAGCTCTCGTGAAAGGGCTTGAGCGCTCCGGATTCGAGGTGCTTCGAAGCGATGTGTGGGCGAATGATAAGTCAATTATTTTGCTCGAGTTGGATATAGCTGAGTTGCCTATGGTACAAGCTCACGTCGGTCCGCCGATCAAGGTCGATGTCGGTGATTTCGTCCAAACGCATCTGAGGTCTAAACGAAAATTTGCAGGACCATTCCTAGACAGCTCCGGTAGGCTTGCATTTGAGGTGAAGCGCAGGCAGACCGATGCGAGGCGAGCTTTGGAGCAGGCATTGGTCGAGCGGACGGCCTTCGGCAGACATGTTGCGGAAGCTCTGGCGAAGGGCTACAAGATCCATGAAGGAAGACAGGTTGCAAGGTTGTGCGGCGATAGAAAAATCGGCGAGTTTATTTCCGAGTACTTAACTCGTTGTTTACCTTGGTATCGTTAGCTCAAGTTTCATGAGATCGGCCTAGCTCGATGCGCGCAAGCGTGCTATAGACCGGCCCCTTTGAGGTCAGCATGCTCTGCTTTAACTCGACTGCTTGTGCGCGCGTGACGCCGAACTCCATGTTGCCCATTTCCTTGATCGACGCTGCGAGCTGCTCCTTACGATGCGCCGTCTTAACCCGGGCCAATGTCAGGTGGGGCACGAAATCTCGCTCAGGTGAAAAGCCTAGCTTCTGGAGCTCCCGATCGATGTTTCGCTGGATGGCAATGACAATATCCCGGCCATCTGCGACACCCGACCAGATCACCCGCATGTAGCGCAAGTTCGGAAAGACCCCAATTCCTCGAACGGCCATGTCAAATGGCTGTACGCCTCCAGCCGCCGCGCGCAGGGCA
>Ga0315306_10001808_pt1 | contig 10158 bp, 10 predicted proteins | sample TDP1_MG_FD_203803 | JGI IMG/M metagenome (GOLD analysis project Ga0315306, IMG submission 203803) | Freshwater sediment microbial communities from Lake Towuti, South Sulawesi, Indonesia - TDP1 | ecosystem: Environmental > Aquatic > Freshwater > Lake > Sediment | place: Indonesia: South Sulawesi... | reverse complement strand
AATATCTTTGTCCCCCTTTCTGCTGGCCCAGACCCGATTTTCTCCACGATGGTGCAAAGTGCTACTTTTTTCCCTTCCTTGAGGAATTTAGAGGCCTGTTCGAAAATGTCCGTTGGGCTAGACATCCAACCACCAAGCCCTCACTTCTTCTCCACAGCTAGGGGTAAAAGATTAATACTCATCCTTTATACAAACCTTCGATATACCAACAAGGAGACCATGGAGATGGCTGAGGGGCAAAAGCGCTCGGCGTTACCGCCTAAAGAAAGTGTCAAGGGATTTGAGGAAATTCATCTTTGAAACCAAAGTTAGGGTCGGAGGATGAGCATGGCGAAAAAGATTGTGTTAATTGAGGACCTACCCCTTAAAACTTGTGTAGGCTGTCGGACATGTGAGCTCGCATGCTCCTTCGAGCACGATGAAACGTTCAATCCAAAGAAATCCCGCATCCGCATAGCTCGAAAGGGGCCAGCCATAAGTTACCCAGTCGTCTGCGTCCAGTGCCTAAATGCACCCTGTATGGAGGCCTGTCCCACCAAAGCTATCGTGCGCAATTCCAAGACTAACGCAGTGGTGGTCCGTGAAGATCTGTGCAATGGCTGTGGTGCCTGCATTCCGAGTTGCCCGTTCGACGCCATCTTCATGCATCCCGAGAAAAACATAGCGATCAAATGTGACCTCTGTGGTGGCCGCCCCGCCTGCATTAAATATTGCCCCCAGCATGTCCTCCGATATACTGAACAGGGGGGTTAGAATGCAATTCAAGTATTCAGGTTATACTGGCAAATATCTCCGGGTCGACCTCACCCGCGGAAAGGTCTCCGAGGTTCCAACCGAGGAATGGCGCGCCAGCCTCTACCTAGGTGGGAATGGATTTGGCACCAAGATCTTATGGGATGAAATCCCAATGGGCACCGATCCATTCAGCCCCGATAACAGGCTCATCTTCGCCACAGGTCCGCTGACGGGCACCATATGGCCCACGGCAGGGCGGCTGGAGGTGATAGGCAAGAGCCCCCTCACGGGAATTTACGGGGATGCCAATTCGGGCGGGCACTTTGCCCCCGAGCTCAAGTATGCGGGCTACGACATGATTATCTTCCAGGGCCGAAGCGAGAAGCCTGTTTACCTCTGGGTCGAGGAGAACAGTGCAGAACTTTGCGATGCTTCCCACCTGTGGGGAAAGACAACTTGGGAGACCGAAAGGGCCGTTCATCAGGACCACGGCGATGATCAAATAAAAGTCGCGAGCATCGGGCCGGCCGGGGAAAACAAGGTCCGCTTCGCCTCGATCGTGACTACCGGTAGGGCAGCTGCGAGGACGGGTCAAGGTGCAATCATGGGTAGTAAAAAACTCAAGTGCATCGCTGCTCGGGGGACAAAAGATGTCAAGGTCGCGAGCGATGAATTTTACGATTACGCTTACAAAATCCACCGACAAATCCTCGCAAATGAGTACACCCCGAACACGTCCCGCTACGGCACTCCTGGACTGGTCACCCTGATGAACGAGATCGGGCGATTTCCAACGAAAAACTTCCAGAGGGGGGACTTCGAGCATGCCAACGAGATCTCAGCTGAGGTCATCGAAAAGGACTTCTTGGTCAGGCGGACTGGGTGCTTTGCTTGCCCGATAGGGTGCGGCCGAGCCGCTGAGGTCAGGAAGGGCCCGTACAAGGGCACCTACACAGAAGGAGTAGAGTACGAAACTATCAATGCACTTGGAGCTCGGGCTTGGAACAGGGACATGGCCTCCATCCTCAAGGGTGATTTCTTATGCGATTCGTACGGCCTCGATACGATTTCGACTGGCGGTGCCATCGCGTTCGCCATCGAGTGCTTCGAGAATGGCATCATCACCAAGAAAGACACTGGCGGCTTGGAGTTCAAGTGGGGAGATCCAGAGGTAGTGCTCCAACTCATAGAAAAAATTGCCCGGAGGGAAGGGATCGGCGACGTGCTGGCGGATGGGGTGAGGAGGGCCGCCCAGAAGTTCGGCAAGGGGGCTGATTACTACGCAATTCACGTCAAGGGGATGGAGACCTCGGCCCAGGACCCTCGCGCCCAGCAGTCCTACATCTTGGCCCATATCACGAGCACCCGGGGAGCTGACCACCTCAAGGGCTTCCCGTGCATAGACGAGAGCGGCTACGTGGACGCGGCGGTCGAGAGGTACGGAAGGCAGTACCTTCCGGAGATAGTCGATGGAGTTTCTACAAAGTACAAGCCCATGGTGGTGAAGGACGGGGAGGAGCTCGGGGCGATAGCCGACAGCGCGATAGTCTGCAAGTTCGGGACGCAGTTTCCACCATGTTACTACTGGCCCGAGCTGGCGAGGGGGATAGGCTTGGCCACGGGGATTAAGCTCGACGTCGCTGAACTCAAGAAGATCGGGGAGCGAATTTACAACCTTCAGCGATGCTTCAACGTCCGAGAGGGGATCAGCCGTAAGGACGACACACAGCCCAAACGGATATTGGTCGAGAGCGGGAGCGGCAGGGCGAAGGGCTACTCCGCTGGCCCGTTGCAAGACCCGATGCTGGATGAGTACTACGAGCTGAGGGGATGGGACAGGGAAACCGGCTGGCCCACTCGGGAGAAACTCGGGGAATTGGACCTTAAGGATGTAGCTGACGCTCTGGAAAAAATGGGTAGGCTTCCTAAACGTCAAAAGAAGAAAGACCGATAGATTATCAGATGAAAGGATAACTGAGCAACGATTTGTAAAGGCGATTTCCACCGGGCCCACTGCACTGAAAATTTTAAAGGGAGGTGCCGTTGGAGAAGTTCGCAGCGTCTTTGAGCGCGCGAGCCCCTTAAACCAGCGAGAGGGCGAGGTAACTTATCCCAAGCGCAAAAATTGGGATATACACGTACAAAATCTCTTTGCGTTTGAGGATTACCCCACACGAAGCCACGATTGCCGACACATTAAAGATGAGGGCGCCGGTGGACCTGTAACCTGAGGACTCACTTAATGCGGCCGCAGCCTCCAGTGCTCCTTCGTAATCGTCGTAATACGATTGTGCTTTATTTTCTTCATTTTCCGCCACGCCAATATAGAAATTTGACATCGCTAACGACATATCACCAAGGTTCTCTAAATAGCGCTTCACAATCTCGTTATCCTCCTTCTCAGCGTACGCGTAGTACATCCCTGCCTGCGTCAGATAAGTTTGCACTTGGACCCGCGCAGTGGATGCTTCCGTCGAGGACTCCAAACGTAATATCATAAAACCAAGAGCTGCCGTTTTGCGATCGGTCGCCCCGCTACCTGCCTTACCGGAGGAGATCCAGCTCACCGCTGCAAAAAACGAGGCTAATGTGGCGAGTATCGCAGCAATGCTGGTTATGCTTAATCTGCTTTTTGATCTCTTCGCCATCTAAGACCGATTTCATAGATACTAAAGAAAGATGTTTAAAGTTTTTGTTCATAGAGTCGCCTAGGGTAAAACGAGAGGGGCGAAAGCGTTCCACAACATGTGGGAGAGGATTGCAGCCGCTATGTAAACCTCCGCGAGAATTACAGCTCGACGCCCCTTTCCGACCACCATGGATCGAACCCCCAGCGCGAACACCATCGTTTCGAGCGCATGCATGGGGGCTGTTATTGGGCGGTAGATGCTCGGCTGCGCTAGCCCCTCGCCGACACCGAAGACGAGGCCTCCCAAGAACCCGCAGGTGGCTACCGCGCGCCGGGATTTCAGCAACCTCCTGCGCTTGAGGGCGAGCACGTAGATGCCGCCCGCCTTCAGGAATTCCTCGTAGAATGGGGCTGCGGAGACCGCTATCGCGTGCTCGGGTATGGCCCCGGAGAGGATTTCGTAAATCCCACCTGCCGCGACGAGGGCGAGGAGGCCGAAGGAGATCCCAAGCAGGCCCGAAATAAGGTATACCCTGCTGGTCGGGATTCGCTTCGGGAGGCGGGAGTGGAAGAACCCGATGAATGCGATGAAAAAAATCACTGCCATGGGGCCCTGCGCTGGCGGGTAGGAACTGCCGATCGCAGCAGCGGCGATCGCGAGGGTGAGCCAAGCGAGGGCTCTGGGGTTCATTTTTATCATATAATCAAATCCTGATGGTTAGTGAAATCGGTCGTCCACTTACTCCGAGATTTGCGACATTACCTCATCCAAAATGCCCTTAACACTCATAAAAGCTTGTGCTAAATTAAGTCCAAAATTATTTAAGACCGAAAAGGCACGTTTTGCATGTGTGGTTGTATGCCCGAAAAAATGCCGCCTGGCCTTGCATCTAGAGTTGCGGTGAGCATCGTGGTCGGACTCTGTTGGCTGCTTTTCCTAGTGATCCACTTAGCGTTCTACGCGGAGGGTTTTAACATTTACAAGAATCTGGCGATCATACTTGCATCGATCCTCGTTGTGGCCGCGATACTCGCCCCGGTGTGGGTCCACTGGGGGATGAAGTACGGGCCCCGCTACGCCAGGGAATGGGAGCGCCCCCCACGGAGAAGGCCCAGACGAAGAAAGTAAGTTTACGGTTTAAATTAATTTCTTTAGCGAGCTGCTCTCGGCGACGGCCCTTCCACCCTTTATCACATAGCGTCGGTCCGCTTGCCTGCAGATCGCATCCTTCGGAGATTTGGCATCTAAGATGACGATATCCGCTCGCTTGCCCACCGCCACGCCATACTCATCGAGGACCCCGAGCGTTCGAGCTGCATTCGTCGTCATCATCTTGAACACGGTTTCGATCTCAGCAGGCGTCGTCAGTTGAGCCGCATGTGCAGTTATGAGCGCGACCTCGAGCAAGTCAGCGCGCCCGAATGGGTAGAAGGCATCGTTGACACAATCCTGCCCAAATGTTACATTCACGCCTGCCACGAGCAACTCCTTGACCCGGGTGATGCCTCGGCGTATGGGCTGCTTGTCCTCCCGACCTTGAATTACTAAGTTCGTCGCAGGGTTCGTGATCATGTTGATGTCCGCCAGCTTCACCTTGCGTATGACCTCTCGCGCGTACTCGTCCGGGTAAGCCGCGAGCGCACATGTGTGGCCGGCGGTAACTCGCCCCTGGTAGCCCTCCGCGATCGTCTTCTCAGCCAGATACTCGAGCGACCTTGAGTTCGGGTTATCGGTTTCATCGACGTGCATGTCTATGTCGGCATCGAATTCCCGCGCGATGTCGAACGCGATGTCGATGTGGTGCTTCGCCTCATCGTGAGAGCGCTCGTGGTGGGGCATGCCTCCTACTAGATCAGCTCCAAGCTCCATCGCTTTCCGCATGAGCTCCTCTGTACCTGGGTCGCGAATGATTCCCTCCTGGGGGAAGGCCACGATTTGAAGGTCCATGAGGCCTTTAAAGACCTTGCGCGTGGCGAGCAGACCCTTCAAGGGCATCAGTCCTCCGATGGTGTCGACGTCGACGTGCGTGCGCATACGCGTCGTCCCGTTGAGCGCTGCCATCCGGATGACCTCTCCCGCGCGGCGCTTGATGTCAGCAACTGTGTACCTGCGCTTTCGCTCCCAGATAAGCTCGATCGCCTCCCGAAGCGTCCCAGAGACGTTGGGGCGAAGCGCGTCTGCAATTAAAACTTTGTCGAGGTGGATGTGGGGATCTATGAAGGCTGGAGAGACTAACATACCCTTCGCGTCGATGGTCTTCCGAGCGCGCTTCGTTATCTTTCCCATCTTTACGATCTTGCCTGCCTCGATGCCTATGTCCTCCAGACCTTTTTTGCCGACTATCCGGGCGTTTCGGATCAGCAGGTCCATTTGTATCCCCTGGGTTCAGCGTTAAAATTCTGTCTTAACTTATTAAGAATGATGTTAAAATCTATGGATAGGGCTAGCATCATTCGGGCACCTTTGGACTGTTTTAAAAGGAGCTCGTGGCTCTGAACAAAACCTGAATTCAAAATAACTTAAGTTTTTACCTTTCTAATCCTAGTTAAAGATGGTCTGATGAAAAAAATCATTATCCTCTTATCGATCGTCCTAATCTTGTCCATTTTTGGAGCGGGATACTTGGCCAGCAGGCCGATGGGCGGCCTTATGTGGGGCTGCGAGCCAGTTGCCGAACTTCCTGAAAATGAAAACGTGTATGAAATGTCCACAAACGAGCTTAAAATGTATTCTCACCTCGAGGAAGCCATTAGAAGCGGGCGCTGGATGTTAAACCCGCCGGATGAAAAGACCTCTGAAATCATTTACGATTACCACTTCATCAAAGTGGATAACGGACTTTACTCCGTCCAATGGGGATGGTGGGATGCAGGTACGCCCTCGATTCTTGTGCTAATTCTTTTCGTGATTTCGATCCTTAGCGCCTACATGGTCTTCCGCTTATTTTGCCCCAAATTTTAGATGCCCTTGGTTGAAGAGGTCGGAGCCACGTACTAAAAATTCCCAAAAATTCTGGAGGGGTTTAAGTCTTTGAACCCATTTCAAAGATGAACTTACTCCCGATGTCGGGCGCGAGTATCGCCTCTTCATGAGCTCTTGAATGGGATTTATCCCCAAATTTATTTTTTCCCACCAAGTTTCATCGACAGCTTTTCCCTCAAATCTCTTCCATCTTTAAATTCGATCAAAACAGCGCCGGGTAAACCCTTGACCATCCACGAAAGCCTGGTTCCCTGCCGATAAACGCAGATCACCCTCTTTCCTAAGGTGTGCGCCAACATGACCTCCATGCCCACGCCGAGGCTTGGTGTAGATACATCCGCGATGATCGTATCACATCTCCTCACGGCGTTCGTGTCGCGCTCAAATACTCCAGCTGCATTCAGCCCCCCGTTCGGGTCTTCCCTGAGGACCCAAGGTGAAATCAGCTCATGACCAGATGATTTAATGAACCCCGCAATTTCCAGAGCAGTTCGCGTATCCCGGTTGGCAATTATCGGCACCGACAGGTAGATCTTCTTGACCATCCGAGCAACTCCATCTTAGGGCGACACCATCACTTTCCTCGACAATCTAAATGCCAGCCATCCGAGGGCAAATGCTGGGGCGAGAAATAGGATCCCTAATCCAAGCAATTCTGAAGATGTATAAGCGTAACGATGTATCCGATCTATTATAAAACCAGCGACTATGATGGTTGCTGTGCCATTTTGTACGAGAAGGACTTTGGAAAATGCGGAGGAAGGGAGGTAGAACACCGCAATACTCATAAGTAATGCGATGAGGAAAAACGCGGCTACAATTAATCCCTGCACTACTGTTGTCTGGGCCCATCCAAGCGATTCTAGTGCTGCAAATTGAGTTACTACGCCAAATCCAGATGCCAAAATCCCTAACCCCCAGAGCCCTCCCCTATTTCTTGCAAAGTAAACTAATGTTGAAAATAATATGAAAAGGAGAAAACCAAGTGTCGGAGATGTCCTGAAATGATACGATTCCAAGGTAGCCGCTATTGTGACTAAACCGAAAAACGCCCCCACAGGATCCATAACGGGTGACAAAGATCGGTTTATGAACGAGAGGACGCATGCGATCAAAGTTGCGCATGCGGATGATAAAACTAACACTTCCCAAAATATATTTTTTAGAAAAAGATCCGCGAACCAGATTAAATTTATGAAGAATGCGCTGAAGAAGAAGGCCCCGCTTATCAAAAGACTGGCCATCAATGCGTTTCGTTTCACTTGGGCTATATAATCCTTCCCGGATGTTTGTAAGGTCGCAAATTTTCGTGCCATGATTGCTGAGAGGTACATAAACAAAAATCCAAAAGCAGCAAACGCGACCAACAGCGAGGCCAAAAATGTTTTATCATACATTCCTTCCATAAACCAATAGGTCAACATTAGATTTGCAAGGATTAAGGCAGTACCAGTTTGAATTTTAAACGCATTTTTGATGGCATTCTTAACTGATACAGCTAGGTATCCAAAAACGAAGGCAAAAACGACGTAAATAAAGACCAATAATCCAACGTCAGGACTCTTAAATGGTTCCATCAGAAATGGAAGACTCCCGAGAGCCAAAATACCTGAAGTATATGTGAAATATTTGACTGGTCCAATGCTGACAATTTTGAGTAGGAAAAGCCCTAGCAGGAAGCAACACCACATCAAAAAAATTCCACCCTCTGGCCTCGGGTGGTAACCAGAGAGACTAGCTGCAAGAAATAACATAAACGTTAGGAATACCGTGAAAGCCGATAAAAAACCGGAAACAATTTTCATCAAGACAGCTTCTAATAAACCCAGGTATCCAAGAATTATCAAAGCTAACGGAATAAGGACGAGTAGGCCGCCGAGGCCGATGCCGAGAGACTCCCCCACGGCTATAGTGACGTAGAAACCGCCGATGATCCCAAGGATTAAGGCTATTTGAATTGCGAGCACAATTCTCAAATCGAATTTTAACCGCTTTGTCCAATCGCTCAACTTAGCTCTTATGCTAACTTGTTTCTTCATTCCTATCTCTTTTCCCTCAGAGATTTGGACACCAATGCCGCTTTCGGGACTTCTTCTTCGTCCTATCAATTTTTGCCAAAATTTTGACGGCCTCTATCGCCACCTCGGCGCTCGCCATCTCTCCAGCGCCTGCCTTGAACTCCCCGGTCACACGATTCGCGAAGACCGCGCACACGCTGCCCGCCCGCAGACCGTATACCCCGGCGATCGTGAAGAGGGCAGCAGTTTCCATCTCGAAGTTGAGCACTCGAGCTGCCTGAAGGTCAGAGACGATATCTTTCAAATATGATTGAGTGTAGCCCTTCAAACCCGGCCTGCCCTGCCCAGTGTAAAATGAGTCCGTCGACGCAGTTATGCCGACGTGGTAGCGATGGCCCAGCTCCTCAGCAGCTTGAATGAGCGCGAGCAGGACCTCGTAATTACTGATCGCAGGATATTCAGGCCTCACGTACTGCTTGCTCGTCCCCTCGAGCCTCACTGCCCCGCTCGAGATCACCAAATCACCTACTTTGACATCCCGCTGGATTCCCCCACTGCTCCCAACCCTGACGAAGGTGTCCGCCCCTATCGCCGCGAGCTCCTCCACAGCTATAGCTAAGCTAGGGCTCCCTATGCCGCTTGAGATCGCGCTGATCGGCACCCCGCCCACATTACCTGTAAAAGTGCGGTATTCCCGATGATGTGCCACCTCCTTGGCCTTATCCCAAAGGCTCGCGATCTTGGGCACCCGCTCAGGGTCGCCTGGGATTAGCACGTAGCGCGCCACCTCGCCGGGGGCGCACGCGATGTGGTATTGGCGCTTCTCCTTCGTCGCAGGCCGTTCCGCCGAGACGATCTTCATGAGGTCACCCATGAGCGGTTTGATGGTATCCTGTTAATAAACATCGGCGAGGTTACCTCTGAAGCCCCTTCACGGCAGCCATTAGGGCTTTAACGCGCTTTTCATCGACGGGGTTATCCACAACTCCGCCCGCTTTGAGGCTGGTCCCGACTATCGCGCCATCTGCATGCTTCAACAACTTGGCGATGTTTTCCTTGTCGATACCGCTTCCGACGAGAACTGGTCTGTCAGGGACTGCCTTCTTCACCTTCATCAGGTCCTCTAGCTTCGGCTCGATGCCCGTCCTCGGCCCCGTAACTATCAAGGCATCCGCAAGTCCCCTGTAAGCCGCGTCCATGGCGGACTCCTCGATCGGCCTCGGAGTTAGAAGTGCTCCATGCTTCACGTGGACATCCGCAAAGATCTTGATCTCCTCGGCTCCCAAGCGGCGGCGGTACCTGATCAACTCCGGTGCGCATGCCTCGATGATGCCCTGGTCGCCAACGATCGCCTCCGTGAAGACGTTTACGCGGATGAACTTTCCGCCCGCGGCATACGCTATTGCCAGTGCCGCCTTAGCATCGTTCCTGAGCACGTTGATGCCGATGGGAGCCTCTACCGCGTCTATCACTTCTTTGGCTATCGACGCCATCGCTGAAATCGTCTCCGGGCCGACGTTCGCCTTCAAATACGGGGCATCCCCAAAATTCTCTATTATCAGGCCGTCGATGCCTCCAACCCTCAAAGCTTTGGCATCTCGAAGGGCACGCTCCGCGATATCGTGAAGATTTCGGCCATCGTATCTGGGGGAGCCGGGCAACGGGGGGAGATGGACCATGCCCACGATGGGTTTCTCAACCTCGAAAGGCTCCATCAGATCTCCTCCTGAAACCCTTTGATGTTAAGGTTTATTACATAAAATAACGATGCACGATGAGCGGTTTGAGCCGCT
>Ga0315306_10001807_pt1 | contig 10159 bp, 7 predicted proteins | sample TDP1_MG_FD_203803 | JGI IMG/M metagenome (GOLD analysis project Ga0315306, IMG submission 203803) | Freshwater sediment microbial communities from Lake Towuti, South Sulawesi, Indonesia - TDP1 | ecosystem: Environmental > Aquatic > Freshwater > Lake > Sediment | place: Indonesia: South Sulawesi... | reverse complement strand
CACGCCCATAGGCAAACCTTACTGGAAGGTAAGGTGTACTCCGACGGAGGTTGGCGAGTACACATTCTATGCCACGTTAGAGGATGACGGTCAAATCATTGAAACAGACCGCCTAACGTTCAACGTTTCCTCCTCAGATAATCGGGGGTTTGTGAGGATCAGTAACAGAGACCATAGGTTCTTCCAGTTTGACGACGACAGCTCCTTTTTCTTCATAGGCCACGATGTCTGCTGGTTCGGTTCTAAAGGCACCTACGATTATGATACATGGTTCTCATCAATGAACCTTAATGGCGAAAAGATTACCAGAATATGGATGGCTCCATGGGCTTTCGGCATCGAATGGAAAGGGCTCGGAGATTACGACATGGCAGAAGCTTGGCGTCTCGATTACGTTCTCGAGAAAGCCAGAGAGAAGGACATATACGTACTTCTCTGCCTCATGAACCATGGACAGCTGCAATCCGGAGGCCTAACAGGGCAGTTTAATGACAACCCCTACAACGCAGTGAGAGGAGGACCATTGGCGAGGCCGGAGGATTTCTGGAGGGATGAAACAGCATTAGATCTATTCAAGAGGCGACTGAGATACATTGTTTCTAGGTGGGGTTACAGCCCCCATGTCTTGGCATGGGAACTTTGGAACGAGGTCGAGCTTACAGACAACTACAACTTTGAGCAGGTCGCTGAATGGCACGATTTAATGGCTCAATACTTGGTGCAGGTTGATCCATACAGACATCTCATAACCACAAGTTCTGATCCCCGTTTCGGAGGGCTAGACTCAATGGACATCCTAACAGTGCACAGATATGGCCCAGCAGGCTTTCTCGACATAGGGGGAGCAATGCACAGCATGGTCAATGGGCTGCTAGAAAGTTACCAGAAACCTGTGTTAGTTTCAGAATTCGGTGCCGACTGGAGATGGTTCGATGACCCGTACACTACTAAGGACGAGGAAGGGGTTCAAATTCACAACGGCATATGGTCCTCCGTCCACTCCGGCTCAGCAAGCTCAGCAATGCTGTGGTGGTGGGATAACTATGTACACCCATATGATCTTTACTATCACTTCAAAGCCCTGAGCAAGTACCTTGAGGGCATCGAGCCTGACCGATCTGCGTTTAGAAACCTCAAAGTGAGGCTTGTCTCGCCTGACGAGATTAGCCTCGGAGACCTTTGTGATATCACTGTGTATCCAAGCCTAGGTTGGGCTAGACCGGAAGCCAATATGTTCGAAGTAGATCTCTATGGGCACATTACAAATCTTTCGCAGCTCAGCGGTTTTGTTCATGGCGGATATCATCCTGACCTTAGAAACAACCCCACCTTCATAGTTGAACTCCCGTATAATGGTGAGGTGGTCGTACATGTGAATTCAGTAGCCAATTCCGGTGCTGTGCTGCAGGTCTATGTTGATGGCTCTCTGGTTAACTCCACTCCCTTGTCTGATAAAGACGGCAAGAACGACGACTCTGTCAACGAGTATAACATGGACGTGAGAGTCCCTATACCGCTAGGCAGACACGAGGTAAAACTTGACAATTCAGGTAACGACTGGTTCACGTATGACTACGTAAAATTCACAAATGCTGTCTTGAAGGTCAGTAAAGCCAGAGTCATGGGTCTGGGCAACGAGACCTTCGCGATAGCTTGGATCCAGAACAAGGATCATACATGGTGGAACGTTGTCAACAAAGTACCGGTTGAACCTCTGAGACTGATCAGCATGGAGTTTGAGGGCTTTCAAAGCGGTGAGTATGTTGTTGAGTGGTGGAACCCGTATAGCGGAGGGATAACGAGCAGGGAAAGCGTCCTAGTGACCGATGGCAGGATTTTGTTATCTGTCAGCAATTTGGAAAAGGATACTGCTGTCAAGTTTTACGTCAAGAGATAGATAGGAAAGACGGCGAAATCTAGGCTGGACCGGCTGTTCTAAAATATAGTATTATATAAGCTAGCCTTCCCAGTATACTTGAAGGGTTGAGGAAAGAGTTGATCAAGATCATAGTCTCCGTTGCCGCAGCCATAGCCTTAGGAGTTCTACTTATGCTTATGCCGATAATGGTGTATACAAGTGATTTGGTAAGCACAGAGGTTACGTCACAGTGGCTCGGGGAACAAAGTGACCGAGGACTTCCAACTGGAGAAAATGCATCTACACTTAAGTTGGCAGAAGGTTTGGACACGTTTGAAGCCGCCCAGACATACGGGACAATGGATGCTGGACCCTCGCCCTTCCCCTCAAGCCTCTTCCACATGTTGCTGGTGGCGGCTACAGGCATGGTCGCCGCAATAGGAGTCTCAATGTTCCTCAAGAGAAAGATGAAACGCTTCTGAAACTCGTCTTCGTCATCGACACAAGCACTTACTCAACCAAAACATTGGGCAACGCTGAGAGCTTCTGACACTCATGCGTTGGGTATGAGTTTAAATGCAACCAAACATAGAGGTGTCAAGGATGTCTCGCATGAGAGACAGCGTGGAGACCGTGAGTAGCGAGAGGAGCTTGCCAGAAAAAGCTACATCAACCACGCGAATTACTATAGTCAACTGGCTTGAAGAGAACAACGATCAGATTACCGCCTTGTTTCCGTCCGAGGTCAACTTCTTTCCCCTTATCGGGGGCAGTTTAGTTGAGGGCTTAATGACGCGTGGAAGTGATATTGACTTTTGTATGATTATAGATGGCATGGGAAGGAAATGGGACACTGGCAAGCTAGAGTTAAGTTTTAAACATTCAATGTCAGAGTTGGACAATCAACTCAGGCAGATGGGACTCAGCGGTATATGCCGCGTCGGACGTAGGATAAGAAACGCAGACAGGTTTTTGGAACTTCACAGATGCCGTGAGTCAAAAGCTGCCATGATGCGGACAGGTGCTTTGCTCAATTATGTCCTCTCATGCCAGCTGTTAGACATGGAGCCCTATGACAACGATCTCAACGTGACCTTTGCCACAGACTTGGAGTTGCTCAGTCTGAAGAAACGACTATATCAGAGCTATCATGAGACACTTGGCTACACCCATATTCCTGTGCTACCTTACCTGCTCAAACATCCAGGTGGCTACACGCCGAGGAGAGTGTTTGAACAGATTCAGCTTGCCGTGAACAATGTTCTCTTGGTCAAAGGCAATATAGACAAGATCCAGGGAACCTTGGAGGCCAAGGTCTCAGAGGTGGTCAACAGTACGGAGAAGGAAAGTGCTCCAACTCCATGCACCGAAAAAAAAGAGAAGTTCAGTGAAGCAATTGAACTTTTCAGAGAACTGAAACAGCGGACAGCAATCGATAGAAACCTTCATGGTAAAAGCTTCTGTCAGCTCAGGTCAAAGGGATACGTGGATAGGGCTCAATGGGAACACGTAAGGTGGCTCACAGAGTACACTCTTAAGCTTGCTTCAGGTCTCACAGATATGGTGGGCTTATAACTTGTGCCCGATCTTCTTCTCTTTAGAACAATGAAGGCTACTGCCATTGTGAGGGCAATCGCTCTAGACCTTAGTGAGAACTCACGATAATCTTTTAAGTAAGGAGTCATCTGCTTTCGTCTATTGTTCTGATCGGAGGTTTACAGTCGTACAGATGTTGCCTAGGGAACGTTTCTTTTCAGCGGTCGATCTGAAGGAGCCTGACATAGTGCCGATAACCGACCTAGGTCTCGATCCGCCAATAATAGAAGCCATAACGGGTGAAAGCCTCGGCGGGTTCAGCCTCATAGCAGGCTCCGAAAAGAACCCTTGGGAAGCGTCGATCAGAAACAGGATAGCATTATCTAGAGCCTGCTTAAGACTTGGCTTCGATGCGATACCAGCAATAAGCGATTATTCACTCTGCAGCAGAGCCTACAGACCGAAGTTCATCTCGGAGACTAGGTTCATCGATGAATGGGGAAGGATACTCGACTCGAGGCGGGAGACTAAGACGACTTGGTGGGTCGGCGGAACTGTCCAGACAGAAGAAGACATGGTGAATTATGTCCCTCCAGACCCGGAAGAGGAAGGCATGTTCGAGATGGTTGAGTGTGTCCTTAGGCTCTTGGGAGACGAAGATGTTGCAGTGGTCTGTCAGGGACATGCTGGCTGGCACATGTCTTTCCAAGTCAGAGGCGGAATAGACAAGCTACTTATAGACATGTATCGGAGACCGAATGTCGCACATAAGTTCTTAGATAAGATTGCCAAGACCTGCCTCGGCATGGTTAGGCTTATGCTTGACGGCGGCGTAGAAGTAGCCTTCATAACAGATGATTATGCTGACGTTCATTGTCCCTTGATGAGCATGAAGCAGTTCAGGGAGTTTGAGCTTCCAAACATTCGCAGGGTCATCGCGTTGGCTGAGAAAAGAGGCGTCCCGGTTCTGAAGCATACGGATGGCAACATCTACCCGATATTGGATGACATGGTTGAGGCTGGAATCCGCGGCATCCACCCGATAGAGCCAGGAGTTATGGACTTGGCTGATGTTAAGACGAGGTATGGAGACAGGGTCTGCATTGTCGGAAATGTCGACTGCCGATACGTTCTGCCCTTCGGAACAGAGGATGATGTCAGGAGAGACGTGAGGAGATGTATAGACGCCGCAGCTAGAGGCGGAGGATACATTCTTGCATCAAGCAACTCGTTGCACGCAAACTGCAAAGTCGAAAACATTTACACAATGGTAGACGAAGCGAGAAGATATGGGAAGTACCCGCTTTGAATTTAACTGTATCCTAATATGTCTTTGAGGTCGAATCTAAAAGGAGTCTTGGCATATTATTGGACATCCCTCATTCCATACCAAGTATAGCGCCAATATTGACCTGGCAATTGTCTCGAAAAGATTATGCCATCCAGCTTTAATGAGTCTGAGTTTGACTGATCCTTGAGCCCCCATAGAAAGAGGTGATTGACTCCCGGAAACTCATTTATGCATTCAGACCGCCTAAAGAGGTTTCGGGCGATTGTAATGAGGGAGCTGAAAAGACCAAATATCTTGTACTGCACTAACAGGTTTTCTCCAGTAAGTGATATGCGAAAAGAATTAAAGGTCTGACGCGCAGATTAACTGGCAAGGTGTCTGGCATGCCTCTTCTAGACGCGATCTTTAGAAGAAGAAGCATAAGGCGATACAAGAGTGAACCCGTCCCTGAACAAGTCATGAAAAACATACTTGAAGCAGGTAGGCTTGCGCCCTCTGCAAATAACGCCCAACCCTGGCACTTTATCGTGGTTACAGACCCTAAGCTGAAACATGCACTTTCACAAGGGAAGTATAATTGGTTCGTCAAGGACTCAGCCTTCGCTGTGGTTGGTTGTAGAGAAAAAAACAACAAGTGGTCAACTATAGACACGACAATCGCGCTGGAGAACATGGTTATCGCAGCTAAGGCTCAGAGGGTAGGGTCATGCTGGGTCGGAGACTTTAAAGAAAACGAGGTGAAGAAATTGTTAGGAATCCCTGACAATCTTAAAATCATCTGCCTAATCACCTTCGGTTATCCAGCAGAGAAACCGCGCCCTCGTAGCATGAAGAGCCTAGAAGAGATCGTTCATTACAATAAGTTCTGAAACGGGCCTAGTCCCACCATTCCTTCTTCAAGGGCATGGCAATTACTTCTCTGACCTCAAGTTTCTTGGATGAGGACCTACTGAAAGCTTCTTTTGTGGATGTTGCCCTAGCGACTATTGCCGTGTCCGCCCCTTCCCCAGTTCCCGCAACCCCTATGACATCCCTATAGGGTTTCAAAACCCCTTTGTCGACGGCTATCAAAATTACTTCCACAGCAACTTTGAAGCCTTGACCCAGAACATAAAGCGTGTTCCTTACATCGTCCATGCCCTTAGTATGGAGAGGTAGGTGTGTCCCGTCGACCGCGACACCCCCCAGCTTAGTTATCTTCTCTTTAAGCTTAGGGCTCATCTTCTCGTGAGACACCGCTATCACCTCAGCTTTGCCCTTCAATGCTTCTACGAATTTGGCGCCAGTGTTGCCTGAGGTGCTAGCGACGACGACCGTCTCAACATGGTCCTTTTCCACCCGCCTAGAAACCGCATCGATCACGTCATCCGTGTTCCCGGGACCAGGCTCCACAAAGTACGTTGTGGCTCTTTCAAACTTCGTCACAGAACCACCAGTACTTAATCTTCAGGGCAACCTTTAAAGGCTTACTCTTGTACTGTCTTCAGACTTGACTTTCTCCCGGATGTCCTAACTTTGCTCCAACTCGAGTAGGGGTCAAACGAACTATGTCCCCTTCGGTCATAAGCCGGTGCAAAGACATGTAGTGCAATCACGATCAAACCCGCTGCCCACAAAAAGAAAACCTTAATTAGGCTTTGAGTTTGTAACTAGAGAGATTCAGCCTTGAACCATCAATGGCATACCAAGACAGAAGAAGAAACGCTCGGTACGCTTGAGACTAGCCTAAATGGCTTAAGCAGCGAGGAAGGTAAGCATCGTCTTATCCAGTACGGGCCCAACAAGCTGATAGAGAAGGGAGGAGTAAGTCCCCTCAGGATTTTCCTAGGCCAGTTCAAGGACATATTCGTCTTAATGCTGATCGCCGCCATCGCGATCTCTCTCCTTATCACCTTCACCAAGGCTGAAGCCCCAACCTTAGAGGACTACGCCGATTCAGCCACAATAGGCGTGATCGTCGCCCTAAATTCCGTCGTAGGCTTCATCCAAGAATACCGATCAGAGAAAGCTATCGAAGCCATGAGGAAGATGACCGCGCCAAAGGCCAGGGTACTGCGAGAAGGAAAAGAAACAGTCATCCCAGCCGAAGAGATAGTTCCTGGAGACATTCTACTACTTGAGACAGGAGACCGAGTCGCTGCTGATGCCCATCTTTTGGAAGTTGTCGACCTGAAAACTGATGAGGCCATTCTTACGGGGGAATCTACACCCGTCGATAAGACGATAGGAGCCCTCCCTGCGGACACCCCTATAACCGATAGAAAGAATATGGTTTTCATGGCCACCCACATCATCTATGGCCGGGGAAAGGCTGTTGTAACCTCCACTGGCATGTCAACCGAATTCGGTAAGATCGCTGAAATGGTCCAAGCGATAGAAGAGGAGGAAACACCCCTTCAAGCCAAATTGGGCAAATTTGGAAAGAAGTTAGGAATAATTGTTGTGGTTGTTTGTGTGGCTATTTTCATACTAGAAGTGTTCGAACTTGCAAGATTAGGAAGACCGATAGGCATACGGGCTCTCGAAGATAGTTTCTTCACAGCCGTTGCTCTGGCAGTTTCAGCTGTTCCAGAGGGACTTCCAGCTGTTGTCACGGTTACTTTAGCATTGGGTGCAAGAGAGCTTGCTAAAAGAAACTCCATCATAAGAAGGCTGTCATCAGCAGAGACCCTTGGAGCCGTAACCGTGATATGCTCCGATAAGACCGGAACGTTGACGAAGGGCGAAATGACCGTCCGCAGAATACATGTGAATGGCGTGACTGTCGAGGTTACAGGGGTAGGATACGAGGCTCAAGGAGATTTCTTCATAAACAAAGTAAAAATCAATGCCAAAGAGAACCCAGAACTTGACCTCTTGCTCCGCGCTGCAACGCTATGCACGAACGCCAGCTACGATGGGAAGAACGTGATTGGGGATACAACTGAAGGCGCCCTCATCGTTGCAGGAGCGAAGGCTGGCCTCATAAAGGAAAGCCTTGAGAAGGAGTATCCGCGCATTCACGAGGTTCCATTCACATCTGAAAGGAAGATGATGACCACCATCCACAAAACTTCTGAAGGAAGACTGTTGGCCTTCGTGAAAGGTGCTCCTGAAGTTCTTCTTAACCAATGTACGCACATATTAGAAAATGAAAAAAGTAAAAAATTAAGCGGCAAGAAGAAGAATTTCATCCTTAAAATTAACGAGGATCTGGCAAACGAGGCTCTTAGAGTACTGGGCATTGCCTATAGGGAACTGAACGGCACTGAGGTCGAAGATTTTGACAATAAAACGACAAACGAGCAGATAGAGAGCGGACTTGTCTTCCTAGGATTGACCGGCATGATTGACGCTCCAAGAGAAGAGGCGAAGACAGCTAATCAGCTCTGCCAGAAGGCGGGAATCAAGACAGTCATGATCACGGGTGACCACCGGCTCACAGCAATCGCTGTAGCCAAAGAACTCGGAATGATGCAGGAGAGAGTCATGGCTTTAACTGGCAAGGAACTCGACGACCTCAGCGACGAAGAGTTCGAGAAGATCGTTGAGGATGTCGTAGTCTACGCCCGAGTTTCTCCTGAACACAAGCTCCGCATAGTCAGAGCCTTAAAAAAGAAGGGTCATATAGTCGCCATGACAGGTGACGGCGTGAACGATGCTCCCGCGCTTAAGCAGTCTGACATTGGCGTGGCGATGGGCATCACTGGAACCGATGTAACTAAAGAGGCAGCGGACATGGTGTTGGCGGACGACAACTTTGCGACGATAGTCAGGGCCGTTGAAGGCGGTCGGAAAATATACGACAACATCAGAAAGTTTGCCTTCTTCCTTCTCAGAAGTAACTTCGATGAGCTCCTTGTCATCGGAAGCTTCGCCCTTCTAGGTTTAGAGCTTCCCCTTACCGCCGGAATGATCCTATGGATAAACTTGATGACAGACGGCGCGCCAGCGCTAGCCTTGAGCCAAGATCCTGCGGCTGACGATGTCATGGATCGTCCTCCGAAAGACCCGAATGAGGGGATTTTACATGGGAGATTCGCGTCTATATTAGCTACTTTTGTCACACAGTTCCTCGGGACGGCCGTTCTGTTTTATATTTCATACTACATCTGGGGAGAGCCACTGGAGGAAGCGAGGACCATCGCGTTTATACAGGCTACCATACAGGAACTCGTTGTTGTCTGGAACTGTCGCTCGGAGAAGAAGAACGCCTTCAGAGTTGGATTCACAAATAATAAGTACCTACTATACGCCGTGGTCTTTTCGGCAGCCATAACCTTCATTATACCCTACACAGGACCTTTGTTCGGCTTCCCATTGTTCGACACAGCGCCAATGACACTTCAAGACTGGGCGATTGTAATACCGTTCGCTTTGTCAGGCTTCCTTATCTTGCCTGAGGTTTTATACGACCGGAAAGTTTTCAGTTGGAGCTGAAGAAAGAACCTTGGCCCGTGTGAATTACATTTTTCCCAACCGCTTCTTAGGAAGAGACGATTGCCGCTCATACTCATAGATCAGCCGGGAGGTCACAGTCCAAGCCTCCAGCATTTCTGGGTCTATGCATATGGTTTCGTTCGCCAGGTTTCTGGTCGCCTTTGAGAAGTGACCAGCCGGGAAGCCGCCTATGATCGCCGCCAAGTTATTTTCGCCTTTCAGTCTAGTTACAGCTTCCTCAAGCGTGGAAGGTTTGCCGGTTCGGCTAAAGGCGACTACGTAACTAGGCTTCACTACTTCTATCAGTTCTGGCAGGGGTTTCCTTTCAAGAACCAATAAAATCCTTCCTTCAGGTGGAACTCTGCCTGATTTGAAGAGCTGTTCCATAAGCCCAATGAAACGGTTGTAGTTCTTTGGCAATCTTGTCTCAGGAGCGACCGAGATTACATAATCGCAAAACGTGTGAACATAAACCCTTAGGAGACCTTCCTTGTTGAGCGGTGAACCCAGTGCCTCGAGCAGGCTGAAATGAACAATGTCCGGTCTCCCCCTTTTCAGGCTCTCTTCGATTGTCTTCATTGCTGCATGATGATACGACCTGTCAAGTATGATATATTCAGGAGGCATCCTCTTTTTTTCCGAATGACGCCTAATCGCCGGGTTTCCTCTTAGTTCAAAGGGAACCGTTTCAAGCGCAGACTCTGCAAACATCAAGTTTAACATCCTTCCACCCTTGGAAACGTGTGTAAGCCGACCTATACTAGAACCTAGGAATATTGTAAAGCTAAAATAGGCTTATGACATAAAGGGCATAGGCATCGACCGATCATGTGCGCCTTTGACGGTGTTGAGCTTGAAGGCTGTGCTCTTTGATCTTGGAGGCACTCTGATAATAACGGCGCCGGTTCCTGAGATTTTTAGGAGAATACTCGCTGCCCACGGTATTCACAAGCCCTTAGAAAAGATCGCCTCGGCTTTTCGAAGAGCTGAAGAAGAGGTGGAGCTTAATTATACATTATCATATGTCGAGTTCTGGAGACTCTTCAACCGAAAAA
>Ga0315306_10001806_pt1 | contig 10162 bp, 7 predicted proteins | sample TDP1_MG_FD_203803 | JGI IMG/M metagenome (GOLD analysis project Ga0315306, IMG submission 203803) | Freshwater sediment microbial communities from Lake Towuti, South Sulawesi, Indonesia - TDP1 | ecosystem: Environmental > Aquatic > Freshwater > Lake > Sediment | place: Indonesia: South Sulawesi... | reverse complement strand
CGCAGTCCCCCCCCCAAGGGGATTCACCCGAAATATGGGGTGAGTCTCTCCCGGCCCACTTCTCCTCAAACAAGAGGAATAGCATCTCAGAGCCTGTGCACCGGTCTCCCCCAGGAGATACAGATCCCGTGTACAGAATTTCGGTCCAATAGCAGGTAGGGACGGTATATGGTTTTGAACCCATTTGGGCATGAGTCCCACCGGGCCCACCTCTGCCTGAACCCAACATCCCTGCGAGCAGCTTTGCCCTTGGGCCGCAGACATAATCGAGGCCCGACCGACGAGCAACCAAACGTACGTCGCATTCGGTGAGGGGCACCCCTGGGAAGGACAGACCTGCCGTCGCGACTGACCCAGAGGAGAGGAGCCCGTCTGGCCCCCCCCAGACCATACTGGGTCAGACCCGGTTTAAAGTAGATTTCACCGCGAGGAGCAACTGTAGGGTTAACCCTACCACCCTTACGCATGGTGAAAGGCGCTATTAACGCACCTCTCCCGGCAGAGCTGTGGAGAAGCCCCGGGCATAACCGCTACTTGTAGGCTACTCCGCGCCACGTTCCGGAGCCGGGCTGGGACTGCACTGGTGTAGGGCTCAATCTCCGTAGACCGACTTGCTCTATTCGAGGACTAGGGCGTCTAGGAGGCGTCTTTCAGTCACTATGCCTATCAGCCTTCCACTCTTCATGACGGCTAATCTTCGCACGTTCTTCTCTCGCATGAGTTTCAACGCGTCTCCTAGGTTCTTGTTAACCTCAATGCTCGTGATGGGGGAGGTCATAACCTCCCTCGCCAGCGTCCTGGCAGGGTCCTTCCCAGCCTTGACAACTCTCTGCAGGATATCCCTCTCTGTTATGATACCGACCGGCAAGCCCCCACTCTCGACAACTACGGCTCCAACATCGAAAGTCAGCATTCGATCGATAACCGTCGATACAGAGTCAGAGAAGAGCGCGGTCAGCGGAGGAGACCTCATCACACGCTCAACGGCGGCGTCATACCGTAGAGACATCGATCTCCTACTCCAGAACGTAGTTTTCGGTCTTGCTATTTATCACTTACGTCCTCCCCCTACGAGTCTGCGGCGTCGAAGGGCTAGGTCAAAGCTTTAAGCTGGCGGCGTTACTGCGTCACGTCAGAGGGCGAGTTACAGTTTGGTCAAGGTGGCGTTGATCGGCGCAGGAAGCCACGTCTTCGCTAGGCGGCTGATCACGGACCTCCTATCGTACCCGGAGCTACGAGATAGCACGATCAGCCTGATGGACCTAGACGTTGAGAGACTGGGTCTGATGACGAGCTTCACTAGGAAGCTCGTCGATCAATGGGGTTTTGTGACGAAGATAGAGTCTACGACGGACCGGCGGGCCGCGTTGGAGAACGCGGACTACGTGGTCGTCTCGATCCGCGTAGGAGGCATGGCTGCGAACAAGCTGGACATCGAGATACCGGCTAAGTACGGGGTGAAGCAGGGGATCGGAGACACCCTTGGGCCCGGCGGGGTCTTCTATGCTCTACGCCATATCCCCGTGATGCTGGACATATGCCACGATATGGAGGAACTCTGCCCAGACGCGTGGCTGATCAACTACACGAACCCGATGGCGATGATCTGCTGGGCGTTGAACGATTACAGCCACGTGAAGAACGTCGGGCTCTGCCACAGCGTTCAAGGCACAGCCGCCGAGCTGGCTAGGTACATTGGCGCTCCGTACGATGAGGTAACCTACTGGGTGGCGGGGATAAACCACATGGCGTGGTTCCTCGAGTTTCAGTGGCGTGGCCGAGACGCTTATCCGCTCCTCTGGGAGGCCTTCAAGGACCCGGCTGTTTACTCGCGGCCCGACGCTCACTGGGCTGGGCCGGACATCGTCCGCGTCGAGATGTTCAAGGCGCTAGGCTACTTCAACACGGAGTCGACCCAGCACCTTTCGGAGTACGTGCCTTACTTCAGGAAGAGGCCTGAGCTCTTTGAGAGGTTCAGGCTGACCGTTGCCTTTGACATGACCGAGGAGCGAGAGGCCGGGAGAAGGCGGCAGGACGACGAGTTGAAGCATCAGCTAGAGAGCGACGCGAAGATAGAACTCCAACTGAGCCGGGAGTACTGCTCGTACATCGTCCACTCGATAGAGACGGATTCGCCGCGCCGCATCAACGGAAACGTGAGGAACCAGGGGCTGATCACGAACCTCCCGCAGGGATGCTGCGTTGAGGTCCCGATCCTGGTTGACGGAACAGGCCTGAGGCCCTGTTACGTCGGCGACCTACCGCCGCAATGCGCAGCCCTAAACCGGACGAACATCAACGTTCACGAACTCGGTGTCAAAGCGGCCGTTGAGAAGAGCAAGAGGCTTGCCTTCCAAGCGGTCCTCCTGGACCCGCTGACCGGCGCGCTCTTGACGATAGACGAGACCCAGAAGATGGTTAACGAACTGTTCGAGGCTGAGGCAGGATACCTTCCAGGGTTCAAATGAGAAGCGCTTTAGCAGCGATACCGCCGCCTGAGGTAGAGGCCACCTCGTCTAGGCGCGAGGAGATCAGTCTTTCTACCTCAGCTTCAGGTTTGGCTCTTGCCCCGCCTCTTCACCTGCCAGGCCACGACCACCACGGCGGCCACAACAACAACGGCGGCGGCGATGTACATCCACGGGATCTCCTCGCCGAGCGGCGGCTTTAGGCTCAGCCCCTCGTAGGTCATCCCCATCGCTTGGACTGAAGGCACGCATGCTCCAAAGGTCTCTATCCCCTGGTTCCTAGCCATGTTCAAGGCCTCGATCACGACATCTTGGTCGGCTGAGACCTTGTGCAGGCCTTCAGGTATGGTCGCCACACCATTAGCGGGGAGCTTAAGCTGTACGTCATCTACGGTCACAACGGTCTCGACGCGGCTGAAGAGGTAGGTTTCGCCCACAGGGACTTGGATGTACGCCGTCTGGCCTCCTTTGAGACCTGCGAAGGCTACGCCTCCCGTTTCATCGTCGCTCTTGTGCATCAGCAAGACGGGGCGGTTGCTTTCAGCGATCACGTGAAGTGCGTCCACTTGGAAGGCCTGGCTGGTCGCCGCGGGAACGTCCACATCGAGGGCCTTCTTCCTGTAATCGATGCTGACTATGCTGACCTTCAGGTCGTCTGCGCCCGCGGCTACAAGCCTCACTCTTGGGTCGTACGTCTGCGTCTCCTCTTTGGCTATCCATGAGCCGTGGAAGCGCGTGCCCAGGAAGCTCCCTTGGACAGAGGGGAAGAACAGCGAGCGTTCCACGTAGAAGGTCTCTACCATGATCCTGCCTGTGGAGACGATGTCGTAGACATGGAAGACCTTCAACTGTACCTCCCGGACCTGGTTCGCCGAGAGCTTGAACTCTGCCAGCTTCGACCCGTTCTCGTAGACCGTGACCTCGCTGTCTTCAAGGGCATAGACCGCGTAGGCGAAGCCGGGAGGCACCGTGTCAATGTAGTACTCTTTGACGCCTCGCAAGGATAAGAAGATGAACTCCTTCCCAACGAAGCCGCCCTCCGTGCTAGTCATGAACGCTGAGCCTGTGGCCTCACCCTTCTCCATCCGGACGCCACCCATCAACGTCACCGTCACAACCTTATCGGAGACGACCTTGAAGAAGGTCCCGTTCGGAAGATACACGAGAACGTTGTCAAGCTTGTTCATTGAAAACTCCCGGACCAGAGACATGCCTGGCATCGTGTAGACCTTCACCGCTGTGCCGTCGTGGTTCCCTGTAATGGCCAGTATTCCGCGTGTCGAGATGCTTTCGTTCCCGACCAAGATCCCCCTCGGCGGGATAGCCGCGCCATAGGCTCCTAAGGGCGGGGGAGCCCGCCATATCCGAGGCGGAACATAGCCGTAGTAAGCGTACTCTTCAGGGCTGGCCGACGCGTACGTCAAGCACGAGAAGCCTAAGACCCATCCTTGAAGGAGGAAAGAGGCGATGATGGAAGCGACAGATACCGCAGAGAGTACCGCCCAAGCCTTTCTCCTCTTAAGAACCGCAAGGCGCTGGAAAGAACTCACCCCCAATCTTGGCAACTAGTTCCCCCGGCTTCCTTCTTAAGAGTTTCCAGGATGTTGGAAACCCTGCATACTCGTGGAGGGAGCGGCGCCATCTCGGGGATTGGCCGCAAAGAAGATATGCTTAGGCCACGGACACACTCAAAGGGGATTGTCAGGTTGTTCCCCTGCACTCGCCTTGCTGTGATAGCTCTGGCATCAATGGTCTGCTTCTCAGCCGCAGTTGTCCCGCTTAGCGCCTTCGTTCATGCAGCTGATGCGGAGTACACGTACTACGGCTGGATTCCGCGCGACATATGGGACATGGCGATAGCTGTGATGGCGGGGCATGATGTGGGCGAATGGATGCTAGACGTGGACTCGGTCAGAACCTACGCTACGGCTGTGGTCATAGGCAACCATGACTCCACCAGTGTAAGGGTCTACACGCTACCGGACAAGAGCCTCGTCAAAGAGTTCACGGTCAACAAGCTTGAGAACGTTCAGGTGCGGCTTTCGAACGGCACCTTCTTCAAGGCGGTCTCTAACAAGCCTGTCACCGTGATGCTCATGGGCGGCAGGAACGTAGAGGCGGGCACCCACCTGACGACGACCTTCCTCACGAGCACTGATGGAAGCTACGCGGGGAAGGAGTTCATCCTTCTCGCCGTTCAATCTGGCCAGCTACCATGGGGTTTCCCCGGGCTACCGTACCGATTGTACGCTCTCCAAGACAGCGATGTATCTGTCCAAGACGCAGAGGGAAAGGTGGTCGCCTCCCTCAAGGTCTCAGTGAACAAGGTCCATGAGTTTTCGGTAACCCCGTCGAATATCTACAGGCTTACCTCAACGGGCTATGTGATGCTTCAGATGTTCTTCCTAGGTTGGTTATACCCAGACCGCCCCTGGTACCCGTCGGGCACATGCTTCTACCCCGCGGTGAAAGGCGGCTTTGCAGGAACCACCTTCTACGGCAGCGGGATCGACCCCAAAGGCTACGTCGAGGTCTGGGGCATATTCCAGCCGCCTCAGTTCATAGCGAGCAGCGTCGAGGAATCGAAGCTAGCCATACTGGACATCGAGAACAGAAGGAAGCTCGCAGACCTCACGGTCCCATCGATGGGAGACGCCGCCTTCGAAGGAAAGGTACCCTACCTGATTCTGGAAAGCGACAAGCCGGTCTTAGCCCTGCTGAGGTACATTGGGATGTCGTACGCAGGCCTAGCGGCAGGACAGACCTCGAGGGTCTATGTGCCCGCGGACGGTGTCTTTGCCGGTGAAGCCTACATCTTCACGTACAAGGAGACCGTTGTGACCGTCGATGATGTGATGACGAGGCTTCCACCTGACGGAGTGATGCCGTTACGCGCAGGCTTCCACAAGGTGTCTACGACAGAGAACATCCTGCTACAGGTAGCGAATTGGCCTGCGCCCTCCGCTGAACGCTACTCAAGGCTGGGGAAGGTCCCAGAGTTCATGAGGTTAAGCGACTTCGCCGTCTGCGTGCCTAGCGTCGAATCCCTCAGCATCACCCACGGAGACCTAACGGTCAAGCCTCTTCTTGAGACCGGTATTCCATGGATGTACATCGCCGCCGCTGTCGTCCCAATCCTAGTAGTCCTAGCATGGCTGATGATGAGGAGAAGAAAGCCTGCGCAGAGCCAGCCCAACGTGTAAGGAAGCAGTCCTAGAGGAGACACCTGCCGACTTAGAGAAGATGCCAGCTCGTCTAGGTCTTGCTCCTCCGGCTTCGGAGGAACCTAAGCGCCTCCCGGCCAAGTCGAGGAAGCCTACAATCTCAGCGGCTTTCTGGCTTCCTTCACGCGTCTAGCTCAGGTGGCCTTAGAGCTAGGGCGTTGTTCTTGGAAGGCTCTCCTCCGGGCCTCTTGTTCCTCCTGTTCGCGGATCCAGTCGGGTTTGCTGACTTCGCTGATCCGCGTCAGCGCCTCAGTCGGCGGGCTATGGTTGACTACGTCGATGTTCTCTTCTAGCTGTTCTAGCTGAGAGGCTCCTATGATCGGCGAGGTGATCGCGGGGTTTGCCAGGAGCCAGGCGAGGCTGAGCTGGCTCATCGACATCCCGGTCTCCTTGCTGAGCCTCTCAAGCTCCTGTAGTATCGCTTGGTTGCGCGGCGTAAAGTTATGGCTGATCCATTCCGGGCGGAGTTGGCCTCGGCTTCCCTCCGGCGCTGGCTTATCCGGCTGGTACTTGCCTGTGAGGAAGCCTCCGGCGAGGGGACTGTAAGGTATGACGCCGATCCCTTCCTCGATGCAGAGCGGGAGAAGCTCGCGTTCAATCTCTCTGTCGATCATGTTGTAACGTGGCTGGACGCTTATGAAGGGCTCTAGGTCGTTTGCGTCGCAGGTCCGGAGGGCCTTCTCGAGCTGCCAAGCGGGGAAGTTCGAGCAGCCCACGTAGTGAACCTTTCCGGCTCTGACGAGGTCGTTGAGCGCGGTTAGCGTTTCCTTCAGAGGTGTTGTGGGGTCTGGTCTGTGCACCTGGTAAAGGTCGATGTAGTCGGTCCTCAGCCTCCTAAGGCTGGCCTCGACATTTTGCATGATGTGCTTCCGGCTTAGGCCTTCATCGTTCGGACCTGGGCCTGTCCTACCCCTCACTTTCGTCGCTAGGACGATGTCATCTCTCATTCCCTCTATCGCCTTGCCGACGATCTCCTCCGAGCCGCCCTCCGTATACACATCCGCTGTGTCGATGAAGTTGATGCCTTGCTCAACGGCTCGCTTGATTATCTTGACCGACGAAGCCTCGTCGACCTGTCGGCCATAGATCATCGTGCCAAGGCAGAGCTCAGAAACCTTCACGCCGGCCTTTCCTAAACTCTTATACTTCATCCTCTAACACACCCCTTCGCCTAGTGACAACGAAGCATGACTAAAGGGTATTTCGGTCCGCTCACCTCGCGATGGCCCACTCTCTGACCCTCTGGGCCAGCTTCCCTAGACGCTACCCTTGAACATCGCAGTTGTAGGCAGAACACCCTCCAACAGCATCACGACTTCGTCGACGTCTATACGCCGCCCGAGACACTGGGGCTTTGAAGCCAAAGGGTGGTTCAGCTCACTGACGGCCATCCCCCTCTGATGAAGCGCGCTGTGCTCGCTGGGGACTTGCCTTCTCTGGCTCGCTGACTGGAGGCGCCTATGCCCTTGACGGCTAGCTCGGGGCCTTGCACGTCAGAGGAGCCTCCCCAAGCCTGGAGCTACGTGTCGCCTAGCCCCTTGAGTTTCCTCCATGCTGTTCGCATACGGGCCTCCATCCTAGCGCGGCCTGCCTCATCAAGTTCGACTAGGTCAAAGCTCGAGAGGAAGCTGAGAACCGCCTGCGCTTTCCTCGCGCTGCAACCGAGGCAGTCTTGAACCTCCTCTAAGGTGTGCCACTCCCCATCCTCAAGTAGGTCAAGCAGAACGTCAATCATAGCCGTAGGGAGATACGCTCCGAGCCTTACCGGGCTAGCCTAGGTAGCGTCCGGCCATCTAGACACGTGCAAAACCACACTTGGCCTTAGAACGACTTAAGCCTAACGCCACAGGAGAGATTACAGACTAACCTAGCGGCACCGTTGTCCTGACTTACTGCCATGCCAGTCTCAGGACGAGACTGGCCTCGTCAGGAGAAGATCCTACATGAATCTGCGGGAACTGTTGGCCTAGGCGCGCGAGGTAGCGCCACTGTTGCGGTTGGGCTGAAGGTTTATAACAACGAGCTTTCAGTCTGCTAGAGTTGTAGCTGCGAGGGACTGTGTATGACGGACCGTGTTAAGACGACTATGACGTGGCGGCGAGAGGACTATGAGGCTCTGAAGGAAGCCAACATGGAGCTATCCCGGTATTTGGACACGGTGATAGACTACTACAAAGCGTTCGAGATGGATAGATGGGACCTGAACGAAGGCATCTTCATCCAAGAACGACAACGGGCCATGGTCTTGTCTGCCAAGGTAACGGAGTTCTTCATGTTGCAGCTCTCGCCGAGCCAGCAGCGTGAAGCTGGGCGGAAGATAGGCGAGATGGTGAAGGCCGAAGCGAAGTTCCAAGGTAAAGACCCGCAGACCTGGGCTGAGTATGTGTGTAGAATGTCAGGTGCGGGCAAGCTGGTCTTTGAGCCTAACAGGGTCATGAACATAAACCCCACTTTCACAGAACACGTCTTCGCTGGGTTCCTTGAGACACTCCTGGACAGGGATGTGGAGATAACTGAGGGCGCAGAGAACGTCCACGTGTTTAAGGTGAAGTCGCACTCCTCAAGCCCTAGAGAGATCCGGCGATGAAGGCGGTTGTGACCGGAGGGGCCGGCTTCATAGGCAGCAACCTCACTGGGGAGTTACTCAGCCTCGGCCACGAGGTATCTGTTCTAGATAGCTTCCATACGGGGAGCCGAGATAACCTCGACGGCCTAGACGCCCAGGTGATCCAAGCCTCCTGTCGCGAGATAGGCAGGCTCGGCCTCCGCTGCGACGTGGTCTTCCACCTAGGCATCCCTTCCTCCTCGCCTATGTACAAGCGGAACCCCTACTTGGTCGGCGAAGCAGTCAACGATATGCTTGCAGTCCTCGAATACGTGAGGGCCGAGAACGTGAAGCTTGTCTTCGCCTCCTCATCCTCTCTCTACAACGGCCTCCCGCCCCCGCATAGGGAGGACATGCAGGTCAAGGTGACGGACTACTACACGGAGTGCAGGCTTACGATCGAGCGGCTCGCACAGCTCTATGCCCTCCTCTACGGCGTCGAAGCCGTGGCCCTCAGGTTCTTCAGCGTCTACGGCCCCCGGGAAAGAGCAAAAGGCCAGTACGCGAACATCGTCACCCAGTTCCTCTGGGACTTGAAGCAGGGAAGGCAGCCTGTCATCTACGGTGACGGCACACAGACAAGGGACTTCACCTACGTCACTGACGCGGTCAAAGCCTGCCTTCTAGCCGCGGAGAAACCGTTCCGTTTCGAGGTCTTCAACGTCGGCACCGGACGGAGCACAAGCTTCAACCAGGTCGTACTGCTCCTTAACAAAGCCCTAGGCACAGAGATCAAGCCCAAGCTGGTCCCAAACCCGATAGCCACGTACGTGCCGGCGACGCAGTCAGACACGACCAAAGCACGTGAGAAGCTAGGCTTCACAGCCCAGGTAATGCTTGAGGAAGGTGTCAAGAGGCTCATCGCGAACTACTGAGCCTTGGACAGGGAACCCACGAGGCCTAGGAGCCTCCCGCAGCTGCTCGTTAGAGGATAGACCGACGCTTCGACCGACAGAGAACCTTGCTCCGACATGGTGGACTTGCTCAACATGTCGACGACGAAGGCGCAAGCGTGGTATCCTCTGCTCTCCCCACTTATTCCAGAGCCGCTCTTTGCTCAGTCGAGGGACCACTTTGAGAACACCAGGCTCGCTGACGGGTTGACTGGTCGCTCCCGCCCTTATCGAGGGCATATCATCCCCTGGGTGCAGTAGAGAAGCCCCGTTCACACGATTCTGACACCGGAGAAACTGCTGATTGGTCCCGCGTATGTTCCCGTTGGTCGTGTCGATCAGCTCGTGCAGGGGTTCTGTCGTCAAGGAGACGGGTCTTGAGGCAGCCAACCCTCTAGGGAATCGACATCGCGAGGCTGGGCGCGAACGAGGCGAATACAGAACATGTTATTAGCTGAGTTCACTGAGAACCTAGTGTGTTGTAAGCGGGTGTCTCGGTGGAAAGGGTCAAGAGGCCTTGGAAGTACGTTGATGGCCCCGAGGCAGCGGAGGCTTTCACCAAGTTCACGGGGCCGAAGGCGGAGGAGATGCAGCGGAGAACCGCTCAACTTGAGGCCTTAAGGTCTAAGGTATCCTTGAAAGGGAACCTCTTCAAGCCCGTAGCAGTGGCTGAGTATCCAGGCTACCCAGCCTACATTCCCATAGACCTCTTCGCTTACCCGGAGAGACGGCTTGAGTTCGGCGTCCACGTTATCAAGCCCGGCTACGGGTTCCCAGTTCACGTGCACGACTACGGCGACGAGGTCTATCTTGTCGTGAAAGGGCGAGGAAGAGTGCTCATCGAGAGCGAAGAGTTCGAAGCTGAGCCTTTCGACGTGTTCTACATGCCGTCAGGCAAATGGCATACAGGGTACAACCCCAAGGGGAGCAAGGAAGACTTCTGGCTCTACATCGTCGGCGCTCCGCAGATGT
>Ga0315306_10001804_pt1 | contig 10170 bp, 11 predicted proteins | sample TDP1_MG_FD_203803 | JGI IMG/M metagenome (GOLD analysis project Ga0315306, IMG submission 203803) | Freshwater sediment microbial communities from Lake Towuti, South Sulawesi, Indonesia - TDP1 | ecosystem: Environmental > Aquatic > Freshwater > Lake > Sediment | place: Indonesia: South Sulawesi... | reverse complement strand
AACAGACTACTAAACACAGGTATGGCCTAAAATGTTCAAGCTTGGCGTCATAACAGATGAGATCTCTCAAGACGTAGAGAGAGCCATAAACGTTGCCAAAGAGTTAGGCCTGGACTCCGTTGAGCTGCGAGGGTGCTGGAATAAGAACATTAAGGACCTTACAGACCGGGAGGTCGGCGAGATTAGGAAGGTTGCTATGTCCACTGGCTTAGAGGTTATATGTATAGCCTCACCCCTGTTCAAATGCGACGTCACCAGTGAACGAGAGGTTGGTGAGCATGTTCGTTTTATTCCCAGACTGATCGAGATAACCAAGCTCTTTGACGCTAAGATCCTGAGAGGTTTCGCCTTCTGGTCAACTGGGAAAGCCGAGCTGTACTGGAACAAAATAGTCGAAAGGCTGCGAGAAGCAGCTGAAATGTGCCAAAGTGAAGGGATAGTCTTAGCCTTGGAGAACGAGCCTGCCACCTTCGTTGGAACTGGAAGAGAGGCAAAAACAGCAGTCGAGGCAGTAACATCAAAGGGTCTAAGATTGGTCTGGGACCCTGGAAACGCCTTTTGCGCAGGAGAAGTTCCTTACCCTGATGGATATCTTGAAGCCCGCAGCTACATGATTCACATGCACTTGAAAGACGCCGTGCGCCACAAAGATTCCGGAGAGACTAGGTTTGTAGCAGTCGGAAGTGGCGAGATCGATTATGACGGACAATTCAAAGCCTTGCTTAAAGATGGCTACAACGGATGCATATCGATTGAGACCCATTACCTAATCCAAGGCGATGGAGAAAAAAGCACCAAGGAAACTTACGCCGGGTTGAAGAGACTTTTAAAGCGACTGAATGTCGGTTGAACTTCAGCAGGGAAGAAATACTAACATTGTAGTTCTACTTACATGATAAAAGGAGCTTGAAAGGAATGTCTGGATCTGAATCCTTAGTGCCTTTCCTCAGGGAAGGCAGGAACATTGACCAGCCGACGATCATAGTTGACAGTAGGGAGGCAGCTGCTTCTCCCAAAATTCTTAAAGGCCTACAGGAGCAAGGAGCAACGGTTAAGGTAGAATATCTAGAGAAGGGAGATTATATAGTCTCTGATGAGTGCGCCTTCGAGAGGAAAACTGTTCAGGATTTTGTATACACACTTACTCGACGCTACCTTTTTGATCAAATCTTCCTTCTGAAAGAAGCTTATCCTAAGCCATTCATCCTAATCGAGGGATACTTCCCCATAATCTACAGATTCAGCAGAATCAAACCCTCAGCAGTCTGGGGAGCAATGTTCGCTTTAGCAAAACAAGGGATAAACATGGTACAAACGATGAACTATAAGGAGACCGTTGACTTCCTATACACCTCAGCTAAGCAGGAACAGATCGTTGGGAAACGGGTTCCAGCTATCCACCCCGTGAAGAAGACTGAAACCTTGGCTGACGCACAGATATTCTTCTTAGCCAGCCTCCCAAACATCGGAAGGGAGAAAGCCCTAAGCATACTGAAGTCATATGAGACCCCGTTCAACTCGTTGGTCAACTTAGACCGTTGGCCAAAAGAGGTATACGGTCTAGGACCGAAGATCACAGAGAAAGTCGAAGAGGTCTTGCACACGCCCTATTCTGAAGCTGTTAATAGGTGAAGAAGTGATAGTCCGAAAGAAGATAGGTTAAGAAGCCGGAGGATTTTGTTCTAGCCTTTCACAACTGACAAGGGAACTAGTCGGGCGACGCTTGTAGCGATTCCTACGGCGTCACTGACTTTGGCAATCTGGTCGACGTCTTTGTAGGCTGGATCTGCTTCTTCTGCCAAGACCTCGCGGCTGGCAGATCTGACGACGATTCCGCGCTTTTCCAGCTCGCCTCTAATGTCTGTGCGCAGGTAACGATTTTTCGCAGCGTGGCGGCTCATCATTCTGCCTGCTCCATGGGCGGTTGAGCCGAAAGAGACCTCCATTGCTTTCGGTGCACCTACTAGTAGCCAAGAACCCGTACCCATTGAGCCTGGTATTAGTACGGGCTGCCCCATCGCTCGATAGTCTGGCGGAACAGCGACATGCCCGGGTGGGAAGGCTCTTGTTGCGCCTTTTCTGTGAATCCAAACTTTTGCGCGTTTGCCGTCGACATTGTGCTCTTCGATCTTAGCTATGTTATGGGCGACATCGTATATGAGGTCCAAGCCTATCTTTTCAGCTGGCATTTTGAAGATTCTTTCGAAGCTTTGGCGGACCCAATGAGTGATCATCTGGCGGTTCACAAAGGCGTAGTTCACCGCGCACGACATAGCCTTGAAGTAATCTTGCCCCTCGTCGCTTGTTCCCGGAGCGCAGGCCAACTCCCGGTCTGGTAGAAGTATCTTGTATTTATGGACTGCCCTTTCGACAACGCGTAGATAGTCTGAACAGATTTGGTGGCCATATCCACGTGAGCCACAATGGATCATGACGGTCACTTGGTTTTCGCTGTTTATGCCGAAGGCTTCAGCAACCTTGGTATTATAGATTTTCTCAACTTTCTGGACCTCAAGGAAGTGGTTTCCTGAGCCGAGCGTCCCAATCTGGTTCAACCCGCGGTTCTTAGCGTTGCTTGAAACCTTATCCGGGTCGGCGAGTTCCATATGTCCCTTCTCTTCGCAATGGTCGACGTCTTCTGGCAATCCAAATCCTTGCCCAACTACGCGGGGAACCCCCTCCATAACTATACGGTCAAGTTCATAAGCCGTTACATGCAGGTCTTTCCTGCGGCTGCCAAGCCCAGATGGAACATTCCCAAAGATTAGGCTGGTCAGCTCTCTCAATTTTGGACGTACATCCTTCTCTGAAAAGTTGGTTGTAAGAAGGCGGACGCCGCAATTTATGTCATAACCTACTCCTCCAGGGCTTATGACACCTTCTTCATAATCAGTGGCGGCAACGCCTCCTATTGGAAAGCCATAGCCTTCATGACCGTCTGGGAGGGTTATTGAATGCTTATAGATGCCGGGTAGATGTGCCACGTTTGCACATTGCATAAGGGTTCTATCGGTCCTCATCTTTGCGAGAAGATCATCATCAGCCAAGACTATGCCAGGAACCCGCATGCCAGATTTAAAGGTTCTGGGAATTCGCCAAGTGTATTTGTCGACTCTTTCAAGCGGCACACTCATCTCTCATCTCTCCGCCGTATGCTATACTGAACTTGGCGCCATATAAACTATTTTGGCATCCACACCAATAATTCTTTTATGCTTTTCCAAGCTTAGTAATTGTCAGTAGAAGTAATGGAAGAGCTTTCCATTTCAGTGATGAAAATGTTGGTTAGGATTCTACGAAGGCTAACCCTTGAAGAGGTAGAGACGCACATAAGAGAGCTTGAGCAGACATTCGGCATGTCCTTCGACGAGTTTGAAGAACGCCTAATCACCACAGAAAAGGATGAAGCGAAAACTATTGACGCGTATCTACGTTGGGCGATGTTGGTGCACGCTTACAGGGGATATCTAGAAAGCGGAGAACTCCACTGCGTGGTCGAGGAAGTTTATGATTTCAGCTCTGAGGGGCTTGAGGCTCTGACACCTAGACGATTAGAACTTCTTTACGCCTTGTCCAATCTCAGGGTTGAGTCTATAAACGACCTGGCGCGGAAGGTTCACAGAGACGTCAAGAACGTCCATCAAGACCTCCAGATCTTAAAGGAACTTGGTTTTGCAAACATGAGCCAGAAAAGAAGAGGGAAGATTATCCCGGAGGTTCTAGTTGAAGAAATCACTTTCATGATGCAATAGAACTCACGAAAACTTGCCATCCTAACGATCAAAAGGAAAGTATGTAATGATCGTGACTGTCCATTTTAAGGCTAAGAATTCCCTTTACAAACTGTTTTAAGTCCCTAGTTTGCTGTATATTCTAGGTGAGTTTTTTGCCTAAGATAGCCTTCATCGGGGCTGGAAGCGTGGTCTTCGCCAGCCGTCTGCTTACCGACATCTTCTACCATCCGGAGCTCAGGGGTTCCACGATCTCTCTTATGGACATCGACCAGGAACGGCTCGAGCTAATCGACAAGCTTGCTCGATTGATCGTGTCCAGACACGCACATAAGGCAAGAGTCAAGGCAATGTTGAACCGTAGAGAGGCGTTGAAAGACGCGGATTATGTGATCATCATGATCCAGGTCGGCGGCATAGAAGCCTTCGAACAGGACATCTACATACCGCTGAAATACGGCGTGAACCAAGAAGTGGGAGACACGCTAGGGCCTGGCGGTGTTTTCCGCGGGCTGAGGACCATCCCAGTTCTGTTGGACATATGCCTTGACATGGAAGAGCTATGTCCGGATGCGTTGTTGATAAACTATGCAAATCCTATGGCGATGAACTGTTGGGCCATGAACAAGGCGACAAAGATCAAGAATGTTGGGCTGTGTCACAGCGTCCAAGGGACAGCCATGCAGCTGGCAAGCTACATAAAAGTGCCCTACGAGGACGTCTCCTACTGGGTCGCAGGGATTAACCACCAAGCTTTCTTCCTAGAATACAAGTACAAGGGCAAAGACGCCTATCCCCTCATCTGGAAAGCCCTAGGAAAGAAAGAGGTCTACGACAGGGACAAGGTGCGTTTCGAGATGATGAAATACTTGGGCTATTTCATAACAGAATCCAGCCACCACCTAGGCGAGTATGTGCCGTACTTTCGAACGACAGAAGAGAGACGGAAAACCTACTGCGAACCGAGATGGTTCTATCTTCAGATATGTAAAGATGCTTGGAAGCCGCATTATGAGCACATCAAGAAACAGATTAAAGGCGAGGTGCCCATCGAGTTAAGCCGATCACACGAGTACGGCGTGGACATAATCTTCTCGCAGGAGACGGGTGGCCCCTGCAGCATAAACGGTAATGTCATGAACAAGGGGCTGATAACTAACCTTCCGCAAGGATGCTGTGTCGAGGTTCCGTGCCTAGTTAACAAAAAAGGGATTCAACCATGCCATGTAGGCGACCTGCCGTCTCAATGCGCGGCCCTGAACAGGACGAACATAAACGTTCAGGAACTCGCGGTTAAAGCTGCCTTGGAGAAGGATCGTACAGCAGCAATGCAGGCGGTGATGTTTGACCCGCTCACCTCAGCTTTGCTAACACCTAAAGAGATACAGGAAATGGTCGCTGAGATGGTTAAGGCTGAGGCAAAGTGGCTACCCTTTTGACCTAATGTTTCCTTGTCCCCACTACTAAGAAAACCCTCCGCAAATCTTGACGTTTTTGGGCGGCGTCCAAATACGTTTATACGCATTTGGCTCATAGTATTATCTAGGGTTAGATAGGCGGTTACAGATGTGGGATAGAGTAGCTAAGTGCCTAGAAGGTTACCCCGAACGGCTCGCGGTGGCCAAGATTCTCATCAAGAATGGTTTGAACGTTAGAGATGGGAAAGTCTACTGCGATGAGATTATGATTCCCGCGTTAAGAGTAAGCCGCGCAGCAGGTGTGGACAGAAGAACTGTTACGCAAACAGTAAGGATGATCGAGAAAGACCCTGAACTACGTGTAATATTCGAAGGCATCAGACCAGCTGGAACCTCTCTGCGCGAGATTGCGAGATACTTGAACCTCGGCGTTGTGGAGATCACACCTATGGACGCCAAAACTCCCGGTATTCTGGCACGTTCAGCCTCACTCATCGCTGAGGAGAACATAAGCATACGGCAAGCCATAGTAGATGATCCGGAGCTCACGCCTGAACCAAAGTTGACGCTGATAGCTGAGAAGAAGATACCGGGCGAGCTCATCCCCCGACTTCTGAAGGTGAAAGGCGTCTCCAAGGTCTCAGTATACTAAGAGGAACGTGCAAAAGAGGATAATGGGTAGTGCTTGACCTTTTAGGACTTGCTACACTATCCTTCGTAGCAGCGTTTTCAGGGGCTGTTGTTCCAGGACCAGTCTTCGTAGTCGTCGTCTCCGAAGCGCTGAAAAAGGGCAAGAAGGCTGGACCACTAATTGTGCTGGGTCACTTTGCGATTGAAGCCATCATAATTCTGACTGTCTTCCTCGGCTTGGATGTATTGCTTGGATCAACCCAGGCAACTAGGTTGGTTAGCTACATAGGCGGCTCAATCCTCATCTTCATGGGCCTGTACCTGGCAAGGACCGTAAAGAACTTCAGAGCTAACACCTTTCCAAATTCTGAGACCAGTTACGTCTCCCGTGGCTTGGTTGTTGCTGGATTTCTGAGCAGCGGTTCAAACCCTCACTTCTTCCTTTGGTGGTTCACCACTGGCATCCCAGTCATGGCGCTTTCGCTGGCGTCCGCCGGAGCCTTTGGGTTCGCTGCATTTCTGATAGGACATGCTGCAGCAGACCTTTCATGGTTCAGTTTCGTAAGCTACTCAGTTGATAAGGGTAAGAGCTACCTGAACCAAAGGATGGTTCGCGCAATACTTCTCGGAAGCGCCCTCTTTCTTCTGGGCTTTGGCTTCCTCCTAATCTTCTTAGGTTAAACCTTATATGAAAGACTCACCGTTAATGGTTGAGAGCACGTGATAGCTATATATCGCGTTGGAGGTGGCCATCATGACAGGGTTCGAAGACAAAAGAATTCTGATCTTTTCTTATCTAGCGATGATGATGGCACTCTCCGTTTCACAGCTGTAGGCTGAGAGAGTTCCAGTTCTGAGCTTTCCTCGTTAACTATTATTAGTCAACTATGGGAGGTGAGGAAAAAAATGGTTCCAACAGGCATAAGGCTGTATAGAGATGAGGATTTCAGTCAAGTTGTTGAAATAGCCATAAGTACGCTTGGGGCATCCCGTTCGGAGGCTGAAGGATATCTATGTTGGGCTTCCAATGAGAGGGAGCGCAATGGTACCGCACAGATCTTCATTGCAGAGTCCGATGGAATGGTTGTAGGCTTCATGATACTTCAATGGGGGGCGACGACATGGAACAATACTGCAGAGATAGGCTGGATAGCTGTACTTCCGCAACATCAAAGGAAAAGCCTTGGCAGTGGTCTCATAAAGGAAATGGAGCAATATGCAAGAAAGAAAGGATTAAGGAAAGTGTATGTTGAGCCAAGTGTTGAAGCTGACACCGCATTACACTTCTACATCAAGAACGGGTACAAGCCAGAAGCCATGAGAAAAGACTGGTATAGAGAAGGAGAAGACAGTGTAATTCTTGGCAAGCATTTACCCAAGGCTTAGGCGATTTATGTTGACCTGTTCTAAGGATTTGCTGAACCTGTCGTTTAGACGATTCGAAGAAAGAGATGTAGAGGGGATCAGAAGAATCTATGAAGAGTTCTTTGAGGACCGTCCAGAACTTCGGTCAGAGGAAGGTTTCATCGTGGCTGAAATGGATGGAAAGATCGTCGGATTCTTCGTAGTCACGTCGCCCAATACTCCTGCATGGTGGGATAAAGTGAAGTCTTGGTGCGAGATTGTTGAGCTGCACGTTTACCATAAGCTTTGGAGAAGAGGCATTGGCACACAGCTAGTTCAGAAGGCATTGGAGTACGCCAGGTCAAAGGGCGCAGAAGCGGTATATGTTATGACAGGTGATGCCAATGTTCCCGCGAGAAGACTTTATGAGAAATGTGGATTCAGGGAATATGAACGGAAGATTCGATACAAAAAGACAATCCAGAACCTTTAGATTACATGCTAACTTACCAGGCTTTTCTCTGTAATCTCTATGGAAGATTATTCCTTTATGAAGACCGTTTCCTCTAGTCCTTTGAAATGTTCGTCGCCAGTGACAACTTTACCTTTGGTCACTCTTGCCGTACACAGGATTATTGAATCCGCGAGCCCCCAACCTCTCCTTTTCTTTCTCATCGCTAGATCGATTTCGCCAGCCTTAACCGCGATCTCGAAATCTAAGTTGACTATTGTTGTGGAGGCTCTTATGAACTCTAGCCGCTTTGATCTTCCTTCTTGAGTCTCATTCCCAAGATCAATCTGACTGAGTAGCTTTCTGCTGATTTCTGAAACGACTATTGTTGGGGTTGCTGACCATTCACTTTCTATGTACTGCCTCGCGACTTCTCCAGCACTAGAGGCTCTGAAGTACTCTATCCAGGCGTAGGCATCAACGACGTACTTATAGCTCATGAAATTCAGCCTCATCCTCACGGAGGAAAGGTTTCAGCTTCGGATTTGACCCAAACATCGAACTTGGAATCTTATTCCTCTCGGATATCAGCGTCCTTATGACTTCGTCATGGCTCCTTGCGCGCATCTCTTCCTTCAGCTTATTAAGCACTTGAAGTGTCCTTTCTGATACCTGAACCGTGGTTGGCATACATATCATTATATACAAAATTATAGTTATAGAATATAAACTTTCATATACTGCAAAACGCTTTTAGCAGAGAGGCTGCTTTATAGTTTCTGCTTTGAGTTTAGTTGGCGAAGTCCTTGTCGACTGGGCAAGAGAACGTTTTCGAAATGCTTGTTCGTCCCGTGCGTAAGTTGATAGAGGAAAAGGACTTCCAGTTCCCAACCGAACCACAGCAAAAAGTGATTCCAAAGATTCTTGAAGGAAAGAACGTTCTCCTCATATCGCCAACCGCAACTGGAAAAACTGAAGCAGCAATGCTCCCAATCCTCAGCATGCTTATTCAAAGCCCTAGGAAGGAGCCTGGGATCAAGGTTCTCTACATCACACCTCTCAGAGCCCTAAACCGTGACCTACTGGAACGGCTTGAATGGTGGTGCAATAACCTAGACGTGAAACTGGCGGTTAGACATGGCGACACCGATACTCGGGAAAGGACGAGGCAGGCAAGAAGCCCACCCGACATGCTGATAACAACGCCTGAGACCCTTCAAGCCCTCCTATTTGGATATATCATAAGCCGCCACCTCCAAGCAGTCAGATGGGTCGTCATCGACGAGGTCCACGAGATGGCAGACAACAAACGGGGAAGCCAACTGGCACTAGCCCTTGAAAGGCTCCGCGAGATAACAGGCAAAGACTTTCAGATGATCGGCCTGTCTGCCACAATTGGCACTCCTGAGAAGGTTGCCCAGTTCCTCGTTGGCAATAATCGAACAGTTGAGATCGTGAGGGTGCCAGTTGCCAGGCTTATGAAACTTCATATAGTCTTTCCCAAGCCTGAATCGGAAGACTTCCCCTTGGCTTCAGCCCTCTTCACGCATCCTGAGGTCGCGGCGCGATTGCGCATCATCCGCAAGTTCATCGAGGAGCACAACTCGGTCCTTCTTTTCACAAACACGCGTACAATATCAGAAGTCTTGGCCAGCCGGTTTAAAGTGTGGGATATAAACTTCCCAGTCTCGATCCACCACGGATCATTGGCCAAGCCGTCTAGGGTGGCGGCTGAAAGAGGGTTGAAACAAGGCGACCTTCAAGGACTCATATGCACAAGCTCGCTTGAGCTGGGAATTGATGTCGGCAGAATTGATCTTGTAATCCAATATATGAGCCCTAGGCAGGTTACTCGCCTCATACAGCGGGTCGGAAGAAGCGGTCACAGGATTGGTCGCACAGCCAACGGGATCATTATAACAATGGATTCGGACGATACATTGGAGGCGCTAGTCATCGGTCGAAGAACCTATGGGGAAGAGCTGGAACCAGTTGACATACCCGAGAAACCATACGATGCGTTAGCCCATCAGATCGCTGGCCGCCTGATGAAAAGGAGACGCCTCTACTTTGAAGAGTTCCTCCAAATGTTTAGGAACGCCTACCCCTACCGAGACCTGACAATAGAAGACATCCAACGGGTCTCGGAGTACATGCACAGCCGATTCCCAAGGTTGGCATGGGTCTCTCCTGAGGACAAGTTGGTCATCAAACCCCGCAGAAGCCAACCTCTCTTCGAGTATTTCTTCGAGAACCTTTCGATGATCCCCGACGAGAAACACTACCTCGTCGTAGACCGCCAGACAGAAACAGCGATAGGCCTACTGGACGAGGCTTTCGTAGCCGAATATGGAAAGCCTGGCACCAAATTCATCATACGCGGGAGCCCCTGGAAAATCCTGAACATTACCACAGATAAGATATACGTCAAGTCAGTCGACGACCCAACAGGCTCGATCCCAAGTTGGGTGGGCGAGGAAATTCCCGTCCCCTTCGAGGTGTCTCAAGAAGTTGGGTCAATCCGTGGCTTCGTCGAACAGAGAATGAAGAGCGGTGTGAAGCCAGATGAGATTGCCGAAGAATTGGCCCAGAAGTA
>Ga0315306_10001803_pt1 | contig 10170 bp, 7 predicted proteins | sample TDP1_MG_FD_203803 | JGI IMG/M metagenome (GOLD analysis project Ga0315306, IMG submission 203803) | Freshwater sediment microbial communities from Lake Towuti, South Sulawesi, Indonesia - TDP1 | ecosystem: Environmental > Aquatic > Freshwater > Lake > Sediment | place: Indonesia: South Sulawesi... | reverse complement strand
GTGGAAATTTGCGATGGGCCGAAGACCTTCCGGAGAGTCTTACGGTCGATGGGGACAGCAAGGCGTGAGAGTGTGATCGAACAGGCGATCTTGGACACGGAGAAGCGACTGAAGGCTGAGGGATTCATGGAAAAGTTTGGCAAGATTCCCTGCGCAGAGTTTTGGGTTAGGTATGACTCGAGTGTTCTGGAGCGCTTGGGAATAGTTGACGAGAAGGGAGATATTGTCAGAGAGGTCGCTGAGGTGTGGTTCGACTTCGCGGACATAACGGTGTATCCGGATAGTGAACCGACTTTGCGGAAGCTTAGAGAGATGGGGATCAAGACTGGAATCATCTCAAACGCCTATGAGGAAGAGATCCATCAGGTCCTCTCGCGAGCAGGCTTGAGGATGAAGATGTTTGATGTTGCCGTAGGCGCAGACACTGTTCATAGGAGGAAGCCTCACCGAGACGTATTCGTGTACGCGCTTCGGAGACTGCGGGTCAGGGGAGAAGAGGCAACGTTCGTGGGAGACGACGTAGACGCGGACTACAGGGGAGCGGAAAAGGCGGGCCTCAGGTCCCTGCTGATTATGAGAGAGAGGCCGAGGAAAGAACTCAAGGGCACGAAAACCATTTCCTGTCTTTCGGAAATCTTCGACCTCACCTAAGCCATTCATTTGTTGCAGATTCAGAACGGGATCAGGAGCAATTCGGTGACTCCAGTTCCAGTTCCACGTCTTCGCGGATCGAAGCTTCTACATTGAGAACGCGATCAGCCTTGTCAAACTGGTGGACGCAAAAGGAATGCTTACTATCTGATGTAGGTCGATTCGAATTCTACGCAGCCTGATCACAAACCTTATTTTCGCACTGAAGGCCAAGAGCCTCGGCGTCCAACATGGACATCTTTCAGGCCATCACTAATAGGCGCTCAATCAGGAGATTCAAGGCGAAACCTGTTGCTGAAGCAGACGTTATGCGAATAGTCGAATGCGGTCAGAGAGCTCCCTCAGCCTGCAGTCTACAAACATACTCTACGATATGGGTCAAAGATGAAAATAAGCGCAGAATACTCTGGGAAGCGTGCGGAAAACAATCATTCATCCTTGAGGCACCTGTGACTCTTGTACCGTGCGCAGACATTAGGAAGATTATGCAGATCATGAAGCGTAAGGCGCACGGCACGTGTTTCGAGAAAGGGCTAGGGTACCGCACAAAGCTCTTCGCCATAATTGATGCAGCCCTTGCCGCGGAAAACATGGTTTTGGCTGCGGAAGCATTGGGACTGGGATCGGTGTTCGCTGGCGGAGCCCTAGGCAATCCAAAGGTGAGAGAAGCGCTTAACCTTCCAAAGGGAGTGCTGCCAATAAGCCTACTATGCATAGGACACCAGGATGAGAATCCGCCGATCAGACCAAGACTACAAGTAAACACGACACTCTTCATCGATGCCTACAGAAGCCTACAGGAAGATCAGATAGAAGAAGATGTGAATCGCATGAACCAAGCACTGCTTCAGGAAGGATACTATGTGAAATATGGGAAACGGTCTCCAGAGTTCAGCTGGATAAATAACGTCGAAAGGAAGCTAGCGGAGAAGAAAGAAACAGAAGAGACATTTGCAGAGGAAATGAAGAAGGCCGGCTTCTACCCGTTTGAACCAGTGACATGAATCAAGAGACCTTAGGTCGCTGTCGTGCTGGCCTTTCCCGGATCTTTACTGGGTAGACGCAAGCTCCTTGCGAGTCTTGGTCCGTGTAGCATTCGTAGGACTACAGGGGAACGGAAGAGGCGGGCCTCAGGTCCCTGCTGACTATGAGAGAGAGCCCGAGGAAAGAGCTCAAGAAGACAAGAACCATTTCTTGCCTTTTTTCGACCTCATCTAGGCCAGTCCTTTGCTACCGATTCGGAATGGGATCACGTTCGAGTTCCTGCAGTTTCTGATGAAGGCTAGGTTATTGCACCCAAGGTCTTATGGACTTTTGACGTCTAAGCTACGCACAATACGCAGAATCGTCAGGGGGCAACTCTCATACCTTCAGCCGAAATCGGATGACCCATGAGTCTGAGATCGGCCGGAGTTGGGAGAAAGCTATCTCTCTTTTGGTTTCAGGCCTCTCTCCTACTTAATAGGTAGGCCATGGATGAATCGTGACGCAAAATCCCAAAGAGGTGACACGGAACGACGGAATATCCACTGAGCTGGGAAAAGATTTCCAAACAGATTAAGGACCAGGCTGGATGGCGTTGCGAACTCTGCGGAGCAAGGAACGGGCCTGTTCCCAATATTCTTACGGTTCACCATCTGGATGGTGACAAATGGAATCTTCAGCCATGGAACTTAGCCGCGCTTTGCCAGAAATGTCACCTAAAGGTTCAAAGGACGATGGACTTTTATCAAGCTACCATCACAGGGGCTTACTCTCGTTGGCTGACAATGCATATCGAGGCCTATGAGAAGTGGGTGCAAGGAAACGGTCGGACGTCTCTTCCTTCAAGAATGGTCTATGGACGCTACTAGGCGCGTTTGAGAAACTCTAGTTTTGGAGTAGGTGGACCACGCCTTGAACTCAGTTTGACGATTTGGAGAGGCAACCATAGCATTCTTATTGTATCTTCGTACACAACAAGACTACCAATTGGTCTGCAATCCAACGTTTCATTCTGAAAGCTTGTCTGGCGTACTTGGTCTCTAATCAGATTCAGATCATGAAATCTAAGTATTTGCTCAGATGTTACCTGGCTGGGGCTAATTCCTAAGAATGCAGCTACTCGTTTTTCAGCTCTTGCTCTATATTGATGCCTGCGCGTGCCAGGCCAAATGTCTATCAGTTCCTCCCTTGCACAAGATGTGACGAAGAGAAGGTCTCCTTTCTTCAACACGCCATTGCGTATACATGTCCCTATTTCGTGACGATAGCGTTCCACGGTGTCTTCATAATCCAAGAACATCACAAGCTTCTTTGATCTCAGAGCAGAAGGCTCCAAGCGTTCCACAGTCCCCCATAAGCAACAAATACTTGAGCTCAAGTTGTAGTCCACTTGTATCTGAGCGGCATTTGTCTCAGCGTGTCTCATCATCTCGTCGGCTATGTCCGCGTCATCGGTAGGATCGAAATAAAGACTAACTATCTCTCGAGGATATCGTTTCGGGTCCAATCCGTCTAGAAGGCGCCTCACGTCGGTAAGTAATGCGCCTCCGAGCGTCACGTAGGCCCATTTACATTCAGGCGGTATGAATCTTGATACATAGTACGGTATCTTGAATCGCACACGATCTTTGAGTGGGGTCTTGGAAGTCGCGTAATCTTTTTTCTCCGTGAGCATAGCTTGCTCACGCTTGTCTCTTCATTTCTCCAATGGCCTTCCATAGTTGTCTAGCTTCACTTTTAGACAGATTCTCCACCGACTGACAAAGCTCCTCAATTCCCTCCTTCTCTGCTTTGTCTGAGATGCCCCTTAGCAAAGAGTTGACATCAACGCCGGCCATTCCGAGCTTTGTTCGGATTTTAGATGACACCCCAGCTTTCACAAGGTCCTTGAACTCGATCATTGTGTGAAAGGGTCTTCTTCTACCTCCAGATGCTCCACTCTGAATGACTTCTTCAAAGATCTCCCTTGCCTTATCATTCACTTCCCTTTTCGTTTCGAGATCATAGAGTCGCTTGGCGAGCTCAAACAGCTTCTTGCTTGTCGCAAAAGTGACTCGTATGGGCCGTAGCTCCCCTGTGAGTGCGGGTGGTCTGTATGCTTTTCTAGGAGGCTCACTTATGCTACGAATCTTGCCCTTGAGAGAAACGCCTAATATGCCAGTAACTTCACCAGTACCTCCTCTCGAGATAGCTTTGGCCGCTTCAACCCAGTACCGACATTTCTCTACAATGATGTCCCTCAAGGGTTTCATTTTCTCGTCATCAAACTCGACCTTGTTTGACCGCCAGGGCATTGCCTTACTTGGACCGTGGAGGCGTATGATACCTCTCAGCATGGATATTTTCTGGGTTGCTGGCCCCCACCCTCCCTCTCGAGTAGGCAGAAAGCCGATCTCTTCCTTCACATATCTTTTCAGCAACCTCCCGTTGCATATTATGTCAAAGCCAAATTCATCCCTCGTGGTAGTTGACATCAACAATCCTACAATCACTTCGCCCTTCACATGTTGTTGCGTAATCAACGATTCTCTGTTAGGGCCTCGGTCAATGACAGGCGCGACGTAAGAGAACCTCATTTGGTGCGGCCGTATGTGAGTGGAGCCAGACCATTGTATCGAGTCGTCTGTCAACTTGGGTTGAAGTTGCTGATCATTGACGTAGATTTGAGTTCGTCCGTCACGTAGTATATCGGCGTACGTCATTGCCAGTTGCTCCTTCAGTTCTGCAACCCAGTCTAAAGTCATAGTGAAAAGCAGGTCTGTGACGGCGACTCGCGTTACGCCTCGGGGCAGCGTAGGAGGAACTGACTCATACAGAGGTACCTTCCAATCCGGCTTCAATCCAGTCTTGATAACATGATAACCATAGAATTGCCTATTGCGTCTACTAATCACAACGTGACGATTTCCTAACTTCAGTCTCGCTCTCTTGCCCCCACGTCCATAGGCAGAAATCCCCTGCTCTGCTACGTCTCCTGGCTCGCCAAATCTGAACAGTTTTGAGAAATCAGACGCATCAACGCCACCGGCATTGTCTTGCACAACGATCGCTGGAGTAGCTTTAGGGTCTTGTTTGAATAACGACGCGATCTGATTCTGAGTCGGGTCGTGCAGGAATATCTCTATTCTTAAAGGATTGCTTCTTGTGAACCTTCGTGGGTTCTTCAGTCGTTCCTCGATAGGGTTGTCAACAAGTTCAAAAACAGCTGCGACGGTGGTCGGAACCTCTGCACGCTCGCTCTCTAACAATTCTGTGTATGGTGTGCAATCGATGTCCTTGACATGCCTTCCCCTCAAGGTCTCGTGAGATGCCAGACCCTAGACCTCCAAGTTAACCATTCGCTCGTCCTTAGAAAAACTTTGAGGTCTGAGTACCACAGGTTCGCTCAGAGTTGACGAAGATCGATGGGTATTGACTGCTCCTGTTCTCGGGAACTGGTGCCATATTTTTCCGTCAAGTATTCTACCACCTGACTTAGGGGTTTTTCCGCCCCATTGCTTGAAAAAGAACGGAACACCTTCGTCAATACACTGATCCCTTATTTCGCGCACCCAATCGGGATTGAGCGTTCTGAAGTTAGGTCCTGATTCTCCGCCAGCAATTACCCAGTGTATGTCGCTGAGATCGAGCCGACCCACGGGGCCTAGTAGTGGTTCAATGCTTAGAAAGCGAACACTAGCTCTCACCCCTCGAAGATGATCAATTCGAAACTGGTATTGTGCATTCTCAAGGCTCACCCCGGCCCAAACCTGGTTTGGAAAGCCTCCTATCCTTTCTGAGTACTTCATCATTAGGTAGGATCGTTTCGTGAGTATTTGGTAGGTGTGTCGCGGAGCTGCTCGAATCACCTCGAAGACTTTGTCAATGAACTGGACAGGATTCCTCTCATGAAAGAGATCACTCATCGAGTCGACAAAGATCATGCGAGATTTCTTCCACGTCAGAGGTAGAGCCAATGCATCATCGTGAAAGGCGAACTCGAATCCGTTAACATAGCGCGGGGAACCCATTTTTTGAAGGCGAATAGCATACGCTTCTGCGTAGCAGTTATCGCAACCTGGGCTAATCTTGCTGCAGCCAGTAGTCGGATTCCATGTACTGTCTGTCCACTCAATCGCGGACTTATCGCCCGTCGACACCGCCTCCCAAGAGTCTTAGTCATCCAATATGTCAAGAGCTAAGACATACTTTTTTGTTTTCCAGTCCGAAGCCGTGGCAGACACCTACACTTATGAGCGAGTTGAGTCGTAAGACGACTATCGGAAGGTGAGTCCATTATGTCCTTGGGCAAGTATACATCTTCAGTCACAAAAGCGCGGAAAGGGACCTCTTCTGTTCAAACCACTATTCCAATGGCCGTGGCCAAGGCACTCAACTTGAAAGCGGGTGACCGAATAGAATGGGATATTCGCACCGAAGAAAACAGACGATATGCCCAAGTAGCTAAAGTGAATAGACGGTACCAGCAGGCATCCCGTGCTGGGCGAAGAGCTTAAAGGATCCCTACCTGTAGGGATCCCAGTGGTGGGGATCCCAAGGGAGTAGGCAGCCGTAATGAGCAGGCACGTGGTTCTTGTCGAACCTAGGTATCATACTCACTTCCCTCCGTTGGGGCTGCTCAAGCTCTCTACATACCATAAGATGAAAGGGGATACCACAGAGCTGGTGTCCTTCAAAAAGGCCCACAAGTTTCCGAGAGCCAGACCCAATGTCGTCTATGTCACTAGTCTCTACACTTGGGAGTGGAAGCCAGTTTGGGATGCCGTAAGGTATTTCAAGACATGGTTTCATAGCGTTCCAATCTGGCTTGGAGGTCTTTACGCATCGCTGAAACCGGAACACGCACGGCTTTCGAAAGCCGACTACGTGCACGAAGGTCTGTTCAAAGAGGCGGAGGACCTGTTGCCGGATTATGATTTGGTTCCCGAATGGGACGGAAGTATGATATTTTCGTGTCGAGGGTGCCCCAACCAATGTGGATATTGCGCAGTTCCTAGGTTGGAGGGAAGAATTGGTTTTGTGAGACAATCCATTAGACACTTCATTTGGCCAGGTCACGAGAAGAGGAATGGCTGTTGCGATAGGAAACACCATACAAAGGTGATCTTCTTCGATAACAATATCTTGGCGAGTCCCGCTTGGAGAAGCATATTCGATGAGCTGTTGGAACTCGGTTTGAGGGTTGACTTTAACCAAGGTCTAGATGCAAGACTAGTCTCAGAAGATGCAGCTGAAAAGATCTCCAAGATGAAAATAGATAGTGTCGTCAGGCTGGCCTATGATTACAGTCAGATGGGGCCCTACGCAGAGAGGGCTGTAGAACGGCTTGGGGCTTATGGCGTAAGGAAGAGAAGGATTCTAGTTTACACTCTCTTTAACTACACTGATGATCCTGAGGAATTCTTGCGGAGAGTGAGGGACATATTACATTGGGGGGTAGCTTGCTATCCGATGCGATACATTCCAATTGACGCCACCGAAAAGAACGCATACGTTGCCCCTAAATGGGACTTGAAGAAGCTCGACATGGTTGAGGAATCCAGACGAGTAATAGGTTATGGTGGGGCCTTTCCACCTTATGAAGCTCTAATAAAGAAGCTTGACAGAGCAGACGGTTTCGAAGATGCCTTTAGCTTATACCCACCTAACAGAGGAAAATCAGAGTGATATGTACCTGTTGCGGATCAGAGATTAAGGGGAACATTCACGGCCCGTATCACCGATTGTCGGGCATTACGGACTACGCATGTGATCGATGTTGGAGCAATCCTGCCCTGTTCTTTCCGGACAAGCTATTGAGGTTCTCATCGCAAAACGATGCGACAGACTTCTCCTTTCTCCTTCCTATCACGAATGGAATAACCCCACAGAGCCAGGTATTAAGGATAAGTGCGCTGGCGTTGAGACAAGGAAACGTCATTGCGTACATGGGAAAAATGAAGTCGGCTGATATTCTTTCACTCTATGATCTAAAGCGATGGAGTACAATGCAGTTAGATGGATACCAGCGAGGTATCTACGAGGAAAGAAAGAGAGAAATCGCCCGGTATCTGAAGAACTGCCCCCTTCCTGTTGTTCCCCCCATTCTCGTCAGCATCAGAGAGGGCTCAAAGTTCATTTCGGAGAACGGTAGAGATGTGGGGATTCTGGAGATCCCCAGGAGAAGGGGCAGCATCATGCTCATTGATGGCCAACATCGAGTTTCAGGGTTTGAGTGGTGGGCCGAGGAGTTGATGGAAGTCGAGACTAGGAACGGTGCGGTAGAATCAGATAAGTTCGACCCAATGAGGATCCTTCACTATGAAGTCCCTGTTCTCTTTTTGGACTCACGGTCAGCTGCGGAGGTTCTGGAGAGAAATGGAGAACAGACCTTCGCGGGAAAGAAGGTCATGCCTGAGGATGTAGAGCGGGTAGTTTTTTACACTCTTAACAAAACCCAAAGAGGAATCATGCCATCCTTGAAGGACATGCTTCAATTTCTTATACAAAAATCAGGTATGCGAGGAATACCGGCTATTGAACGTGAAGGGTGGAGAGTAGACTCCGCTGAGATCGGATACCGCATGAACGTAGAGGCTTCGCCCATGGAAGGAATGATCAACCTTTCTGGAGATAGCGGCATGGGACCGGTTCAACTCAACTCTTTCGTGACGTCGATGAAACCGCTATTCTCATTGCGGTCCTTCCAGAATCTTGCCCCAGAGGCCAAGTGTGACTTTGTCAAGGCATATTGGGGGGTTTTGAGGAAGCTATTCAGGAGAGAATTCGAAGACTACGCGAATCACCTTGTGCTGAAGAGCATTGGGATCTATTCTCTGAATCGCTTGGCTGCTGATGTCTACGCGTGGTGTGAGGCCAAGAACACGCAGCCTACTGAAAGGACGATTCTAGGCTTTCTTCGGCCGCTCAAGGGATTTAACTGGCGTAGCAAGTCTCCAAACTCGTCTCCGCTCAAGGCCTTCGGTGGAACTGTAGGAGTGAGACAGGCGCACAGAATATTGCTGAGAAGACTGGCGAAGGGAGGAATATCTGAGGCTAGAAAGAAACTTAAGAAAGGCAGTAACCGGGGCTAGCTGAAAAGTCGACCAGCACACAACGCTGCAAGACCCAATATTGCTCGTCTGAGTGGCAAAGCTCATCTATGTTTGCCAATGTAGACTTTCCCAAAGAGTTAGTTGCCTCTCTCATGTGCCTCAGATGTCGTCAAAAGAAGCTCCTCAATCCTTTCGATTCTCTACTTCGAAGCTAGGTCACTGAACAATCTATCAAGCTAGCTACTGCCACAGACCTTCGCAGAGGAGTGCAAGCTAGATTTAGATTAGGGCAGTGACATTTCAAATAGGCATAGGGTGGGTCTTGGCGAAGATATTCACTGACAAGAGGCCATCTAAGGGATGCGGGATATTGGTTAAGTTCTGCCTACTGTGCCTGTTCCTTCATTCATGAAACGTCGATTACCAATTACTTTTTGTTTCCGCCCCCCCGTCTCACCTTGCCAACAGTCTGGAATGTCTATTGTTCGAAAGAGCTTTCAGCTCGTATTCTATCAAGATGGCAGGACCACAAGGGAACAACATGCCCAATTCTGAAGAGGAGCTTCGCAGAATCGCTGGCGAGATTGAAGCATGCACAAGATGCCCTCTTTCAAGAACGAGGACTAAGCCCGTCCCGGGCGAAGGCCCACGCAAAGCCGAAGTCATGTTTGTTGGAGAGGGGCCCGGTAGAAACGAGGATATTGAAGGAAGACCATTCGTCGGAAGAGCCGGAGACCTTCTCAACGAGCTGTTAGCCTCCATAAGGCTCCATAGAGAATCAGTATACGTAACGAACATCGTGAAATGCCGCCCCACAACTGCAAGCCAACCCGTAGAGCAGCAGCCTCACGAAGCAAAGGATCGACGGCCCACCAGCGAGGAGATCGACGCATGCACCCCGTACCTAGAGAGGCAAATTGACCTAATCCAACCGAAGGTCATCTGCACACTCGGAGACACAGCGACCCGATTCATCCTCGATAGGTACAGGCTCAAAGCCGGCAACATATCGAAGATGCACGGCAGAATCTGCTCGGCCGGCAACCTGAAGATCGTCCCCATGTACCACCCAGCGGCAGCGCTCTACACAGCCCAACTGAAAACAACTATGCAGAGGGATTTCAAGAAGCTAGCAGGGCTGCTCGAGCAGACAACACTAGGCTAAGAGTTGACTGACGAAGCTGCTTCTCAACCTCCACGGATCACTTGTAGACATTGCATCTGACCAAACCGCAAGACCAATTGTTGACTATCGAGCCCATCCGGAAAGCAGATAAGAGGAGTCAAAAAAGATGACTTGAGGCGAAGGCCTGAATGCCCAAGTTCTCGCCAGTCGAGCAGAGATATCTTGACGAACATTATGTGGGAAGACTTGCGACGGCGACAAAGAATGGAGTTCCGCACGTCGCGGTAGTATGCTACGCCAGCGACGAGGAACTACTCTACATCGATACAGACTATGAAAGCAAGAAGGGACGAAACATCCAAAGGAACAACAGAG
>Ga0315306_10001800_pt1 | contig 10179 bp, 8 predicted proteins | sample TDP1_MG_FD_203803 | JGI IMG/M metagenome (GOLD analysis project Ga0315306, IMG submission 203803) | Freshwater sediment microbial communities from Lake Towuti, South Sulawesi, Indonesia - TDP1 | ecosystem: Environmental > Aquatic > Freshwater > Lake > Sediment | place: Indonesia: South Sulawesi... | reverse complement strand
AGCCCACTTTATCGAAGGAAGCATCCTATGATTCCTCCCTAAATTTTTATAGTAAAAGAACTATTATAAATCAAAAAAGTCAAGTCCCCAAATCTTGGCAAGAAACGACCACGCGGTTTGAATTGCCGCTTTTTATCTTCAAGAGAGCGATGTATTTTTCTCGGGCTGATGAAAGCGGAAACGTTTTCCTCGTGCGGACAGAATATTCACTGCTATTCTGTCCGCCACCTCCGCTCGCCTATCAGGAATTCTTGATCGCTGACAAGACAATAGCTGAGTATTTTTCATGACCCTTTCTTTAACGGGGAGGAGAGGTCCATCGGATTTTAGATGCTTTTATGATTTCCCAAGACTTTTTTGCCCATCTTCCCCTATTTTTTGCTCAAGTTGACATCCATTCCCATTATTTTTTATCCTTCATGACGATGAGAGGAAGCAAAGTGGGCGCATGAATGCCCATTCAGCCAGCACAGCAGAATACGAAATCTAATCAACTTTTCCTGGTTGCAACCCGGAACGTGAGCTTGTAGTTTAGGAATATGAATCCATCGTGTGCATAAAAAAGGAGGTCATTTATTCATGAAAAAAGTACGGCTCATTGCGTCCGCCGTCTTTGCCAGCCTATGCCTTTGTCCAACCCAGTACTTTTCTCAGCCGCCAACAGAGCTCAAGGTTGACCCTTTGCTTCTCGTCTCTCTTAAAGAATGCCGGAATATCATGAAAATCTGCGGCCCGAAAATCTTTCCTGAATGGGATTTTCAAAAAACAGCAGTGCTTTTTTACAAGCCCAATGTCCAGGAATTGCTGATCGGTTTTCCCCATAAGCCTCAGGGATTTTCGGAATTCACAGGAATCTCTCCCTTGGCTGGTGAAACCATGTATTATCGGGACGGCACCACAACCTTGACTTTCGATGACCAGAACACAAGCATTCCCATCGATGGCATTTCGGTCCTGGTCGTGGCTGACCCGCTCTCTAGAATGAGGAATCAAATCCGAGGAGTCTTCATGGGCAGGACGAAAGAATTTGCTCTGCAGTGGCTGGAAGACTGGAACTTTGCCCAATCTCCCTACCGCGAACTCCTGCTCATTCTTCATGAAGGTTTTCACGTCTTTCAGCACACAAGGGCCCCAAATAAATGGGCAAACGAGGTGGCCCTCTCCAAGTATCCGCTTCTCGACCCTGTCAACAACGCCTTTTTTGTTTTAGAAGGAAACATTTTAAGGGATGCATTTCTTGCCGCGCCTTCATTGAGGCTGGAAAAGATCAAGCAGTTTGCCGCTGTCCGCAATTTTCGGCAGTCACGGCTCGACCCCGAATGCTCCGAGTATGAAAACCTCACCGAATATTCCGAGGGGCTGGCCAAATATGTCGAATATAAATTTATGGCTCTGGGGGAGAGAATAGAGCCCCTCCAGGAGATGTACTACCGCCAGGGATTTCACGGCTATCAGATCGTTTTAGCGAAGTTGCTCGAGGATTCCGTCAGAGATATGGTCAAGATTGTCGCTGTGAGCGACGAGCGCTTTGGAAATAAATTCGGCACAGGCCCGCTTCGTTTTAAACTCTATGAGCTCGGCGCCTTCCAGGCTCTGCTGCTGGACGAAGTGATGCCCTCCTGGAAAGAGAAGATATTCGAAAACGGCGTCTCGATAGGTGGCCTTTTGAAACAGGCATTAAGAATGCCGCCTGAGGAATTGGAACAGTATCTCAGCCGGGCGAAGCAGGAATATAAATATGATGAAGCCCTGGCCGAAAAAATTCAATTCGAAAAGGAAGGGAAAAAAAGAATTCAGGAAAAGCTCGATGCTATTCTTCATTCTGACCGGACTCTTGTCCGGATTATCTACGGCGGATTTACGGAGAACTTGGCTGTAGCCTTTACTCCATTCGGAGTGACCTGGTTAAATGAAAAGAGCGCCATCTACGACCTGGTGCCGGTTCAAGTCTTCTTTAAGGAAGGTGCTGTGCTTCAGCTCAAAAAAATTATCCCGGTCCTGATAGACAAGGAGAAAAAAGAAATTCTTTTTGTTGTGGACGGTCCAGCATCAAAGTTTCTTGAGGGAGAACAGGAGAAGGTCGACACCGGTGAGTTCGCTTTGTCCGGAGCGAAAATCAGCCTCAGGCAACAAGGAAAAGACATCCGTATTGAATTAAGATAATAACCCAACTCATTTTTTGAATTCCTGTCCTGGTTATCAACCATCTGAAGCTCCGCTTCATTGCGGACAAACTCCTTCACCGCGCATCGCTTCGCAGGAAATCCTGATCGCCGCCGAAAACCAATTTATTATATTTCATATTTTCGCCCTGGAAAATATCGCCAACTTAGATAAGCTCCCAGCATCTGGGGCCACCCTTTATATGATTCATATGCTGATTAAAGAGGGAACCGGCTCGCCCGTCCGCGTTTTCGTCATTCTGCCCTAATCAATAAAAAAAGGAGCTGCTTGGTATCCCTGTGGGGAATGTCCGCCAAAAATTTGACACTCGTCTTATAAGCTGTTATTCTTTTTTAAGATAAAACAGACATAAAAAGAGGTGGGATATGAAATGCCCAAAGTGTCATTTTGATAATCCTGATTCCTCCCATTTTTGTGCTGACTGCGGCACAAAACTCACACTTGCCAAGGATATTTTTTCTTTGCCGACGATGACTCTTGAGACGCCTTTTAAGATTTTGGACCCAGGCAGCACCTTCGCCGAGAAGTATAAAATTATTGGCGAAATCGGAAGCGGAGGGATGGGCATAGTCTACAAGGCCGAGGACACAAAACTACGGCGCACTGTCGCCCTCAAGTTCATTCCGCCAGAGCTATCCCGCTATCCGGAAGCAAAAGAACGATTCATCCGGGAAGCTCAGGCCGCGGCCGCGCTGGACCATCCCAACATCTGCACGGTTTATGAAATCGGGGACTTTGAGGATAAAGCGTTTATAGCCATGGCCTATGTCGAGGGCCAGAGCTTAAGAGAAAAAATAGCCATGCGCCCCCTCAGTATTTATGAGGCATTGGACACCGCTATTCAAGTGGCCAAAGGCCTGGAGGAGGCCCATAACAGGGGAATCATCCACCGTGATATCAAGAGTGCCAACATCATGGTCGATAAGAAAGGCCAGGCAAAAATCATGGACTTTGGCCTAGCCAAGGTTGTAGGAGAATCGCTTATCACTAAAGAAGCTGAGACCTTGGGGACAGTGGCCTATATGTCGCCTGAGCAGGCGAGGGGCAAAGCCGTAGACCATCGCACAGATATTTGGTCATTGGGAGTCGTTCTTTACGAAATGCTCAGTGGGCAATTGCCGTTCCGCGGAGAGCAAGAGACTTCGGTTATGTATTCGATCGTCCACGAAGAACCCAAACCTCTTAAGGCTATCAAACCTGATGCTCCTTCAGAATTAGAGCGAATCATCCATCGCGCTTTAGAAAAGAAACCTGAATCACGTTATTCCTCAGCGAGCGAAATGTTAAAAGATCTGCAGAAGTATCGGGAAAGTCTGCGAGTTTCTAAAGTCGGCGTCTTAAATCTTAAATCGCTCTTGCGCCTGGTCCGAAAACTTCAGGTCGCCATCCCCGCTCTTATTATTGTTCTTGCCATAGGTTTCTCCGGATTCTGGCTCCTCAAGCGGCAAGCGAAAATACGCTGGGCAAAAGAAGAACTACTCCCAAAAATCAACCAGTTCATTGAAGCTGGCCGGGATAATTATGTCGAAGCGTATCAACTTGCTGCAGAAGCTGAAAAATTTATACCACATGAGCCCAAGCTGTCTGAGTTTCTTTCGAAGATCGCGGTCAAAATATCCATCAAAACAGAGCCTTCAGGTGCAAAAATCTTCCTGAAAGAATATAAGGCTCCTGAGAGAGAATGGGAATACGTGGGCGTTTCTCCCATAGAAAACGTCCGATTGCCCATCGGGTTTTTTGGATGGAAAATGGAAAAGGAAGGGTATGAAACAGTCGTCGCCGCTTCCGCCACTTTTGAAATTGATCTGAAAACTGAAAAATTAAATGTTCCCAGCAACCTTGTGAGAGTGCTGGATAAGAAAGGGACAATTCCGTCCGGGATGGTGCGAGTTAAAGGGCAACGAGTTGAAAACGTGGGGGAAATCGGCGACTTTTTTATAGACCAATATGAAGTGACTAATAAACAATTCAAAGAATTTATCGCCAAGGGCGGATATCAGAAAAAAGATTATTGGAAACAGAAATTCTTCAAAGACGGAAAAGAGTTAACTTGGGAAGAAGCGCTCAAGGATTTCGTGGACCAAACGGATAGATCCGGCCCGGCAACCTGGCAAGCCGGAGATTATCCTGAGGGACAGGATAATTACCCGGTTTCAGGGGTCAGCTGGTATGAGGCGGCCGCGTACGCCGAGTTTGTAGGAAAGAGCTTGCTAACTTCACATCATTGGGATATCGCTGCAAAGGGATCTTCTTCAATATTATGGAGGATGGGCTTTATGACTCTTTTAGCTCGCATGACCAATTTTAAGAGGGAAGGACCTGCGGCCGTGGGAAGCTACGCCGGCATGACTTGTTATGGGGCTCACGATATGGCCGGCAACGTGAGGGAATGGTGCTGGAACGGAGCGTCCAAAGGCCGGATCATCAGGGGCGGGGCATGGAATGACGAAATTTACATGTTCGGCAACTTGAGTCAGGCTTCCCCATTTGATCGTTCCCCAAAAAACGGGTTTCGATGCGGCCTCTACCTTGATCCTGATAAGATCCCCCATGCGGCGTTCGAACCCGCAAAGCTCACGGAACCCCCGAATTTCTATAAAGAAAAGCCGGTTTCTGACTCAATTTTTCAGGTTTACAGGGAGCAGTTCTTTTACGATAAAACTGACCTCAAGGCCCGCGTCGAATGGAGGAACGAGAGCTTGAAAGACTGGGTTCAAGAGAAAATTTCGTTTAACGCGCCCTATGATAATGAGCGCATGATGGCTTATTTATTCCTTCCCAAAAACGCATCTCCGCCATATCAGACGGTCATTTATTTCCCGGGTTCTGGTTCTGTGTATCAAAAATCCAGCCAAGACCTCGACAAATATTGGGAATTCGAAGATCGCTTATCTTTCCTCGTGAAGAGCAGTCGGGCGGTCCTCTATCCTATCTATAAAGGGACCTTTGAGCGCGGAGATGACGCTTTGACCCCAATCCATGACGGAGACAAATCTCATATGTTCGCCGAGTTCTTGGTCCATCTTGTTAAGGACTTCAAAAGATGCGTTGACTATCTAGAGACCCGGTCTGATATCGATAGTCAGAAGCTGGCCTACTTCGGATTCAGCTGGGGAGGGAAGTTGGGTCTTATTATTACGGCCGTTGAGGACCGTCTTAAAGCCAGCATTCTTTCAGTGGGAGGTCTAGAAGGAGTCGCACGTCCTGAAGCAAACGAAATCAACTATGTCACTCGCGTTAGAATACCAACTTTGATGCTCAATGGAAAATTCGATATGAGTTTTCCTTACGACACAACAGTCAAACCAATGTTTGACCTTTTGGGAACACCGAAAGACCAAAAAGAACTAAAACTCTATGACACAGACCATTTCATTCCCAGGAATGAATTCATCAAGGAAACCCTGGCCTGGCTTGACCGCTACCTTGGGCCGGTTAATAGAGAATAACTTCAGATAAAAAAACAAAGAGCCGGGCGCCTATCAAGGCCTCAAGCGAAAAAAGAGAACGGTCTTATTTAGTGGGGAGCTGTGCTTGGATAGTAAACCTCTCAAGCCTTTCGAGCTTGAAGGAGGTGTTCAGCTTCTCGGCTCCGAGAATCCTGAGCTCCCGAACCAGCTTATCAAGGACCGAGTAATACGAATTGTGCTCCCAGCAGTTAACGTAAACGCTCGAAATATACGCCTCCCTCTCGATTTTTCGCAGGATGAATTTCGCGGTTAGCGTTTTCCCGGTCCCTGGCCGTCCAAACCCCTCGCATTCTTTCCATTCTATTATGTAAGTCAGACAATGCTGTCTTGAGACAACACCCGTTGACGAAAGATTCTTCTTATTGTTAACTGTTTGACTTCCAGATTCCATTGACTCATAATGTCCAAAAAGGTCATTAAGGAGAATAAGCATGAGTCTCGAATACAGCAAGATTGTCAACGAAATTCGAAATCTGCCTCTTGAAGAAAAAGAAGAAATCAAGGCTCTTTTAGAAAAATACATTGCCGAGGAGAGGCGCACCGAGATATTTACGAACTATAAGAGAAGTAGGAAGGAAAGTCGCAGTCGCAAGCTAACGTTCTCGAGCAGCATAGCCGAGCTCAAGAAAACGATATAAGGCCATCGTGATTCAGGTCGCCTTCAGTTCATCCTTTAAAAAAGCGTTTGACAAGAGGATCAAGGGTTATCCTGAAAAGGAACATAAATTTTGGAAGAAAGTGGATCTTTTTATTCGTGATCCATACTCCAAGAGCCTGCGGACTCATAAACTATCGGGGAAGCTGAAGGACCTGTGGAGCTTCTCCGTGGAATTCGATTTGAGAGTCATATTTTATTTCGAAAAACCTGGCAGGTGCGTTTTTATCGATATTGGGACGCACGAAGAAGTCTATTAAATTTTACATACGGCGGATTTACAGAGAACGTGGCCGTAGCCTTTACTCCGTTCGGAGTGACCTGGTTAAATGAAAAGAGCGCCATCTACGACCTGGTGCCGGTTCAAGTTTTCTTTAAGGAAGGCGCTGTGCTTCAAATGAAGAAGATTATCCCAGTCCTGATAGACAAGGAGAAAAAAGAAATTTTTATCCTTGAGTATCTAGAGAGCTTTTTTATTTTTTCCAGAAAAAGATCCACCCAGCGGAGGTTTATTCTCTTGGCTTCCTATCATGGGGTCGAATCCTATTCCTTCGGCCACCAGCCCGATGTCGGCCTCGGTTTTTTCACAAATATCGGAAATGAGGTTGATGTGAGAAATCTTTAAAGACAGACAAAGATTTGGAAGCATGCTTGATGAGCTCGGCTTTATCGATATTCGTCACGAGGAAATTACTCTTTAATTTGCGATAGATGAAGGCCTAAAATATAGAAGGTTAAGTTCTCAAATCTCAACAGGGAGATTTTCGCGAGCTGGCGAAAGGCTGGATAACAGGCCTTAGAATCCAAAAAAACGCCCGATCCTGCGGATGCCTTCTTCAATATGTTCAGGGGGAGGAGCGAAAGAGAGGCGTAAATATCCCTCGCCTTTCTGACCGAAGGCATTTCCAGGAATGGTCACAACCTTCTCTTTTGACAAAAGAGCCATGGAAGCATCGAGAGAGTTTCGGTATCGAGGAGTCTTGCTTGAAATATCCAGAAAAATATAGAAAGCTCCCTCAGGTTTTATGTATCTTAAGTCTGTATATCTCCCCAGGCAGTGCATGGCCAGCTCTCTCCTCTTACGCAATTCTTCCAGGTTCTGGCGCTTCTCCGCTTCTGCAAGGCCTTTGAGGGCAAAGATGGCGGCATGCTGAGAAATGGCCGGAGCGCAGGTCACGGCTAGCTGATGAAAGTTGACGATGAGCTTGATCAACTCGGGCGTTGCTATGCACCAGCCCAATCGCCAGCCCGTCATGCAGAAGCTTTTCGACACGCTGCTTATCACCACAAAATTTTGAACGTAGTGAGCGATGGAATCCGGTTCTTGCTCGTAATAGATATCCCGGTAGACTTCATCGGAAATGGCCAGGATCCCCCGTTCATCAAGGAGCCTGGCCAGACTCTTCATCTCTTCCCTGGAATAGACGGCGCCGCTTGGATTGTTCGGGCTGTTGATAATTATAGCTTTTGTTCTATGGCTGATTCTTTTTCTGACATCCTCGCATTTCAAGGCAAAATTATTTTCCGCATAGAGAGAATAGGTCTTCGGTATTCCCCCTGCCATCTTGACAATCGAGGGATAGGCCGGAAATCCGGGGTCTGGGACCAAGATTTCATCACCTGAATCGACCAGAACCATGAGAGTGGCAAAGAGTGCCTCTTCGGCGCCAACCGTGATACAAACTTGATCAGGCGAGACCTCATATCCAAAATTTTTTGCGACCAGGGCTCTGAGCTCCTGAAATCCCTCATTGGGGGTGTAGCCAAGGTTCCAATCCTCCGACTTTTCTTTTATATGCTCCGAAATGGATTTCGGCGTTGGGAATTTGAGTTCGCCCAAACCGAGGTCGATGCAGGAGGAATCCGCCAAGTCATGGATGCGGCGGATAAGAGTCCTTTCCACACCTCTCATCCTTTCGCTAAAAAATTTCCTCATAAATCCATTCTCGCTGGATGAGTTAATCTCTCATTGCTAAGAAAGATCTATCTCTCTTTTTCCGCAAGAAATAATTTTATGGCTAATGCATAAGAAGTCTATATGCAGCTTTTTTATAAACCTCAACAGCAGCGAATAATTTCTTTTTTGGGTTCTCTTTACATTCTTCGCAATATTTTAACAAGAGTTATTTTCTCTTTTTCTCTGATATCCTTGACTTTCTTAATAACTCTGGCCGGGACACCTGCAACCACAACTCCAGGCGAAACATTCTTTATGACCACAGCGCCTGCAGCCGCGACGCTTCCCTTACCGACCTTAACTCCCTCGAGCACAACGGCATTAGCACCAATCATGACATTGTCCCCGATAACAACGGGTTTTTTGCTCGGGGGCTCCAGAACTCCAGCTATTACCGCGCCTGCCCCGATATGGCAATTTTTTCCAATGATGGCTCTGGCGCCCAGAACAGCATTCATATCAACCATAGTCCCTCTGCCGACCTCAGCACCGATGTTGATCACTGCACCCATCATTATCACACAATCCTTCCCTATGCGCGCTCCATCTCTGATGATAGCACCTGGTTCGACTCTGGCATCTATTTTTCGCAAGTCAAGAAGCGGGAGGGCAGAATTGCGGCCCGTGATCTCCACATAACAATCCTTGATTTTAGTCCTATTTTTCCTCATCCATTTTTCAATGGCTGAATAATCGCCGATCATAACCCAGAAGAGGCCTTCGCCAAAAGCTTGGAAGCCGCAATTTTTAAAATTTTCTTGACGAAAATTTCCCCGAATAAAGACCTTGGCAGGAGTTTTTTTCTTGCTCTTGGAGATGAGCTCGGCAATCTGTTTATAATTCATCGATTTCTGAAATGCCCTTATTGCTGGCTTCTGTCTTGATAATCTCAGTCGGAAAGCCTTTTTCTTGGCAGAACGACCTCATGACTTCGGCAATCTCATCCATTTTTTCCCTCTGACAAATGGCGAAGACGGAAGACCCTCCGCCGCTGACATTCGAGCCAAAGGCCCCTGCTTCTAAAATTTTTTTCTTAAGCTCATCATAGCCTGGAATAAACCTGGACCTCACAGGCTCGGAAATATTGTCTCGATTGATCGCCTGACCTATACTCTTCAAGTCTCCATTTAAAATGTCATGGATCAAAGAGGAACAGAATGACATCTGTTCTCTAACCTCTGCCAGGCTGAAGCGGTCGGGGATAAATCCTCTGGTTGTGGTCTGAGCTTTTTTGAGCACACAGAGAACAACAGGAATCTCCGGCGCATCGATCCTGACCACATCGAGCGGATGATAGCTCCGGACAGAAATAAAACCTCCGAGCAAACACCCTGCGACATTATCCGCATGGGCTGCTCCTCCTGAAGCCTTCTCACCTATGCTGGCGATCTCGATAAGTTCATTATTGGTTAAACTGGCATTCAAGAGCCTGTTGAGTCCATAAACACTGGCCACTGCTGAGGCTGCGGACGATCCTAAGCCGGCGCATGTGGTCATTTCTTTAATGATTTCGATATCAACCCCGACCGATGCCTTGATTTTCTTGAAGAAATGAATTGTTGCCAGCCCCGCAGTATTCTTCTCGACCACTGTGGGTATAATCTCATCCCCGCCCGTGACTTTGATAATAATAGAATTGGTGTGATTCAGCCGAATTTTCAAAACATCGAAAGGCTGTTTTAAGGCAAGGGCAAAAATATCAAAACCAGGCCCAAAGTTTGCTATTGTGGCCGGTGCTCTGAGAATGATTTCACTCAAATCAACTTCCTTTCTTTGAGGAGTCTTTTGAGAGTCTCTCTATTCGGCTCGCTAAGCCTGGTTAAAGGCAATCTCAATCCCCCTCCTGGCAAGCCCATCAAAGTCAAAGCCTCTTTCACCGCCATCGGATTTGTCTCCATCCTCAGGGCTTCAAA
>Ga0315306_10001799_pt1 | contig 10180 bp, 9 predicted proteins | sample TDP1_MG_FD_203803 | JGI IMG/M metagenome (GOLD analysis project Ga0315306, IMG submission 203803) | Freshwater sediment microbial communities from Lake Towuti, South Sulawesi, Indonesia - TDP1 | ecosystem: Environmental > Aquatic > Freshwater > Lake > Sediment | place: Indonesia: South Sulawesi... | reverse complement strand
CGTGAACTACATTCAAAACGCAGACGCCCTCCACATCTCCGGCTATTCCCTTCTCAGGGATCCACAGAGGAAGGCCGCGTTGAAGGCACTGGAGGGGGCGAAAAAGGCGGGAATCCTCGTTTCCTTCGATGCGGGGGTCCTGCCGGCGATGAAAGCCTCAGATTTCATTCGTTCGACCCTGAGATCCATTGATTTGCTCTTCTTGAACGAGCTGGAGGCGACCTCATTGATGGGCATCAAAAACCCTGAAAAGGCTGCAAGCCGCGCTCTCAAGCTAGGACCCAAGATCGTTGCTATGAAGCTGGGAAAAGGGGGCTGCCTCATCCTAACAGAAGGGGAGGAAATCCGTTCCCCAGCTTTCAATGTAAAGGTCGTGGACACCACCGGAGCTGGCGATGCCTTTGATGCTGGCTTCCTCGCTGGAATAATCAAGGGGTGGGACCTTAAGAGTGCGGCGCGATTTGCTAATGGTGTTGGGGCCCTCTCCACGATGAAGGTCGGAGCCAGATCGGCGTTGCCAAATAGGCAGGAAGTCGAAAGATTTCTGGGGAGATTTGGGAATACGGAAAGTTAGCCCAAAAACGGATACGAAGCAACCTAGGAGCCAAGAACTTATGTTAAACCTAAGAAGGTTCTTTACAATGATAAGTGAGGTCTTGGGATGAAAAAGCGGATACAACCTCACATCATGTGCGGCGTGGGGGATGTGGCGAAGTACGTCCTGCTTCCAGGCGACCCGAAAAGAGCGGAGAAGATCGCGTCATTTTTCGATGAGGCGCGAAAGGTCGCGGAGTATAGGGGATATGTGACTTATACTGGTAAGGTCGATGGGATAGAGATCTCAGCCTGCTCGACAGGCATAGGATGCCCATCCGCGGCCATCGTGGTTGAGGAACTCGCGAGGATAGGCGCCAAGACCTTCATCAGGGTCGGGACGACCGGAGCCCTGCAGCTTGAGATTGAGGTGGGAGACACCATCATCGCAACCGCCGCCGTGCGAGCGGATGGGACGAGCAAGGTTTACGCGCCAGCAGGATATCCAGCCGTGGCAGATTTCGGCGTTGTTTCGGCCCTGGTCGAGGCTGCAAAAAAGCTAGGCGTGAAAGTTCACGTTGGAAAGGTCGTCAGCACAGATGCATTTTACGCGGGTAGCTATGACATCTGGGGCAGGGCTCGCGTGCTCTCGGTTGAGATGGAGTGCTCGGCGATCTTCACCATTGCAGGCCTCAAGGGGCTCAAGGCCGGGGCAATTTTGGCCGTGGATGGAAACCTCGCGACAGGGATTAAGAAAGGAGAGTTCGAGCCCGGCGAGAAGAGCGGGGAGCTCGATGAACGTGTTCAGAACGCTATCGAACAGGAAATTAAAATCGCTATCGAAGCTGTAAAAAATCTTGGACAAGGCCTAGATTAAACCCGGATGGCTATTCCCTTATATATGGCTTGCCCGAGGCTTTGGGGAACGGCCTCCTACCTATAAAAATTACGACAACTACGAGCGGGATGATGTATGGGACCATTTTGAGGAAATATTCGAAAAATGGGTACGTATGAGCCGCCGGCATAGACATTACCGTGAAAGCGAGGCTCTCTGCAAACCCGAAGATGAAGGCACCAGCGAGGGCGAGCAGAGGCTCGAGCCCCGCGAACACCACGCAGGCTAAGGCGATGTAACCCCTGCCCCCGGCTATCTCCTTCACGACAGTCCCAAGCCAGCCCAAAGAAAAGAAAGCTCCGCCCAGACCGGTCAACGCGCCTCCAAGGGTGCAAGTGAGCATTCGGATACGCCCAACACTTTGGCCCGCGACATCAACTGCCTCAGGTTTTTCTCCAGCGGCCTTTATCTTTATGCCCAAGAATGTTCTGTGTAGGATGACATGAAGTAAGATAGCTATGGCTATTGTCACGAAAATTATCGGGCTTAAGAGCCCCAGGGGAGTTGATGTATAAGGTATCATGAACTCTGGCCGAATGTTGTAGGACGTTGCATGCCAAATGGTTATCAGGAGAAAGAGGAGCATCCCATCCCCGAATATGTTGATGCCCATTCCAAACACGACTTGGTTTGCCCTCCCATAAACGCTTGCTATGCCAAAAATAAATCCGATCGAGGCGCCCATCAGTGACCCCACTAAAAGTCCAGCAACCCCGCTTCCGAGATGCACTCCCCCATAAACCCCGATGACGCAACTTAGGCAGAAAATCCCCTCCAGTCCGATGTTAACAACTCCAGCCTTTTCATTGATACACTCCCCCACGGCCGCGAGGGCCAGCGGCGTCATCACAAACAGTGAAGACCTCAAAACATCCTTCGCTTTGATACCAACCCAACCTAGCAAATAGAGGAAGACAACAATGGCGACCAAACAAACAGTGAAGACAAGAACCCTCCTCTGGAGGTATATGCGGGCTTTTGGCATTATTCCGCCTTCCTTCTAAGCAGTGCCAAAAGTCCCGGCAAAGCCATGGCCATGATGATAACACCTTGGATACCTGTCACGAGCTCAGAACTTATCCCCACATCGAATTCCATGAATCTGCCAGAGTTTGCTAACCCTCCGAAGAATATTGCCGAAGGTATTATGCCTATTGGGTGGTTCCTCCCCACCAAGGCTACCCCAATCCCAACGAATCCATATGTCATCAAATCAGTTAAAGTATCATGAAACCCCCATTTCTCAGGCCTTATTGCTAAGCTGGCTCCAGCGAGCCCAGCGGCCAGCCCGCCGATGATGAAGCTGAGAAGTATCGCGCGCGAGATGCTTATCCCCGCGTAGCGGGCGGCGTCCGGGTTGTCCCCAACCAACCTAAGCTCATACCCCGGATACATGCGCCATAAAAACACGTAAACTAAAATGCAAACGAGCAGGGCGATGAATATCACGGCCGTTAGATTCCCCGAAATCACCGGATATCGCGCGGTTGGCAGAGCCTCCGCGGTTATGTGCGCCCATTTCCCCGGGAGATGATAAATCGCTAGGTACATGACGAGGTGAAAGGCTATCCAATTGAGCATGATGGCAGATATAACCTCGTGAACCCCCCTCCATATCTTAAGTAACGCCGGTAGGAGGGCCCAGAGGGCACCTGCTAACATCGCGATAATCGTGACAGCAAACACGTGGATCCCAGCGGGAAGGGCGACGTGCCCGGCTATCCAAGCCGCAGCCGCTCCCCCTATGTACACCTGCCCTTCTGCGCCGATGTTGAAAAGCCCCGCCCTCATGCCGACCGCGAAGGTGAGCGCCGTTAGCATGTAGGGCGTTGCGAACGCAAGCGCATACACAAATTCTTTTGGCTCAAAAGTCCTTTGTCTGATGAATATGCCGAACCCCTTGAGCATAGAAATATACCCTTCTTTCGCAGAGTAATCGAACACTTTCAAGATCAAGGCCCCAACGATTAACCCCAGAAATATGGCAAACGCAGATTCAACCAATGGGCGCCTAATTCCCCGAAGATAGCTCACGACTTCTTTCTGGTAGTTTTTGACAAATACTAAAAGAGAGAGACCAAAAACAAAGACAGCCAAAGCAAATGCGATCTGGGAAAATATCTGCTCAATCATTTATTATCAATCCTGCCATTATCCCGGCCTTGGCATCACAGACCGGATGGAGCGCTCGTGCAAAGTTCACCTACTCCTATTAGTTTAGCCGGACATTTTATCCTTTATTAATCTACTAGTTAATGATTAATTACCGAAAACCCGAAAATAATGCTTAAAAGGCGGGGAAGGAGGTAAAAACGATGGAGAAAAAGACACTTATGATTATCGGATTTATCGGCGGTATATTGACGACAGTTGGGGTCTTCTTACCGTGGGCTTCAGCTTCGGCGTTCGGAAAAACCGTTAGAGTTTCAGGATGGGATGTGATTAGCACATCGGTGTCAGGTAATCTCGATGTTCTCCTCGTCCTAATCGGTGGCATCCTCGCGCTAGTAGGGGGGCTTGTACTGGTATTGGCGATTAAGATAGGGAAAAATATTGATTACATGATCCCGCTGGGGGGAATTTTAGCCATCATAGGTTGGATATTCTTCTATGTTCCAGATTTTTGGTACAATGTAAAACACTTTTATCTCTTTTATGGCTACTACATGTGTTTGGTCGGAGGCATATTAGCCCTGATTGGCGGTATAAAGGGCATAAGAGCGGAGGAGTGAGCTCAACCTTAAAAACGCTAAAAAATGCTTTATTTTTGATTAATGTGTGTGTATTGTAAAAAGAAAAAAAGGGCGGGTTAGCCAAGGATGGCCCGCCAATAATTGACCACATCCAAGGTTTCCGCCTTTGGAACCTCGACCGCGCCAGTGCGTATCTTGCTCTCCAGCTCCGCGACCGCATCCCATATCCAAGCGGGTTGGGCATTCCTCAATTCTGTTGCTTTTTCTTTGATCCACTCAGGTGGTCCCGGAAGTACTGGCTCTCCCGTCATTTCCTCTGCCCTCACGCCCATTGCGATAAATTCATCTAGGTCCGCCAAAGTGCTGACTGATATCCCCTCCATTGGTTCCCCAAGTACTGTGGTGCCAACCCCGAGCGTTATCTGATTGCTGTAGTTCTCTACAGCCTCCCTGAACTTGTTATCCTTGACTAGCTCGGTTGTATAGTAGACGCCGTAGTCGACCCTCTTCATCATACTTGCGATGACGAATGAAGGATTTATCCAGTCCTGGTCCGCGTCCACGCCTGTCCAGAAAGGCGGCCCCCGGGTCAGCCCGTCCCTGGTGGCGATGTCCTTCACCGCGCTATTTATCCCCAGGCCGAGGGGCCCCGCTATATTGTAAACAGTGACGGCGCCCTTCTCATACATCGGCACAGCGGCTAGGTATCCCTTTGTTATGTCGCTGAACGTTCCGGTGTAGGTCCATAGGACCCTCTCATCCCTAGCCGTTTTGTAGATGCCCCGCTTCATCTCGGTCTTGTTGTTCTCTATCCAGCTCATTGCCCAGTCGCATCCCCACTTGTACCCTATCTCGAACTTCCATAGAACAGGGATCTCAATTCCAAAGACTCCTCCGATGTGCGGGAAGTTATCTTTCCCAAGTTGTGTTCCTGTAGAGTAGTAAGCTGCTAGCAAGCCGCCGAGCGCCCCGACCATGGCACTTCCCTTGTGCTCCTCGTACACTACGTCCATCAAGTTCGGCTGTGGCGTCACCCATTTGGTATATGTGTCTATGCCCACGAAGTTCTTATCCGGGAAGTCCGCTGCCACCTCACAGAGGGCGTCCGTCAATAGGAACCCGACTCCGACGATGAGCTTGACATCCGGATCTGAAGCTGCAGTCCTTAGGTTCGGAACATAGTCGGCCTCAACATTGCTTATCAGTTCCTTCATTTCAACGCCAAAAGCCCTCTCGGCGTCCTCGCCCCCCTTGAACGCCATGTCGTTAAAGCTCAGGTCGCCCCTTCCGCCGATGTCCGAAACCACAGCAATTTTGAATATTGGCGTTACATCAATCGTCCCAGTTAGACCAGCGATTTCCACACTGCTGTCCATCATCACATCTGGTGCCGTAAGCTGGATGGTTTTGCTCTCTCCGGGCCCTAACGTCACCGTCTCAGTGTCCACCACTTCGCCCTCGACTTCTAGATCCAACGACCAAGTGTTTTCCGATTCTCCTGTGTTCTTAACATCAAGGCTGATAACAGCATCCTGCCCAGCATTAATCCTCGGGATACTAAGATTGCTGGCTTCAAGCGCGCCTGCCTTCGGTGCAGGTTTCACGGCGAGATATGTGACGCCAGCGCTAACTGCAGCGATAACGATTATCGCTACGACGAAAATCACAGTAGTCTGCGCTATTCCTCTTTCTAAAGTTCTCGTTTTTTCACCTCCATTAAACTAACATATACAAGGTATTTAAAAGCTTTTGACGGTAATTATCCATCATCCCTTTGAGCCAGCCATCATCAGCCCTATTTTCTCCACCCTTGCCTTCGCCGCATCCACCGTGCCTACGATCTTCCCCTCAAATATAACTGCAATACGATCGCTCAGAGACATCACCTCATCTAAGTCCTCGGAAACGAGCAGGATCGCAGTCCCCTTCTCCTTCAACCTCAAGAATAGGTCATGGGTGTGCTTGAGCGCTTTAAGGTCGAGCCCATACGTTGGATGAACTGCAACGATCAAACGAGGTTCCCGCCACGTTTCTCTTGCGAGTATAATCCTCTGGATGTTCCCGCCTGAGAGAATCCTTGCCTCAGTCTGCCATAGGTCGGGTATCAGTACATCGTACTCGGAAACCATCCTCTCGGCGTGTTGGGTTATGAAGGAACGATTGAGAAAAGTCCATTTAGAAAAAGGTGAGGTTCGATAATCCTTCATGATGATGTTTTCGGCAGAGGTCATGCCCTCGGCGGTTCCCATCCTCCTGCGCTCCTCGGGAACATGAGCCATGCCTGCCTCCATGATCTTTCGGGGTGAGTGATTCGTCATGTCCTTACCGAAGACGAGCACCTTGCCCTTTTCGACCCTTCGCAGGCCTGTAATGGCCTCGACGAGCTCGCTTTGACCGTTTCCAGCCACTCCAGCTATGCCGAGTATTTCACCTTCTCTAATGGATATGGAAACCCCTTTCAAAGCTTCCAGTCCTTTCTCATTTAGCACGTAAAGATCCTTGACCTCCAAAGCTACCTTGCCCATCTTGACCTTTTTCCTCTTCGGGCGAAACGTGACCTCCCGGCCCATCATCATCCTCACCAATTCCCGCCTGTTCATCTCGGAGGTTTTACTTGTGCCAACCAGCTTGCCAAGCCTGAGCACGGTAACGCGGTCGCTCACCTCCATCACCTCCTCGAGCTTGTGGGTGATGAACACGACCCCGCGCCTCTCCCTCGCCATGGCTCGAAGAATGGAGAAAAGCTTCCTGGACTCCTCGGGGGTCAGCACCGAGGTCGGCTCGTCCAAAATTATCACCTCAGGTTCATGATAGAGAACCTTGAGGATCTCCACTCGCTGTTGCTCACCAGCTGAAAGCTCCTCTATCTTCGCCTTTGGGTCCACCTTCAGGCCATATCTCTCGGACAGCTCCCTGACCTTCTTCTCAACTTTGGAGAGGGGAAACGAGAAGTTGGATTCCTTAAGACCCAGGGCAATGTTCTCAGCGACCGTGAGCGGCCTCGCGAGAGTGAATTCCTGGTGGACCATCCCTATCCCATGCTCGAGGGCATCCTTTGGGGATTTTATGGAAATGGGTTTTCCCCCTACATAAATCCGCCCCTTCGTGAGACTGTAAAATCCCGACATGATGTTCGCCAAGACCGTCTTGCCTGCCCCGTTTTCCCCGAGTATGGCATGGACCTCGCCAGCCCTCACCTCAAGGTTTATGTTGTCGAGGATGAGGTGCTCCCAGACGCCGGGGAATCCCTTGCAGACACCATCCACCCGCACGAGGACTTCCCCTTGTCTTGGCTTTGGGACACCCTCCTCTAATTTGCCAGCCCCTTTCCGAACTCGACCTTCTTCAGCTTTAGTTCTTGCGCCCACGACGAGCATCAAGAATCCAAAGAGAGCTTCTAAACCCATGCCGTATCCTGCTGAAACACTAACTGAATAATTAAAGCTACCAGCCGTTTCGCCCATAGCTGCGCTAGAAGTATAAAGAAATGCTGCTATCGCGCCGATGAGTATTAAAAGGCCCGCAAGTACGTTAAGCATCCTTACTTTTTGCGTTTCCTTTAATGAATATGCTGAAAGAACAAAGCCTATGACGCACAAAATTGCCACAGGAGCTGTGTAACGAGCGCCGAGCGGGATTATGTACTGATAACCATTGTTAGAGGACGACCGATCTTCACCGTCAACAAGGACTCTTGCATCCGCCCAAGGGAGAAAGATAGCGATAATGCTCAATAGCAAAAATATTGCCAATACTGTTTGACCTTTCTTCATATTTCTCGCTTCCTATTTTTTTATTCTTAGGCTAAAATACTCTATCCTCGCTTCCAGACAAAGTGATACACTGCCCCGGCGAGCATCAAAACGAGACCTATGAAACCTACGCCGAATAGGATTACTAGAGGGCCCCTAAGCACGAAATGCCCAAGTTCAACCTCTTCCCAACTTCCGCCAAGAAAGCGGCTAAGAAACCACCTATGAGTATCACCACTCCGACCAAGAAAGCAGCTTTAGAAGCTTCCGTCAACGATTTCTTTTAGCACATGCCACATTATTTCCGCTTAAACACGAAATGGTAGATCGCTGCACCGATGAACAGGATGAAACCTATTGCAGATATCAATGCCGCTATCATTCCACTCTGTGCCCATCCCCATGTTGGACTTGGGGACATTGCGACAGCGAAGAATGCTATGAGGCCACCGATCCACATTATTAATCCAACTATGGCAGCCGCTTTAGTAACCTCCATATAGATTGCCACCTCCCCTCCTATTTGGGTATTCCACATAGTAAATAAAGAAAGAAGATATTTTAAAGTATGGGATTTTAAAGGCTGATGTCAAATGGGGAGGTAAAAAATGGGATTTTTAGTGAAACTGGTTGCAGTTTTAGGCATACTTTTTGGCATCGTCGCCATATTGTTAGGAGTGGTTGGACTTGCAGGAGGCCAGAGTGTAAGGTTTGTAATTGGCGGAGAAGAGGTAAGTCCTCAGAAAGGTGGCATGATTTTCACAGGAATCGGCATAATCGCGTTGCTCATAGGGATAGTTTGTTATCACTATGGCTTCAGGAAAAAAAGAAAACTGGAGAAGACGGTAACAGAAGCATGAGCTCTGATGCAGGTACTGCCTCGGGGCAAGCTACTCAAATAATCATATGCTCTATGCCCTTAAACTGGCAGAAATCGGTGAGAATAGTAGCTAAATTACCGTATGCCAATATCTGATGGTTTCCTAGACTATTTTCCAAGAAGTCTTCTACATTTCCATTTAATCGAATCTCGACTTGGGTTCTGCAAAGGTCGGGGTCTCGCATATCGCTCCTAACTATTTTTCCGTCGGCGATCATCATCTTCTCGAGCTCCCTGCCACCCAACCTCGCTATCGTCACCTCGACGTCCTTCAGTGGCCCTTGGATACCAACGCACCTTCCTGACTCAAAGTGACTCCTCAGGACCGACTTCTTAACGTCCGCGAGCATTTTGGTGGCGATGGTGCAGTGGGCCAATGTTACCGTGTTCGCATCCTCATCGACTCTGACAACGTTTGCCATCCAGCAAGGTTCGTCCGTTAAAAATGAAACTATCATCATGGTGAGCACGGCATCTAGGTCCGCCTCACAGCCCGCCACGAGGCCTAAGTCATTGCACATGCTCATGCCGATGCATCCCGTCAGGTCGTGCTCGATCAGGTCAAAACATCTGATGGTGACCGCTGAAAGATCATATTTTGATGCGAGTTTCCTCATCGCCAGATAAACCTTCGCGGCATTCACCAGGTCTTCTTCCGAGGGCTCCAATACCCCTCCAAACTTGTTTTTCAGCTCCTCCGCGAGCCCCTTTGCCCTATCGGAGTCGACTTTCTTGACGAGGTCTAGCAGCTCTGCCACCTCCAAGCGAATGAGTTCTGGGCCGATCCTCCTCTTGATAAGATCCCCGTCCTTGCTCGTCAAAATCCAGGGTGAGGGCCCACCGACTTGTCCCAGCCTGCAATCCTTGAGTTTTTGAATGGCTTTGCAAACTTGGACAAACGCCTTGGCATTGGGGGGGATGCTCGAATCCAATGGTGAGTAAAAAAGTTTAACAGCTAGGCCCTGCTCTCGCAGAGCTGCGTATGCCTCTTGAGAAGAAGCCAACGAATTATTAAATGGATTTGCTAGGATCATGGTAGGTTTTCCTAAGTTGGTCGCGATCGCTCTTATGGATCTCTCCGTTCCGCCGGTTGCAACCACAACGATCGCGCCCGAAATCTCGCCCGCAAGGCCTTTCGTGACCTCCTCGGCGGCCTCGGCGCTCGTCATCAAGTCAGGTACCTCCAAGTCCGGCTTGATCCCCTCCAGGAGGCTCGACGCCCGCAGGGCCACGCTTTTCCCGATTTCAAGCTGCCCTACTAAAGTCGATGATACGGTAAACAATCCGATCTTCATCCGCCCACATCTTGACATCCGCAACACAGGATTTGAACTTGATGCATGTAGAGAATCGAGCTGAAAGGCGCCGGGGATGGGATTTGAACCCATGAGGCCCAAAGGGCCACACGCTCTCAAGGTGGCGC
>Ga0315306_10001798_pt1 | contig 10183 bp, 6 predicted proteins | sample TDP1_MG_FD_203803 | JGI IMG/M metagenome (GOLD analysis project Ga0315306, IMG submission 203803) | Freshwater sediment microbial communities from Lake Towuti, South Sulawesi, Indonesia - TDP1 | ecosystem: Environmental > Aquatic > Freshwater > Lake > Sediment | place: Indonesia: South Sulawesi... | reverse complement strand
GCGACGGAGAAAGTGAGAATGGTCTCAAGACCCACAAGTATCTATTGCCAATATTGCTGAGTTGATGATAACGTTTATTAATACCGTTCGTTGTTTAGTGATAGGCTTTCGTGACTTACGAAAGCTGCAGCTTGACACCCCTTTCGGGCTGGATGATTCCCAGTCCGTTGGAGGAATAGTCCTGAGAATAGTTACGTGTTACAGTTTACTCTGTTCGAACGCCCAAGGGGGAGCTTCTCGGTTTGACTAATTCTGAAGATGCGTTCTTGGTACAGAAGGCCCTTTTTGAAGAGAAGGGGTTGGTAAGGCAACACCTTGACTCTTACAACGAGTTTGTGGAACGTGGGCTTCAGGAAGTCGTGGACGAAGTCGGCGAAGTCGAGATCGAAGTCCCGGAAGGACCGTACAAGATAAGGTTCGGCAAAGTATTCATCGTACGCGAGATCGAGAACGATGTCATCTACGGCCCTTACGTCACCGAAGTCGACGGAACACGCCACGAAATCTACCCAATGGAAACACGACTAAGGAACCTGACCTATGCCATGCCTCTTTCGGTAGAAATGATCCCCGTGATCGACGACAAGGAGATGGAGAAGGAGCTAGTCTACATCGGTGACCTGCCGACGATGCTACATTCGAAGTACTGTTTGCTTTCAGAGCTCTCAGAAGAGGAACTGATCAGGCAGGGCGAAGACGCCATAGACCCGGGAGGATACTTTATCATAAACGGATCAGAACGGGTCATTGTCGCCATAGAGGACCTGGCGCCAAATCGGATACTGGTGGACATTGATACAAGAGGAGTGAACCCGGTCTACCAAGCCAAAGTCTTCTCCACAACAGTCGGTTTTAGAGCAAGAATCGAACTGCGCTTGAAGGCTAATGGTACTCTTCATGTGTCCGTGCCAGGTGTGCCTTCCGAAATCCCCCTCATCGTCATAATGAGAGCCCTTGGCCTCGAGTCTGACAAGGAGATCGCTGACGCTGTCTCCCTGGACAAGACCATACAGAGTGAGCTCGAGTCTTCGTTTGAGATGTCAGGCGACGTCACAACAGTTGAGGATGCGCTCCTTTTCATTGGTAACCGCGTCGCTCACGGACAGGTTAAAAGCTACCGGCTCCAGAAGACGGAGACAATACTTGATAGAAACTTCCTACCTCACGTCGGCAGAACCAAAGAGGAAAGAAGAAACAAAGCCTACTTCCTCGGAGAGATGGCTTGCAGAGTCGTTGAGCTTAGACTGGGAAGACGGATCCCCGACGACAAGGACCATTTTAAGAACAAACGCCTTAAGCTGGCTGGACCATTGCTCGCCGACCTCTTCAGAGTAGCCTTCAGGAACCTGTGCCGCGACATAAAGTACCAACTCGAAAGGATGGGCGTGAAGAGGCGGACAGTGAGCGTCTCAATCGCGGTCAGGCCTGGGATAGTCTCAGACAAGCTGCAGCACTCTCTGGCGACGGGCAACTGGGGCAGAGGGCGCGTAGGCATCACGCAGCTTCTCGACAGAACGAATATGATATCTGCTCATAGCCACCTTAGAAGACTTCAATCGCCCCTGAGCCGCAGCCAACCGAACTTCGAAGCCAGAGACCTCCATGCGACACACTGGGGAAGACTCTGCCCAAACGAGACGCCGGAGGGCGCGAACTGCGGGCTCGTGAAGAATCTAGCACTTTCTGCAGCTATATCAGTGGGCTTGGATTCCGAGAAGGTGAAGCAGAGCCTTTACAGAAGAGGGGTTATCCCATCTGCTGAAGCAAGTGACACCATTCGGCTTTCTGGAGCAAAGGTGTTCGTGGATGGTTGCCCAATCGGATATCACGATTCTCCCCTTGAGTTCGTCAGAGAATTGAAAGAAGATAGGCGCAAAGGAGAGATGTCCTCAGATATCAATGTCGCTCACTTCTCAAAGGTCTATGGCACGAACGATGAGATCTACGTCAACTGCGATGAAGGACGCGTACGCCGTGCGCTCGTCGTTGCTGATAAAGGCACTCCGAGACTCCAAGACGACCACACCGAGAAACTGCGGTCAAAGGAATGGTCATGGGAGGACCTTATCAAGCAAGGCATAGTCGAGTACTTGGACGCGGAAGAAGAAGAGAACGCATTAGTGGCGCTGAACTTGGACGAAGCAACGCCTGACAACACTCATCTTGAAATAACACCCTACTCAATGCTAGGAACCTGCGCCTCGCTGATACCTTACGCAGAACACAACCAGTCACCACGCAATTCCTACGAATCAGCTATGTCAAAGCAAGCGCTTGGCGTCTACGCAGTGAACTTCCCACTCAGGGTCGACTCGCGGTCGCACATATTGCACTACGCTCAGAATCCGATAGTTCAGACGAAGCCGATGGGAGTTATAGGATACAATCTTAGGCCATCTGGACAGAACTGTGTTGTGGCGGTTCTTTCCTTCGAAGGGTACAACATGGAAGACGCCCTGATCTTCAACAAGGCTTCCATAGAGAGAGGCCTAGCTCGTTCGACTTTCTACAGGATCTATGAGGCCGAATGCCGCCAGTACTTGGGCGGGCTTAGAGATAGACTCGTGATACCCGAACCTGGCATTCGGGGATACCGTGGCGAACAGTACTACCGCTTCCTAGAGGAAGATGGTGTCGTCAGCATTGAGGCCGAAGTTCTTGGCGGGGATGTTCTGATTGGCAGAATCAGTCCGCCCCGTTTCCTTGAAGAATACAAAGAGTTCGAGATCAAAGGGCCAACTATGAGGGATTCGTCTGTTGACACAAGACCCTCCGAGGACGGCACAGTTGACGCGTCTTTCATATCAGAAACGAACGAAGGTAGCAAGCTCATCAAGGTCAGAGTACGTGACGAACGCATCCCAGAGCTAGGAGACAAATTTGCATCCCGTCATGGTCAGAAAGGCGTCATAGGGATGATTATGCCCCAAGAAGACATGCCCTTCACCGTCGACGGTATGGTTCCAGACATGATCATCAACCCTCACGCGTTCCCGTCAAGGATGACCATCGGTCAGTTCCTTGAATCCATCGCAGGAAAAGTGGCAGCGGCGAGAGGCGACCCGATGGACGGAACTCCATTCATCAACAAGAAGGGCGACGAGCTTAAACGCATGCTCATAGACTTGGGCTTCAGCTACAGCGGAAGAGAAGTGTTGTACAACGGCGTCACAGGCGAGAAGTATGCGGCTGACGTCTTCATGGGAGTCATCTACTACCAGAAGCTTCATCACATGGTCTCCGACAAAATCCATGCAAGAGCGAGAGGCCAAGTTCAAATGCTGACAAGGCAACCTACTGAGGGGAGGGCTAGAGGAGGCGGGCTGCGTTTCGGAGAAATGGAACGTGACTGCCTAATAGGACACGGCGCTGCTATGCTACTACGCGACAGGCTTCTTGAAGAATCTGACAAGTACATTCTCCACATCTGCGAAAACTGTGGTTACATTGCATACTATGACATCAGACAGCGGAAGTACGTTTGCCAAATCTGCGAAGACAAGGCCAGAGTCTCTCCCGTCCTTGTCTCCTACGCGTTCAAGCTTCTACTGCAAGAGCTCATGAGCCTTTGCATTTCACCTAGGCTCAGTCTGAAGGAGAGGGCATGACATGTCAGTCGAGGAAGCTTACGAGAAGCAGATAGAGGAGATACGTTTCGGAATAACGTCTCCTCAAGATGTCCGCAAGTTATCGGTTGTGGAGATACAGACGGCTGACACGTACGATGAGGACGGAGCGGTTATACCATCAGGGCTTATGGACAATAGGCTTGGCGTTCTTGAACCCGGGCAACGCTGCAGAACATGCGGCAATACGGCCACAAGGTGTCCTGGACACTTTGGGCATATTGAGTTGGCCGTTCCCATAATCCATGTTGAATTCACCAAGAAGATCCATGAGATTCTCCGGGCATTTTGCAGAAACTGTGGGCGTGTGCTACTATCTGAAAGGACCCTTCTAAGGATCAAGAAGCAGACCATAAGGATCCGGCGTTTGATGGGCTCTGTTCCGGATCAGTACTATGCCAATATACTTGACCGTGTCCAGAAGAGCAATGAGTGCCCCTACTGCGGTGCAAGAAAGCATAAGATGGAGTTTGTGAAGCCTACAGTCTTCTATGAGCATTTGGAGGAGGGCGCGCAAAGGCTGACCGCCAGCATGATCCGAGAAAGATTCGAGAGAATAACTAATGAAGACCTTGAACTGCTGGGTTTTGACTCTAAAGTAGCCCGACCAGAATGGATGATACTGCAAGTCTTGCCAGTTCCGCCAGTCTATGTTAGGCCATCCATAACTCTGGAGTCTGGGATCAGATCCGAAGATGACCTCACCCATAAACTGGTCGACATAATCCGAATCAACGAACGCCTCAAAGAGAATATCGAAGCAGGCGCGCCAACGCTCATTATCCAAGACCTTTCAGAGCTCTTGGAGTACCATGTCACAACCTATTTCAATAATGAGTCGTCAGGGATTCCACCTGCGAGACACCGTTCGGGAAGAGCACTAAAGACATTGTCACAGCGGCTGAAGGGGAAGGAGGGACGTTTCAGAAGCAACCTCTCAGGGAAGCGTGTTGACTTTTCCGCGCGCACGGTAATTAGCCCAGATCCTAACTTGGACATAAGTGAAGTCGGCGTTCCACTCAGCGTGGCAACGAAGCTTTCCGTGCCTGCAAAGGTGACTCACTGGAACCTCAATGAGATGCGGTATTTCGTGAAGAATGGACCCGAACAATATCCCGGCGCCTTGTACATCGTCAGACCAGACGGGAAAAGGGTGAGATTGGAGTTCGTTCTGGACAGGGAGAAGGTCGCAGAGGCCCTGGAGGTTGGGTTCACAGTTGAGAGGCATATCCGAGACGGCGACATCGTTATCTTCAACCGGCAGCCCTCACTTCACAGAATGTCTATAATGGCGCACTACGTCAAGGTTCTCCCATACAAAACATTCCGTCTGCATCTCTGCGTTTGCCCTCCCTACAACGCTGACTTCGACGGCGACGAGATGAACCTTCACGTCCCACAAAGCGAAGAGGCCCAAACCGAAGCTCGCGTCCTAATGCAGGTTCAGGATCACATTCTCTCGCCAAGGTTCGGCGGACCGATCATAGGCGCAATCAGGGACTTTATCACAGGCTCGTATCTCCTCACTAGGAAGTCCACGCTGCTCACCAAAAAGCAAGTCTGCACGCTATTGGACGCAGCGGCATATGAGGGTCCATTGCCAAGGCCTATCGTCAAGAAGCCAGAGCCTAGGTGGAGTGGGAAGCAGGTGTTCAGCCTCTTCCTTCCCGAAGGACTGAACTACGCCTTGAAGGCAAGCGTCTGCCAGAACTGCGATGTCTGTTCTCGCGAGGACTGCCCTCACGACGCTTACGTTGTCATCAAGAACGGCACCTTGGTCACAGGCGTGATCGACAAGAACTCCATAGGGGCCGAGAAGTCTGAAAGCTTACTACACAGGATAATAAAAGACTATGGGACTGATGCTGGGAGAATCTTCCTGAACAAGACAAGCCATCTGCTAACACGCTTCATAACCATGCGGGGCTTCTCTTACTCCTACGACGACCTAGACCTTTCGCCTGACGCCAAGCAGAGGATCCAGCAAGTCGTGAAACGAGCCGAAAAGAAAGTGGACGGTTTCACTAGGCAGCTGCAAGACGGGACACTCGAGAGGCTGCCTGGTCAGAGTCTTGTAGACTCGTTCGAGATCTTTGTTATGAATGAGCTTTCCAAGGCATTCGAGCAGGCGGGCCAAGTGGCTGACTCCGACCTTAAGATGGACAACTCAGGCATAACAATGACGAGAAGCGGAGCGAGGGGATCAACTATCAACATAGGCCAAATGGCTGCATGTCTAGGTCAGCAGTCCGTCCGTGGAAAGAGGATAATGAGGGGTTACGTCAATAGGACTTTGCCCCACTTCAAAATGGGAGACCCATCCCCGAAGGCGAAGGGGTTCGTCTACTCTTCGTTCCGTGATGGCCTAGACCCGATCGAGTTCTTCTTTCACACGATGGTCGGTAGAGACGCGCTCGTGGATACTGCTGTTCGAACACAACAGAGTGGGTACATGCAGAGACGGCTGATAAACGCTATGGAGCATTTGCGGGTCGAATATGACGGCACTGTCAGGAATTCCATGGGCGACATCATCCAGTTCAAGTATGGCGAGGACGGGGTGGACCCCGCCAAAAGCGACCATGGAAAAGCCGTGAATGTCGCTAGGCTAGTTGAACAGATTCAGCTGGTGGCTGCAGCGGGCCAGCCGGCGTCTGGAGAGCACACGGAGAAACGCTTGGACGAAGCCAAGGATCAGATTACACCCCTTTTGGTGGACGAGCTCAAGGGCAACCTTGGAAAGGCTAGGTTGAGCGAGAAAGCTGTAGATGCGGCCGTCAAGCAGACACTGGAACACTATAAGCGGGCACTGGTTGAGCCAGGCGAAGCGATTGGTATCGTAGCCGCTCAGTCAATAGGCGAACCCGGCACCCAGATGACCCTACGAACGTTTCACTATGCAGGAGTAAGAGAACAAAATGTAACGTTGGGACTACCTCGTCTCATCGAGATAGTCGATGCTCGAAGGGAACCTTCAACGCCGATAATGACGATACATCTCGAGAAAGAGTACAGCAAGGACCGCGAGAAAGCAGTAGAAGTCGCACGACGTATCCTGTACACTACTATCCAAGATGTTGCTGAATCCATGTACGGTGACCCCGCAACGGGCTGTGTCGTAGTGAATCTCGACCCACACAAGATGAAGGAACGCGGCATCGCCTTAGATGAGCTGAGCAAGAACCTAACCATATCCAAATGCTTATTGAAGATCGAAGGCAACATGATCATCGTAGAGCCAAAGAAGCAGGTAAGCCCAAAGAAGCTCCTGGAACAAGTCTCATCTCACCATGTCATAGGTGTGCCGGGAATCAAGAGAGTCTTGGTCACAGAGGAGGAAGGTCGGTGGGTCATAAGGACGGATGGCTCAAACTTGACCCAAGTCCTTGAAGTCGTAGGCGTCGATCCGACCTGGACGACGACGAACAATATACATGAGATATCGAAAACCCTCGGGGTGGAAGCGGCGAGGAACTCCCTGATCACGGAAGCCGCTGGCGTACTGGAGGAGCAAGGGCTTGACGTAGACTTGCGGCACATAATGCTTGTGGCTGACATTATGGCAGCGACTGGTAATGTCCGCCAGATAGGAAGACACGGTGTCAGCGGCGGGAAGGCAAGCGTCCTTGCGAGAGCTGCGTTTGAGATCACAGTCCCAAACATAGTGGACGCAGCGGTAAAAGGCGAGAACGATCTTCTCAAAGGCGTAACCGAAAATGTGATAGTCGGTCAATCCATACCCATAGGCACAGGGCTTGTAGACATTTACATGTCTGCTCTGCCACTTGGAACGAAGGAGGAGGAAACGAGTGGCTGACCTGGATAAGGCCTTAGCAATGGCGGTGAAAACAGGGAAAGTCTTGTTCGGCGTCAACTCCGCCTCAAAGAACGCAGTGACTGGCAAGGTGAGACTTGTTGTGGCCGCCTCAAATTGTCCCAAGGAGCAACTTGAGAGCTTGGAACATCATTGTAGACTTTCGAAGATTCCCTTCGTAGTGTTTCCTAGAACAAGTCTGGAGCTGGGCAAGGTCTGCGGGAAGCCATTCGTCGTGTCAGCTGTGGCGATCAGGGATCCGGGAGATTCTGACATTCTCAACATCGCGGTGAAGGCCAGTGTCTAAGGGCATAAAGTTCACCAATCGAGAGATGAGCCACATCGCACTCTTTGAAAGCATAACTGGTGCAACTGCTAGGGACTGCATAATCGACGACGATTTCAACCGGATAATATTTGTCATAAAAGAAGGAGATGTTGGAGCCGCCATAGGGAGAAGAGGCAAGAACATATTTCTACTTGAGAAGATGACTGGCAAAAAGCATGAGGTGATAGAGTTCTCCGAAGATCCAGCTCAGTTCATCAAGAACGCCTTGAAGCCCGCGAGGGTAAGAGAGATACGTGTGTCCGAAAGGCCTGATGGCAAAACAATGGCGGTAGTCTCGGTCGAACCCCGAGACAAGGGCATAGCCATCGGCAGGAACGGCAAAAACGCTGAGAGAATACGGTTTCTGGCGAAACGTTACTTTCAGATTAGCAACGTCTCCATCATGTGAACTTGATTCAACTTCTTACTGCTCCCATAGCCTGATCCGTCTTTGACCCACTTCAAACAGAAACGTTTATGAACTAAAAGCATATTGGCACTTATAGAACTCATTCATTGATCGAACCAATGGCTGCGAGGAGCAAAGAATGGGAAAGTCGCCGAAAGGAGAATTCGCTGCAAGGAAGCTGGCCGCAAAGAGAAAGAAGATGCGCTGGAGCAGCATATACTATAAAAGGCGCATTCTCAGGCTGGATGTCAAGTCGGATCCCTTGGAAGGCGCTCCTATGGCCCGCGGGATCGTTCTGGAGAAGGTGGGGCGCGAGAGCAAGCAGCCTAACAGTGCCATCAGGAAATGTGTACGAACACAACTCATAAAGAATGGGAAGGTCATCACGGCTTTCCTTCCCGGTGATGGTGCTCTAAACGTTGTGGACGAGCACGATGAGGTGATCGTCGAAGGCATTGGAGGCTCCAAGGGAGGAGCCATGGGTGACATACCTGGAATCCGCTGGAAAGTAAGCACTGTCAACGGGGTGGCTCTTAAGGAGCTGGTTCTTGGCAGGAAAGAGAAACCAGTGCGTTGAAACCCGGGCCTAGGCTACCTGCCACGTCATAGATGAGATGTGCTCGATGAGCTTCGTTTTCTCTTTCGGTGTCGAGTAGTCCAGCGGGAAGTGCTTCCTCACCGGAACGATGATCAGGTGCAGGATCCTGCTCTGCTCATCGTCCCATATCTCGATCATATCTTTCTTTATCTGGAGTTTGGATCGAGCCTTTATGACCTCATAGATGTCCTCGAAGTCCTTGCTCGTTCTAGATAGGAGAATGCGGTCGTCAAGCATCAACGCGTAAACATCCATTTTCTCCTCGTCTATGTAGGCCCTTACCATGCTGTAGATGCGGTGCATGTCTGTCTTTATGTCTGTTATGACGCCATAGTTGCTGTCTGACTTGAGGAAGCTCTTTATGAGGGTTGTAATGAGCTTGCCGATGTTTAGGGTCTCTTCTGGAAACTCGGCTTCGACCTTCTTCCGCAGGGTCGAGTCGCCTTCAGATGTCATCCCAAGGCTCACTTTTGAGAGCTTTCTTCAGATGAGAATAGAAAGTATCTTAGTATCTGAATAAAAGATTAATGGAGGAGAGAATACCGAAGGAGAAAAGCGAGGAGATACTGTCCTGACTGTCTGGACTGGTTAGATGCCTTCGGAGTGCGGTACCGTTGCCAAGTTTTTGTTCATGGGAAACGTCCGGCGTCTCGTCGGAACACCCATTGGCTTCCGCTGCCGGTCTGAAGGTTCTATCTCAGGGCGGCAATGCACGTGATGCCAATGTAGCTGCCAGACTTTCTTTGGCCGTCACTCAACAGGATACAAGAAGCAGTTGAAGCACCTAGATCTCTGTGGGAAGTGGCATACGGATACTTGTGGAGAGAGGGGTTGAAAGACTGAAGCGCCTAGAACGAGTACGTCACAAAATTTCCAGGCAAGTATACCCCAGCTGAACGGGAGTTGCACATTGTGGCTTGAGAAGGGGAAAGGTCACTATGCTTTCTGCTGATGTCAAGGCGACGGACTTCCACTCGAACTAGCAGACAACATCATAGCCTTCTCAAGTTAGGAAGTGGAATAACCTTTTTAAGAGAACCCTGTGAATGGTTAAGCGAAACTTGGAGGTTCAAGGATGCACATAGCCCTATGCGGGGAGTTAGGTGCAGGGTGCACAGAGGTGGGGGAGATCCTCTCCCGAAAGCTCGGGCTAAAGTGTATAAGCTCTTCCGACATAATCAAGAGCGTTGTGCTGGATTTCAGAGGGGTTCATCCAGCCGAATCATTTGGAGAGTTTGAAGAGCATGTACTCTCGGGAGAAGTTGACTTAGACAAGATGATCGACAGCAAGATCGACGAGTTTCTTGAGCAAGGCGATACCATAGTCGAAGGGCGGTCTGCCTTCATGTTGCTCAATGCAGAGAACGCTTTCAGAGTCTTGCTCATTGCGTCGCGCGATACAAGAGTC
>Ga0315306_10001796_pt1 | contig 10190 bp, 10 predicted proteins | sample TDP1_MG_FD_203803 | JGI IMG/M metagenome (GOLD analysis project Ga0315306, IMG submission 203803) | Freshwater sediment microbial communities from Lake Towuti, South Sulawesi, Indonesia - TDP1 | ecosystem: Environmental > Aquatic > Freshwater > Lake > Sediment | place: Indonesia: South Sulawesi... | reverse complement strand
AACTCATTGAGCCTTCAATAGTTTGCGGTCAAAATGAGAACCAAAATCTGCAGAATTCCATATATTAATAAGATTAAAGAGAACGTGCTTGGAGTAAAACCTGAACAGTTGAGGTGGCTATTTAGAAATCTGAAAACTCATCCTGTAATTATTCCAGTGGCTTCAGGCAGATCCAAACATGCGATGAATATTCCGTTAAGCCAGGCTACTTTGATGAAGAGACCAAAAACTGTTCTCAGCCTTGAAGGACCAGAATTTCCTTGGGGTAGCATATATGAAGCCGCGCCAGTTTTGGAGCAACGATATAAGGATCAGAAGATTCTCGTCCTTTTTAATAGCGGCAGCGGTGAGACAGAGGATACACTTAATGTAGCATATGATATTGCAAGATACATTGCAGAAACCAAGTCTAAGAAGTTCATAGTTTTCGTCATCACTTCAAATCGAAATTCTTCTCTTGGCAAACTAGCAAGGGAAGTTGGGCATATACTTGAGTTAAAAGGCATAGGAAGGAAAGAGATACGCAAGAAAAAGAACGATAGTTACGTTGAAACTGGCATAATGCGAGATATCTTTGAACTCGGAAGCTGTTTTCTTCTCCAAACCATTATTGACGCCATATATTCAGACTTAAAGGCGGACGACATTTACGATTTAGCAGAGAAGGAATTTCAAATTACCGGCAGAATAATCGATGACAGTCTAGATTCAGATTTCTACAAGTCTGCGATTAATCTGCTGGAAACTCGCTGCAACGTGTTCAAAAATTCCAAAGGAACAGGCGATGAGGTAGCAAAAATGACTCTCATACGACTTGACCACATAAAAAGAACGCTGGGTGACGACGTTCACATTATAAATCCGCCAAGACCAAGAGCAGGTGATTTTCAGCTATCCGTCTCCTATTCGGGCGAAGCGAAAACAATTGTCAGCGCGGGTATGATATTTCGAAAATTGGGTGGACATCAGTTTTCAATAATTGGACAGAAGGGTTCTCATCTTGAGCAAAACTCAGACTCATCTTTAATCTTGGAAGAAGAAACAAAACTAGGGCAACCAAGGAAATTTTACACTAGAGCAGCATTTGTGGCCAGCCCGATTCCGATAAGATTGATAGAAAAATTGGAAGATAGAGGAATTTCGCTTCCAGAAGCGATACTAAGATACTACCATGCAGTAACAGAATAAACCTCTCAGCACATGTAAACTAGTTGATTTTCTTAATGAATACGCATAGTGTAGGTAAAGATAAAGCCAATGAAAATCATAATAAAAAGAGGCATTCATGGAGCAAGACACGCTAGAGGACTTGGGATACTCATCGACGTATTTAGAGGCTCTTCAACAATCACATCCATATTTGCAAAAGGCGCGCAGTACGTCGTCCCAGTCGTATCTTTGAATAAAGCTCGAAAACTGAGGAAATCGAATCCAGATTATCTTTTGGTAGGCGAGATAAGAGGTAGGGCACCAAGAGATTTTGACTGCGGAAACTCTCCCTTCGAAATATCTCTCTTAAACCTAAAGGGTAAAAATGTGATTTTTAGGTCATCCGCCGCAAGCAAAGGAATGCTTGAGGCTAGCAGTCGAGCAGATATATCTGAACTATTGATAGGGAGCTTTGTGAACGCTAGGAGTATAGCGAGTTATGTGAAGGAAAAACCGCCCAAAGAAGTGACGCTAATCGCACTTGGCACCTTAGGATTTGGGAGATGGAGAAAGGCAATAGAAGATGAACTTTGCGCGAATTACATCAAGAAATTTCTTGGAGAAAGGGAAGCAGATTTTTCCAAAATCAAGAGCAAGATTCTGAAGGGGGAAGGAGCCGCTAGACTATTGAAACTTGGTCAAGTTAAAGACTTAGAAATCTGTCTCAAACTTGATTTATTCGACGGCATTGTTCCTAGAATGCAGAAAACTGAGACGAGGATACATACATAGCAGAAAGGTTAGCAATCGGTTGTTTACCGTTCTAGTGTGAAAGTTTTCCGATGGACAACCTTTGTTGGAATCCTATCTATCAGCGTCTTTTCTTCCAGCTTTTTGCTTATTACAATTGGTTTGAGTTGCTGCGCCAATTCCAAGGCTGATTCTAATTTTGTGTTTCTTTCAGCATATATGTTAATGACTGCTTCGCCTTTTCTGACATGCTCTCCAAGCTTAACTTTAAGCAAGACTCCAGCACCTTTTTCTTTAGGTGCTCCCGCCTCTCTGGCTATTTGGGCAATGCCTGCGTTGTCAATCCATAAGACTTCGCCGTCTTTGTCTGCTGTTACTTCTGCTTTTTTGTCTCCGATTTGTATGTCTTCGGGCTCTATTTTGGGGTTCCCACCTTGTGCTTCTATTATTTCCCTGAGCTTTTTCTCCGCTTTACCCGATTGCAAGATTTTTTTGGCTTCTTGTTTTCCGTTTTTGACGCCTACCATTTCGAAGAGTATGCCTGCAATGCTTGTTGCTTTTTCGTTAAGGTCTGCTGGGCTATTTCCCATAATGGCGCTTAATGCTTCCTTCGCTTCCAGAGCTGGACCAACGGCATATCCAATTGGTTGTTCACCGAAAGTAATCGCGCATTGAACGTTTATTCCTAGACGTTTTCCTAAATCTATGAAGTCGTAGGACAGATCATGGGCTTCTCCAATTGTCTTTATTTTCACGCCTCTTCCAGTTGGAATGTCTACAACCAAATGTGTGGCGCCTATAGCTTTTTTCTTACTCATAATCGAAGGCAGAAGCAGCGGATCAATCCCCAAAGGATACTCGACTTGAATGAAAAGGTCGTCTGCAGGAGCTAGTTCTAAAGCGCCACCCCAGACCATACATGCATTCGTCTTGTTCACTACTTCCAATATTTCTTCAACGGTTAGGTTTACTGGGCATAGGGTTTCAACTCTGTCGGCAGTTCCAGCAGGAGACGTAATTGCTCTTGAAGAAGTTTTAGGAATAATGAAGCCAGCAGCGGCTATGATCGGAACTATTAGAATTGATGTTTTGTCGCCTGGTACACCACCTATGCTATGCTTGTCGAGAATTAGGCGTTTGTTAAGGTTCAGAGTCTTGCCAGTTTCCACCATAGCCTTCGACAAGACTTCTATTTCGCTCATGCTTAACCCACGAATGTGAAGGGCTGTCACAAAAGATGCAAGTTCAACGTCGCTTAGGTGGCGCTCCACAACATCCTTAACTATTAACCTTATCTCATCTTCTCGTAATCTTTCACCAAGTATTTTTGCTCGCACATAACTGAGTGCCTCAGGAACCTGTGTAGGCTGAACTTCAACGTTTTCTTCAGCTTTTATTCCAAGCGCTTTTGAAATCTCCTCATAAAGTCCGATGTGGTTACGTGGGAAGTTGCTGGCTATGTTGACCATGGCGATTATCTGCTGCTTCTTATAGGCGATGCTTACTCTGTCTGAAGAATGTACCCCCAACAAGCTTGCTGTTTCATCGTCTAATATTGCTATTCTTCTTCCACCAGCTTGAATGTCTAAAAGCTTAGCCTTAAGTCTCATCTCGGTTCACATCTCGCTTAAGTCAGCTTAACCGCAAGAATCATCTGTATAAACACGATTTCGTCCTTCGTTCACTTTATGTTTTGATAGAAATATCTCATCAGCACTTAGCGACTCATCAAGACAGTGTAAGGCATGAAGACAGTAATAAATTGCATCAATTAACTCTTCAGCTATTGCAGATTTTACATGATTGATATCTAATCTAAGAATAGAAAGCAAATATTCTGGGTCATTTCGATGCTTCCAAATATCTCCAGCTTCTCCAAGTTCAATCATTGCATAGAATATTTTGGTCCCCACATCAGATCCCCAGCCTTTCTTATTTGCAAGCATAGATATCATTTCTTTGCATTCATCTAAAGTTGGCAATTATCCTTCACCTCGCTGTTAATAAAAATGAGTTGTTAGTTAAAGGTTTTAAGGAAAACAAATCAATAAAACAAGAGGGTTGCACAGATTTGCGTTACATAGACTTTGTGAACCTAAAATATGAGCCCAAAGAAACAGATGTCATCTGCTCTTTTTATGTTGAGTCAGAAGGCATTAGCATGAAAGAAGCCGCTGGCGGAATCGCTGCCGAGAGCTCGATTGGAACGTGGACACAGCTCACAACCTCGAAGGCTTACGTTGAAAAACTCGCCGCACAGGTTTTCAGCATAGAAGGAAACAACGTGAAAATAGCCTATCCAATAGAACTTTTCGAATCTCGAAATATGCCAAACATCCTAAGCAGTGTCGCAGGAAATGTCTTTGGATTAAGAACTCTCAAGAATTTGAGACTCAACGACATAAACTTTCCATCAACACTTGTTAGAAGGTTCAAAGGTCCAAAATTTGGCATCGAGGGAATCCGCAGACTTTTGAAGGTTTATGACCGCCCATTTATTGGAACCATAATCAAACCCAAACTTGGATTAAAAACAGTTGACCATGCGAGAGTTGCCTATGAAGCATGGGTTGGCGGATGCGACATAGTCAAGGATGACGAGAACCTGAGCAGCCAAAAGTTTAACCCGTTTAGAGAACGAGTCACCAAAACTCTGGAAAGCAGAGACAAGGCAGAAAAAGAAACTGGACAAAGAAAGGTTTACATGGTTAACATCACTGCAGAAACAAAAGAGATGCTGAAAAGGGCAAAGTACGTACTTGATAACGGTGGAGAATACGTTATGGTTGATATTTTGACATGTGGCTTCTCAGCGTTGCAAACTTTGCGGGAAAAAGACTTCAACCTTGTCATACACGGGCATAGAGCTGGACATGCAGCGTTTACCAAGAACCCAAAGCATGGAATTTCAATGCGAGTAATAGCTAAAGTCGCAAGAATCATCGGCGTGGACCAGCTTCACGTGGGCACAGTTGTTGGAAAAATGTTTGAAACAAAAGAAGAAGTAGCGGAAAACTGTGAAGCATTAAAAATGGAATTAGATGAGTTAAAACCTGTTTTGCCAGTCGCTTCAGGCGGTTTGCATCCGAGACTAGTTCCAGCATTAATCAAGTTTTTTGGAAAAGACTTTGTTATACAGGCTGGGGGAGGCATTCATGGCCACAAAAACGGAACGTCAGCTGGAGCAACGGCTATGCGTCAGGCAGTTGACGCCACGCTGAAAAAAATACCATTAAGCGAGTATGCTAAGATGCATAAGGAACTTAAAACTGCACTACAAATCTGGAAGCTGTAAGCTAAAGGCTTGGATTCTCAAAAATCCACGGATACTTTCTATGCACCAACTCACTTACCGAATGCGGAGAAATTATTCCCTCCTCACATATTATGCCATGAATAAAATCACGTCTTGTCACATCAAATGCTGGATTTCGTATAATCAAGTTTTTTGGCGTTTTTTTCCAGATTTCGTCTGGGCTTCTTTCCTCTATTTTTTCATAGTCCCCATACATGGTTGCTGGGTCGAATTTTAGGAGTTCTGAAACAACATAAAATGGTGTTCTGGCTTCATGCGCTGCGAGGGCAATTGTGCTTGTTCCAATCTTGTTGACCACATTTCCCTCCGAAGTTATGGCGTCTGCGCCAACAATTACGAGGTCGGCTAGATTCATGAAAAACCGTGCAGCCGAATCTATGATAAAAGTTGTTTTAGCCCCTAATTGTAGCATTTCTTTCGCTGTTATCTTGCCCTGAAATAGGGGTCTTGTTTCGGTGCAGATAATTTCAAAGGATTTGCCTTCATTTTTAGCCTTTTTCAGCAGGTAGGTTACAGTTGAAGAGTGGCAGTGAGTGAGAATCACTGAGCCATTGCGGATTCTTTTAGCCCCTATCTCAGCAATTTTCTCCTTTGAATCTTCAAGGCTTTTCAGAAACTGTCTCGAAGCCAACGAAACTATTTCCGATAGTTTCTTAACATTTTTCTCGCCGCTTTCTTCAACTTGGCTGATAATCCATCTGACAGCATTTCTCATAAGTGGCTCGGTTTCTCTTGAAGCAAAAAGAATCTCCTTTGCCCTCGAGAGTTCTGTCAAGAACTCTTTCTTGTTTTTGACTTTTGTTTGGTTTGCAAGGGTTTCTAATGCTTTTATGGCGGTGATTGCAACGTTTCTGGCACCTTGAACTTCAAGTCTTCTTATTCTATCAGCAGTTGATTGAATTGAGTCTGGCAAAAATCTTCACCTTGGTGTTAAATCATGAATTTTCCATTTTTCAGAACTGGTTTTCCATCGATTGTGACTGTTGGCTTGTCAATTAAGAAGTCCCAGTGTATAGAGGATTCGTTTTGGCCTCCGAGCCATGTGTTTTGACCTATTGCAAAGTGGCATGTACCATATGCTTTTTCTGTTGCAAGAAGCATGTCTCCGCAGGGGTTTGTGCCAAAAGCAAACTCCGCCATGCAATAAGGGTTCCCAGTTGCTTTTTCAAGTCGATGCTTCATGAACCCAAAGCCCTTTTCCACTGAAATCAACGCTTTTTCCTTGCCTCTAAACTCGACACAAATGCCAGTTGTCATGCTTCCAGGAAGTGATTTAGGATATACAACTCCATAGGCGCTGTCCTCTATAGGCGCCACAAAAACTTCTCCAACAGGCAAGTTGTGAACGTAATGAGGAATGGGAATCGATGGAGGAAGAGGTTTGCCATCGTCGTTAATCCAGAAGCGTCCATCAGCACGAAACCTTAGGTCTGTTCCCCTTGGGCAGGTTAAATGGATTTCTCCTTTCTTCTCCATTACACTGATGAGCCGTTGACCAAGGCCTGTTAAAGCGTCATAGTCAATGTCAAGTGAGGCTAGAAACATTTCCCGTGTTTCCTCATATGACTTTCCTAAGGCTTGCGCCTGTTGAAGGTTTGGGTCTAAAAATACCAGAAAATGTGTCTTCTTCTTTAAGCATAGTTGAAAGAGATTATCCCATGACCATTTTGAGATTTTTTGAGTTTCTATTAATCGTTTTTTCACTTTAGGTTTTTGATAGATTGAAGTGTCGAAGATGCTTCCTCGCATCCAGATGAACCAGTCAGTGGCATCAACTAATGCTTTAGGAATTTTAGGTACTCTTGTGAAGGCTTCAAGTGGGGCTTCTAAGAGTTTAGTGTTAGAGATGTAATCGCCTTGGCTTTGAACTAATGTTTCGATTCCGTGGGCTTCGCATTCAGCTGCAAAAGCATAAGCAAGATCTAAATTTTCACTGCCAGCGAAAAAGACTACTACTTCATTTTGTTGAATCGGAAGCGCGTTGTCCATAACCTTCTTAGCAATGCGACGTAAACGTTTAGAGACTTGGAGCATAAGGCATCCCGTCTACGCTTTCATTGGGCAAAGTGTTCTTTAGGCTTGCGGTTTTTCGGGCAAGAAATTTTCCCATGTGCATCATCAGCAGTACTCAGAGTTATGTTTAGGAGTCGATAGTGATAGGTGATAACCTCACAAAATTTAGCAAATTGGGATTTTTCCTTGGGCTAGCTCCTTGCAGAATTGGTCGATGTTTTCCAGTTCTGAGTTGATTACTTCTTCAATGTCTTTATGAATCTCGTTCAGCGAGTTTCCAGTTTTCATGATAACCTGCACTGCAGCTATCGCTGGCTGATCGATTGGTTTGCCGATTTGGCTTAGTAGCCAGATATAAACTTCGTCTAATCCTCCTACTTTTTGGTATATTTGATGGGCAACGTGGTGGGTTAGGGCGTTGTAGATTTTTCCAACATGGCTTACTGGGTTTTTTCCTGCTGCGGCTTCTGAGCAGTATGGTCGGTTTAGGGGTATTATGCCATTCACTCTGTTGCCTCTTCCAACCTCGCCCGAGTCTCCGCTTTCCGCACTCGTGCCTAAAACTGTCATATAAACTCCGTTTATGCCACGCCCGGCAATATCTAACGTGTTCAAGTCAACTATAATACTATTGAAATCTACATTCGCCTCTACAAACTGTGTTATGTCTTCTAGAGCCTCTGCTTTTTTCTTGAAATATGCTTTTTCACTTTCTATGAATCTGTCTACGAGAGGCATGGAGATTGTCAAACGTAGGACACTATTTTTTCTGAATGCCATAACTTTTACGTCTTCACCAGTTTCTGGAAATCTGCGTTTAAAGTCTTTAGAGTTCACGTAACCTTCTGTTTTCAGAACGATTTTTTCTGTTCTACTCATTGGAGCATAGCCTACAGCTGCCGAAGTGTCATTTGCCTCAAGAACTCTGCCTTTTCGCTTGAAAATGTCTACGAGCTCGGGAGAACCAGGTTTTAGTTCTACTTGATATCTCACATGTTTTTCTGGGTCGACAAATCTGAGATTTTTCTTAAACCATTCTTTGGCTGTTTGCAATGCTATTTCTTTAACAGGGATTTTTGTGCCGTCGACTTCAAAGGTTGCTCTGTCGCCTATTACTAGATTCATGGGCTGTTTGACTGAGCCGCCTGCGAATCGTATTTCGGCTTCTCCTGCGACTAGTAAAGATTTGTCTACGTTGTGGTGCATTATAGCTCCTACTCGGTCGAGATACTCTTTGCTCAATCTTACTGATACTTGGTCCATTATGGCGTCGCATATGGAGTCTGGATGTCCAAGTCCTTTTCTTTCTACGATTTCTAGTTTCTGCTCTTCAATAGGAGTTTGTTTTAAGCTGTCGACGAATATGTTTCTCATGTTAGCCACCATGATGGAAGGCTCATAATAAATGACAAGGAATATATATTTTGCGATATTTATATTGTATAAAAAATAATCGGTGGTTATCAACATGATTGTGACGGGTGCAATGCTGAAAAAGCTAAGACTAGAAGCGGAGTTAACTCAAAGGCAACTGGCAGAGTTAGTTGGGGTTTCCCAAGCTCACATTGCCAAGATCGAAAATGGAAAAGTAGATCCACGATTGTCAACTGTTAACAGAATTCTTCAAGTCTTAACTGAAGGCGAGGGGAAAAAGTGCAGAGAAATAATGACAAAACAAGTTATTTCTGCAGGACCAAGTGACAAGATTTCGAAGGTAAGCGGACTCATGATGAAGTATGATATATCCCAGTTGCCAGTAATCGAAGAAAAAAGAGTAGTGGGCACGGTTACAGAAGAAAGTATAGTAAGGAATTTGAGCGCCAAAATTGCAGATGAAAAAGTTGAGAAAATAATGCAACCGCCTCTCCCTAGCGTTCCAGAAGACACAAACATCAGCATGATCAAACCGTTATTAGAGGATCATCCAGGCATATTAGTAGTGAGAAGAGGCGAAATCGTAGGAATAATAACTCGCTCAGACTTGTTGAAGGTTGTCTCCAAAGCCCTTTAAGTCCATAAGAGTGCCTCGTGAGTCAAAAGGTGAAAACTTAAATTCTTAGGCAGGGATATCAGTGATAAAAGAGGAGTCTGATGGAGATGAGTTTCTTCAAGCGTTTGAAGTCGATAAGTGGTTCCATGGTGATTGAGGTTGACAAGACGGGTCTTAGGGACAATGTGGCTTTGTCTGGAACTGTTATTGTGAATTCTAGGGAAGAAGTCGACGCTGACGAGGTTAGAGTTGACATCGTAGTTTCCGAGAGATATACAGAGAAGCATAGCAGACCTGTTACCGAGGAAAAAAGCTATGAGGTTGGAGGTTTCAAACTTCCAGTGACAAAGAAGGAGACAAGAATGGAGGAATACACTGAAGAGAAGTCCAGAGAACTTCACAAAGAAACTATTAGAGCTTCAGGTCCAGTGAAGATTGAAGTTGGCGAGAGCAAGTTTCCGTTTAATACTAGGATTCCAGCATTGACGCCTGCAAATCCTTTGAGCCAAGTAAGCCTAAGCCTTAAAGGTGTGATGGCTGTCTCAAAGCGACCTGACATGACTTATGAAACGTTTTTCCCTCTTCAGCTGGAATCTCAGCGAGGAGTACGTGAGGCAGGAGTAGTCTTAGATGAGTTGTTCACCGATGTTGGCGAGGTAGCAGAGGACCTTCGTGTAGCTAATCTTGGCGGCGGTCAAACTGTTCGTCTTCATGTGAAAGTGGAGAGTGGCGGACCATTCGAATTGTTGATTCAGGACCCAGATGACAACATTATTAACACGTTTGGCGGCATTTCTACAGAACATGAATTTGAGCAGGCAATCCGTAAAAGTGGCGGCTATGGCTTTGCCTTCCAGAGCACTGGAAGACCTGGAACAGTTCGGTTGAAGGTATCCCTAAAACCATAGCATCATGCCTCTTCTCTTTTTTCTACAATGATTCTAATTAGGTAGTTTCTTATAGAATGTTATT
>Ga0315306_10001795_pt1 | contig 10191 bp, 10 predicted proteins | sample TDP1_MG_FD_203803 | JGI IMG/M metagenome (GOLD analysis project Ga0315306, IMG submission 203803) | Freshwater sediment microbial communities from Lake Towuti, South Sulawesi, Indonesia - TDP1 | ecosystem: Environmental > Aquatic > Freshwater > Lake > Sediment | place: Indonesia: South Sulawesi... | reverse complement strand
CGACTCACGAGCCTTGGCAAGTGGCAGAAGCTGTATCCCTTCTCGGACTTTCCTATGCGGTTGTCACCTCAGTCACCCGCGATGATTTACCCGACGGCGGAGCCTATCTCTTCGCCGAGACGATAATGGCGATAAAGGGAAGAGCGCCCGGAGTCAGAGTCGAAGTCCTGATACCGGATTTCGGCGGAGATGAGCGTGCCATCGAGACGGTCGTTCGAGCTAATCCGGATATCATGAACCATAATTTAGAGACGACAGAGTCCATCTATCCCCTTATCAACAGGCCAAAAAAGAACTATCGCCGCTCGCTCTCTGTTTTGCAGAAAGCCAAGGAATTGGGCGCTCTGACCAAATCAGGGCTAATGGTGGGCTTGGGGGAAAAGGAAGAAGAAGTCATCCAAGCCTTCTCTGACCTGAGAGGCGTCCGCTGCGACCTTCTGACCATCGGCCAGTACCTTCAGCCCTCAAAGGCACAAGCCCCAGTCAGCAAATACTATAGCCCTGCTGAGTTCGCGCGCTTAAAAAGAATCGCTCTGGATTATGGCTTCAAGTCTGTCGAATCAGGGCCTCTGGTGAGAAGCTCTTATAAAGCCCATAAAATGTACGATTCTCTGCAAGAAGCTGACGGAAGAGAGAGATGCATTATTTAATCTTCACTGACATCCATGGAAACCTGGAAGCTTTACTTGCTGTCTTTAAATTTATCCAGAAAAGAAAGATTGACCGTTATGTTTTTCTCGGCGACCTGGTCGGCTATGGAGCCTCTCCCAACGAAATCGTGCAGAAAGTCCGCGCCCTCAAGCCCCTCTCCATCATCCGCGGAAACCATGATAAGGCTGTCTGCGGCCTCGACTCCATCCAGACCTTTAATCCAATTGCCGCCTCGGCCATTCACTGGTCCAGGGAGAACGTACTGAAAAAAAATTTCGATTTTCTCTGTGGGCTGAAAAAAGGGCCGGTAATCATCGACGACCATATCATGCTCTGCCACGGAGCGCCTTTTGACGAAGACCACTACATCTTCGGCGAATTCGATGCGGCAGAAGCCTTCACTCACATCACCACGCCGCTCTGCTTCTTCGGCCATACCCACTTTCCCTTTATCTACATTGAAAAAGATAATCAGGTGGATGGGACCTTTCTCCAGGAAAACTCGAGCGAGATAAAGCTCGAAAAAGGCGTGAAATACCTGATTAATCCTGGCTCGGTCGGCCAGCCCCGCGACAGAAACAGCCGGGCGGCGTTCGCCATCTATGACTCCAGCGCAAGAAAAATCAAGTTTTTCCGAATCGAATACGATATAAAAGAAGCCCAAAGAAAAATCCGCGCCGCGGGCTTGCCTGTTGCCCTGGCAGAGAGGCTCAACCTGGGCATATAGGACTGATGTTCTATACCATCCTCAATTTTCCTGTCGGACAAGTCTTCCTTGCCAAGAGTGACAAGGGGCTGAGCTTCGCCAGTTTCATAAAGAATAAAAGACAATTGGGCGAGATTCTTGATCTCTTCAAGAAGAAACAAATCCGCCTCGAGCTCGATAAGAAAAAATTCCGGGAAGAAGCAAGGCTCTTCGGCCGATATTTTCAGGGGAAAAAAGAAGATTTTGCCTCCCTTCAACTCGACTTAGGTTTCGGAACGGACTTCCAAAGAAGAGTCTGGCTTGAGGCGAGAAAGATTCCTTATAGAAAAACAGCAAGCTACAAATCTCTTGCCGAAAGGCTGAAGCAGAAAGGCTATAGGAGCATCGGCCAGGCTCTCGGCCGCAATCCCCTGCTCATCGTCATCCCCTGCCACAGGGTCATCTGTTCAGACGGAAGCCTGGGAGGGTTCGGGTCCGGGCTCAAGCTCAAAGAATTCCTGCTTGGCCTGGAAAAGGGCAGGGCCAGGCTCTAAATCTTCGGATTGGCATAACAATAAAGGCAGCTATGAGTGCAGGACTGGGTGTAGCTTCCGATATCGACTGACTCGGTGCATCCGCATTCAGGCCTCTGGCTCCTGTCTTTCTTTATCGAAGCTTGCTCTCCTTTGGGATGAAGCCTCTGCAGGGCTGAGCCGTCGATGCAGGCCGAAGGCTTGATGCTTTTAATTTGGCAGAGAAAATTCTGAGTGCAGGAAAAAAGGTTAAGATTCCACTGCGCGGCAATTTGAGAAAGAAGCAGGGCAGCCTCTTTTTTCTCCTCCGGCGAGGGGTCAAGATAAGAAAATCCATATTTTGCCGAGCGCTTCACGGCTTTTCCGTACCACTGGGCAAAGCTGAACCTTATGTCCTTGATTCCCTTCTGACTGACTTCAGGAGCCAGCTTCTCAAAAAAATACAAATTTGTCCTAACCTTGCCGTCCTCTTTCCAGTAAAGCACCGGGTCAAAGCGAACGGACAGTCTTTCCGGATGCCTGATAAATTTTATCAAATCGTCCAGTTGAGCTATCGCTTCGGAGGGAGGAGGAACTTTTCTCTCGATAAAGCTTCCCCCAAGCCCGGTAATGGTGAAATGAAGATAGAGATGTTCATATTTCTGAAGATAGGTGCGCAGCCTGTTCTTGTCTTCGATAAGATTTGTGAAATTTTTTGACCAGATGACAAGAGTATGAACCTTTTCAGGATTCAAATCGATTGTGTAGCTATGGCCGGCAGGGCCGTAAACCTTCGCTCTCTCTTCCTTGAGGACTGATGAAAGCCATTCAGGAAAAAAGGCGACCAGGTCTGTCCTCCGCGAGGCGCTGATGACCTTTTTCATTTCGTCTTGACAGCTTTGGTGATTAAAATTAGTATTTTAGCCAACAAGAAAGTATCTTGCAATGTCTGTCCTTAAAGCAGAGCGTTTGACAAAAAGCTTTGACGCGCGGCTCGTGGTCAAAGGGGTGAATATCGAGATACACTCCGGCGAAATCATCGGGCTTCTGGGTCGAAATGGGGCCGGAAAGACGACATCTTTCCAGATGATCGCCGGCCTGCTCAAGCCTGACAGCGGAAGCATCCTTCTCGACGAAAAAAACATCTCCCGCTACCCGAGCCATCTCAGGGCGGCGGCGGGCATCACTTATCTTCCTCAAGAGCATTCTGTCTTTCTCAAAGCGTCGGTGATGGATAACCTCAGGTTAATCCTCGAGCTCCAGCCTATCGGGAAAAAAGAGAGAGAAAAAATCGCCAGACAGCTTCTTGAGGAACTCGGGCTCCTTGACCTGGCCGACCAGTCAGCACATAGTCTGTCGGGTGGGGAAAGGAGAAAACTGGAAATCTGCCGCTCGCTTGTCATTAGCCCTAAATTCCTCCTCCTTGATGAGCCTTTCACTGGAATCGACCCCCTAACCATCATCGACCTCCAAAAAATTCTAATGAACTTGAAGGCCAAGGAAATAGGCATCATCATCTCCGACCAGAATGTCCGCGACACTTTTAAGATCGCGGACAGAGCTTACATCATCGACGAGGGTGAAATTCTGATCGAGGGCACTCCTCAGAAGATTTCTGCTGATGAAAGGGCGAAAGAAAGGTTTCTTGGAAAAAATTTCAAGCTGGGCGGAGAAATCGCGCCTCACTCTTCCCTGGGGAATATGAGGTCACCCAGAGTCTCGCCCAGCAGCAAGATGAAGAAGGAAAAATAAATCACGAGCAGCACAAGATAAAAGGCAAGTAAATGAAAGGCTGAAGCTGAAAATAACTTGAAGACTGAAACACCCATCACCCGGGAAGCAAGCCAAAGGGAAATAATCCATAAAACTGCGATTGAAAGCAAGTCAAAGGCTCTCGATTTTAGCCAGATGGATAACTTAGAAGGAGCTCTTCTTTTTAAGGCTCTCTCCTCTTCGATTTCCCGCTCAAAGGGTAGACCGATCTGCTCCATTCTCGCTCTTGATTCGACTTCACTTTCTGGGGCAGGAATCTCTTCTTCTATTGCTTCTTCTTCTACTTCTTCCTCCTCTACCTCTTGAAGCTCCTTGCCCAGCTCTGGCGCTGCCTCTCTTTCCCCTTCAACCTCGACTTCTAGGGGTGTGCCCTTTTGCACTCTCTCTGCCCAGGGAGGAAGCTCCTTCCCGACTTCTGCGCTTTCCTCTGAAATCTTTTTTTGAGGCGGAGGAATTTCTTCTTCAAGGATTTCAGTTTTTTCCGCTCTATCCCTCTTCACAGTTTCCAGGAATCTATCAATCTCTTCTTTCTCCTTCTCTTCAGCGTCTCCTGCCTCTTCAGTACCTTCAGCCTTGAAACCTGCTTTCAATTTCTCTTCTATTTCCTTCCTGATGAAAAGCTTCTCATCAGTATCGATTTGCTCTGGGGTTCTGGGCGGAACCTCTTCCTCTGGAGACTCAAGGCCTTCTTCCCTCTTTTCTTGAGGAGTTGGAGGCGCTTCTGCTCTTGGAGGAGGTTTCATCGCTGCTGCTCTTAAGGAGGCAAGGAAACTCTCGATTTCTTCTCTATCTTTGGTTCGGGCATCGGGAATCTGCTCCAGCTCCTCTGTCTTAAACTTAATTTGCCCGCTTTCAGGCTGCGCCTCTTTTTTTATTCCTTCTTCTCTTTCCTTTTCCAAGGTGCTTTCCAGGGCTCTATCCATCTTCTCTAGAATCTCTTGAGCAACTTCCTCCAAAGTCTCTGGACCTTCTTTCTTTGCCTTTTCAGCTTTCTCTCTTTTTATTGATTCGAGGAATCCTTCAACCTCTCTCTTTTCTATCTCTTCACTCTCGGCCGTTTTTTCTTTTTTCTTTTCTTCGATTTCCATCTCTTCCTCTGCCTCTTCCTTTTCTTCCTCCCCTTGCTCTAAAGGCTCCTCGCCTGGCTCAACTTCCTCGGGCTGTCCAGAGGGAGCTTCCTCTTCCTCGTCAATCTTATCGCCAGGGATCTCCTCTTCCTCGAATTCGTCCTCTGGAAAAAGAAGGCGAGTCCCGCAGTTGGAACAGAAACCAGAATCCTCTTCGATGATTGCCTTGCAGTAAGGGCAGCGTTTGATGGCCATTGATTAATTTATAAGACGAAAAAAATTTATTGTCAATTTGTTAGAGCTTTTACCCTCGAACTCACAAACCTGGATTTCGCCTCAAGTCCGGTAAGTCTTCCCCGGTGAAAGCGTAAAAACCCGGCCAAATAACAAATAGAAAAGACGAAGCTCTTTAGCCTACCTTTGTCGTTAAGAAATTAGGCAGTGTCATCTGCTTGATCTGATCCTGGAGCTCCTCAATCTCATCGATATGCTGGTCCTCATCCTGGAGGATTTTTTCCAGGATTTCCCTGGTGGCGAAATCAGCCACATCTCCGGCGAGCTTGATGCCTTTATTATAGGATTTAATCGCGCCGTCTTCTGCCGCATGGTCATTGGCCAGGGCTTTGGGCACATCTGCCCCGATGTGAATCTTGCGCAATTCGCTGACAATCGGCGTTCCTTCGAGAAAAATGATCCGTCCGATGAGCTTTTCCGCGTGTTTCATCTCGGTAACAGCTCTCTTTTCAAAATGGTCGTGCAGCTTATTGTAACCCCAATTTTTACACATCTCCGAATGAACCATATACTGGTTGATGGCAGTCAGTTCGTCTGCCAGAAGCGAATTGAGTGTGTCGATTAACTTTTGATTTCCCTTCATGACTTTCTCCTTCCTTTATAAGATTACTAAGTATACAAGAAATTGAGTTTTCATGGAAGAAGAATGTAAACGTCATTTTTCTGTGGCAAAAAGCACTTCTTTCACAATTTTACAGGCCGGCCAGTCCTAATCGACTCGAAAGCAGCATCGATAACCTGCATATTCTTAAACGAGTCGTCTGCGAGATAGCGTGGCGGCTGGCTTTTGATGACGCATTCCCCGAAATGCTCGACCATCCTTGTATACTGGTTTATTGAGGGAATAGCAATCGTTCTGAGTTCATCTCCTTTTAGCACCAAAATCGAAACATCCAGCAGCTTGGCAGAATAGGAGCGGGGAAGGGTTATCCTTCCTTCTCTGCCGACAATTTCAAAATAGCTCTGGAACTGGGAATCAAAGCTGCAATCCAGGAGCGCAATCCTGTTTTCTGGAAACTCAAGAATCATGCTCGTGGATAAATCCACTTTAAAGTGGGGATGAACATGGGCTCTGGCATAGACAGAAATCGGCTCCTCGCCAAAAACGAGGCGGGAAGCGTTGATCGTGTAGCAGCCGACATCGTAAAGCGCTCCTCCGCCCATCTGCGGAGACCAGCGGTAATTTTTTTTATCTCCTGCATACATAAAGGTGAACGACGACCGGAAAAAACGGAGCTCACCGATTTCTCCTGAGGCCAGCAGCTTCAATGCTTTTTCAATTTGAGGATGAAAGCGGTACATGAAGGCTTCCATCAAGATAACTTTTGCATTATCAGCTTCGCGAATCATTCTCTGGACTTCGCCAGAATTCAGGGCTAAAGGCTTTTCGCAGAGGATATGCTTCCCTGCCTTGGCAGCGCGGCAGGTCCACTCGCAATGCAGATGGTTGGGCAGCGGAATATAGACGGCATCGATCTCGGGGTCATCCAGCAGAGCTTGATAGTCTTTGTAAAACTTCTGAAATTTGTATTTTCCTGCCCATTTTCGAGCTCTTTTCTCGTCACGAGCGGCAATTCCCCAAAGAACTCCATTGCTTGCTTCTCGGATAGCAGGAATCAATGCGCTCTGGGCAATCCTTGCGCAGCCCAGAATGCCCCACCTGATCTTCTTGTTCATTGTTTGCCTCTCGTTGATTGAAAATTCTTCATAATCCTTTTCCTTCAAATGATTTTTTCTTACTTTTCATGATAAGCTTACACCAAAGAAAAAATGAAGTTCAATCTTAAAAAAGGAAGAAGATAGAAAAAGTTGGCCGGAATTGGTTTCTACTCTATCGAATATATTTATCGAGCGCCGAATTTAAATCTTAATGTTAATCCAATCTGATATGTACTTTCGCCACCGGCTGCAAGAAAGAAGCTCATAGCTAAGTGATTACTCATGGCAAAATCCGGATGGACATACCACCCGGCATCAGATAAGCCAAGCCGGAGGGAACCTTCGTTTTTGAAGCCGAATCCTATCCCGAGCTTTATGATTGGAGCTGGAAAGGGGCCTGGAAAATGGTCGGCGAACCTGCCCTCGATAAAAAAATTGTCAAACTTTTGTTAAGAGTTTGCTAATTTTTACCAATGACCTTTAATCACATAATAAACTCAGAATATTATTTTTTAAAAGCTTATCAACTCCTCGGATGAAATCCAAACCTATTTAAGAAACAACTCGTTATCTTCTTCTTTCAGAGCAAAATCTCAGTCATCAATCTCTTGGAAGAATGACCTGAGAGGGAGAAAAATTTCAATCGAGAGAAAAACCAGTTCTTGACTTGGACTTATTCTTATCCTATGCTACAACGCCAATAATTATTTCAGGAAATCAATGAGAAAATCTTTATTTCTTTTATTTTTAACAGCCCTAGCCTATTTTTTTTCTTCGAGCATTTGCTTTTGCAGCAATGGCCAGGAAAAAAATAAAACCGAAGCGAAAAAGACGAGCCTGGTTGTCCTGCCTGTAATCTTCTACACGCCTGAAACGAGGTGGGCTGCAGGGGCGGGCGGACTCTACGCCTTCCGTCTGGGCAAAAGCGAAATAACGACAAGACCTTCATCTCTGCTGTTTGACTTTATCTACACCCAGAATAAGCAGTTCGTGATTGAATTCATGCCTGAACTCTATTTGAAAGAAGAAAAATATTTTCTTACAAGCTACTTGAGTTCACAAAAATTTCCTGAAAAATTCTACGGAATCGGCAACAACACCCCAGAGTCGGTAGCAGAGGATTACACGCCTCGAACGCTCTCCATCGAATTCTCTTTTCAGAAAAAGATATGGCCGAAGGAGAAAATATACGCTGGCCTTCAATACAAATTCCAAGATTTCAAGATTCTTAAATTTGAAAAAGAAGACGGGATGCTGGCCAGAGGAGAAATCTCAGGAACCAAAGGCGGAAAAATATCAGGCGCAGGATTCATCCTAAAGTTAGACAGCCGGGATAATATTTTTTATCCAACCCGAGGAGACTACTTTGAGCTCTCAACAAATTTTTACGGACAGGCGCTGGCAAGCGATTACAGCTTCGTCAGGGTCGATGTCGATTTGAGAAAGTACATACCGCTTTTTTCCAGCCATGTTCTTGCTCTCCAGGCCTTTATGCAATCGGCATCCGGCTCTTCGCCTTTCTATATGCTCTCCAAGCTGGGAGGGCAAAGCACGATGCGCGGATATTACAGCGGGCGCTATAGGGATAAGATACTCGTTGCTTTTCAGGTAGAATACCGGTTACCTATCTGGCGAAGGATTGGAATGGTTTGTTTTGCAGGCTGGGGTGATGTGGCAGATAAATTTAATCATTTCAAACTTGAAGACTTCAAATATTCGCTCGGCTGGGGCCTCCGCTACAAAATCGTCCGCAAAGAAGGGACAAACCTCAGGTTAGATTTTGGCTATGGCCAAGGATGCTCGGGAATATACTTCACTGCCGGCGAAGCTTTTTAATATAAACGCAATAATAAAAGTGTCATCGCGAGGAACAAAGCGAGGTGGTGATCTCACAAAATTAATCTTAAGAGATGGCCACGCTCCCTTCGGTCGCTCGCCATGACAATTTAACAAAATTTATTGCGTTTATAGTAGTAAACCTCTATAAAAAATTATTTGATTTAATCCTCAGAACTTAAGGATTTCCCTTGGAGAGAAATTAATTCCTCAGGGCATGATCAGCCTTCACCTCTTGGCCTGACCAGATTTTTTTGCTTGTCCAGTCCGCAGGCGGGCTCTTCCAGAAAACATCGTCTGCAGGAAGGCCGAGGGCAAGAAGTCCGACCGTGCAAAGATAAAGACTTCCGGTCGAGATATATCCTTCGCCTATAGAGGATTGATGGCCGCAGAAGCCAATCCTGAGCCAGCCGTTCCCGTCGAATGTTCCCGGAGCTTCGGCCATTCTGCGGATGATGGCTGTCAGGGCACAGCGGACTTGAGCTGGCTGAACCTCCTCAGGAAGCTCGTGCATCAGCGCCATCTGCGACAGGAGCTGAAAAGCGCCGAATCGGTAAGCCAAAGACCGACCTAGAGCAGGGAAAGTCCCTTCAGGCGAGACCAGACGTTCTTGAACAGCGGCATAGCGCTTGGCCCTGGCCGTCACTCTCTGGAATTGCTCCTCAGAAGCCTGTCCGGCATCCTTCAATGTCCTGATGATGTCGACCAGCATCGGCTGGATGACATAGGAATTGTAGTAATCCCAGTGAAACTCCGGGCCGTCTCCATAAACTCCATCCCCTTTGTACCATTGCTCATGCTGCTTTAGAGCGTAATCAACCCGCATCGGGTCCCAGTTCCCATCGAACTTGAGCAAAGCAGCCTCGACCATAGCGCTGAAAAGCAGCCAGTTGTTGAAGGGAGGCTTTATTGCCCGAGTGGAGCGAAGAGCATTGATGAGATGATGACGCGTCCCCTCATCAAGGTTGCCCCACAACTGACGAGGCGCTCTTATCAATGCTTGGGCCAGAAATGCGGCATCCACCAGCGGCTGACTTCCCTCGGTGAAATTCATAAAATCCGCAGACTTCGGATCGACGGCATTGGCCAGAGATTTAACTGCCAGCTCGATATAGCGCTGGCGAATCTTTCCTTCTTCTGACGCATCCGGGCCCATTTCCAGCCAAGGCGCCATTCCAGCCATCAACCGGCCAAAGGCTTCAAGATGAGTCACTTTCCTCCGTTCCTCAAGGCCGGGCATTGTCTCCACAGGCATCCTGCTTCTCAGCTGGCCGCGGCTTAAAGCCTCGAACACAGGGTCGGCGATTCTCCTCATCACACTCAGCCAATAAGACCTGTCATTGTTCCCTTCAATTGAAGCTCTTTGATTAAAAGGACGTGAAAAAAGAAGGCTGGCCAGACAAAAAATCAGTATCCCCTTTTCTCTTTTCATCGATTCTCTCCTTCTCTCAGGCCTTAATCTCACGTTGATATAAACACGATGGATTTCTTAAATTGTCATCACCTGCGAGCAGAGGAAGCATAACCGTCTCTTCTTATCTCGTGAGGGAATGGCAGCGCTTTCGATTCTGCGACAAAAATCAGGATTGACTTCCGTCTGAATAGCCGGGCTGCATCCAGGGTATTTCTCCGCCTTCAAAAAAAGGCTTGAGGTCAACCCTGATTTTTCTCATCTCTTCTGGAGCCATGGGCTTGAAATTTTTGACAATCTCCA
>Ga0315306_10001793_pt1 | contig 10194 bp, 23 predicted proteins | sample TDP1_MG_FD_203803 | JGI IMG/M metagenome (GOLD analysis project Ga0315306, IMG submission 203803) | Freshwater sediment microbial communities from Lake Towuti, South Sulawesi, Indonesia - TDP1 | ecosystem: Environmental > Aquatic > Freshwater > Lake > Sediment | place: Indonesia: South Sulawesi... | reverse complement strand
TTAAAGGCTTGATTCATTGGTTTATCTACAAGTCTTATCAGAACATCAAGAACATCATCAATGTAGATGAAGGTTCTAGTCTGCTTTCCAGAACCATGAATTAGTAATGGCTTGTTGTTTTTGGCATATTCCAAAAAGATGTAGATTGCTAAGGCTTTTCTCATGTTGGGACCATAAAAGGTGCTTGGGCGAAGGATGTTATAGTTTAATCCCTTTGTTATGTGATACGCTTCTACGACTTGTTCTGCTGCGAGTTTGCTGTAAGCGTAAATTTCAGTTGGATGTTTAGGTGATTCCTCAGTTGATATGGTAAAGCCATTGTTCCCATACACGCATCCAGTGCTGATGAAGTTTAAAGGCACACTATTAATGCTACATGCTTCGGCAACGTTAAGGGTTCCTCTAACGTTGACATCCAACGTTTCATAGGGGTGCAAGCGAGCATAGTTCAAATCCGCTACTGCTGCAAAATGAAAGACACAGTCACAACCATTAACTGAAGCAGAAACTTTCGTTCTATCCCTCACATCTTCTGGAAGATCATACCCAACAACTTCATGTCCATGCTCAAGCAACCTTTTTGAAAAGGCACTTCCTAAGAACCCTTTGCATCCAGTGACAAGCACTTTCATATTCTTAACCTATGACGCTAATAGTAGTAGTAAGCCCATAGGTCGCATCCACAGTGATTACCCAACAAGACTAGTAAGTTGTTGTTTAAACCCTTCTGCAACCAACGTAGATAGGTGTTGTAGCACTCGTTCTGTCGGCTTAGGCTTGTGAAGTTTCGGCAGACTCGACAGAACTCTCTCATAGCATCTAGGTAGAATGGAATCTCGTTTGTTGGCACTCCAGCAGGCTCAAGAATATCGGTTTTACAAGTTTCCTCATGTGGAACAAGAATCTCCTGCATTGTCTGATGTAAAGCCTTTGCAGTAGTAGCGTAAGCATCAAAACGTGTTTCAGCAACAGACCCATCAATCTTCGCCTTATACTTTGCACGTCTCCACATCTGATTTCGACCTACTCTAGCAGCCATAGTAACCACTTCATAAATGAAATAGAAAAAGGAGAGAATAAAGTTTGGGGTTCTAAGCTGAGTTGACTAAGTGGCTGGATACTTGGTTAGGTCTGTTCCGCATAGGGTTGCGATGTCTGTGAGGACCGCTGCGTTCAAGCCTCGGTTGAGCCAAACAAGATATTTGTAGTAGACTTCGTTGATTCTTGTTGCTTCTAGGTGGTTTTTGCCAATCTTGTAGCATTGTTTAGCGAATGCTAGATACATTGGCTCATAAACCACTGAGATTCCTTGCTCTTCCATGATGATCTTAGCCTTCCTCTCTACCTCGGATAGTTCGGCGGCTTTGGCTTGCATCTGCTCAACCATACCATCTCTCTCTGCAGCAAAGCGTGCGCCTATGACTGTGGCATCCATTTTAGCGTCGTATTTGCGAGCCCTCAAAATTGGGTCTCTCATGTTTTATTCCTTCTTGTGATGTGTAGGTGTGTTCTACAGATTTAAGTCTTATGTCTTAAGATTTAGTGTAGATACACTAGAGGCTTTAGTTAACCCATTTTTATTTTCGTTTTGGAGTCCGCCACAATCCATACGCAAGTTTTGTTAGAAGTCTCATATACCCCATTAAACTTTCTATTCTCCTTTCAACAGTATGTGTGTTCACTGGATAACGTTCTAAGAGCATGTTAAGGTCAATGGCTTCCAATGCGATGCGTCTAGCCACAAAGGGAAGTCTCTCTTCAGCAACTTTAGGGTCTACATAACCTTTTGGACACATGCCCTAAAATTAACTGCTACGGTGATTTATGTATTATGACCATGTTATCTATTAAATCGAGAATAGCGGAGTTTAGGTTTCTTCTTTCCCAACGATCCCTTAGAATCTGATGTTCACGGATTAAATCTACCATGAAGGTGTATTGCTTCTGTGTGCGATCTAGTTCTCGTGCATACGCTAAGTAGGATGGATGCCAATCTGAATAGATGCCGTTTTCGTTGAGTAGTGTTGACACTTTCTCGTCAAAAAGGCTTAGTTTTCCTTGTGCGATGGCTGCGTGGAGTTGAGTGTCTTTTTCTATGCGTCTGATGAGGGGCGTTAACCTAACATGACTGAGCATACGCTTGTATTTCTTAATTGCTTCCTCAAGCCAATCAGGAGAAGGAAAAGGACTAGGCATTATTCTTTAACCTCTTTTAGAATAGTCTCAACAATAATGAGGATGTCTGAGATTTGAACACTTGAAAATGCTCCTGTTCGGTTCAATGCAATCGCAATTCTCCCTAAAACAGCATCAACATTCATGTTGTTGCCTCTTTAACAAATTTAGATTCACTCTGCTGTTTTTGTTTGAATCATTGTTAAGTAAGTTTCCTTATATGAGTTTGCCGTAGCCAAGTAGGCTTGCCACTCATTGTAAGCTCGTAGCAAATCCCTATAGATGGTTGTGGACCACGCTACTAGGTTGGCTAAATTCTGGATTTCTTCTCTAACCACATCGTTATATGTGTATTTGATCTTGACAACTCCAGTATCCTTTGTAAGACCGTAAGGGCGCTCATAATGATAGGTTGGGAGTGGTTCAACGATTTTTACGTCTATTTCTGTGACTTCGCATTTGTTGACTCCATACTCTTCGCTGGGATAGATCAACATGTCATGAACTTTAACATCCTTCCAATCAGCACTCTTCATTTCAACTTTCAGCCCCCTCTAACCCATAAGTCACAACATCCTCTTCTTCTGTTTCTTGTCTTTACGAAATCTTTTTGACATTGAATAGCCATTTTAATACATTCTTCTGGGTCAAAACCTAAGTCATCGCACCAACGAATCGTTGAAAAAATAATGTTGCCAAGTTCCTTCTTTAGTTCCTCTTCTGTATGGGTTTCTCTGTCTTTTTTCTCGTTTCTTTCCCAACGGCAGATGTCACCAAAAACCTTCCCCATTCTAATAATAATCTCAATGAGCGATAGCCTTTCACCTTCCCAAATTTGCCGAGCAACTTTCAATAGTTCTTTAACTTTCATTTAGGCTTCAACCTCATTCTATTATGAAGTACCAGTGTGCCGCCAACTCGCCTATTGCCAACCTTTTCCCATTTTCAGTGTGATCTTCTGTTTGTGGAAACCACAGTTTACGTGTTGGGAAGGCTTGTTTTGCACTGCTGATTATGGCTTCTCTAGTGGTTGGGACAGGCTCGATTTCATGGAATCGGTCAATGACTACTTTGCGTTGGAACCCGTCTTTTGTTGGTTTGTCGCCTTTAGCATCTACTATCACACATAATGGAGAGTCTAACCAAACTACTACGTTAGATGCTTCTGGGTTTTTTGCTGAGTCCCTAAGGTTACAGAGGTAACACATGGTTTAATCCTCTAATTGTTTCTTCATAGTTTTTTCTGTTGTATCTCCTAATATTTTCATTATGGTGGTATAGTCTTCTTTTGTTATCACTTCATAGAAGTAAAGCATTGTTGTCTTAAAGGCTAATTCAGCAAGTTTTTCTATGGCAGAAGGAACTGTTATTTTCATTTATTTTAGCATCTCTTCTAGTTTGTTTGTTGTTTCTATGAATCTTCTGCCTTTATCAGTTACTCGGTAGCCTTCCCCATCTGGCTCAATCATCTCTGTGCGTAGTAGTGCTTGAAAGATTGCTTCTGCGATGTTTGTTGCCGTGCAAAGTTTATAGAAGATTGAACTTTTGTTGTGCTTCTCATCTATGGCTAATAATGCTTCTTTTAGCATCTGTATTCGGTTACGTCTCATAGGTAAAGTTTAGAAGATTACTCTATAAAAAGGTTATGGAGATTGCTGTTTCTTGAGGCTTTGCATTCTTCTTTTAAGCCTTTGTTCTAGGAAGCTTGTGGGTTTGCGCTCCGCAATCATACCCAACGATAAGGCTAGGCGCACAAAGACGCATTTCTCCATTTTGGATGGTAGTTTCTCAAGATAGAAAGCGCACTGTTCCTTTACACAATCAGCATTTAACCCTTCACTTGAAGGTGCAATAGATAACAGAGGACAAATCTTAGGCTGTTCCTCAACTTTCTCTTCACGCTTTATATAAGAGCGGTCAATGATTCTGAAGGGTAACTTGTCTTCTTTCACAAGTCTAACGCATTTAGGGCATAGTTTGAACATTGCGCCTGTTCCAGATTTTTTTATCCATGCTTCATAACCTTTGACCGACTCTTCTGTTGCACCGCAATTTTCACACTCTTCAATCTTTGTCATGTTCTCACCTCACTTCTCTATCTTAACATCACCTACGTGGTGAAAGCCTGCAAATATGTTACCTTCACCTTTTTCTAAATCCACAGTAACCGATATGTCTAGGCTAACGAGATGTTTTTGTGCTTCTCTGTAGACTAAAGTGGCGACATCATCAGGATGTAGATCATCACGTGCTTCAATGGTTCCGTTGAATTTTTGCCGCCCAACATTTATTAAATGAATTTTCAAGTTTCAACCCTCAAGTCTTTCCGTTTTTGACATCTTGCTCAACCTCACTTAATTTCTCTAACTCGTTTTTGCAGATTTCCATTGTAGCCAAGATTGAAAAACTCTATCAAATCTACTTTACGCATTGCTTCCTCTTCATCTTTTGCAGTAACCTTAACATCACCTAAATAAAGTGGGGTGTTCATGTAAACGGTTACGATAAATTTTTTCTCCATCAACATCACCTACCTTTTGAGTCTTGTTCTATCTTCCAGATTAAGTTATGCACAATGTTCAAGTCACGCACATATGAGAGGCTCTTCATCATGTTCTTCTCACCTGCCGCTTTGATTAAGGATTTCTCGATGCTGAACCTAATCTTCTGTAAAGACACATACAAAGCGAGTTGATGTTCATTGTCTGCGACTTGTTCCTCTGCCGCTACGGTTTGTAAGAATGGTGCTGGAACATGCGCTCTTCTAAGGCTCACCATGAAATCGTTGACTTCTCTTCTATGACTCCAATTCTCATGAGCATTCAATGTTAATCACCTTTTTTGCATGATGAACCCGCACTTCTGACAAATCCAAGCATCACCGATTGAAATCATGAGGTCGGCGCAGACTGGACAAACCTCAACAAACTTCAAAGGCTATTTCATCTCCTTATACATTTTGTTCAATTTTCTTAGAGTTCTTTGTTTTATCAGGAAATCTTCATAACATCGTTTACATCTTACTGCTCGACATCTACCAATAACAAGCCTTTCCTTTTTGCCACAGTCAACACATTTATACTTGCCTGAGGTTAACCTCATAGTCTCATGCTCCATGAACAGTTTTTGCAGTAGAGTAAGCCTTCACTGAGGCGTGTGGTTCCTTCACGATGACATCTAGGACACAATTTTATTCTACTCCTCGTTCAGTCTTTAACTCCCACTTCTTACAGTCTGCACGATTTGATTCTCTGCAGCGCAGCATCCATTTGCAGTCGTAACACTTCTCTACATAATCCAATTCAGTCACCTCGTCTCTCATGCTCCATCGTTGCTAGTATGACTTCTATGTCTCGGCGCTGCAAATTCAATTCAGCATAACCTTTTGGCGTTAGGCTATACTGTTTCTGAGGGCGGCCATTACCAAAGTTCCATGCCGATTTGATGAACCCTAGTTCTTCAAGTTGACTAAGCAGTGGATACATCGTTGAAGGACCAAAATAGACGTGGTATTTTTTGCGCACAAGTTTAATGAGCTCGTAACCGTGACAGGGATGTTCTGTCAACGCTTCCAAGATCACATGGTCTAGCATGCCTTTCACAATCTTCTTAGCAAAATGATTACTCATTCAGAAGCACCTCTTTCATAAATTGCAGTCGCTACACAATCTATGCAGAACCAACGTGTTCCACCAAGTTCATCTCGTGGGACTTCACAGATTATCGCTTTTTTGCCATGATGAGGGCAGATAGGATGATCTTTAAATTTGTAGTCTAAGTAAATCACGTGTCCTGTTTTCACCTTCTTTGATAGCCTAAAGTTTTTCGCTAAATCTTTGACCATTTTAGAACGCCCCCGACATGACAAGCCAAACAGCATAGCAGCCGACAACAAAGACCACGCCCAATAGGAAGCAGCCAAACGCAACCTTAACACCATTCATTCTCTCCAAGCCTCCGCTTCATTACTCAACCGTTCCCTTTCTTCTCGACAATTTTTACAGACATATCCTTCAAAGTCGCTGCCATCCCTTTGTTCCCATTTTACATAGTTGTCTTCATTGTCTCCGTCAACTTTTCTGCCACAGAAAACGCAACAACAAAGCTCTTCAGCACTCACATACTTGCCAAAGCCTTTGAACCCTAGATGAGACAGTAGCCAAGCCAGTCGGTGAACCCTATTGTTCCATGATGCCACAGCGATGCTTTTAGGGTATAACTCAATTTCTTGGTTCTCGATTTTTCCTTTCATTCTTCAACACCTACTTACTGATCCCTCACAAGTTTCGCAGGTGTTTTCTCCAGCCCTTATAATGTAACCCTCTACATCTGGAAATTCAATTCGGCGCCCACAACGGAAACAGTAAACCACACTAGGATGCAAAGGCTCAGACACATTACAGTCAACGTTGTTTAAGCAATCAGCCGCCTCAACCTCACCTTCATCCATCAAGATTAAGTGGAACTCTTCATGGTTGAGACTTCTCACGAGACTGGCAAAGAACTGTTTTGGACACTTTTCCATAACGACTTTATCCAAATCACTAAAGCCCTTGAGGAATATCTTGCGATTGTCAAGGTTGCAACAGTGAACTGGGAAGTTGCTTGTCAACACTTCATGGATTTCTTCCTTCATTCTTCGACACCTACTTACATATATCGTATATCGTAATATATAAACGTTGTTGAACACACCTTCCAACAAACCACAAACCAAAAACACATAAGCATATACGTAGTAAACACATTTTGAGTGAGTGCTGGCGTAAGTTTTGAAAGGTTCTCCCCTCTCTTTCTTACGACACCTCCAGCACCACTCACCACAACAAGAAGGAAACAAACATGAAAGATATGCCGTACTTTGACACACATAATATTCCTAACTGTCTCTTCTGCAACACCAAAAGCAAACTCTCAGATCAAGGTTGGTACTGTCCAAACAAAACATGCTACTCCAATAGTTGGAAAGCAGTCTTCAGTACATGGAAATTCAACACCATACTAGAAATCTTAGGAAGAATCAGCACCTTCATCCTTTTTCATACACACTGCACAGTAAACTCAAAAATCATGAAATTCATCGGCACAATCTTCAACATAATAGACGAGCCAAACAAGAAAACAATACAACAAACAATCAATGAACTACATATCAACTGAAACACTCTGTAGCCTCAAAAAAAACTTTACGGGGACGCATTTCTGAGAACCACATCAAACACAACACAAATAGAAACGCTCCCGCCACTTCCGGCGAGAGTGTCGTGGGGACCCCACTTGCCCAGTTCCCATCTTTGCTGTTATCATAGCCTTCAGAGTTGGTGAGCAACCGTTCAACCTCTTAGGCTAAACATCAGAAACTGAGTTTCCTCAGTCTCTACACACAATATATCGTAAATCGTAAGATATAGGTGTTGTTGAACACACACTATACAACAAACTAACAACCAAACAAAAACAAGCCATTGAGAACTAACCTATTAGGTAGGTAATCAACGGACTGGTCTAGTCGCCAAAGTCGTCACCGATCAAGATGTCCACCGCAACGCTCACGCCGTTGTTGAACTGTTCTTCTGTTCATCACCTCTACAAGTCCCAAAAACAGATTCAAAAACAAACCCTAAAAATGATCCTAAACCAGACCTTAAACCCTTCACCGCAGAACTGTTCAACTGTTCAACACTTCCGAAATGGTTAAGGTCGAGTTTAGGAACTGTTTTTGAGACAATCTTAGAACGTGAACATAGAGGATTCTGGACAAGCAACAGTAACACTCTCTCAACTCAAGTCTTCAACTCATGCTCCACACAACGCTAAGAATATCGTACAATACATAGAATACTCCTTAACATACTCCCTCTTACTATACTATATTGATGTGGGTTTGGTTAGGTTATGTAGTCTTTTGTTTCTTCTTGTAGTAGTTCTAGTAGTATTTGTCTGTATAGTTTTTTGATTTCTTCTAGTGCTTGGTAGTGTTGTTCTGGTGTGATTAGTGGTTGATGTCCTTTTTTGAAGTATAGTTTGATTCCATGATGAGTTATTGTGAAGTGGTCTACTCCTAGTTTGTCTAGTGTTTCGCTCTTGTAGTTTCCTTTTAGAGTTTTCTTTGTCCAGTTTCCAGATTTTTTCCGCATGGTTGTTTTTCCTTATCAGATTTTCTATTCTTCTTAGCTGACTGCTATCATTTGTCGGAGTTCATAGAGGGTTGTTACTAGGCTTTGTAGTCTGAAGTATATGTAGTTGTTTTCTTGGGCTAGTTTGAGTAGTGTGTTAATGTCTTTTTCTGCGAAGCCTTGCTTTGTTAGTATCTCTTTAAGTTCTCTTTTCCATTTGGATTCTACCATTCAGATTCCTCCTTTATCTTGTCAGATTTTCTGTCAGAAATTTTGTTAGGGTTCTTTTATGGTGATGGTGTAGACTCCAGTGTAGGTTTTGGTGTTTGTTATGGGTAACATTGTTATTTCGATTATGAGGTTGTCGTCTTTGAGGTAGAGGGTTACGCCTTTTGGTAGGTCTAGTTTGTCGCCTTCTGTGTTACCTATCATTATGTCTCGGAAATGACCTATGATTTTTGTGGTTTTCTCCATGTTTTCACTTCTTATCTTTCTTTATGGTTGTGCAGTAGTTGAACAGTGGGCAGGTTGTTCCGCTTATGTCTTGTGCTGAGCAACAACTTCTTGTTGATTCAAAGTGGTGTATGAGGCAGTTTAGCCACTTTTCAACAGCAACCCTATTCATGGTTTCACACCATACATCTAATATGTAGGTCACAGATTGATAGGGATACGTTTTCTGCTTTGATTGGAAGAATGCCTTTTCTTATGTCTTTCAGAATTTCCTCTTTTGTGATGTTAAACTTCTTTGAGCATAGGGTTGCTATAAGTTGTATCTGCTCTTCCGTTAATCTTGATGGGTCACCTTCATAGAATCCGTTCTTTGCTATTGGATGCTTTATAGGTAGATGAGCGTTAGGCACAACTTGTCTCCATAGTTCATAACGTGGGTCTTCTTTACTGATTATGGCTTCACATTCACACATCTTTGACACCTATCTTCTGAATGAAAAAGAGTGTTATTTAAAGGGGTATAGAAGAATGTTCTAGTAGTTTGCTCGTTGCCATTTTTGGTATCTTCTCAAGCCTTCATTGTAGCCATACTTCTGTATGAGCCATGTCTTGAAGGGTTTAGGGGAAGCTGACAAGTGTGATTCCAAACAGTTTAGCGATTTCTATGAGGTGTGTTGGATTGCAGCCACGTCGTAACCATTTTGACGCCACTAACTCTGCTTCCATGCGTAGGCTTACTCCTGTGAAGGCTCGGCTTTTACCCCACAACTCCATCGCATAATTCATGTACCTATGCTGATCTATCGTGTACATGCCAAGCGGCTCTAAGTAGTCTTTGACATGCCGCTCTATCTCTTCTTGTTGAGCGTAGGCTGCGTTGACTTGTTCCACCATGTAAGGCTTATACTCTGTGATGCGTTGATTGACTACGCTACCATCCCATTTACTGTTGAACTTGTTTGTTCGAGTGGTTGCAGATCGAACCATGTTAACCACCTTCTATGAGATAACCTATAACTGAGCCTACTATTAAAAGTGTGGATACATAAAAAAGGAAGAGGAAATAGAGTATGTAGCAGAGCGGCGCTGGTTTACTCATTATACTTAACCACAGCACAGCGGGATGACAAATAATCAATGCCATAATGACAACGCAAAGTATTTTTGCTGGTAAGGCTAAAATGCCATCACAATCTGCTAAGGTATTCCAGATTGCAATCATCCACAATGGAACTTTAGCAACCCAAGTTCGCCAGCACCTGCGTCCCTCTTTGGAGCGTAGACTGCAACTGGATGTGGCATGAAGTGTACAAAGACTGATATGACTGTCGCTAACACAAGACCCCACTCTAGCGCTCTCATGAGCCTCACTATCCACTTGTCGTTCACGATGTTTCACCTCCTCCTTTAGGTTGAGGGTTAGGGAACTGGGCTGAAAGAGATAAGGAGA
>Ga0315306_10001790_pt1 | contig 10201 bp, 6 predicted proteins | sample TDP1_MG_FD_203803 | JGI IMG/M metagenome (GOLD analysis project Ga0315306, IMG submission 203803) | Freshwater sediment microbial communities from Lake Towuti, South Sulawesi, Indonesia - TDP1 | ecosystem: Environmental > Aquatic > Freshwater > Lake > Sediment | place: Indonesia: South Sulawesi... | reverse complement strand
TTCCTCTGAACTCATATCTTGACGGAGCCTTTTTCTCTTGAATACGCATGCGGTGAAACTCCATGACTCGCTCAACATCATCGGGATGAACTACGGATCGGATCGAAAGCCTCTTCATCTCCTGCTCAGTGTATCCGAACAACTCCGCATATTTCTTGTTGGTGTATTTAACATTGCCGTCTCGATCATCAATCAAAATGCCGATTCCGGCTTTCTCCACCAGGTCTCGGTAACCTTCCTCTGATTCTTTTAAAGCTTTCTCAATCTTGCTGCGATCAGCTTCTGACCTTTCCAATTGTATGATTCGACGGCTCAATTCTGACAAATCTTCGATAAGCTCTCTTTTTGTTCTTTGCCTTTCTTTCATTTCTTTTTCAGTTTAATTGAAAATAATTCATGCCCATTTTAAAGAGTTGTCAACATTTGCGGCCAATTTGTCATATTTCGTCACTTCTTGTCTCTTTTTTTCCGCTTCTGGATTTACAATTTTCACCCGAACCGGGAGTTCTCGACAGCATCTTTAAGACTTCATTGATTCTCTGAAACTCAGTGGCTTTATCAAAAAAGAAGTCGGCTCCGGCCTGCTTGCATTTTTTCCGGTACTGGGGATAAGGATAATTGGCAAAGATAATGACCAAGGGAGCCGCCTTTAGTTCTCTTCTTTCTTTCTTATTCATCCTTACCTTCCTTGAATAGAATTCTACTCAAGTGAAAAGGCTGAAAGACTTTAATGTTGGGAATGAAAAATGGATGGATGTTTTTGCGGGTTTCTCTTCTTCCCCATCACCTTTTCTGAATACACCTCCTTGGCAGAGGTCTATTCCCCCAATTCCCCAGACGATAATCTATAGCACAGCGCCAACGGCCTGTCAATTAAAAGAAAACTAAAAGCTATAAAATCATTAGAATTCATTTGGCCCAAGCCTTTCTTTTGGTTTTTTCGATGAAAAGAAAAAAAGCGAATGCCGCAGCATCCATCAGCGATTTATTTGATTTTACGTCTTATCCACTCTCTGCTTTTCATGACTTGGAACAGGCTTTCGGCGCCACCAGTTGGCCAGCACCGACCCTGAAATATTCATCCACGGTCCGAAGATCGCCGGGGCCAAAGCGGCGCTCGTACTTTTCAAGACGTCGATGGCGATTGCTGAGGCCATGCCGCCGTTCTGCATCCCAACCTCCATGGCAACGGCACGGCAGGCGCTTTCATCCAGCCTGGCCAACCTGGCCCCCCAATAGCCCAGGAAATAGCCTGTGCCGTTGTGAAGAATTGCGGCAGCGATCACTAAAAGCCCCACCGACAAGAGCTGGTCTCTTGATTGAGCTGTAATAATAGCGATGATAAAACAAATACTGGCCATAGAGACAAGAGGCAACGCTTTATCCATCCAATTTTCTGGGCCTTTGATTATCTTTCTAACGATAAGCTTAGCTAAAGCCACTAAACTGACCAAAACGAATCCGATGAAGATCCCAGTTTTCAGGGAGGCCAGCGGCCCCAAAAAATCCTTTTGTAAAAAAATGGCGACAACGGCCAGAAAAACACTCACAATTGATATAACAACCAACCGTCCGCTTTTCTCGGCCCAATCTCTTTGACTATAGAGTATCCTGTTGGCGACCAACCCAGCAAAGATTGGAACGATAATCATGTTAAAAATTGAAAGCATCATCTCCAAAAAATCGACATGGATCAGCCTGCCGGCAAGAATTTTCATCAGAAAGGGCGTCATGAACGGCGAGATAAGCGTGGTCAAAGAAGTTATAGTCACGGACAGCGGAACGTTGCCGCCAGCCAAGTAGGTCATGACATTGGAGGCCACGCCGCTCGAAACTGAACCGATTAAAATAACACCTGATGCGACTTCCGGGTCAAAGCCGAAGGTCATAGCAAGGCTGTAGCCCACCAGAGGCATAATGGTAAACTGCAAAAATATTCCGATAAAAACCGGCCAAGGCATGGTGAACACGCGTCCGAAATCTTTCAGGCTCAAAGTCGTGCCCATACCAAAGGTAATGATCTGGATGAGGGGAACGATCAAGATCTTCAGGTCCGTTCCAAACCAGCTTCTGAAAAGCGAAGGATAAAACATGGAGGCAGCGACAAAAGCAAAGACCCAGAGGGTGAAGGCAAAGCTCTTGAGAAAAGAATGGCCCAGGCAATAGAGGGCCAAAGAAGCAAAAAGGACAATGGCCACAGGGCCAATCTTAGACCGATAGCCGGTGACGAGCATAAAGAGTATGGCCAGAACAGAGGCAAGAAAGACAAATCCAAAATATTTCAGGGCATTCTTTTCTTGCACTTCTTTCCTCGTCCGACGTTCACAGTTTATACAGCCTGGCCATATCTTGATGAGGCTTGAACTTGTAAAGGCACTGCTCAAGCGGCGTTCCAGCCACCTTTATCTTTTCCATCTCTCCCTGTCCCATGCCTGCCTCAGTCATGGCTGAAAGATAAAGGACCCTCTTCGGGTCGAAGCCCATGATTTGGGTGGCAACTGTATCCGCAGCTAAAGCATCAAGGCTGGCCAGAGCCACCCGTGAGCTGAAGGGAGTTCCCCAGGCGGGGCCGTTGCCTTCCATGGATTCAAAGCCATCGATGACGGCCAGGTCAGGAAAAACTTCCTGGGCGATATGAAACATGTTGAAATGGCAAAGGTCGTTCACAGCCACAGGAGCGGTGTGGAAAAGGCCCTTATCGTTCTTCTTGTAGTCGTTAATCGGGCAGCCCAAGAGAACATTCTTCAGCGACAAAGTCACCAGAACTTTATTATGGGTCTTCATCCTGGCTAGGGAAATGACATAGACATTGGAGTCAAGAAAGATGGAGCTGATGCGCACTGGAAGCGGCTGGTTTTCGCTGCCAAAAACATATCGATATTCATAAGGGCCTAGATTAAGGTCGACCAACTTCACATTGTAGTTCTTCTCAAGCTCCAGGTATCCATAATTTCTGAAACCATCGAAAGTCTTTTGGTTTCCTGCTTCACCGATGATAATTTGCTCTTGATAGTGGGGCTTGAGAAAATCCAGAACAGCACGGACAGCATCGACATGGGTCACGCTCAGAGGATTGTCGGCAAGGACGACGTTCGGCTTGAGCAAAATCTTTTTTTTGCCGATCGAGCTCGAGACTTCTTCCTCTATCTTCTTCAGCGATTCATAGACAATCTTGTACCTGTCATCTCCCTTGACCAGACTCACTCGGGCAGGCTCTATGACTTTTTTATAGAGCCGGCCGGGATGATGTTGAGCGAGAGTGCTGAAAAAAGCTCTTCCAAGGCTAAAAACTTCCTTTCCAAGAGCGAGGCCGCCGATTGAGCCCAGACCGATTCCTTTTAAGAAATCGCGGCGATTCCAAGTTTTTTTATTCTCTGACATCGCCAACTCCTTACGAGAATTTCAAATTATTTTCAGAAAATTTTACACATTCAATAATAAAAATGAAAACTGAATCCCTTTTAAGATACTCATCTCGACCCAGATTTCAGCGGATACTCCAGCCCTCTGACCTTGGTCCGAATTCTATAAATCCTGTTGTAGCAGGTGGCATAGAGCGTCTTCAGGTCTTCTTCGCCAAAGCAGCAGCTCACAGGAAAGACCGGGAAGTTGACGATGCCGATGAACTCTCCCTTGGTGCTGAAAATCTGAAGGCCGGCATAGGTGGCCACATAGATATTGCCCAGCTCATCGATGGTCATCCCGTCAGCACTAGTGCTCTTGCCCTTGCGGTCGAGGACTTCAGGCGTAAGAAAAAGCTCGGCAAATTTCCGGCCGTTGGATAGAGTTCCGTCTTCGCCGACATCATAAGCCCAGATGAAGTTATCCTTATCGCTGTTGACATTCCACCACTCTTCATCATCATAAGTGTTATTGACATAGAGGGTCTTGCCGTCTGGGCTCAACAGCAGGCCGTTGGGCATGGCAAAAGCATTGGGCTCGATGATTCTGACGACTTTGCCGCTCGGGGTCAGATAATAAACGCTTCTTCCGGGTTGACTCTTCTTGGCATCTGGCGTGAACTGAGGGTCGGTGAAGTAAATCCCTCCCTTGGCGTCGGCCACAAGGTCATTGGGTCCATCTACAGGCTTTCCCTCATAGCTGCTGGCCAATACTTTAACAATTTTCCCATGAGTCGTCATTTCAATCAGCCGATGTCCGAACATATCGCAGACAGCAAGGTTCCCGTTGGCAAGAGGGAAGGTACCGTTTGTCTGCATTCTTCCCTGGGATATGTAACGGTAGCTTCCGTCAGGCGTCATCTCGACCAGAGCGCTCTTCCCTGGGTCGCCATTCCATTTCTGGTCAAAATACATGTTCGAAAAATAGAGCTTTCCTTTGAGCCACTTCGGGCCTTCGGTGAAGAACAGCCCAGGGCCCTGCTTGGCTCCATCTACGACAAGCTCGACCTCGGCTCCTTCAGGGATGATGGCTTGGAACGAAGCCAGCCTCTTTGCCATTTTTTCGGCGTAGTCTGGGCGCGGAGGCCAGAAGACATCGAGCGCATCGCAGCCCATTGGGCCGATTTTTCCACCGTGAACCATGTTGGCCGGAAGAAGAAGGATGTCACCCTCTTCCATGCGGGTGAGGCCATCAAGAATATATTCGTCAATCCAGCCGCGAAGCACAATCATCAACTGCTCTTCAGGATGGATGTGCAGCTCAAAATTCGAATCAGGGTTCATGCTGAGGAAGCTCAACTGAGCTCCCCTTCCCGAAATGAGCCGTGAATTGGCTCCAGGTGAAAGCTCAGTGAACTGCAAGTCATGCACATCATAGACTTTATTCGGCTCGAGCGAAGGGCTGAGCGGAAAATTTCCCGAAGCAAGGCTTGATGGCAATCGAGAAGCGCCTGCTTTTCTCAGATAATCGAGACGCGGAGGCCAGTAAACCTCGAGAATCTCCGCACCCTCCTTGCCTGCGCGCAAGGCGTTTTCGGCTCCTCTCTCCAAAAAAACCAACTCATTCTTCGGCGTTCCGCCGTGGGTTCCGTCCGGCTCCTCGCGCTTTAAAGCTCTCATCGTCACAAAATTTCCGCTGATGAGCTGCTCGACCGAGCCTTTGATGACGACCATGATGCGCTCGCTGGGAAGCGTCTCCTTGGGTATTTCTGCGCCGGGCTCAAGGGTCATCCAGCTGATGAGATTTCCTTGCCCCCAGTAAAGACGGGCTCTTGCGCCCGAAGCTATCTCAACCGCAACGAGCTTTTTGATGTTGGTCTTGATTCCGGACTCAAGGTTGGAAACAAGCCTGGATTTCGGAATATCCTTGCGGATGCGGCCCTTGATATTTCGCTCTTTGATTATCCTTTCATTCTTGATTTGCCAATCCTGTTTTTTGGAACAGCCGGAAAAAGATACTGATGAAGCCAAAAGAGCCAAAACAAGATATGCGACCCATCGGTTATTGCCTCGCTTTCGTCCTGGCATAAATCCCTCCTCTCTCTTTTTAAGAGCTACTTAAATTTCTTTAGCTGTCATTACCGGGCCAAGGAATGTCAATTCACTATGAAGATATGGCCAGAGCACTTTTTCATTCCTCATCGTCTTCCATAAGATTGGCTTTGCCCTCTCCTAAATACGAGACTCTTGGCAATGACACCTTGTGTTTCCTTTATATTGTTATTTTTTCACTCTGTCGTGGCGGTTGCCGAGGTAGAGCCAAAGCATATGCTCGTCTGTATGATTGATTGAGCAGTGGGGAACTTTGTTGTTGGGAGGAATAAGGAAGGCTTCACCAGGCTCCTGCCACAAGAGGCGGTTTCCAAACAGCAGGAGGCTCTTTCCTTTGAGCTGGCACCAGATCTCCTCGCACCCCGGGCCATGGACATGAGGCTGAGCGATGTCGAACTTGTCGATGGAGACAATTCCAAAACCCATCGGGTTAAAAAACTTCGGGTTCACATCCCAGGCAAATCCGCGGCCGATATGAGCCCAGTGGTATCCGACTGAGGGCTTTGAGCCATGATAGCTTCCGACAGACATCTCCCTGTTTGGAATGAAATCGCCTGCTATCTGCTCGACAACAATAATCATTTCCAGGGGCTCCTCTGCAGGATTGAAGAAGCGATATTCGAGCCCGGCCGGAATGACCACAGCCTTTCCCTCTTCAAGCTCTGCCTTCCTGCCTCCGGCCTCGACCCGGCCTGTCCCGCTCATCACATAGAAAAAGACCTGTTCCTTATCATCCCTGAAGGGGAGTGTATTACATCGGGGCTGGAGAACGCCTCTCTTATAGGCTTTAAGGTATTTCAGGACAGCTCCCTTTTTAGGGGGACGGAGAGGATCGCCTGTAAAAAGAATATCTCGCTCGATGAAACCGCCGTGACCTTCGTAGGGAAGAGAATTCCTCCAGTGGTTGATATAAAGGAAAACATTGGTGTCTACTTCAGGATGGCGCTGGTTTGACTTGGCATCTTCGGCGAAGGAGGGGTCTGGCTCCTCGGTTAGTTTTTCTTGAGAGACAGACAAGAAAGCAGTCAATCCAGCAACGATAAGAATCCTTGGTATGAGAAATAAAATTTTTTTCATCTTGCCTCCTCTACATCTTGCTCCAAGATTATTTAAAGTCCTCGTCCTTGTCAACGAATCGAGACCAAAGGGAAGCATCCTAAATTCCGTGATAAGGATGAGGCTTTGGAGGTGAAATGCAGAGCAGGTCATTGCCAATGATAAGCGCTGACCTTAATTGGAATCCTTCTGCGATTTGGCTCCCTTCAGCCTTAAGACGATGTCATCCAGGATGGAATAGACGACAGGAACGATGACCAGGGTGAGCAGAGTCGAGCTGACAAGGCCGCCGATGATGGTGAAGCCGATAGGCGCGCGGAAATCGGTGCTCGAGCCAAAGCCAAATGCCACTGGAATCATTCCCAGGATCATAGCCAAAGAGGTCATAAGGATCGGCCGCAGCCGAGTTGAGCCGGCTTGGAGGATGGCCTCAAAACGGCCCATTCCCCTGCGGCGGAGGATATTGGTGTAGTCGATGAGAAGGATCGAGTTCTTGGTGACCAGCCCCATGAGCATGATCAGCCCGATGAAGGCCACCATATCGAAGAGCTTGTTGGCCAGCAGGAGCCCGAGGACCGCTCCGATGATCGAAAGCGGAAGGGCGAGCATGATGACAAAGGGCTGGAGGAACGAGCCAAACTGAGAGGCCAAGACCATGTAGACGAAGACAACGGCCAGGATGAGCGAGACAAAGAGCGAGGCAAACTGCTCTGCGGTCTGCTCCACCTGTCCGCCAAACTCGTAAGCAACTCCAGCTGGAAGGGCCAAAGAATTTATCTCAACCTCTACCCTCTGCCTGACCTCGTTCAATGGTGTGCCTTTAAGGATGTTGGCTACAACCACAACCTGTCGCGACCTCTCATACCTCCTGATTTGAGTCGGGCCGTTAGCCATCCTGAGGCCTGCCGCCTGGTCTAAGGTGATCGAGCCGCCTCTCATTGTCGGGAGATAGACCTTGGCCAGCTTGTTGATGTCCATGCGGGTTTCCTCAGAGACTCGAACCCGGATATCGATCAGCTTCTCGGATGAGCGAAACCTGGAAGCGATGTCGCCCTCGATGAAAGACCTCATCATAGAAGCGATTTGGAAGGTATTAACTCCCAGGCGGGAGGCTCTTTCTCTGTCAATCCGAATCTGAATCTCAGGCTTGGGGGGTTTGTAGTCGCTGTTGACATCGACCAAGAACCTGACCTTCAGCAGGGCATTTTTCACCATGTCAGCCGCTCGATTCAGGTCGTTCAGGTCTGTGCCTTTAAGATTGATCTGAATCGGGAGCTGACGCAGGGAACTTGCTGCAGCACCGCCCAGGGCTGTCGCTTCCTGAAAGGTTATGGTTGCGCCGGCTATGTTGGCAAGCAACGGTCTCAGGCTGTCCTGGTATTCTTTTGCTTTTCTGATAATATTCAGTTTCACGTTGACCGTCGCTTCATCAGAAGCACCTTCCACATTGCCGATGACCGAGATTACAGCCTGGACTTCCTTCTGTTTGTAAAGCACCTCTTCGACCTTGCGCACGATTCGCTCTGTATTTTCCAAGGAGCTTCCTGAAGGGGCTTGGACGACCAGGTTAAACTCAGGCCTTTCTCCCCGCGGCGCCCCTCCTGTTCCGACGATGGTGAATAGATAAGCGCTGAAGAGGAAGATCAAGGTGGTGAGGGCGATGATTGTCTTGCGGTGGCGGAGAGACCAGCTGAGCAGCGGGCGATATCTTCTTCCGAGGCTCTCATAGATTCCTGAAACGAAATTCTGGAACTTTTTTGAAAATCCTCTTTCTTCTCCCCCCCTCGTCTTTTTAAAGAAATAGGCAGAAAGCATGGGAGCAAAAGTAAAAGCTTCAAAGAGCGATATTAAGACGGCTGCGCTCACTGTCACGCCGAACTGCCTCAAGAATTTTCCGGCAATTCCTGTGGCGAAGGCAACTGGAAGAAAGACAGCGACAAGAGTGAAGGTCGTTGCCGTCACAGCCAGCCCGACCTCAGAAGTTCCTTCGCTCGCCGCTGCTTTTGGTTCCTTGCCCAGCTTATCCATATGCCTGAAGATATTTTCCCGGACAACGATGGCGTCATCGATGAGAAGCCCCACGGAGAGGCTGAGAGCAAGAAGGGTGATGACGTTCACCGTATAGCCGAAAATGCTCATTATGGCAAAAGTTCCGACGATGCAGACAGGAAGACCGGCGACAGTGATGACCGTGTTCCTCAAATCACCGAAGGAGAAGAAGACGACAAGGCCTGCAAACAAGAAGCCTAAAAACAGGCTGTTGATGACTTCGTTCCGCGAATCTTTGATGAAGATGGACTCGTCGGTGGAAAGCATGATGTCCAGGTCGGGATTGGCCTCCTGGATTCTGGCCATGGTTCTTTTGAGCTCATCGGCAACCTTGACCGTGTTCGTGCCCGACTGCTTGCGGACCGCAAGGGAAATGCATTCCATGCCGTTGACCCGCGAAATGGCTCTCTTTGTCTTGAAGTCGTCTTTGACCGCGGCCACATCCTTGAGATAAACAGGGGCTCCGCTGACATTAGCCACGACGATGTTTCGAAGCTCATTGATGTCTTCGAACTCGGCTTTGGTCCTGATGAGGAAATCATAGTCCCGCTCGGTCAGCCTGCCGGCCGGAAGGTTCAGGTTCTCGCCGCGAATGGCCTGGCTGACTTGGGAAATCGGCAGGCCGAGTGAAGTGACCTTGACCAAGTCGACATCGACCTGAATCTCCCTCTCCTGGCCGCCGATGAGGGAGACAGTCCCGACTCCATCCACCCTTTCCATCAGCGGCTTGATTTTATCCTCGATAAAGGAGCGGACCTCGGCAAGGCTCATCTTGTTCTCTCGGCTGGTGATGACAAAGGTGGCTATCGGCGCCGCACTCGGGTCAAACTTATCGATGACCGGCTCGATGATTTCCCTGGGCAGTGTATTGCGGATGGTAGAAATCTTTTCCCTGACTTCAGTGGCTGCCTGCTGGGCATCCTTTCCAAGGTCGAACTCGGCAATGACAACCGAGATTCCTTCAGACGATGTTGAGCTGATCGTTTTTATGCCGTTGACTGAACTCAGAACATCCTCGATGGGCTTTGTCACCTGGTTCTCCATCTCTTCTGGACCGACTCCGGGATTGACCGTCGTCACGCCGATGATGGGCAGGGTGATGTCGGGAAGCAGGTCAACGCCCAACCGGGTGTAGGAAACAAAGCCCAGAACAACGATCAGGGCGATGACCATGGCGATAAAAACAGGTTGTTTAATCGATGTATCGACAATTTTCATGGCAAGCTCTCGCTTTATTGATTATTGATTGTCATCATTGAATTTTTTCGGCCGCAACCTTAATTTTGTCACGGTCGTTAAGCTTGGCTGCGCCGGTGGCGATGACGACCTCATCTCCTTTGAGGCCGGAGATGATTTCGATCTCGTTGCCGACAATCTCTCCTGTTGTCACTGCGAGAAGGCTGGCCTGGTCGTTCTGGGCCAGGAAAACATATTTCTGACCGGCTCGCTCAACGACAGCCGCCAGGGGGACGACGATCGAGGTGCGCTTGCTTTCCGTCAATTCCACCTCGGCATACATTCCGGGCTTGAGCCGATGTTGGGCATTGGGAATGCTGACCTCGATATCCACTGTCCTGCTCACGGGATTGCAGAGCGGGCTGATGTTGGTCACCCGGGCTTGAAAGGCTTCACCGGGATAAGCC
>Ga0315306_10001789_pt1 | contig 10202 bp, 8 predicted proteins | sample TDP1_MG_FD_203803 | JGI IMG/M metagenome (GOLD analysis project Ga0315306, IMG submission 203803) | Freshwater sediment microbial communities from Lake Towuti, South Sulawesi, Indonesia - TDP1 | ecosystem: Environmental > Aquatic > Freshwater > Lake > Sediment | place: Indonesia: South Sulawesi... | reverse complement strand
CCGGAGCAGACAAGGATCACGGCTACGAGCTAGCACATCGATCGATCTGTTCTCACAGCTCTGACCTACGCGCCCCTGAGGATCGGCAGGAAAGTCAATATGGGAGGACCGGTCTGGACAAGGGTTGTAACAAAGATCGTCAGATAGAAGAGGGTCAGAGGCACTATGGCTGCCTTCTCCCACCTGATCTTCTTGCCGTAGGAGACAGCGGCTGTAAAGAATGGAAGGGTAAGCCCCTCAGCCACCAGCATAAACACGTAGGCAACAGATGTTTCCTGAGCCAGCCCGAGTTGAAGCCATCGGTCGAGAAGAACAGCGGCCGGATACAGAGACAAAGGCAGAAGCGAGACCATGCTAGCCGACAGGAACCGCAGATGGCTTCCCTGCCCTCCCAGAAAATAGGACACAACGGTACAGAAACCGAATATGGCCAGGATGCTCACGGCGAATGTGGCGACGAAGCCCAAGGGATCGATTGAGGCTCGAGAGAACGCGTAGAGAAGCACCAGGTAGTGTCTGGCCGAGACCAAGAGAACGGCCAGAAGCAGAACACTCAGCAATGGCAGGAGAACGGCGACGGCAAGGCTCTCATAGAGAGGAACGAAGAGCCACAGCGGAAAGACGACGCTGGACAGCCTCTCGATGACAGGGTTCCTCGGCTTCTCCTGCTCGAAGGCAACCCTACCCGTCTTCAGCATGTCGTAGATCCGCTGACCCCTCTCTGTCAGAATGTAGCTTCTGCTCGAGTCCTGAGCGACCAACTCCATCGACTCCAGCTGCTTCAGGTTGTGGTAGAGCGAACCGGTGCTGATCGCAAGCCTGTCCCTGAGATCCGTGGCGGCGATTCTCCGGCTCTCTCCGACCAAGACGACGATGCGTCTCCTACGCAGGTTGCCCCTGAGGAGTAGAAGGGCTTCCTCGTCTTGATCCAGCGTCATCGCTCCGAATCGTCTCTCACTCCACAAGAACCCCTAATTATCTTTGCTCTAAAGATTCGAGCAAGATTTCCCTAGCAACGGACAAGTCGCTGGCCTGGAACGTCTCAGGAACGATTCCCACACTGCAAAGATGAGGAGATCCGGTCGAACCCGCGCAGAGAGAACCAGTGAAACCAGCCTGGTCGATCGATGGATCTCCTGTGCCTGCGCAATCGAAGGTCAACTTACGGCTGTATTACCTCAGCTCTCCTGGTCCTCTTCCTTTTCTTGAGCAGCGCGATTATCGCAGCGGAAAATCGCTGCCACGATCGCCATGACAGCGATTATCAACGCCCAGTTTGGCTTCCTCCTAGATCGATCCGACATCGTCTCTACACGTCAATCGACCACCCAGGTGTCTAGTTAGCTTGAGCCTACTGGGCGCACCGATCGATCGGTCAAATTGGCCTGGCAACGCAAAGACTCTTTACCCCACGACACCGCGAACGGGCGAGCATGCGAGCGCTGAATGACTAGGCGGCCTGACAGACGCAGTTGGCAGAACCCGGATGAGACACTTCAGCGGATTGGACTGGGGGCGGGCATGACGTTCGTGGACATGGGTTGCGGGGAGGGTTTCTTCGCGGTCCCGGCGGCGAAGAAGGTCGGACAGATGGGAAGGGTCTACGCCGTGGACAGCGACCCGGAGGCGATTGCGCAGCTTCAGAGAACTGCTGAAAGAGAGGGGCTGAAGAACGTTGTCGCAAGAGCCGGCGCCGCAGAGGAAACGGTGTTCTGCGACTCCTGCGCAGACTACGTCTTCCTAGGAATAGTACTGCACGACTTCGCGGAGCCCAGCCTGGTTCTTCAAAACGCAAGGAGAATGCTCAAACCGACTGGGAAGCTGGTTGACCTGGATTGGAAGAAGATCCACATGAGCTTCGGACCGCCATACGAAATCAGATTCGACGAGAACAAGGCCGCAGCCCTCATCCGGAAGAATTCGTTCAAGGTTGAAGAAGTGAAAGACTCAGGGAAATACCACTATCTCGTCATAGCCCGCCCGTCATAGGATCGATCGACGATGAGCGGCTCCAGATCGATTGATTTGATGAAAGGACTCGGTTTCGCGGCTTCTGCTGCTCAGAGCTCCTTGATCTGCAGCGTCCGTATGGTCTCCTCGAGTTCTTCTCCTTGGTCTTCTGACACCAGCCTCAAGTGTCTTACCTCTATTGGGTCCAAGTTGACAAGCCTGCACGCCGCTATGTCTACGTGCAGGGCGTTCGTACCTAGTATCACCTTCCCTTCAGCATCCACAACGTTTAGATTCGTCTTCACCACCTGGGCTATGTCCGCTATCACCTCATCCATTCCCAGTGGATGGTAGATGCTGTACTTGCGCTTCTGGGGGAGCAGTCCGAAGAGATTCTTCAGGGCGTTCGTTAGACGAGTCGTGGAGTGGGTTCCAACCTTCGGAAGGTTAACCAAAATATCCGATTTCAGAACCATCTCAGGAAGCTCAAGCTCCGCTAGGGCGTGAGGATTGGGAACCCGGACTCTTATCGCTCGGTCCTCCGAGAGATCCAACGCCTTTACCTTGCCCCTGTAACGTTCCAGGACATCCATCACACCCAGCCTCTCAAACTGATCTCGAGGCCTGTGCATCATGCTCTCGGTTTCGCCCACAACCATCTCGCTGGCGTATGGTTTAAGGTACTGGATGACACTCGACAACAACTCCGTTGACGGGTGGTACATGCCGCAGATGTTGGGTTTGACCAAGGCGACTCTATGCTTCTTGACTTTGAACCCGGCCTCGGAACAGAGTTCCGGAAGACGTCCTATAGCCTCCTCTCTGCGACAGACGATCACAGGGCCATTTTCCAAGGCGTCTCCCTCGTCGATCGACAGTGGCACCCGTCTCCTTGACGGTGGGACTTAGCTCTTCTCCAACGTCCTGCCGAGGACAACAGAGGTTTGAATCTGCCGGTCAGGGATGCTCCAGTACCTCCTGAGGAGTCTATCGCTATCCGGCAGGAGTTTGAATGCGTGTTTCCGGTAGAAGCGAATAGCCCACCCGGCGTCCCTCCATGTCCCTACGAGAACCCTGGCCGTGGGGGCTATCCGTAGTAGGTGGTTGAGCAGCGTGCTCCCTATCCCCTTCCGTTGGTGCTCAGGCTGGACGTAGGAGTGTCTGATGAGGGTGACTTCGCTGAAGGTCTGGATTCCCATGACACCGACAAGCTCGCCGTCCTTCCAGTATCCGTAGAACGTCATCGTGCTCATCTCGCGATCGAGCTCTTCCACAGACATGTAGGGCGTGCGGTAGCAGTCATCTGGGATAACTCCTTCATATGCCGCCGCAGCCTCGTTGATGACTCGAAAGATCATTTCTCGATCCCCTACTCCACACCTACGGATCAATCAGGTGCCTCCAGACGATCGATGATCCAGTTCACTGACCATCTGATCGAGCCAACCAACCATTAATGTGTATTTCTTACAGAACGGGTGGGGCACGTGTCATGGTGCATCAAGTGGACAAGAATGGAGAGAGGCTCCACGTCTGCGACGCCTGCGGCTTCGCATACAAAGAGAGGTCGTGGGGGGAGAAATGCCAAGACTACTGTACAAAGCATGGCGCATGCTCTCTAGAGATCACGAGTCACGCAGTTCAAACGAGACCACAGAATGTCCAGGAGAGATAGCAAGATCGATCGATCTCCATCGGTATGCAGCCACAACATCGACCTGAGTATATATTTCTTCGTCTCAATATTTTCGTTTTTCCCCCTCTATTTATCAACCGATTTGGGCATGGGTTTATTAACCAGGCCCTGAAGCCGGGCGGAACCAGCTAGCGCTGGAAAAGTATGATGAGGAAAATGAAAACAATCCAAATGAAGAGCAACACTACAACTTCCGTGTCTTCGATAACTCTCTTGATGCTAGCGGCCCTATCCGCTGTCTCCCTCCTGGCGTTGCCTGTGCTCGCAGTGCCGCCCGCTCCAGTTCTCTTGGACCCGAAGACCATTCCGAAGTTCGTGAACCAACTGGTTGTACCGCCAGTATACGCACCAACTGTAGCGACTGATCCAGCCACCGGAAAAACCACACACTATTACACAGTGGATGTGACCCAGTTCACTGAGCAAATACTGCCCACTACCGATGCTGCCGGCCTTCCCACGGGGTTTGGACCGACGACTGTCTGGGGCTATGGAGGTTTAATCACTGGTGGAGTCTACTTCCGCAATTCCCCCGGTGCCACCTTCGAGGCAACTAGGGGCATCCCCATAGTCGTCGAATGGCAGAACAAGCTCACAGGCCCGCACTTGTTTGCGGTTGATCCTACCCTACACTGGGCGAACCCCAATAATTTCCCCATGCCGATGCCTCCTGTCACTGCTCCCGCGTTCCCACCGGGCTATCCAGAAGCGCAGAGCCCTGTTCCAATAGTGACCCATCTTCACGGTGGCGAAGTCCAGTCTTACTACGATGGAGGTCCTGATGAGTGGTTTACCTCCGGTACAACGCCAATACAAGGCCCAGGATACAGCACGTACACAACACCTTCGATTCCAAACGCGGCAGTCTATTATTATCCCAACACACAGCTGCCCACGACCCTTTGGTACCATGACCATGCATTGGGCATCACGCGAATTAACGTGATGTCGGGACTCGCGGGCTTCTATCTCCTGAGGGACCCCGCGGACACGATCGCCTCGCTGCTGCCAAGCGGACCATACGAGATCCCCCTCGCCATCCAGGACAGGACGTTCATGATGAAGGATCCGACCACGGGAAACAACGAGCTCTGGTTCCCCAATGTTGGCATCAACCCGACCATCCATCCGTACTGGATGCCCGAGTTCTTCGGCAACACAATAATGGTAAACGGAAAGGTCTGGCCGAACCTGAACGTTGAGCCGAGGCAGTACCGCTTCAGGCTCTTGGACGGTTCGAACGCCCGCTTCTATACCCTCAGCTTCTCTAACAAGATGCAGTTCATCCAGATCGGGAGCGACGGTGGCTACCTACCGGCTCCGGTCACACTTACGGAACTGACCATAGCGCCAGGTGAAAGGGCAGATGTCCTTGTAGACTTCTCAGCGCTGGCACCTGGAACAAAGGTCATACTTACGAATACCGCCAAGACGCCCTTCCCAAAGGGAGCGCCAGCGGATCCACAGACTGTCGGCCAGATCATGCAGTTCACCGTCTTACCAGGTACCCCCATCCCACCGAATCCTTTGCTCCCACCGCTAAACACGATACCAATATTGACACCTGACCAACCGGCAAGGACCCTCGTACTTTGGGAGGTCATGGGTGTCGCCGGCCCATTGGAAATCCTGTTGAACGGGCAGAAGTGGGCTGCGGATATCTCTGAATTACCCAAAGTGGGAACAACCGAGGATTGGATAATCGTGAACCCCACAGCGGACACGCACCCAATTCACCTGCACCTGGTTCAGTTCCAACTTGTCAGCCGCCAAGCACTCCAGACCAAGAAGTACACGATGGATTGGCTAGCAATACAGACAGACCCTGGTCTGAATAACGACAAGATGCCACCATGGACTCTCGATTACAAACCAACAGAGTTGCCAGTAGCACTCTACGTGCAGGGTAAGCCAGTCGGTCCTGCTCCGAACGAGATGGGATGGAAGGACACAATCCAAGCGCCTACGGGCATGGTCACCATAATACGAGTTAGGTATGCGCCACAGGATGCTACCGGTTCCGCACCTGGCATCAACAAGTACCCCTTTGATCCAACACTTGGACCTGGATACGTCTGGCACTGCCACATCATAGACCACGAAGACAACGAGATGATGCGACCCTACAAAGTCACGTAGGAGTCGAAGAAGTAGCCCGGTCAACGGGTTATTTCATTCCTCTTTTTCTTTTTGAAGGAGCGAGGGATTCCTATCTTCCATCAACCCACGCCCGAGACGGAGGATCTACTGCGGTCATTGGAAAGCAGACGAAATCAGCCCGCGGACGAGGGTTTCTCGAGTGGTCGGGTCTTGCTGAGCTCATGCATTATGAGTGCGATGTGTTTGATTCCGTTGACGAAGTCGTCCAGGCGTATGTTCTCGTTGGGGGCGTGAGCCCGGGAATCCGCATGCGAGACACCGACCGATGCAGCGGGGATGCCTAGCTTCTGGCAGAGAACGTACATCGGGCCTGAACCGGCCATCATCGGGTAGACCACGGGCTCCATCCCGTAGATCCTTCTAGCGGTGGACACCGCGACCTCCGCTACTGGAGATTCGAGCGAGGAACGCGCAGGGTGTTCTCCCTCAGACACCATGACTTTGACATCCTGAAAGCCACGTGAGTCGAGGTGGTTCCGAAGAAGCCTCGGTACGTCCTCTGGGTCTTGATCTGGCACCAACCTGAAGTCCACCTTAGCCGCGGCCTGTGAGGGGAGAACCGTTTTTGAGCCTATACCGGCATAGCCGCTTGCTATCCCGCAGATCGTGCATGTAGGATGGAAGAAGTGCTTCACCAGGAAATCCATTCCAGAGAGGTTGTTCAGGAACTGGTTCAAGCCGAACTTCTCTCGCCAGCCGTCGATGTCGAAATCCATCCGCCTCAGAGCCTCCAAGTCGCGTTCCGTGGGTTCCCTGACCTTGTCGTAGAACCCCTCGATGAGAATCCTTTCATCCCGATCCTTCAGGGTCGACAGGGCGTAAACCAGCCTCCAAGCTGGGTTGGAAACAACCGTGCCCCAGGCAGAGTGCAGGTCCATCTTCGCGCCGGACGCTGAGAGCTCAACATAGCATATCCCCTTCATCCCAAGGTAGACCTCGGGGCGCCCCCTCGGATCCTTTCCACCCGACTCCCAGATACAGCCGTCAGACCTCAAGAGCTCAGCGTGCCTTTCAGCGAACTTCGCGAGGTGGGGGCTCCCGATCTCCTCCTCCCCCTCCACGATGAACTTCACGCTCAAGGGCAGCTCGCCCCTCGTCTTCAGGAACGCTTCGACCGCAGCGATCCTAGCCACCAGGTTGCCCTTGTTGTCAGCCGCACCCCGAGCGTAGAGACATCCGTCGCGCACCTCAGGGGCGAAGGGAGGGCTGTCCCAGAGCTCCAGGGGCTCAGGGGGCTGCATGTCGTAATGGTTGTAGAAGCTGAGGGTCCTCTCACCCCTCCCCTGGAACACCGCGAACACCACCGGCTTGCCGGCTGTAGGGATTAGACGAACGTCTCCGCCGACCCTACGCATCTCGGAAGCCACCATCTCGGCTGTCTCATCTACACCCAGGCCCAGAGCTGAGACGCTGGGCTGACGGCACAGACGCCTCAGGGTTTCTACGTGCTCGTCGCTTCTCTCATACACGTACGCAAAGACATCCTCCAGATCTGTCGAGCCGCTCACGGTTTCATCTCACACAGCACAGTCCCAGCCTCGGTTTATAACGCCGCGGGTCCACCGTCCATCGATCGCGTTCAGCCCCCGCGAAATCCTAGTCGTCAACGAAGCCGCAATCAGCCGGGGCTTTGATATGAAGGAAATAGAGGAGATCAGACGTCTGTCTCGCCTCCGCCCCTTGGTGTCTGATCACGGTCACATGCAGGTTGATTTCGGTGAAGGGCAAGGGCTACCTCAGTCTACTTTCGAATCCCCTGCGGATAGGCCGGAAACCTCGAGGTCCCAGGAAGACGGGGAAAGAGTGCCATAGCACCAGCTCTACCTGCTCCTCAGTCGATCTATGAAGCCAGCCTACGCCTTCTTGATGAAGTCGCCCCTCATCAGAGGCAACACATCATACCTGTTGAGCTGCAGACAGGACGGTATGTCCTCTTCCTGGCCTATCTCTCGCAGCAACCTCGCCGACCTCCCGCGGTTCACGACGTCGAGCAGCTCACCTGCGTCTTTCGCGGATTGAAACGCAAGGTGGGCGGCTAAGGCAGCTTCATCCCTCTCGACCTCCTCCGGTAGCTCATCGATGATCGCGCCCGCTCCGAGGAAGTCATCTATGGCGAACTGTCTCGGGGGAAAACCGCAGCAGACTATGCTCACGCCTCTCCCCTGCTTGACACACTGGTCATGCGCGTGTGCGGCGACAGCTCTCGCGTTCAGGATGCATCCTACAGTCACAGGGTCTGCGCCGGCGGCCTTCGCAGCTTGAATCGCCTTCGTACCCATCGTCGATCGGAGGATCAGGGTTCTTCCCCTGACCTCACCCGTCCTGGAGAGCAGCTCCGTGGGCGAGTTGCCGAAGTCGAACCCCTCCACCTTAACCCCGCCTACCTCACCTGCCAAAAGAGCCCCTCTCAAGGGCCCAGGCGAGCTGTGCCGCCGAAGAGCCTCTTTCACGGTGGTCACTGGCAGCACACCCTCCGCTCCGATCGCCAGCGCGGTCGCCACGAAGCTGCTTGCCCTCAAGGTGTCGACGACGACAACGAGGTCTCCGGCTTCAGCCGCATGTTTGGCGCCCGTTGAAAACCACTCGACCTTGACGTTCAAGCAGCGCACTCCGGTCTGTTAATTAGGGCGGCGTTACCTTGCCAGGGTTCAAGATGCCATTTGGGTCGAATGTCTTCTTGATCCCTCTCATCAAACCTATCTCTCTCTCGCCCAACGTGTGAGAGAGATCGCCTATCTTGTTAGCCCCCACCCCGTGCTCAGCGGTTATGACTCCGCCCAACGCCTCCCCAGCCTGGAACAGCTCTTCCCTCACCCTCGGATACTTCTCTCGCCACTCTTCCTCCGTCAACCCACTCTTCATTATGTTCACGTGCACGTTCCCATCCGCCGCATGTCCATAGCTAGGCAACTTCACACCGTACCTCTCCGAGGTCTCCTTAACCTTGTCGACGAAATCAGGTATCCTGCTCGGAGGCACAGCTATGTCCAATATCTCCAGGGTCTCCGGCTTCAACCCCTCATACACGTTACTCCTGATATCCATTATGAGATCCTGCTCCCTCTTCGTGCCAGCAACCAACACATCGAGGGCTCCTCCCTCCTGGGCAATCGCCGCTATCTTCTCGCACTCCGAATACAGCTCCTCCTTCTTGTCTCCAGTCAAGATCACTGAGAGAAACGCTTCTCCCTCCTTCGCCGGCCACTTCTTGCCCAACAGCCTCTCCGTGGGCTCTACGGAGGACCGATCCAGAAACTCCATCCCGAGCGGGATTATCCCGCTCCTCAGCACCCTCGGAACCGTCGCGATCGCTTCACCCGTGCTTCTGTAAGGGATTAACAAGACCATGGTTTCCCGAGGCTTGGGGAGCAGCCTCAACGTGACCTCCGTGAAAACAGCCAGGGTTCCCTCACTTCCCACAAGCAGCTGGAGGAGATTGTACCCCGTGTTGTTCTTCAGCAGCTTTCCTCCCAGCTCCACGACGTCTCCGTTGGGGAGAACCACCTTGGCGCCGGTGACGTAGTTCCTCATGACACCGTACTTGACACAGCGAGCTCCCCCCGCGTTGCAGGCAGCCGCGCCACCGATGTGCGCGCTCTCGTCGCCAGGATGAGGCGGGAAGAACAGATCCGTCTTCTGCAGAGCCTCGTAGACATCCATGAAGGAGACACCCGCCTGGACGACCATCATCAAGTTTTCCTCGTCGATCTCGAGGATGCGGTTCATGCGCTCCAGGCTCAAGACGATTCCGCCCAAGACCGGGACCGCGCCTCCACTCAAGCCCGTGCCCGCGCCGCGCGGCGTCACAGGTATTCTACCTTCGTTGGCGACCTTCATGATATCCGAGACCTCCTCTGTGCTACCCGGCTTCACGACCACATCGGGACGATGGGATATCGCAGTATCCTTCGCCATCTCATCGTGCGAATAATCGATCATCCTATCCTCCTCTGCCACGACGTTCTCTTCCCCCACAACGCCTCTCAGCTTCGCCAGCATCTCACCCGTGACTTCGCCAAAGCTATTCAAGCCACTCCTCCACCGATTCCCGACGGGCCACCGCCTCGCTTAAACATTTCACCCTCTTATGCGCGGGCGTAGACTGAGATCACATTCTTCGCCTGTGCAACCAGTCAGATTACATTGCTTTCGATGCAGCTGAGGATCAGCGGCGGAAAAGACGCGGCGAACTGAGAAGATCTACATGCAAACGCTTGAGCGCGCAGATTGAAATACATGCTCAACTCAAGATCGATCTGAGAAAAGGCGTAGAGGAGCGGTGGAGGTGGAAGGCGCTGCCCCTCATACTTGAGTCGGTCCTGTTGAGCTTGGCTGCGGGTTCAGCGACGGCGATCGGCGGATTGATCGCGCTCCGCAACCGGAGCCTCAGCCCTCG